>Ga0210400_10000765_pt1 | contig 34049 bp, 31 predicted proteins | sample IncBWH26MmetaG_FD_155456 | JGI IMG/M metagenome (GOLD analysis project Ga0210400, IMG submission 155456) | Forest soil microbial communities from Barre Woods Harvard Forest LTER site, Petersham, Massachusetts, United States - Inc-BW-H-26-M | ecosystem: Environmental > Terrestrial > Soil >... | reverse complement strand
ATTGTAAAGGATGAAAGTGCCGAGGCTGCTGAGCATTTTGCTGTTGATTTGGAGATTGGCCGGCGTCTTCTTGAAATAGACGAAGGAGACGAGTACGCCGGCGAGGCCGAAGATGGCGCCGGAGGCGCCGGCTCCGGCGGCCTGCGGATGCCAATAGACGCTGGCGATGCTTCCAAAGATGCCGCTAGCAAGATAAGCGAAAAGGTAGGAGAAGCGGCCGAGCAGGCGCTCGGCGGCGCGGCCAAGATTCCAAAGGCACCATATGTTCAGGCCGAGGTGAACGAAACCGAAGTGGACAAACATGCTGGTGACCAGCCGCCACCACTGGCCGCCGAGCGTGAGCGGTCCAAAATCTGCGCCGAACTCGATCGCTTGCCGTGGAGTGGGGCTGACGGCGGAAACGCCGCTAAGAACCATGATGGCGAACACTAAAATGCTCGCAGCGATGAGAGCGATAGTCACGGGAAATGAAGCCTGCGAGAGAGTGGCCCGTGGCGGTGGGAGGGAGGCGGGGATTGTCTGCGCGCGCTGCTGATCGCAGGCCGGACAATTGAGGGATGAAGACGGATCGCCGAAGTCGCGCTCAAACTCCTTGCCGCAGGTGGCACAGCGCTGGAGGGGCATGAGAGAGAAATCTTATCAGGTTTTCCGGTGAAGCTGAATTCCTGCAAAACGGTTTATTTCAAAGCAAACTATCCAAGCGGGGGATGCGGGAGATGAGTAATTCTTATCCTCTTGCATCTTTAATGTCTTCGCGCGCTCTCCTCACGGCATTATTCGATTCCGATTTGGCATTGGAATCGGGCTTCAGGAGATCGATGGATCGGGTGAGCCCCATGGCTTTGCCGCCAGCGGGACCCGCGCAGGAATCGGCAACGGGCTTGGGTTTCACGCCGGTTACATCCCATTTCAAGCAGGAGAACTCGATCTGCAAGGAGCGGCTGACGCGCAGGGACGCGACGCAGTCGGCTAGTTCCTTAAAAGCCGAACACGCATCCTGCAAATCTGTCGCTTGCGGCAAGATTCCTTGAACCTGTAACTGATGCGTTAATTTGACTTCCAGATCGCCATCGGAAGCCAGCTGGTCGTTTGCGGATTTCGCGCCGTGCTTAAACAATTTAGCTGGATTGTATTTCTTGGGGTTGTACCAGGGGTCAGATTGCGCGGCAGCGGAAAAAGAGCCGAGAAAAAAACAGAGCACGGCTGACGAAAGTGTAAACGAGTAGCGTTTCATGCGCGCCTCTCCGAGGGCCAGGAAGACTACACAATTCATACCTCAAAATTAGCGCGTGTGTCGAGTCGCTCCCTTCTCTTGCGGGCCGGGGAGAAAGGTCAGTGAATTTGCTTGGTTTTGCGGGACATGTAGTCCATGAGGAGATATTGGCCGAGGGTGTAGGGAGTGGTGAAGTAGGCCTTGCCGCGGCACATGGCGGTTATTTTCTGGACGAAGTGCACGAGGGAATAGTCGCTGGCAAGCATGAACGTGTTGATCATGATGCCGGCGCGCTTGCACTTGTTTACTTCTTCGAGAGTTTGACCGACGACGAAAGGATCGAGGCCGAAAGCGTTTTTGTAAATGCGCCCGTCTTCGAGAGTGAGGGCGGAAGGCTTGCCATCAGTGATCATGACGATCTGGCGCATATCTTTTTTCTGGCGAAGGAGGATGCGCTGGGCGAGGCGCAGGCCTTCGCGAGTATTGGTGTAATACGGGCCGACTTGGACGCGCGCGAGTTCGCCGAGGGGAACTTCTTCGGCGGAATCGTGAAAGAGAACGAGGCTGAGCGTGTCGCCTGGATATTGCGTCCGAATGAGATGCGAAAGCGCCATGGCCACGCGCTTGGCAGGTGTAAAGCGGTCTTCGCCGTAGAGAATCATGCTATGGCTGCAATCGAGAAGCACGACCGTGGCGCAGGAGCTGTGGTATTCGCACTGGTGGACCATCAGGTCGGAGTAGTTCATCTCAATGGGAACTTTGGCGCCTTCGCGGCGGACGGCGTTGAAGAGCGTGGCGCTGATGTCCATGTTGAGGGTGTCGCCGAATTCGTAGGGGCGTGAGACGCCGCCGGATTCCACGCCGGTGGAGAGATCGCGAGTGTCGTGGCGGCCGAAGCTGCTGCGGCCGAGCGAGCCGAGCAGGTCCTGCAAGGTTTTGAATCCAAGAAAATCGATGGTCTTGTCCGTGATTTCGAAGCGCGCTTCCGGCTGGCGTTCGTGCGGCTGGCCGAGCTGGCCGCGCGCGGAAGTTTGTGGCGGCGGAGTGACTTGCGGAGGTTGCTGGGGATTGATGAAGCCCTCGTTGGCCAGCCGTTCGGTGATTTTATCGAGGAGGTCTTTGATCGCCTGCTTGTTCATGGCGCCCGGATCCTGAAGCATTTGGCGGAGTTCGTCGCTCATCGCATCTTCGGGTAGCAGGTCGCCTTCTTGCAGGGCGCGGAGAATGGCTTCGCGGAGGGCCTCCATGGAGCGTTCGGGGTCCATTTGGGAGACGCCGTAGAATTGAGATTCGAAACCGCTTTGCAGGAAGAAATCGCCGAGGCGTTTGATGAGTTCTTCGAGGTCGATGGCGTCGGCGGGTTCGCCTATGTATTTTCCGTAGCGGATGAATTTCATGATTCGCGCCTCTTAAGTCGGCCAGGCCTAGTCATTGAGATCCTTCGTCGCGATGCTCCTCAGGATGACGACCCTTCATCGGGTCGTCAATTGAATTGGCGGCGCGGGGGGCGGGGCGGGCCTTCGCGCGAATCGCGTTGATCGGGCTGCTTAGGTTTTTCGGCGTAGAAGCCGCGCTCTTCGCTGCGGCCGATGCGGCGGTGGGCCCACAAGCCCTCGAGGATCATTTCGGCTGCAGCCGCGGCGGCTCCGGCGTCTTTGCGATCCTTAGCACCGAGTCTGTCGACGTGTTCCATCAAGCCCTGGATTCTTGAAAGCTGCTGGCAGCGCTCGCTGGTGGTTGCCAAGTCCGGGAGCTTGAGTTCGCCGCCGAGCTCGAACCATTGGATTACCGGCTGGAAATTGATGTCGGTGAAATGCTTGCTGAAGACGCGGCCGACGGCAGTGCGGATGAGTTCGCGAGCGATGGTGTCAGCGCCTTTGAGTTCGCCTTCGTATTCGAGCTCCAATTTGCCGGTGATGGCGGGAAGGGCGGCGTAGACGTCGGCGACGCGGGCGACGACGGATTTCTCGCCGTTGCGGGCGGCGCGCTGCTCGGCGCTGCTGACAAGGCTTTCCAGAGTGGTGATCGGGAGACGCTGGCTAACGCCGGAGCGGCGGTCGACGCGTTTGTCTTCGCGGGCCTGGAAGGCGACTTCTTCGACGACCTGGCGGAGGTAGGGCGGGACTTCGATTTTCTTACCGGAATCGCGGCCCACCCAGGCTTCCTGAGCGGTGATGGTCATGCCTTCCTCGATGCTGGCGGGATAGTGGGTGCGAATCTCGGCCCCGATGCGGTCTTTCAGCGGTGTGATGATTTTTCCGCGCGCGGTGTAATCCTCGGGGTTGGCGGTGAAAACCAGGAGCACGTCGAGAGGCATCCGCAGCGGGTAGCCCTTAATCTGAATATCGCCTTCCTGCATGATGTTGAACAGGCCGACTTGAATTTTGCCGGCGAGGTCGGGCAATTCGTTGACGGCGAAGATGCCGCGATTGGCGCGCGGAAGAAGGCCGTAATGGATGGTGAGTTCGTCGGAGAGGTCGCGTCCGCCGCGGGCGGCGCGGATGGGATCGACATCGCCGATGATGTCGGCCATGGTGACGTCGGGAGTGGCAAGCTTTTCGACGAAGCGAAGGTCGCGCGGCATCCAGGAGATAGGAGTGTTGTCGCCGTCTGCGGCGATTTTTTCGCGACAAGCGCGGCAGATGGGTTTCAAGGGATCGTCATTGATTTCGCAGCCCGCGACGACAGGCATTTCCGGATCGAGCAGATTGATGAGGCCGCGGAGAATGCGGCTCTTGGCCTGGCCGCGCAAGCCGAGAAGAATGAAATTATGACGGGAAAGCAGGGCATTGACGATTTGCGGGACTACGGTGTCCTCGTAGCCGTGAACGCCCGGGAAGAGCGGCTCGCCTTTTTCGATCGCGCGCAGAAGATTGCGGCGGATCTCGCTCTTGACGGAGCGAGGAGTGCCCGTCGGATCAAAATCAGGGATGCGCTTGAGCTCGCCCAGGGTGCTCGGTTTGGATTGTCCTGAAGAGTGCATCGATGTGCTTGCCGTCATGGGTTCCCGTTCCGCGAGCCGGCCGCGCCGCCCCGCCCAAGGCTAATTCAATCCGTTGCCTGCGGCGCGCTCGCGTGAAGCCCCCGCCTTCTGTAGATGCGGGGCCCACTCGCGAAGGTACGCTACCAGACGCTCCTGTCGATCAGCTTCCGAGCGAAGCTCGAGGATTTGCTGCTTCCACAATAGGTCCATCGGAAGTGTGGCGGCAACCAAATAAGAGAATTCCTCTGGCGCGCTGCCTTCGAGGTTCTTCGGATAATCATCGAAGATGAGGGTGTGGCAGGCTTCGAAGAGCTCCACTAGGTCCCGCCGCATGCATGGAGGGGCGGCGATCTCCCGATCATCAAGATAATCGACGTTGCCTTCGAGGAGCGGGTTTTCCTGGAAGAGTTCGACGACGCGGAAGGGCGCGCGGCCGACAGTGAGAATGTCCATGCGGCCGTCCGGGTAACGTTTGACAACTTCCAGAATTTCGGCAGTGCAGCCGACGCGGGCGAGGCCCTTGGGGAGAGAAAGGAGCATGCCGAACTCGGATTTTTCTTCGAGGCAGTTTTTCACCATTTCGCGGTAGCGCGGCTCGAATATGTGCAGAGGAAGCTCCGCGCCGGGAAGGAGGACGACGTTCAGCGGAAACAGCGGAATGCGATCAGGCCGCATGGGTCCCAGAAGACATGATACCAGAGTCAGTGACTGCTGACGCGTGATTGGCGCCCAGGGACTATAGAGTCGGGGCGAGTTCCTCAGGCGAGTTCGGTCAGGAGGGCTTCCATTTCGGAGCGGGCGTGCTGGTCGCCTTTCTTCGCGGCGGCGGCGATGCCGGTTGAAAGGATTTGCTTAGCTTCGCTGGGGCGGGATTCGCGGGCAAGGAGCTGGCCGAACATCAGATAGGCGGGAATGTAATCGGCATGGCGGTCGAGGAGAGTTTGAAAATGGGTGACGGCGGCAGCAGGGTCGCCGCTGTTCATGCATTCCATGGCCAGGCCGTAGCGGGAGAAGGCGTCATCCGGCTTTTTGGCGACGAACTCTTCGAGCAACTGGCGGCGGGTTTTCTTTTGGTCGGTCATGGGGGCGTCTCGTATTATACGGTGGCCGGGCAAAGGTAAGAAAGTTGACAGGCCACCGTTGAATGCCAAAGGAAAGATGAAGAATTAACACAGAGAACGCAGAGGGCACAGAGTTCACGAAGAAGAAGGAAGACATAGAGGGAAGTGGGGATGGGAATGAAGCGGAAAAACACAAGGAATCGGGGGCATGAGGCGGAACTGGCGGGGAAGCCGGTGAGCACGTCACGGTCGGAGATGACGGAAATTGTTTTGCCGGCGATGACCAACCCTCTGGGGAAACTTCTCGGCGGACAGGTGATGCACCTTGTTGACATGGCCGCGGCACTGGCGGCGCACCGCCATTCCAACAGCTATGTGGTGACGGCTTCGGTGGATTACATTGATTTTCGAAATCCAGTGAATCTGGGCGAAATTGTAAATTTGAAGTCGCAAGTCAATCGCGTTTTTCATACTTCGATGGAGGTAGGCGTAGAAGTCTATTCCGAGAACGCGATGACGGGAGAGCGAAAGCATACGACGACGGCGTACGTGACGTTCGTGGCGGTCGACGAGCACACGCGGTTGCCCAAGCTCGTGCCCCCTCTGATCGTGAAGACAGCGGGCGAGCGGCGAAGGTATCGCGAAGCAGCGGAGCGGCGGAAGACCCGTCTGGCGCTGCGGTATGGGACGGATTCGGGAAAGAGGAAATAGAGATTTAGGGCGCGGTCCAGACTCACCTTACAGGCAGCGCTCGCGTACGTCTTGGGCGACTGCCAAGGCCTGATCTACGCAGGAGCCGATGGCGGGCCCTTGCAAGTAATTGCCGACCAGCCAGAGGCCGGGAAAGCGCGAACATGCTTTTACGACTGCAGTCAAGCGGTCGCCGTGACCGAGATTGTACTGTGGCAGAGCGCGCGGGATGATCGCGACATTTGAAAAAACCGGTGGGCTCTTTATGGAGAGTATTGTGGAAAGTTCGCGATGGACAACGCGGGCTAGTTCGTCGGGCGGCACCCTTGTCGTGGCGAGGGAGGTTGCGCCGCCGACAAAGCTAGTCAACAGCGCAATACCTTCCTGAGCGCGGCCAGGGAAGAGTGACGAATTCCAGACCGTGCCAAGAACTCCAAGGCCCTCCGAACGTGGCACCAGGAAGCCAAAGCCGTTCAAAGAGTGACCGAAATCCTTCTGGTGATAACCCAGAGAGACAACAGCGACAGCGGCGAAGTCGATACCGTTGAGCAATGATTCGAAGGAGGGATCGAGAGGAGCGAGCAGCCTGCCCGTGACATCTGGCGGCGCCGCCAGGATCAAGGATTTTGCGGAAATGAATTCGTCGCGGCCATCCTTCTTCATGCGGATGTCGAACGAAGCGTCCTCCCGGCGAGAGATTCCCGTGACGTTTGTGTCGAGGAGCAGCGCGGGGCCGAGATTATTGGCGAGCGCGCGCACCAGAGTTTCGTTGCCTTCGCGAAAGGATTGCAGTATGGGACGCTTGCGCGGGCCTCTTTTGGATTTTGCGAGGCGCAACATGCCGCGAACGATGCTGCCGGCGACGTTTTCAGCTTCGTAGAGCTGGGGGAAGGCACTCCGAATGCTAAGCCGCTCGGGATCTCCGGCGTAAATGCCAGAGACAAAAGGGCCAACAAGACGATCGAGGAGCTGCGCGGTAAATTTTCTGCGGACGAAATTAGCTATGGACTCGTCGCCGTCGGGCGGAACGCTTTTCCCGAAGAAGTCGCGCACTAGCGCCCATTTGGTTGAGGCGCCGATCAGCGAACTCAGGAAAAACGCGGGAGGGCTGAGGGGCACGGAGCGTAGCTGGCCGTCGATCAGGATGTAGCGCGGTGCGCGTTCTGGAGCTTGCAACAGTTCGCTCGAAATACTTAGTTCCGTGCAAAGTTCGAGGAGGGCAGGCGTACCGCTGAAAGTTTGTGGTCCCAATTCCAAGAGGAAGCCGTCGCGCGTTACGGAATGGATGACGCCGCCGGGGCGTGGAGAGGCTTCGACCAACTGCGCATCGATTCCGGCTTTGCGCAGGGCGTAGGTGCACACGAGGCCGGAGATGCCGCCGCCGACCACCAGTGCTGGGATGTAACGGGTCACGGCGATGTGAGCATCCTCTTCGGATCAGAGTGTCTTCGAAAAGAGCGGCTTGGCGATGAGCTGTTGTTTTTCAAGATAGGGATCGAAAACCATGGCCAGATTGCGGATGAAGATGCGGCCGAGCCAGGTCGCGCGGATTTCGCCCCGGTCGAGGAGCACAAGGCCGTCCTGCCGCGAAGGCTCGAGGCGGCGAAGCTCTTCGGCGAAATGCTGGTCAAAATCGATTCCGAATTCGCGTGAGATTTCATCCTTGATCACGATGGTGTGGCAGAGCAGGCGGCTGATGACGGCGCGGCGCAGACGATCTTCGTTCGAAAGCTGATAGCCGCGCATGGTGGCGAGGCCGCGTTCAGCGACGGCTTTTTCCCAGGAAGGAATGTCGCGGAAATTCTGCGCGTAGGCGTCCTGAATGCCGCTGATGGCGGTGATGCCCATGCCGTAGAGGTCGGCACCCGCTTTAGTGGTATAGCCCTGAAAATTGCGGTGGAGAGTACGGTCTTGCTGGGAGACGGCGAGTTCGTCACCGGGCTTGGCGAAATGGTCCATGCCGATGTAGAGATAGCCGGCTTCGAGAAACTTGAGGAGGCCCATGCGGAAGATTTCAAATTTCTCCATGCCTTCCGGGAGATGGGCGGCGAAAGAGCCTTGCTGTTTCTTTAGCCAGGGCACATGCGCGTAGCTGAAGAGGGCGATGCGATCCGGGGCGAGTGCGAGAATTTGATCCACGGTGTGGGCAAAGGTCTCCGCCGTTTGGTAGGGCAGGCCGTAAATCAGGTCGACGTTGATGCTATCGAAGCCGAGAGCGCGAGCAGCGAGGAGGAGGTCGCGGGTCATTTCGTAAGGCTGAATACGATGCACGGCCTCTTGCACATCGGCATGGAAGTCCTGAATGCCCATGCTGAGACGGTTGAAGCCGAGCTTGCGCAAAGTTTCGAGATGCTCGCGGGAGGTCACGCGGGGGTCGATTTCTATGCCGATTTCACTGTCGGGAGCGAAGTGAAAATTGTCCTTCGTGAAAGCGAATAAATCTTCAATCTGGTCGGGTGTCAGGTAGGTAGGCGTGCCACCCCCCCAATGGAATTGAACGACAGGGCGATTCTTTGAAACGCTCTGGCCGATGCGCTTCATCTCCTGCTTGAGCACGTCAAGATAGGGCGGCGCGACGCTCTTGTTTTTTTGAATGACGACGTTGCAAGCGCAAAAGAGGCAGAGACTCTCGCAGAAGGGAATGTGCATGTACAGGGAGACGGGCGTCCTGGCGCGCTCGGCCTCTTCGTGCACTCTTTCGAGATCGGTTGGGCCGAAGGCGTCGTTCCAGACCGGCGCGGTAGGATAGCTCGTATACCGCGGCCCGGGACGATTGTATTTTGCAAGGAATTCTTCCCCGACGTGGAGTTCGCCGCGCATCTGCTGGAGGGTGGGAGGTGCGAGGGTCATACGCAGAGACTCCTAGCGCGCCTGCGCGACGGGCGTGACATGCTGAATCAGCGCGCGCTGGCCTGTTTCAATGAAGACTCGGGCATTCTCCACCGGCGTATTTTGCAGAATGCCGTGGCCAAGGTTGAGGATGTGGCCGCAGCCAGCCAGGGAACCGATGGTACCAAGAACGGCTTCGCGGATTTTTTCGGGAGGGCCAAGCAAAACGGCGGGATCGACATTTCCTTGCAACGCGATCTTTGGACCCAACGCGCCGCGAATCTCTGCGAAATCCACACGCCAATCCACGCTGAGGACGTTCGCGCCGGAGCGCGCAATAGCCGGGAGCAAATGCTGCGACGCCTTCGAGTAGTAAATCAAAGGGACTGAGCCGCGGAGGGCCGCAGTGATCTCTTGGATAGCGGGGAGCGCAAAATCTTCGTAGTCCTGGAGATTCAGTTCGCCGCACCAAGTGTCGAAAAGTTGCACGGCAGCGGCACCTGCCGCGATTTGCGCCTGGAGATAGGGAACGGTGGCCTGAGCGATGCGGTGAAGTAGCTCGCGGAAAGTGTTCGGCTCATGGTAAAGGAAGCTCTTGACGGTGGCGAATCCTTCCTTGGCTTTGCCCTCGACCATGTAGCAGGCCAGCGTCCACGGAGCGCCGGCAAAGCCCAAAACGGGAACCTCTGGGCCGATGGACTTTACGATGCGCCGGATGGCTTCAGGCAGAAAGCCTGTTTCCATCTCGGGGTCGAAAATTTTGAGCCGCTCGACATCGGACTGCGAGCGCACCGGATTGGGCAAGTTTGGACCAGCATCGCCCAGCTCCAAGGCCAGGCCCATAGCTTCGGCGGCGATCAAAATGTCCGAAAACACGATGACCGCGTCGACGCCCAGCCTGCGGAAGGGCTGGAGGGAGACTTCGGCGGCAAGTTGCGGCGTCTTGCAAACTTCCAGAAATGGGTGCCTTGCGCGGATTTCGCGGTATTCCGGAAGATACCGGCCGGCTTGGCGCATCATCCAAACGGGCACCCGCGGAAGCGCCTCCCCGCGGCAGGCGCGAAGGAACAGGTCTTTCCGATTGATGGATGCCGTTTGCAGGGCCATATTCCGCCAGAGAGAGTAAGGATAGCAAATCCGCGCCTGTCTTGCTGATTCGAGTACTGGAGGTGTCGAGCCGTGCGGGCGGCTGCACGTGTGGGCTATACTCGACATGTTAGAGACTCAGGTGAGCTGCCTGGAGGAGGCTGTTGGTGATGCTCTGCGGTCCGGGTTGGGCTGGGGCCTGAGGTCCTGAAAATGAATCATTTATTTCCCATTCTGACGGCGCTTGCGTACATCTTGAGTTTTGGGATGTACGTTCGGTTCCTGAGTACGGGAAAGAAACTGACTGGCCGGTTGGCTACGTTGCTCCTGGTGCTGGGCCTGATTGCGCACTATTTCGCGCTTTTGGAAAGGTCCCGCGGATTGCACACGGTCCCTTACCATGACTTGTACGGCTCGATGTCGCTGTTCGGCTGGCTTCTCGCGCTCACCTATCTCGGTCTAGAGCTTTATCACCGGGAGCGATCCGTTGGAGGTTTCGTTTTACCATTCATCCTGCTGTTCTTCCTGTCTGCGCATCTTGCTCCGGCCGACCGGCTTCCGCCTCCACCAGTGCACGGACTCATCTTTGCGTTCCATGTGACGTTAAGCATCCTCGCATATGCAGCTTTCGCGCTTTCCTTCGTTCTCAGCCTTATTTTTCTTTGGGAGGAGCGGCTACTGCGAAGACACAAGCTTGGCGACGTAGTCTGGCGGCTTCCGGCCCTCGGGTTACTCGATCAAATGAGCCGATCGAGCGTTCTGGTGGGTCTTATTTCGATCGGCATTGGAACGGCATTGGGTTTCGTATCCATCGATAGGCTGCCAGGCCAGAATTCATTTTACGATCCCAAATATGTGATCACACTTCTGGTGCTGGCGTTGTATGCGCTTTATTTTCGATTGGCGCGGACGACGGCGTGGCGCGGGGCGCGAGCCTCCAAATTGTGCATTTTCAACTTTGCAATTGTGGTTTTGAGTTTCACGGTCGTAAATCTGTATCTCTCGCATAGCCACCGATACTTTTAGGAGCGAGCTGCCAAGGGCATGGAAATTGTTCTCGTCGGACTGAATCACCGCACCGCGCCCGTTGAGGTGCGCGAGAGGGTGTCTTTCACCGCGGAGCAGAGCCAGCGGGCCGCTGAGGAGCTTCGAGCCCGGGGAATTCTCGAGGAGACGCTGGTACTTTCGACCTGCAATCGCAGCGAAGTGTACGGCGTGCCCCCGGAATCTTCCCATGAATCCGCTGGCGGACTTTCTTCTTTTCTGAGCGAGTTTCATTCGGTTCGGCCGGATATCCTGGGCGTCTCGCTGTATCACCACTACGATCAGGCGGCCGTGCGGCACTTGTTTCGAGTCGCGGCGGGCCTCGATTCCATGTTGCTGGGGGAAGCGGAGATCCTCGGCCAGGTGCGGGAGGCGTATCGCTTCGCGCATGAGCATGGCGCGACCGGGCCGGTATTGAACCGCTTGTTTCAAGGCGCGCTGGAGGTTGGGAAGCGCGTGCGGACAGAAACCGAGCTGGGAACGCGACCGATGTCGGTGGCTTCCGCGGGCGTGAAACTGGCGGAACGCATTTTCGGAAAACTGAACGAGCGCAAAGCGTTGGTATTGGGAGCGGGGACGATCAGCGAGCAGGTGGTCAGCAACCTTCGGGATCGGGGGATCGCGCAACTCTACGTGATGAACCGCTCGCGCGACCGGGCGGAGGAGGTGGCCAAGCAGTTCGGCGGAGAAGTGGTGGGCTGGGGCGAGTGGGATGCGGCGCTCAAATCGCCGGACGTGGTGGTGACGTCAGTGAGCGCGGAAGAACCGGTACTGCGGCGCGAGATGGTCGAGCGAGCAATGATGGCGCGAGGAAATCGCGCGTTGTTCCTGATGGACCTGGGCGTCCCGCGGAACATAGACCCGAAAGTAGCTGAACTTTACAACGTCTACGTGTACAACACGGATGACCTGAGCGAAATCGTGCAGCAGAACCGCCAGGCTCGCGAAAGCGAGATTCCTCTGGCGCAGGGGATCGTCGACGAACACGTGGCCAAATTCCTTTCCTGGCAGGCGAGCGTCGAGTTGGTTGGACTTGTGGATGCGCTGCGTACGAAAATGAAGGAGGAACGCGCGGCCTTCATCCGCTCACGCACGGAGCCGATGAAGCACCTGACGGAGACGGACCGCGCGCAAGTGGAAAAATTGATGGACGAAATGCTTGAAAAGCTACTCCTGGAGCCGGCGCAACGCTTGCGGGGCGAGAAGGAATTGCGGCGAAAAATTCAAAACGTTGAGGCCCTGCGCGACCTGTTTCTTTCGAACCGGGAGAAGCCGTGAGAATCCTGCGCATCGGCACCCGGGGGAGCATGCTGGCCAAGTGGCAGGCGGAATCCATTCGAAAGAAACTGTTTGCCGCCACGGGAGTCGAAGCGGAGATTGTCATCATCAAGACCAGCGGCGACAGGATGCAGCAAGCTTCGCTGACGCAGATTGGCGGCAAGGGAATTTTTATCAAGGAGCTGGAAGGGGCGCTACTGGAGGAAACGATAGACGTTGCGGTACACAGCGTTAAGGACGTGCCGACCGACATTCCTTCACGGCTGATGTTTCCTGCGGTGTGCCGGCGGGATGACGTGCGGGATTGCCTGGTAGGCTCGACGCTGACGAATCTGCGGCACGGGGCGCGCGTAGGAACGAGCAGCCTGCGCCGTCAAGCCCAGTTCAGGCATCTCCGGCCGGATCTCGATCTTCGCGACCTGCGCGGAAACGTGGATACACGATTGCGCAAAGTGGAGAGCGGAGAATATGAAGCGGTAGTGGTCGCCAAAGCGGGACTGGATCGACTCGGTTTGAGCAAGCGGATTTCGGAGGTGCTCTCGCCGGAAGTCTGCCTGCCTGCGGTCGGGCAGGGCGCCATCGCGGTGGAGTGTCGATTGAAGGACACGGAAGCGGGAGACCTTTTGGCGCCACTGGACGATGCCGAGTCGCGCACGGCGATCCTTGCGGAGCGCGCCCTCCTGGCGGCGTTGCAAGGCGGGTGCCAGGTTCCTCTGGGAGCGTGGGCGCGCATCGAGCGCGGAGAACTCTTGATGGACGCTTGCGTTTGTTCTGTGGACGGTTCGCAATATGTGAAGCAGCGCGCCACGGCTCCGCCGGAGCAGGCGGCGCAGCTTGGAGAGCGCATGGCGCGTTTGCTCATTGAGGCAGGGGCGCAATCGATCCTCGAAGAAGTGAGCCGCCAACGTGGATGAAGCATCACAAAGCGCGTTGGCAGGGAAGCGCATCGTTATTACACGTTCGGCGGCGCAGTGCGAGGTGCTGGCGCGCGAACTCTCGGCACGCGGTGCGATTCCCGTGATGCTTCCGCTGGTTTCCTTTGCGGAGCCGGAAGACTTTTCGCCGCTCGATGCGGCGATTAAGCAAGTCGAGCAATTTGATTGGATGATTCTCACCAGCGCGCAGGCGGTTCGCGCGCTGGTTAAACGCAGTGCGGAGCTGAAGCGCGGCCTGATTCGCGCCGGTAGCAAACTACGAATCGCTTGCGTCGGTCCCGTGACCGCCGAAGCGGCCCGGCACGCTGGATTTCCCGTCGAGTATGTTGCAGAGACTCATACCGGCGTGGCGTTGGCGGAGGAGTTGGGAAGCCGGCTTCGCGGGGCGAAAGTATTCTTGCCGCGAAGCGATCGCGCAAATCCGGACTTACCGCCAGCTTTGAGACGCAACGGCGCGGAAGTTAGGGAAGTGGTCGCCTACCGAACGTTGAGGCCGACCGATGTGGGGCAACGAGACTTGAGGCAAATCGCCGAAGGAGCTGCGGACGCCGTCCTGTTCTTCAGTCCCTCCGCTGTGCAGCATTTCGCTGAACTCTTTGGAGGCGAGCAATTGCGGGCGCTGCAAGATAAACTGGTAATCACGGCAGTCGGCCCCGTCACAGCCAACTCATTGCGACAGGCAGGTGTGCAGCGCATCGTAGTAGCGGGGGACACAACGGCAGGCGCGGTCGTCGCGGCGCTGGAAGAACATTTTGCGGGCACGACAAAGCAGGCGCCCGCAGGAGCAAGGAGAGCATGAGTTTTCCCACCCACCGTCCGCGGCGTTTGCGGCGGAGCGAAGCACTGCGTGGATTGGTTCGAGAGACGCGGCTTACCACCTCGGGCCTCATCTATCCGATGTTCGTGTGTCCGGGCGCAAAGGTGCGTCAGGAAGTCAGCTCCATGCCGGGCATTTTTCAGCAATCGGCGGATCAGATTGTGGAGGAGTGCCGCGAGGTGGAGTCGCTGGGAATCCCCGGGATTATTCTTTTCGGACTGCCCGAGACGAAGGACGCTCGCGGCGCCAGTTCGCTCAGCGCCCAGGGCGTGGTGCAGCGCGCCGTTGAAGCGATTCGCAAGGCAAAGCTGAAACTTCTGGTTATTACGGACGTGTGCCTGTGCGAATACACGGACCATGGCCACTGCGGCGTCATTGAGAATGGCGACGTGGCCAATGATTCCACTGTGGCCATTCTTGCGCAGCAGGCGCTTTCGCACGCGCGCGCCGGCGTGGACATCGTTGCGCCTTCGGACATGATGGACGGGCGAGTGGGGGCCATTCGAGAAACGCTGGATGAACACAAGTTCGAGAACATCGCCATTTTTTCTTACGCGGCGAAATACTGCTCCGGATTCTACGGGCCGTTCCGCGAGGCAGCGCAGTCCGCTCCCCAATTTGGCGACCGGCGCAGTTATCAGATGGACCCCGGCAATGCGCGGGAAGCGTTGAAGGAAGTGGAGCTGGACCTGGAAGAAGGCGCGGACATGGTGATGGTCAAGCCCGCGCTGGCGTACCTGGACGTGATACGGCGGGTGCGCGACGCGTTCGATGTTCCGGTCGGCGCGTACAACGTGAGCGGAGAGTACGCCATGGTCAAGGCGGCGGTGCAGAAGGACTGGCTGGAAGAGAAGCGAGTGGTGCTGGAAATCCTGACGGGCATCCAGCGCGCGGGCGCGGAAATCATTCTTACCTATCATGCCAAGGATGCCGCGCGCTGGTTGAAGGCGTGCTAATTTGAGCGGGAAAACATGAGTACAGCGCAACCCCGGTTGAAGCGTGAGCGAGCGCGTTCGCGCGAGATTTTTGAGCGCGCGGAGAAGGTGCTGGTTGGCGGCGTGAACAGTCCCGTGCGGGCGTTCCGTTCCGTCGGCGGAGAGCCGCTGATCATCGAACGCGGCAGCGGCCAACATCTCTACGACGCGGATGGGAACGAGCTACTCGACTATGTGTGCTCCTGGGGTGCGATGATCCTGGGCCATGCGAATCCGGCCATCAGTGAAGCGATTGCCGAGCAGGCACGCCGCGGTACCAGCTTTGGCGTGACCACCGAGCTGGAATTGGAGTTGGCCACGCTGATTACGCGGGCCATTCCGTTTATTGAAAAGATTCGCTTTGTCTCAAGCGGCACGGAAGCAACAATGAGCGCGGTGCGGCTGGCGCGCGGCGTGACGAAGCGGGACTTCATCGTCAAATTCGAGGGCTGTTACCACGGACATGCGGACAGCTTCCTGTCACAGGCGGGTTCCGGCCTCGCGACGCTGGGGATTGCCGAATGCCCGGGAGTGCCTGCGGCGCTGGCAGCGTTGACGCTGAACGTGCCATATAACGATCTGAAGGCGCTCGAGCGGGTATTTCTCCAGCACAAAGATAAGATCGCCGCGGTGATCGTCGAGCCCATAGCCGCCAACATGGGAGTGGTGCCCCCTGAAGCGGGCTACCTAAAAGTCCTGAGCGAAATCAGCAAGCGGAACGGCGCGTTGCTGATCGTCGATGAAGTGATCACCGGATTTCGCCTGTGCAATGGCTCCGTGCAGGAACTGTTTGGCGTCGAAGCAGATCTTACGACGCTCGGGAAAATCATCGGTGGCGGAGTTCCCGTGGCCGCTTATGGCGGACGCGCGGAGTTGATGGACCATGTCGCGCCGCTCGGCCCGGTGTATCAAGCCGGGACGCTGGCAGGAAACCCGCTGGCGATGCGCGCTGGAATTGCCGCTCTGACACAGCTCACCAAACCTGGGTTGTACGAGCAGGTGACACAACTGGCGCAGCAGCTGGTTTTCGGACTCCGCGCGGAACTGGCAGACGCGGGAATTCCGGCGCAGATCAATGCCATCGGTTCCCTGGCAACAGTATTTTTCACACCGGACCCGGTGAAGAATTACAACGACGCCAAACGCTCCGACACCAAGCGATACGCGAGATTCTTCCGCGAGATGCTCGATCGCGGCATATTTTTGGCGCCGTCACAGTTTGAAGCGGCCTTCGTGTCCGCGGCGCACACGGTACAGGACATTGACCGCACGCTGGCGGCGGCACGCGAGTCGCTGCAAGCGATTTCATCCGATTCCGCCGCGTGATCCCAGAAAAGGAGAATAGGACAGTGAGCGAGGGAATAGAACTACCTGAAACTCATCACGGGAGCGAGGATCATCCGCTGGTTCTCCCCGTCTCGATTACGATCTCCATCATGGCGGTATTAGTGGCAGGCGCGTCCTTGCTCGGTCACCGGGCGCACACCGAAGGATTGCGGCTGGAAACGCAGGCCGCCAGCCGTTGGACGCAGTACCAGGCGAAGAGCATCCGGCTGCACGAAACCCAGGGCTTCTCCGACGTTGTCAAGCTGGTGGCGCCGCTAAACAAGGAAATGGGCGAAAAGTTGAAAGAGAAGTACGCCGCGGATGTCGAGCATTACGAAAGCGACAAAGGCGACGTCAGCGCGGAGGCGAAGAAGTTGGAAGACGAGCGCGATTTGACGGTTCGGCAGGCGGATCGATTTGACGGCGGAGAAGCGCTTCTGGAAATCGGACTGGTTATTTGCTCAATCACGCTTCTGACCAAGCGGAAAGTATTCTGGACAGGTGGCGCGCTCATCGGCGCTTTGGGCATCGCACTGGCAGCGACAGGTTTATTCCTGCACTGAATTATGCGCTTGCCGGCGGTTGCGAACTTCTCAACCGGGCGATTTCCTGCGCCAGCCCTTCCAGCTTGCCAAGCAATTCCTGGTGCCGCACGTCCTCGCCGGATGGCTTTTTGGCGAGAAAGGTAAGCGTCCCGCCGGGCTCGAGCACGCATTGTTGGATTTCGGAAAGCGACGCAAAGCCTTGCTTCCGTGCAGCGGCTTCAAGCTGGGACTTGGTAATAAGCTCCTTCTTCAAATTCTGCACACGCACTTTGCCGTCCTCGACTAAAACGTCAGCGCGACCCTCAACGATTTGGTCGAGTTTCCTGTGATCATAAAGGAACCGCACGACGAGGTAGTTGGTGGCCAGCAGGGAAGTAGCCCCGATCAATCCACCGAGCACGCTATTGTCTTCGCCGATGATGGCGTTCTGCACCGTATTCGACAGCGTCAGCAAGACCACCAGGTCAAATGGATTGAGCTGGACGAGTTCGCGCTTGCCGGAGAGCCTGAGGCTGACCACCAGGAAGGCATAGACGAAGATCGGCCGAAGGATCTTTTCCGCCAGGGGAAGCCCCATGACGAACATATCTTTCCAAATATCGTGCATAGCAGGATCGCCTCCTCGGGTGCCCGCATGGATTTTGCTGCAGGCGAGCGTCCTCGTTGCCAGAGGACGGGGGCAGGGTAACACGCTCGGAATCGCAGTAGAAGTCGGCTGGTCCCGGGGGCAGCCCTGTCCATTGGTACAGTCATTCTTTCGCGACGCCTTCCCATTGGCTTACGGACACAGGTGTGCGAGTTTCGTATGATTAAATCGATTTGCTGACATCTGGCTGGAGAAGTCGTCGCTATAAGTACGAATAAATCTTAAAGAAGGACGGAGACCTCACCCTCGCCCGCGGTGCACGTTTGCGCAGGCCGGTGTCGCGAGCACCCACCAAATGCCCCAACGCGCCCCCTTCGCGCAAGGCACCGTGATTGGCCTGGAGCAAGTCTCAACCCTGCTGGACTCTGTCCAGGAGCTGATCGCGATTCTTAGCCCGGACGGAATCATTCAATTTGCGAGCCCCGGTTTTACCCGCGTTCTTGGTCACCCCCCGGAAGATCTTGCCGGGAGATCAATTCTCGACATGCTTCACGTGAACGATGCACCCGCGGTTCGCGAAGGGCTTCGCCACGCCTTGGCCGGCAGTCGTGGGACATTTGGCGGCCGCTGCCGCATGCGCAGTAAGGACGGAACCTGGCGCTGGTTTGATATGGTGACCAGCGATCCTTGCGACATGGCAGGCATTGAGGGCATTGTCGTTAACTTCCGGGACGTCACCTATCTTCACCGCATGGAAGCGGAGCGTCAGGTCATCTCCGAGATCGTGCATGCCCTCAATCAGACCGCCAACCTGGATGAATTGTTGCGGGGTATCCATCACGCGCTGAAAAAAGTTCTTTACGCGGAGAACTGCTTCGTGGCCCTCCATGACCGGGAAGCCGACGCCTTTACGTTTCCCTTTTTCGCAGACCAAGTCGACGTGGCGCCGGCACCGCAAAAGGTAGGGCGCAGTTGCACCGCTTTTGTTTTCCGCACGGGCTCCCCGATGTTGATTCCGCAGAGCGAATTTGACCGGCTCGCGGCGGAAGGCGAGGTCGAGCTCGTCGGTTCCCCATCGCCTTCATGGCTCGGCGTGCCGCTGCAAACACCGACGGCTACCATCGGCGTCCTTGTGGTCCAGCATTATGAAAATGAAAATGCGTACGACGTTCGCGATCTGGAGTTTCTAAGCTCTGTCGGCGGTCACATCGCTCTGGCCATTGAGCGGCGCCGCTCGGAAGACGCGCTTCGCAAGAACGAAGAAATGTTCCGGCTGCTTTTCAGCTACAACCCGCTCCCCACCTGGGTCCTCGACAAAGAAACGCTGCGGTTTCTGGAAGTGAATGATGCAGCCATTCGCCAGTACGGATATTCCCTGCAAGAATTCAAGAGCATGACCTCGCTCGACCTCCGCTCCGAGGAGGAACGGCCAGGATATCTGGATCAACTGAAGCAGATTCCCAAAGAAGGGCTTTATCACGGCAATTGGAAGCATCGCAAGAAAGACGGCAAGATCATCCAGGTCGAAACCATTTCTCACGAATTGGAATCCGGCGGAAGGCGCGTCCGCCTGGTCGTGGCGCAAGACATCAGCGAACGGCATCAGCTCGAACAGCAGCTTCGCCAGTCCCAGAAAATGGAGGCGGTGGGACGACTGGCGGGCGGCGTAGCTCATGATTTCAACAATCTCTTGACGGTCATCAAAGGACACGCGGAACTTCTCCTCAATGGGCCCGCTCCCTCGGAACACTATGCGAGGAAAATCGAGCAGATTGACCGTGCCGCGGATCGCGCCACCGCTTTAACCCGCCAGCTCCTGGCTTTCAGCCGTTTGCAAGTTTTGCAGCCCCACGTCATGAACCTGAATGACGTCGTGGGAGAAATGGGCAGGCTTCTGCCGCGCCTCATCGGTGAGGACGTCGAGCTGGTCATCCGCCGGTCTGAGGACCTCGGCGCTATCCGCGCGGACGCCAGCCAGATGGAACAGGTGATTATGAATCTGGCGGTTAATGCGCGGGACGCTATGCCCAAGGGAGGAAAGATTCTGATTGAGACTTCGAACGCCGAACTGGACAGCACTTATAGCACGATGCATCCCATTGTCCGGCAGGGCCGCTACATTCTCCTGGCGGTCTCCGATAGCGGTATGGGAATGGATGCAGAAACCCAGGCGCGTATTTTTGAACCCTTCTTCACGACCAAGCCGCAAGGCAAGGGGACGGGCCTGGGCTTGTCCACGGTCTACGGCGTGGTGAAACAGAGCGGCGGATTTATCTGGGTCTATAGTGAAGTCGGGAGGGGAACTTGCTTCAAGATCTACCTCCCGCGTGTGGATCAGCCGGTCGAGCGCGTGGGAGCCACGCCATCCGGGTCGGAAGCGCCGCGGGGAACGGAAACGATCCTGCTCGCCGAGGACGAACAAGACGTGCGCGAAGTGGCGCGCGAGTTTTTGGAATCCGGCGGCTACACGGTGATCGAAGCGCGCGACGGCGCCGAAGCGCTGAAAAAGGTCGAGAAACACCAAGGCGCCATCGACCTGCTCATCACCGACATGGTAATGCCCGGCATGACCGGCCAGGACTTGACTGCGCGTCTTTTGCAGGCTCGTCCGCAAATTCGCGTTCTATATATGTCTGGTTACAGCGAACAGGCCGCTGCGGACTCCACTCGCGGCGACTCCTCCATGCATTTACTGTCAAAACCATTCAGCCGCTGGGCGCTTCTTCGCGCCGTTCATGAAATCCTGAAACCAGCTTGAACTTTCAGGCGTTCCTTCCGGCAACGGGATTCCTCAACCGGTTTCTGGCGAATCTCCTAATGAATCTTCGGATGTTTCTTATGCCAGTCGCTATGCGCCTGGAAGGTCCGCCCCGCCTGGATCACTGCAAAATCATCGCCCGCTCTGCCGACAAATTGCAGTCCGACCGGGAGATTCTTTTCCGTGAATCCGCAGGGAACGGATATCGCCGGAAGCCCGCACATATTACCGATGCCGCCGAGGGGATCGGGAAAAGCCAGACCGGTCTCAAGATTCAAGGTCAGAGGCGTCGCCGGAACAGGCTGCGCCGCCGTCGCAAGCACGTCAAACGTATCAAACAAAGAATCCATTTTTTTCTGGACGATTTCTCGCACCTTGAGCGCCTGTAAATAGTCCGTGGCGGAATACTGCTCGTTCACATAGCCGGCGATTTGTCCCAGTGGGTCCGTTAGTTCGCTCACTCGCCCCGAGCGAATCAGCGGCCGGAAAGAAGCCGCGCACTCCACGGCAACGATGATGTTGCCGGCATCCTCCCAGGGGCCAACAGGCAAGGCCGCATCCTTCACGCTCGAAAAGTATTTCTTCAGGATCCTGGCGGCGGCTTCGATGGGCTTCGCAATGCTGGGTTCGAGCGACTTCCAGGCATTCGTGAGCCAGCCAATTCTCAGCGGGCGCGCACGCAATTCCATGGACGGCGAATACGTGAACGCGCCCTTGTCGATCGGCACGGTTCCCCGGTCCTTTGGGTCGTGACCAGCGATGGCCGCAAAGATTCGCGCACAGTCCTCCGCGCTCCGCGCCAGCGGGCCGATCTTATCCATCGAGGGGGCCAGCGCCATCGCGCCGTAACGGCTGACTCGCCCATAGGTCGGCCTCAGGCCGCTTACCCCGCAGAAGGCCGACGGGCAAATGATGGAGCCCCATGTTTCCGTGCCGATAGCAAAAGCCGCCAGCCCCGCGGCCACGATGGCCCCCGAGCCGGAAGATGAGCCGCAGGTCCAGCACGTGGTATCCCAGGGATTCTTCGCTTCGCCCTGCAAAGAAGCGGACGCGAAGCGGTACCCCATCCCGCCTGCGAGTTCGATCATGGACGCTTTGCCAAGCATCACCGCGCCCACGCGGGTCAAATGTTCGATCACCGTTGCGTTGTAATCGAATACCTGTTTTGCATAGGGCTTCGCGCCCCATGTGGTCGGAATCCCCTTCACTGCCAGCAGATCTTTCGCCGCATACGGAATCCCGTGCAGCGGGCCGCGATAATGCCCGCGCTGGATTTCTTTTTCAGCGGCCTTGGCCTGTTCGAGGGCAATCTCTGGCGTCAAGAGGGCGTAAGCATTGAAGCGCGGTCCAAACTTTTGGCTGCGTTCGAGATACGCCTGCGTCAGCGCGACGGGCGAGAGCTTCTTCGATTCGATGCGTTTCGCCAGTTCGCTTGCAGAAAGATAGAAAATCTCTTCGCCAGGCATCCGGAAGGCTCCTCAGGAATTCTTCGGCGCGCTTGTTGGTTTCGGTTTCGCCGGCGAAGGCGCGGGCTTCTTTTCCCGCTCCATCAACGGTTTCAGGTAAAGCCCCGGCCCGTCCCCGTTGTCGGTCGCAAACGCGCGCAAACGATCGAGCGGAGGCTGCGCTTCGGTCGCCAGCCGCCGGATATCGGCTTTCTGAGCGTCAGTGAGCCGCTTGCCGTATTGCGCCATGATCGCCTGCACTCGCGATTCGACCTCAGCTTGGCTTTCCGGCGATAGCTTGGGCGCGCCTGCGGGCTGCTGCGCCGGCAACGGCGCGGCGGAAAACTCCGGTCGGAGAAGATCGGCCGGGGCCAACGATGCCGCGGCAGATACCAAAGCCGCGCGCCGCGCAAATTCGCGGCGGGAAATAGCCGAATCGTTCTTGTTGCCCATCGACAGTCCCCCCTTGAACAAATCACGAAGCGCAAAGCAATAAATGTAGCGCGTAAAGTGAGGCTACTGAATCCACCATGGAGCGTCAACCACCCGCAAGAATATGTTCCAGAGGTGCAAGCCGCGTGTCTACTTGTGCCGGATTTCCGCAGGAGCCCGCGTTCTGTCCAACGGAAATACATGCAGTTCCCATTTGACCGGCACGGACGTTGGAACGTAACAAATAGTCTTGTCGCAGGCCTGATACTCCAGTTTTCCCGCGATGGTGAAGTCTTTCCCATCCTTCCCCAGCGAGCCCCAGAACTCTGAACTCGAGCTCACTTTCACATCCTGGGTGATGCGGAACGTCCCATCGAAGACGGGCACGTTTTCCTTGATCGCTGGCAAATAAAGAATCTTGGCCACGGGATAGATGGCCGGCTTTAACTCCAGCTCTCGCATGGCCTCAATCGCCAGATGAATGGGCTTATAGCCCTGGGTGCCCGGAGCATATACATGCACGTCGGGGGGCAGCCGCACCTCGGCAACCAGGGTGATGCGTGTACCGGGAACGCCCGTGCGGTCGGACTGCTCGAGGGCCAGTTGCAGGTGCGGCGCTTCGACCGTTTCTGTTACTTCTTGGCCCAATTCCGGGAACAGCTTGGAAACGATACTGTTTCCCGTCAGCCGCTCCCGGTATTTCGCTTCAAACAACTTTTCACGAATGATCCCGTTTGCATCGATAAAGAAATAGCCCGGCCGGGCAAAGCCCTTCTGCATCCCGGTAGCTTCCGCATTGAACACACCATAAGCCTTGATGGTCTTGGAGTCCGGGTCCGCAAGCAGCGGGTATTCAATCTTGTGTCGGTCCGCAAAAAATTTCAGGATCTCTTCGCTGTCATAGCTGATGGCCGCCAGCTTGACCCCTTGCTTCTCGAATCGCGGTATGGCTCTCTGCAGCTGAACCAGCTGCCCTTTGCAGAACGGTCACCAGTCCGCCGAACGGAAAAAAAGAAGAACCGTGCCGTTCGCTCCTTTTAGGCTATCGAGAGTTTGTATCCGGCCAAGCTGATCGTGCACCGAAAAAGCGGGCGCTTTCTGGCCAACCGCCAGGCCGATCGACATCAGTCCGACGGAAGCCACCTGGATCGCATCGTCATCCAGCGTTCCTCTGACCGTTACTGTGTCTCCCAGGTGAGCGGCTACTTTTTCCTGCGGCTCAAGCCTGTACATCACCCTGTTGGTATCGTCATAGAGTGTCAGCCTCGCGCCCGGAACCTCTTTGGTGCACTCCGGCGATTCGGCAAAGGCTTCATCGGCGTTGCAGCTGCTGGAAACCAGCACGCCGGACCACGAGCTCGGCTTTGTTCCGGAAGTTGCTGGATTGTTCTGCCTGGCCACGGCAAGGGAGGCCACGGAAAGAAGTGCTGCCAGATAGAGGAAGTATAGTAACGCCCTGGAATTAGCCCTGACCGCCAGCATCAGTTCGAGACCCTTGTCCTGTTGATTGAAAACCGCGGGTACTGTACCCCTGCCAGCCTAAGAGCGCAAGCCCGCCGACGTCGTACGCTTCGCCTGGTATCGTCAATCTACGTAACGCTTTCCAGCCCGCAAAAAAAATCCTCAAACTTCCCTTGACTTTCTTTTATTATCTACTATACTTACCGACGTAGATAACTCGAAGTGTAAATTTTGCAAGTCTTTTCCTTTGATATTCATGCAAAACGGTGGGGTTATGGTAGGACCGGGCATCCGCGCTTGCTCTCGTCAGCAGCCCGGCACGGCCCAGCACTCGAGGCAAGTCTTTTCATTTCATGCCCTTGCGCACTCTTTTGCGCATTTTTGCACTGTTGTAAAACTTAAATGCTTTCCTTTCAATCGCTTCCGCACTCTTTGCAAAAAACAGGGGGGGTGTCCCCAAATCGCGCTCCTCCGTTTACACCGGACATACGAGGAAGGCTTTCGGCAGCTAACTCACTTCGGTAAGTGTGCGGATCTGAGTTTCCAGAGCTTGATTGTATTGCCGCTCGATCTGAAGTTCGGTTTGCAGCTTTTTGACCAGCAAGTCCAAGTGGGCAATCTCCACGCGGAGTTTCTGGACGTCCGCCGCCGTCGGAGCCGGCCGACCCTGGGCAGCATTCGTCTGCTGGGCATCGTACTGTGGTTGCGAAGGCTGTCGCGGGATGAAAGCCTCGGCAAGCGCCCGCGGCCAGGCAGATTCGGGTATCGTGGCCGCTGGCGGGGGAGCAGCAACCGGGCGGGGTGGTGCCGGAACGGGCGGCGGCGAAAACAGATTGCTCAAAGCCGTTGAAGACGCCGGGCGCTCACTCACCGGCACGGGAGCCGCATTCTTTGGCTCCAGCAGGCTCTTCACTCGCCCAATCAATTCCTGCGGCTGAAAGGGTTTGCGAATCAGTTCATCGGCCTTCACCGAAACCGCTTTGTCGGCGACACTCTTGTTGACGACGCCGGACATCAACACCACCGGCGTTTGGCTGAATTCCGGATGCTGCTTGATCTGGCTGCACACCGAATAGCCGTCTTGATCGGGCATGATCACGTCGGTGATCACCACGTCCGGGCGGTTCTGCTCGAATTGCGCGAGCGCCGAGGCCGCGTCGGCGCAGGTAATCACGTTTATGTTCTCGCGGCGAAAGGCAATCTTGATGACTTCGCGCATGGTTGCGCTATCGTCGATGAAATAAACCGTCGGCGTCCGCTTGGCCGGCGCCTCGCCCAGCGGAGGAATGGTCATGGCTTCGCTCATAGCGCTTCCTTGTCCGCCATGTCGCGCGTTCCTTCGTCGAATTCGCGCATGGCATCCAGCATCAGATCAGTAGCCGAGCGCAGCACAGTGCGCTGCGTCGACATCGTTCCATAAGTGAATTTGTAGACGCCTTCGTTGGTGTTTCCGAGGCTTTTCAAAATGTGAATCACCGCCTCATCACCAAACAGATGGCCGCACTCCGCGTGAGTGATCTCTCCCGCGTCGTAAAACAGCACGCCATCCGTCTCCGCGGCGTTGATGTGCAGCGCGCCCGTCTGGTGCGCGTGCCCCAGCATTTGCATCACGCCCGTGAGGTCGTGGTGCGTCAGGTTGCCGCTCAGGCTGGTGTCGGACTGCGCCAGCATCTGCGTGGGCTGAAAACCTTCTGCCTTGCTGACGATGATCTGCTTCACGTGCGAGGCAATGACCGCGGGCTGCTGGCTTCGGTCGATGTAATCGTCGCAGCCGGCCTGAAACGCCTCCATCAAGGCGCGCTGGCTTCCATCTCCCAGCGCGATCACCGGCAGATTGGCGTTTTTTGCGTCCGCGTGAATGATTCTTGCAATTTCCAGGGCGCCCATCTCACGCATGTTTGTCGCGCAGAGAATGGCGGAAGGCGCGTCGTACTCCAGCGTGGTCAGTGCGAAGCCCGCTTGCGTGCTGGACTGGACCTCAAAGCCTTCACGTTTCAACGCATCGCCAAGACGCTTGGTAAAATACACATTGCTGTCGATGAGCAGAACTTTAATGGAGCGTGCGGAGGGCATTACGGCCGTGCCTCCGCTCTGGGTAGTGCCGCGGCTCCCGCGAGTGTTTGCTGAGGGCCAGGAGTGAGCGCGTCGAGGTTCAAAACTTCGATTACGTCACCGTCATGTGACAGCCACCCCGCGACGTGCGCCGCATCGGATTCGGCGGCGCCCGTCATCTCCGCCTTGATCAGCTCGCATTCACCCGTGACCGGCACGGCGATCCATTCCCGCTGTGTTCCGTAATTGCGCACCGCGATCAGGTAAAAACGGCGCGACGTCAGCCGTTTTCCAAGCAGAATTTCCGAAATATCGCACACCGGAACAATCCGGCCGCGCCGCAGGATCACGCCTTCCAATTTCATCGTTCGATGCGGAAAGCGAAATACCCGGCTCGGGGCCACCAGTTCCGCAATCTGGTTCGCCGAAACGGCAAACCGTCGTTCGCCCAGGCGCAGCAGCACGAACGATTGCAGTTCGAGTTCGGTCGCCACCGTCATAGCCCGGGTTCTGTCACCTCTTGGTTCTGAGCTGCAGCCGCATCCGTTTGCAGCAGCGCGGCATCGAGCAGAGCGAGTTCTTCGGATGACAAAAATCCTTCAGGATGCACCACCGGCACGACCGTTTGGTCGAGCGCCGTCAGCCCCCGGTACCATTGCCGCTCTTCGTGGCAGAAGCATAACGGGAGCGACTGCAGCCGGGTCATGCTGCTCATCTTCTCGATGCCGTCGATCAAGAGCGCGGTGCGCGTTTTGCGCAGCACGAATAACAGCCCGCCCTCCGCGGCATGCAGCCCAAAATGCATGGCGCCGTTGACGATGAAAAGCGAGCGATCCCCGCGCCGCACCACGTGACGAACTTTTCGAATTCCAGGCGCGCTGATTTCCGTCGCCGCGCCGGACAAGCTGTCCACGCCGCGCACTTCCTGCACCGCGGCGGAAGAGATGGCGAACAATTGGCCGCTGACGCGGAAAAGGATGATCTGTTCCGACTTTGCCGGACTCGCTTTCCCTGGGGCCGCCAGCCGCATCAGCGAACTCCCGCGGGCGCGGTACGGCAGATTGCCAGGACGCGTTTTTCGATGGCCGCATAAATATCGTCGATTCCCAGCACGTGATCGACGGCGCCGGCTTTGATGGCTTCGGCGGGCATTCCGAAAATCACGCACGTGGCTTCATCCTGTGCCACCACATAGCCGCCCGCGGCCTTGATAGCCAGCGCCCCATTCGCTCCATCGTTGCCCATTCCGGTAAGTACGCCCGCAATACTCAGCGGCCCGGCGAAGGCCGCTACGGATTCCATCGTGGCGTCGATATTCGGCAGGTAACCGTTGATGCGGCCGCTGGTCCCGTCCAGCTGGATTCGGCCCGTTTGCGTCACGCGAAGATGCTGGCCCCCGGGACAAATGTAGAGCGTGCCCGGCTGGAGCGACTCATTAGCCTCAGCTTCCTTCACGCGGACTCCCGTGAAGTCTGCAAGCTGCGCGGCGTATTGCGTGGTGAACGCTGCGGGCATGTGTTGCACCAAAATTACCGCGGCAGGGAAGTCTGCTGTGAAGCCCGGAGCGATGCGCATGACGGTCGCCGGTCCGCCTGTCGATGCCGCGAGAACGACCACCGGGAAGCGCTGATCGAGTCCGGAAGTAGGCGCCGGGCGGACACTTGCAGCCGCGGGCGGAGGAACCTTCGAGCCGCCAGCATTCTGAATGGTCGAAGCCAGGCGCGATGCTGTGCGCACCACGCGCACTTTGGCCGCCATGCGCACCTTGCGAAGGAGTTCTTCTTTCACGCTCTGCATATCGAGGTCGATGGCGCTTGATGGCTTGCCCACAAATTCAATAGCGCCGAGTTCTAGCGCCCGAAGAGTGCTGGCGGCGCCTTCGCGCGATTCCGAGCTGACGATGACGATCGGCCGCGGATTCGTGGTCATGATTTCCGCCGTGGCCTGTAGTCCGTCCACGTGAGGCATATTGATATCCATGGTGATGACATCGGGTTTCAGCGATTCCGCCATCGACACGGCTTCCCGGCCGTCCTTGGCGTGGCCCACGACTTGCAGTTGATCGTCGGCGTTGAAAATTCCTTCCAGGACTTTCCGCATGAATGCGGAGTCCTCCACCACGAGCACCCGAAACTTTTTGTTGGTGGTCGCCATTGTTCCTTTACGCTACCGGCGCCACGGGGCGCGGCGACTCCGTTCCTATGAGTTGTTCGACAGCTGCGATCAGTTGATCTTCCTGCACCGGCTTCGTCAGGAATGCAGTGGCGCCTTCCTTCATCGCGCGATCGCGATGCTTGGCCCCCGCTCGCGAGGTTACGACCATCACGGGAATGCGCCGCGTCGAGGGGGTTTGCCGCAGCTGCACCATCAATTCGTAGCCGGTCATGCGCGGCATCTCCAGGTCGGTAATGACCAGATGGCAGCCGTGCTGCGTCACCAGTTCCGCGGCCTCCAGCCCGTCCGCCGCCAGTTTCACGCGGTAGCCGTTCTTCTCCAACATCCTGCCGACGAACTTGCGCACGCTGATGGAGTCGTCCGCCACCACGATGACCCGCTCTTGCTCCACGCGGTCGATGGCCTCAGAAGGAATGCTTCCGCGCGCGATTGCCGTCGAGCCCGGCGCAAAGATTCGTGCGGCGCTGGCGTTGGCTTGTATCGGCCGGCGCTCGCTCAGATCCGTCGCTACCATGCGGTTTAAGTCGATCAGTAGAATGAGGCTGCCATCGGGAGCGATGGTCGTGCCTGGGAAGAGTTTTACTCGGCGCAGGTATTCGCCCAGATTTTTGATAACGATTTCGTCCTTGCCAAGAACTTCTTCCACAACCAGGCCGATCTTCCGGTTTCCGGCATTGGCCACCACCATCCGGAAATATCCATTAATCGGTTCCAGCGGCGGCAAGCCCAGATAGTTATCCAGGCGCACGACCTCGGTGACTACGTCGCGCACCTTGGTCAGCAGTTTTCCTCCGACGTCTTCGATTTCATCGGCGCGCAGGCGCCGGATTTCCTCGACCACCGCCAGGGGCAACGCGAAATTCGTCGTTCCGCAGCGCACAAACAAAGCCGGCGAAATAATCAGCGTGAGAGGCACCTTGAGTGTGAACTTTGTGCCCTGACCGCTGGTGCTCTGAATTTCGATTTCGCCGTTGAGCGCGTTCACGTTGGCCTTCACGACGTCGAGTCCGACTCCGCGCCCAGCCAGCTCTGTTTTTACCGGAGCGGTGGAAAATCCAGGATGGAAGAGCATCTCCCGCATGTCGCGCTCAGTAAGCCGGTCGGCGGTCTCGGCGGAAACCAGCCCGCGCTCGATCGCGCTTTGCTTCACGCGCTCGTAGTTAATTCCGCCGCCGTCGTCCTCGACTTCAATGTAAATGTGGTTGCCGCGGTGGTAAGCGCGCAGCATGATGTGCCCGCTGTACGATTTGCCCGCTGCGGTGCGGTCCGCGCTCTGCTCGATGCCGTGCGCCACCGAATTGCGCACCAGGTGCACCAGCGGATCGGAAATCTGCTGAATGATGTTGTTGTCCAGCTCGGTTTCGCTCCCGGAAAGATCCAGCTCCACGCGTTTGCCCGTGGAGTTCGCGGCATCGCGAACCGCGCGCGACAATCGCGAATACAGCGTGCCGATCGGAACCATGCGCGCGGCGGTAATCTCATCTTGGAGGTGGTGCGCCAGCTTTGTGAATTCGTCGATATCGCCTTCGACGCGCCCGATGAAACCTTCCAGTTGCGAAAGGACTTCGTTCACATCCGCTGAAATTTCCGCCATCGATCGGGACAGAATATTGACGTCGTCGTAGCGGTCCATTTCCAGTTCGCTGAATTCGGACCAGAACGATGTGTCGCCCGCGGCCGCGCTCGTCAGCATCTGCGGCGTCGGCTCGGGTTTCCATGGCGCCTGCGGGGCCCGGTTGTTGTTGCTGATGCGGTTGAATTCGTATTTTTCCTGGAATTCCGCGACTTTGCCCTGCAACCGCTCCTTGGAAAAGCTCAGCGTATCGACGAGCTTCTCGAGTTCCGCAACACGCCCCACCATCCGTGTGCGGTTGATGACCAATTCTCCGACCGTATTCATCATGCGGTCGAGCCGCGCCAGCGCGATGCGGACCGACTTGACCGTCGCCGTGCCGCCCGTGGTTTGTTTCCCGGCCTTCTTTGCCGCCGAGATTTGCGGCGCGGCTTCCATTTCCTTCCCATGGCCCTGTTCGGCTGCGCCGGAAGAACCAGGCAACGCTTCCGCCTCTTCCGGTTCGAGCGGAGCAAATTCCGCGATGCGTCCAAGCAGGGAATCGACGCCCGTGCGCATGTCGGTTTCGTCGATCCACTGCCGGTGCAGCGTCTTCTTCAGAACGTCCACCGACTCCAGGCACAAATCCACCACTGCCGGCGAGGCTTCCAGCTCTCCCTCGCGCAAGCGCCCGATCAAATCCTCGACGCGGTGCGCAATCGCTCCCAGTCTCTTCAATCCGACTTGCGCTGCCGAACCCTTGACCGTGTGAATGGCGCGAAACAGTTTGTTGATCTCTTCCGGGTTGTTGTTGCCCTCCAGCGAAATCAGGCAATCGCTAACGACCTGCAGATGCTCCTCAGCCTCCGGCTGGAAGAACTCGAGGATCTCGTCCGGCACTTCGTCGTCCGTTGGTAGCGCGTCAAAATATGAACCCGTCGCTGCCGCGACGATAGGTTCTTGAAGTTCCTCGGCATCGAACCGCTCCCGCGCTTCCGGCTGGGAAAGGTTTAGGGGCGGCGGTTCCGTCGGAAACGCAAAGCGGTAGCGTTCCTTGAAAACGGCGATGTCATCGACGCTTTCTTTGCCCGTATCGCTGATTTCCAGGAGATCCGTTTCCAGCAGCGAGATTCCATCCGAAAGAAATTCCGTCAACGGCCCATGCAGATCCTCGCCGAGAGGCGCGTTCAGCGCATATTGAAAAACGTGCGCAAGCTTCGCGGCAATCTCCGAGAACCGCGGAAATCCGTAGCTCGCCGAAGTCCCGCCCAACGTGTGCGCCGCAATATACAGCCGCTCCAGGTCCTCCTTGCGCGGCTCAACATCCTGAAGCACGCTCACGTACTCCCGCAAATACTGCAGGTGCTCCGAGGCTTCCTGGAGAAAGATCTCGACGGCTTCGCGGTCCAGCGTGCTCACGCCCGCCCCTCCGTCACCAGCTCCGCTTTCAACGATTCCTCCGCCGTCGGTTTCCGGTAGAGAATGCAATCGTTCAACACGATGGCCTGGAACTTCACCGGCATTTTGGAAATCGACTCCGAGTGTCCCAGGAACAGATAGCCGCCCGGCTCCAGCGTGTCGTAGAACCGTTGCACTAGGGACCGTCGGCGCTCTTCCGAAAAATAAATCATCACGTTCATGCAAAAAATCATGTCCATGCGCCCGACGTACACCGCCGAAGCCAGGTTCATCTGCGCGAACGAAACCATCTTGCTCAGCCGCGGCTTCACCTGATATCCGCCGCTGACCTCCGTAAAATGGTTGGCAAGCTGCTTCTCGCTCACGCTGGAAATGCTGCGCCCTTTGTAGATCCCGCGCTCCGCGTGCTTCAACGCGTGCCGGCCAACGTCGGTCGCCAGAATTTCCACGTTCCAAGCGTCCGCGAACGACAGCGAATCCGCGATGGTGATGCCGATCGAATACGGCTCCTCGCCCGTCGAGCAGCCCGCACTCCAAATCCTCAGCGTTCGCGGGTCCTTCCAGAACTTCTTGGTGTGCAATTCCGGAAGCGCGCGCTTTTCAAACGCTTCGTACACGCCCGGATACCGGAAAAAGCTGGTCTCCTGCGTCAGCAGCCGCTCCAACAGTCCTTCGTACTCGACGTTGGACTTGCGCATCACCCGCAGCAGTTCCGTGCCGCGCTCCATTCCTTTGGCGCGCAGGTGCTCCCGCACACGCGTGGAAAAGAAGCGCTCGCGCGATTCATCGAAGCAAATTCCCGTGCGCTCTTCGATCAACATGCGAATCTCGCTCAGCTCGTGTTCGCTCAGACCCTGCCCGTGTCCCTGACGTTCGCTCATCGTGCTCCCGTTTGCTGGGCCTTGCTCTCGCTACCGCCCTTTGGCGATGAAGAGCGTCGCTGCTTAACGAAGAGCGCCTGCCGGGACGGGCCGCTCGGAATGTTCATTTGCCGCCGCCGCCTTCGATGACGCGCGGAATTGCGCCAGCGCTTCGTTCAATTGATCCGACAACTTGACGAGCTGGCTCACCGTGGCCACCGTTCCGCGGGTTCCTTGCGACGTCTGCCGCGTAATGCTCGAAATAATCTGCATCGCGTGCGCCACGCCTTCCGTTCCGCGCACCTGCTGTTTCGAGGCCAGCGAGATTTCTTGCACCAGCTCCGCGGACTGGCGCACCACGTTGGAAATGGCGTCCAGCGCGCGGCCGGCCTGATCGGCGAGCGTTGCCCCGCTTTCCACTTCCTTGGTGCCTTCTTCCATGACCACCACCGCTTCGTTCGTCTCCGCCTGAATCGCCTTGATGAGCGCGGCGATATCCTTCGTTGCGCTGCGGCTGTGTTCCGCCAGTTTGCGGACTTCGTCGGCCACGACCGCAAAGCCTCGACCCGCTTCGCCGGCGCGCGCCGCCTCGATGGCCGCGTTCAACGCCAGCAAGTTGGTCTGTTCCGTGATGTCGTTAATCACGTTGATGATTTCAGAAATTTCCAGCGAGCGGTCGCCGAGGGATTTGATTTTCTTGGCGGTCGCCTGCACCGATGCGCGAATGCGCTGCATGCCTTCGAGCGTGTCACGCACCGCGCGGTTGCCCTGTTCGGCGGCGTCTAGCGCGCGGCGTGCCGCTTCGGCGCTCGCTTCGGCGTTGTTGGAAACCTGTTTCATGGAAACCGTCAGCTCCTCGACGGCGCTCGAAGTGTTCGTGATTTCCTGGTCCTGCTGCGTCGCGCCCGCCTGCATTTCATCGGCGGCCACGAGAATGTTGTTCGAGCAGGCGGTCACTTCCATGGCTGCCTTGCGGACGCGCTCGAGAACCTTGGTGAAGTTGTCAAGCATGTAGTTGATGGAATCCGTGACGTTGCCAAGCGCGTCATTGGTCACCTTGCCGCGCTGCGACAAATCGCCGCGCGCCACCTGGTTGATGACGCTCAGCAATTCCGTGATGCTGCGCTGCAGCGCGTCGTTCGCGTCCTGGTTGCTCGTGGCCTTGGACACCTTGGCGACCGCGCGATTGAGGTTCTCCGCGATGTAGCCCAGCTCATCGTTCGATTGCACCTCGGCCCGCGCGCGCGGATCACCGGCGGCGAAGCGCTCGGAAAACTCCGCGAGAGCTTGCACCGGCCCCAGCATGGCGCCGAACCGCCACGCCAGGATTACCGCCGTCGCCAACGCCAGAACGATGGCAATGAGCACCGTTCCTCCGGCGGGCGAGCCGAAGTCGAACAGGGACGCCTCGCCGGCTTTTTTGCCGGCGCTGAAGGCCAGTCCCAGAACGGTGAAGCCAACCACTCCGTTCAGCAGGACCAGCGTCCAGATTGTGGAACTCAGTCGCGATTTCATGCCACCCTCCAAATCTCTTCCGCGGAGCCCGCGCCATGGTTCGGCGTCGTCTCCACAAATGTCAAATGCTCGGCCCCGGAAAAACCTCGAGCAGCCGGCGCAAATCGATCACCAGCGCCAGGCGGTCGTCATGCCGCAACATGCCGATGCAATGCGGCACGTTTTCCGGCGCTTGCTCGAGCAGATCCTCGGTGTTCACCGAATAGGTTCCGATAACTTCATCGGACGCGATGCCGATCCGCAGGTCCTCGTGATGGTTCTCGACGCGCAGGGAAGCCACTACCACGTGCTTGGGCAGCAATCCCGGCCGGCGGCCTTCCGTAATCGCGATGTCGATCAGCGGCACGATGGCGCCGCGCAAATTGAAGATCCCGATCAGGTACGCCGGAGCCAGCGGCAGCTTGGTCAGTAACGGCCAGTCCAGCACTTCCTCGACGTCCAGGACCGGCAGGCAGAATCGCTCGCGCCCGCTCCGGAAAACGCAATACTGCGATTCCGGCGGCCGCTCTTCGATCGGCCCAAGCGCTTCCAGCAGATCGCCGGTATCGGCGTCCGCCGGGAGTGGCTCGAGATGGAAATCTTCGCTCATCGTCCGTTCTCTTGCTCCGAAAGTCTCATGCAAACCGCCGTACCGCGCGCAGCAAGTCTTCTCGTGTAAATGGCTTTGTCACGTAGCCGTCCGCGCCTTGCTGCTGGCCCCAATACTTGTCGCTTGCCGTATCCTTCGAAGTCACCAGGATCACCGGGATCATGTTGAACTCCGCGTTGCCCTTCAGGTCGCGGCAAACTTGAAAACCGTTGCGGTCCGGCATCACCACGTCGAGCAGGATCACGCTGGGCCGCTCGTTGGTAATGGTTTCCTCGGCGCGCCTCGGGTCATTCAACCCGACCGGCCAATAGCCTTCTTTTTCCAACAAGCCCTGCATCAGCTTGATCTCCGCGGGCGAGTCGTCGATGATCAGGACTTTTTTGTGCACAGCCGAGCTTTCTCCATACTTGTCCACGGAGGAGAG
>Ga0210400_10000764_pt1 | contig 34064 bp, 59 predicted proteins | sample IncBWH26MmetaG_FD_155456 | JGI IMG/M metagenome (GOLD analysis project Ga0210400, IMG submission 155456) | Forest soil microbial communities from Barre Woods Harvard Forest LTER site, Petersham, Massachusetts, United States - Inc-BW-H-26-M | ecosystem: Environmental > Terrestrial > Soil >... | reverse complement strand
CTTCGTGGCCCTTCCGGTCCCTGGCCCAGCGGTCGCGCTGCTCGATGGGGGATGCAGCAGGCGCGGCCGCCGGGGGCGCTGTCGACGGCGAAAGAAGCGCACGGGCGGCGTGGGTGCCACCCGTGGGCGCTTCGATCTGTACGCGACAATTCGTCAACTTGCTCACAAACGTGCCGAGCGCGGCTGCCATGGCGGTGCGCTCGGATTCGGTGAGGGTGATGGTGTAGGTGGGCTCGCTCATGCAACCTCCCAGAGAGTGCGGGCAATTCCGCCATTGCCGATTGGGTCTCGAAGTGCGGCAAGTTTTACGCTGCTTTCTTTCCAGCTTTTGCGGGCCTCGCGCTGGGCGACAACTTTCCATCCGGCCGCTTTGAGACTTACACCGGTTTCGCCCTCTTGCGTGTAGGTGATGAGTCGCGCGTAGCCCATTGCTCGACAAACGCGCCATGCGGCGGCATAGAGACAAGAATTCGCGTTCTTTGTGCCATCAGTGCAACTGCGCGTGACTTCGGCAGTTTGCCGATCATCGAAAGCCCTAGCGATTGGCCTGCCCACGATGATCACGCCGTGAAGTTCACCATCCTCGGTTTCGACTCCGAGAGAGAATTTCGCGCCTCTTGGCGGTTCGTGGTGCCGATGAAAACGCGCCACGAATTCTGCTGCGTCGCGAAAAGTTATGGGCACAATGCGTAAGGTGGGCTCGCTCATGGACGGCCTTCCGGGTATTCGAATGTGCGGTCGCGAATGTCTAAGGGCTTCAGTCGCTCATTTAGTTCAGCGAGCTGTGCGGCGATTTCCATCAGGCAAAACGCTTGCATGCGGCCAGTCAGGCCAAACGAATGCCACCACTTACGCGGGCCAAGGCTGCATATTTTGCGGATTTCGTCGGCGGTCATGGTTGCACCTCGCCGGATTCCGACTTGAAAAGTTCCTGCGGCGACGAATGTTTTTCGTACCAAATGCCGACAACGACAGCGATCCAAATTAAGCCCATGAACGTCCAACATGCTCCCTTGATCCATCCAGCCGCATGAAACTTGTCGAGGAAGAGATATGTCAACGCAGTGAAGCTCACCGGTAGCTGCGTGGGCAGGAATCTTCGGCTCAAGACTTTCTTTTCTTTCATTGCACACGCCCATGCGCGGACATGGCCGCGGCGATGCCGTTATCAGCAATTCCAAAGAGCAGGACGGCGCGCGCCATCCTAGGGTGCCCGTGTTTGCGGAACTCGTGCGACAGCACAGCATCCAGCACAAAGCAGCCGACGAAGTAGCCGGCGGCGAGCGGTCGGCCGTGCGTCACGAATGGACGCGCGATGGGGTTCGACTCTCCCCCGCTTCCGGAATAGCAGTAGCTGCCCCACGGCGTGTTCGTTTTGCAGACCGTCTGGAATGCGGCGTTGTGGGTAGTGAAGTAAAAATCAGCGACTTTGGCGGCGCCGTCGATCGCCAGCAGAGCGCGGTCGGTCCTTGGAGTCTCCTGCCCCCAGCAAAGCGACGCGGTTATCGCGAACAAAAGCACGGCAATGACTTTCATGCAGCCTTCTCTCTGCGCTCGGCTTTTGTGCCGGCGCATGGTTTTTTGGGGGAGGATGCGGAACCGAGCAGCGCTGCGCGTCGTGCGCAGATCGCCGGCCAAACTTTATCGGGATGAATGCCTAGAACTTGGTACGTAGCGTCGATGTGCGGCTGGGGATTGCCGCGGGAGGCGTATAGGACGGTGATCCACGCGATGCGGATGTCGTCGCGCAGCCACGGGTCGGATTCTTTGCGCTCGGCCGTTTCCAGGCGAACGAGGACGCGCTCGGACAGAGGCATGCTGCGCTCTGCAGGAAGCGCGGCGTAGGTTGTACACCCTAGAACCTCAATTCGAAACGACAGGACGGTGGCTGTTACGGAAAGCGGAAAAAGCGCAGAGGCCAGTAACCAGACAATCAGGCGCGGAATCAGGCTTACTTTACATAAGCTGATGGCTTTTTTGTATGTAGTTGATAACAGGCTAGTTGCAATACCTGTTATCGGACATTGTGACGGGGTGTCACATGTTACATCCGGCCGCGATGTGCCCCATGCCATCACGCGGTGACGCCTTCCTTGGCTGCGAGTGCGCGGACGGCGGCGCGGAGAACTTCCGTCACAGACAAATTCATCTTGTCGCGGAGGGCGGTGATAATCGCGATATCTTCTTCCGTGAAGCGGAAGCTGAGGCTGCGGTTCGGCACCGTAGGATCGTCGCAATGATAGACGTACGTTTTCACGCCAGCTTTCAGGAGCACTCGGTGCATTCTCTGCTGAGCTAGCGTCGGCTTCTGGTTTGGAGATTTCACCTCTACAGCAACAACCTCTGGCTCATCTCCAAAAAAACTGCGAATACAAAGAAAGTCTGGCCAACCGCGCTTTAGAACACGCCATCCCGCTCTACGCAGATCGTACGCGACTCTTTTTTCTGACGGCGTCATGCGGTTGCCCCTTCCGCCTGCTGCTGTGGGTGACGTTCGCGGTAGATCCGCTGGGCTTCGCGGTCATTGCATTTGCGGGAATGGAACTTCTGCCCCTTCACGCGGGGCACAAACATCACGTCGCAATCTCTGGCGGCGCATTTTGTCTTTTCTTTTCTCGGAGCCTTCGCCATAACGTAAGTACTTATAGGCGCGGGCGCGCGGAATGTCAACGAAAATCGTAAGTACTTAAGGGCGCAGCCGAATAGGTACCGTTTTGCGCGGCATTTCCACAGGTACGGGGAAATTCACAGACTAGGCGGATTTGGGCAGCGCTTTGCGGTCCATTCGGCGCGGCTTCCGCTTCATGTGGGAGTCGGCGATGCGGCTCACGCGCTCAATGAATCGGTCGATGCTGCGGAGCCATCCGGGATCGGACAGCATGGTCGGCGGATTGGGGGAGTTTTTCGGCATAGCACATACATCTGTATCGTACAGTGCGCAAGGGCACAATCGGGTAGTTCCTTGATTACGAAAGTACTTGCCCCTTTTTCTTCGCGCATTTCTTTCGGTGGCGCACCCGTGCCTTTTCTTCATCCTTCACTTTCGCGCCGCAATGAATGCATATAACAACCCGTTGCTTTTTCAACATGCTAGAATGCGGAACAGTTCTTCGTGAATCGATTCGACTTGACGCCCCAAGAGCCTCGCTTCGGCGGGGCTCTTCCCTGCCCTGGCTGATCTCCGCGACCTCCTCTCCTCGCTAGGATTTGCTTTCACCTGACACAATCAGATAGGCCGCAATCAAACAGTACACGATCGCACCCTCAAAAATCAGAACCGGCTTAGGCTCTACCAATGCGCAAGCAACAGCAAACGTCACAATTAGTGCGCCGAGCATCCCGAGTCCGACTTTGCGGCGAAGCATCATTTAGTCCACGCTTCAAACATCTGCTGCTTACCGGCCAGTTCGCCCATCTCCATCTCGAGCTCACCAAGCCGGACGACAACGGCCTCGAGCATCAGTGGATCATCGCGCAGATCTTCGGCCAGCAGAATCGAGCGCAGCAGATCCTGGGCCAAGCGAATCTCTTCGCTGGGTCGGACGGTGGCGTCGACAGTGCGGCGCGCGGTGGCCATGGCGTTCTCACGTGCTCATCTTCTCACGGCGGCGGTAATTTCCGACCGACCGAAATTCCATACAGCGTTCCAAGCGCCAGCCCGATGAGCAAGGCAAGCAAGCAGATCACTCACGCACCTCAGTTCGCCAGCGGTGGTGCCGTCGGCGGTTGCTGCTCGCCTTCCTGATCTTCGGCGTAGAGCTTTAAGAATGCGCGGATAAATTCAAGCAGGCGCGGCATGTTCCCGGTGGCGGGCTTCAGTTTCGGGCGAAACTGGAAGAGTTGCACAAGGCCGTTTTCGCCTAGTTTCGCGAGCTGCTCGACAGAGCCGTCGCCCTTTTTTACTTCGGGCCCGTCGGTGGTGTGGAGATACATCAGCACCGCGTCGGCGGCTTCGTCGGCGGAGATGGGCTGCTGCAGGATCTGGATAATGCGGGTTTCGATGAATTCAATGGATGGGGCGCCCATGTTGTTCGCTCCGTTTGAATTGGGTGCTGGTGCGGGTGCGGATGGGGGCAGAACCTGGGGGCGCGGCTGGGGTGGCTGGGCTTGCATCTGAGGTGGCTGCGGGCTGCGGGCGGCGATCACCGTGTCGCGCTCGGCTTCCGCTTTCATGCGGACTTCGGCGGCGATCTGGGCTCCGTAGCTCAGCACTTGGGGTAACACGCCTGCGATGGCGGCGACGCCTGAGACTGAGCCACCATTGGACGCCACGGGTGGATTTAGTCCGCGCTCGATCACGGTGCTCATGAAACGCCCTATCATGCCGCTATCGATGCCGGCGATTCCGGATGGTGCTGGCGCGTCCATGCGGTCGAGCATTTTCTCGAACATCTTCAACTGCATCATCCTGAAAGCCTGATCCATTTCGGATGGGGGCTGGTTGCTCGGGCCATTCAATCGACTAATGGTTTCCGCGAGCTTTGAATTCAAATCGACCGTGGTGCGCATCGCTTCGAAGCCGATGGCGGCTTGATTGCGCTCCTGGGTGGTGAGCGCATCGAAGGCGCGGCCGGCGACGGTGGCGGCGGAGGAACCATCGTTGCTCGGAGTCACGGTGGCGCCGCCGTTGCCGTTCTGTCCGTCCGCGGAAATCGTAATCGGACGCGCGGGTGCGTTGATCGAAATACTCCCGGCGGTGATGATCTGCGGGCCGCGCTTCACGAGAATGCGGAAAGTGCCTCCGCCAAAATTGTGCAAGAGGGCAAACTCGAGCTCTTGCTCATCGGCGATCGGTACGCGCTGCCCGTTGGGCATCTGCAAGTGGGTTTCACTGCACTTGAAAATGGGAACTTTGGGCGCCGGTTCGGTTCTGTACCCATAAACGATGTGTCGCGACCAATCGTGGGGCGCAATTGCGGCCAAATACGGCCAAAGTTCGGGAGTTTTTCCGTTTTCTGGGTCGCTGAGGGGAACTACACGCCTGGTGGTGCGGGTTTCTACGATTTCACCCGGTGCTGGCTCGGTTGCAGGCTTCACGGCTACCTGTTTTCCGGCTCACCACACGGATGGCGCGCCTATGTTTTGATTGTCGCAAGGTTTATAGCAGGTTTTCCACAGACACTCAATGGTGTTTTCGTGGTGTTGGCTGGTGTGGGTCGGGAACACTCGAGTGTTAACACTAGTGTCGGCGCTTGGTGTAACACCAACTTGGTTGCACTTTCCCCCTGCGGGGTGGGATTCTCGCCTGCGTACTGGGGGAAGTTCAGCTCGGGCCCGGTGTTTGCTACACGGATGCAACACCGGGTCTCCGCATTCTCCCCCTGTTCTCCCCTTCTAGTTTGGTTGGTTCGTTGTCCCTGGAGCGCGCGTGTCGCCGATTTTCATTGGACCTCAATCGAGCTCGCAGCGGTCTTCCACTCCCGGTCTCGGCTACCGGGTCCCACTTCTGAACGGAGAGCAAGGCACAGCGCAAACCGTCGCGCTCATGCGCAAACTGGTCGACGAAGCGCTGAATGATGCGCAATTCGTACGGCAAGCCATTGAAATCGTGCGCGGCGTGGCCGCTTTTGACGATTTAGGGGAGTTACATGCCCTTTATCGGTGGGTAAAGGGACACATCCGGTACACAAAAGACCCCGTTACCAAAGAGAAACTGTACCCACCGCAGGAACTGCTGAAGGTTCGGGCGGGGGACTGTGACGACATCTCGATGCTGCTGGGGGCGCTCGCGATCGCCATCGGTTATCCGGCACGGCTGATCACGGTTTCGGCGAATGCGCAGAGTCCGGAAGAGTTTTCCCATGTGTACGTGGAAGCGGAAGCGCCGGCGGGCTCGGGCAACTGGGTGCCGATGGATGCGGCGCGGCTCGATTCCGAATTCGGCGCGGAACCTCCCACTTATTTCCGGAAGCGCGCCTGGTCTCTCACCGAGGACAGCTACACCGATCTCAGTGGACACAAACGCCGATTCCCGTTTTTGAACGGCTATGTGTCCACTGGGCTCGGGCAGGATGGCATCGACTGGAGTCAGATTCTTGAGCAGGGACTGACGGAAGTGCCCGCGGTCGTTGCCGCGGCGAAGGGTTTGCCGTCGCGCACCACGAGCCCCTACGGATCGTTTCAGACTTCGTACACCCCCGGGTACGGAATTCCGCCGGCGGGGTACTCCTCGCCTGTGGCCGGCGGCTTCGGCTTCAGTATGGGCGGGATGATGCCCCTACTTCTCATCGGCGGGCTGATTCTTCTGGCCACGCGGGGCCGCTCATGAGCGCCGTCTGTCAAAAAGCGTGGGACGACTTCCTCGAGGAGCATCCGATGTGCGGGCATGATGATTTGGAAAAAGTTCCGCCGGGCATCGCGGGCTACACTGCGGCGCCGTTCAATGCCTGGCCGGGATGGCGCTACCGGATCCCGGGCGGACCGGTCGGCGGACAGTATCACGGCTACATCGCGTCGGACGACATCGTCGACGGTGTGGGCTGGCCGGCGGGGCATGATGAGATTTACCGCGCGGTCGACAATCCGGCGGGGCTCGGCGGGATGCCCTGGCATGGCTGGGATGACAACTGGGGCGGAATTCCGCTGAACGAAGGCGAGACGGTTTCCGATTATGTCTATCGCGGACCGGCGGAGATGCGGCCGCGGCCGAATGCAAGCGGCGGAGTGCACACGGTGCGCGCGGTGCAAACGCGGCGCAGTGCTGGCTATGCCCTCGCCCCTGGAAATTATCGCGGACTGGGCGCGCTCACCGACAATCCCATCGTACGTGGCCTCTTACCGCACACCGTGATGAGTCCCGGTGGACCGGCTCCTATTGATCGCTGGCCGCGGGCATGTCCGGCCTGGGGTTGCGGGCCGGTGTCGTTCCTGCCGGGCTGGGAGAATCCGCCGGCGCCGGTGAATCCACCTGGCGGGCCCATTCATTCGTGCCCTGAGTTTATGCTGTCGCCGTGTCCGCCGGGGCAAACTCGCAGCAATAGCGGGCCCCCCTGCTATACGGAAAGCGGACCATGCACGGGGCCAACGGTTCCTCAGCCTCCTCCGCCCTACTATCCGCAACCGGCTCCGATTACGGCCTCGGGCTGCCCGAGCGGACAATATCGCGACGCGGCCGGCAACTGCACGGCGGACTGGAGTCACCCGTCGCCGCTGTACCTTCCACCGGATCAGGGCTCCCCGCAACCTTCGCCGACGGTCTCCGCCAACACTTGTCCCACGGGCTACACGCAAGATCCTTCGACCGGCAATTGCTATCCTCCGGGCGCTGCACCGTCGGGCAGCGGCATCATGGCCTGGCTCGGGGCAAGTACCACCATCGGCGGAGTGAATATTCCGAACGCGGCGATTGCCGGCGTAGGCGCACTGATCGCGATGAAGATGTTCGGGGGCCGTCGGTGAGCTGGGAGAAGCCCAGAATCGTTGTGACGTGTGCACTGTGTGGCGGTAAGTTTTCTCTTTTTAATCCGCCTCTCTTCGCTGGCCACTATAACCAACATTCATTTTTTCAGCGTGTTTGGCGTATGTTGCGCCGGCTGAAACCATGGGTTGAGGACCTAGGAAACTAGGAAACTAGGAAAAGCATGAGCACCGTCGCCGCACCTTCGGTTCCGCTCTACGACATGGGGGCACTGACTCTGCGCGTTCGTCCGCGGGCGACGCAAGCGGTGCGCGAACCTGCGTATCCGCTCTATGACGGATGGGGACTGCACGGCCTGGGCGCGAAGTCGGTTTCGCCGGGAAATGCGATCGGGCCTTGGACGATTATTGGTCCGGCCACGGTTTGCAAAGGCGGGGGCACCGCTTGCTCGGCGGCGGAGTCGGCGGCGCAGGGTGCTGCACAAGGTTTCGCGTTTGGCGGACCGATCGGCGCAGGCATCGGAGCAATCGCGGGTGCGATCGCGGGCATCTGGGCCTCGCATGCGGCGCGGGTCAAGGGCGCAAAAACGGAAAACAAAGTTGTGGAGTCGGCGCTGCAGGCTTGGGATGCTGGTATGCAGGCAATTTTCCAAGCGGCCAATTCCACCGACCCGTCCGTGAATATCGCCGGCACATACGCGGCAAGCCTGGTGCAGCAGCAATATCAGCAGTGGTGGCAAAGTGTGTGCCCTTACACGAAGGGACCTGGTGCGGCGGACACATCCGGGTGCGGCACAAACTGCGGACAAGGAATCAATCCGGCGGGGCCCTGCGTCGGCGAGCCGTATGGGCACAAGTGCGACAAGAGTTGCACGGCGAGCTGTTGCGTGGGCTGCCAAGATCTCTATCCCAGCATGCTGCAGGCGGTGAACGTGCTGAACTCGCCGACAGGCGGGACGGTGCAAGTGTGTGCCGTCGCAGGGTCGAGTTACGGAGTTTCTTCCCGTGGCGGATATTCACTCACGTACACACCGCCCACGATTGCCGGGTCGGTTGCGAGCGCGGCTTCGGGATTGCTTTCTGATTTGACCGGCGGCGGAAGTGGCGGTTCGTCGCTGCTGCTTCCGCTGGCGCTTGTGGCTGGTTTGTTTTTTCTGATGAGGTGAATGGTCATCGGGTACGTCAACTATAACCACGCGCTCTACCGGACGGGCTTCCGGCCGTACGGGCACACGAATGCTTGGGCGGCGTCGCAGCTGAACGGCTACGACACAACGGAAGCCGTGCTCTCTGGATATCTCGGGCAGTCGCGACCGTTTGAGCCGAGCGGGGGGTGGAAATTGCACGGACTAGGACAATCGCGGGCGTTTGCGCCGTGGACGCTGCACGGGGGCATGGCTGTCTGCCTGGATCAAAGTCAAAACACGATCGCGTGTATGGATCCTAACTGCACGTATGGGGATTGCGGATCGAACGCGGAACAGCTGGTCGGCGGTTCGCTCTGTCTCGATCAGGGTGAGAATCAAGTTCCCTGCTCGAGCCCCAGCTGCACGTTTGGCGATTGCACTGACAAGGCGAAGTCGACATTTCCGATCGCGGTCAATCTTCCACCTGGGCCGAGTCCGCGGGTTCCGGTACCGGTGCCGACGTCGAACGTTCCGAAGTCAACAATGCCGAGCACGATCATTCAAGGGATTCCCGACATTGCGGTTTTCGGCATTGGTGCGCTTCTGCTTGTCTCTATGGTCGGCGGCGGTGGAGGGCGGCGGCGATGATGCTGGGCGAACTCTACGGGCTCGGCGATGACGCAGTAGGGGCGCCACCTGGGAGCGTGTTGCTTTATCAAGGCGTGTGGCAAGTAACACCAACCTTGAATGTGAACACTATCGTTTCGCGGGTGAGTCAGGCTGTGCGGATGTACGGCTTGCAGGTGACGAATTCCCAAAACGACGGCGGGGCGCTCACGCTGGGGAATTTCAATGTGACGCTTCTCTTGCAGGTAACCGGCGGAGGCTACGCGCTTCCTTCGGATGCGGGATCGATGGTTGATCACGCATATTACACCGTTGTCGGAGCGATGCCGGTATCTTCCTCGGCATTCCTGCAAAGTGCGGGGGGTGTATATGGTGGCGGAGTCCCGCCCAACGTTCCTCCTGGCGGTTCCGGTTCACCTCCGCCGGATTTAACAACTTGGCTCACGAGTAATGCATGGTGGCTCGCGCTTCTGGGTGCTGCTGTAGTGGTACTGCCCAAGATTTTATGAACGACCTGGTCCAAGACGAACTCAAGAAAGTGCTTTCCGAGTGGCATACCGGCAAGCAGGTGCAGGGCATCGCGCTGGGCCATTCGGTGCGTGAGGTTGAAGTTGACGGTGTGCGCACGCATGAGCACCACGTGTTTCGCCAGAAGAAAACCTATGCGTTCGTGTTTGATCTGATCGAAGCGAACCTCGAGGATCTTCCACTCGTGGATTTCGCAATGTTTGATGCGATTGCCGACGAGAAGGCGAAAGAGTTTGGGCTGTCGGCGGAAGAGCGCGGCGCGGGGGTGAGTCTCGCATGGGCTGCGTTGCGCCGTGGATGGTCGCGGGCGCTCAGTGGATTTCCGGATGGACACGAAATCACGCTGAAGCAGGAGACGCAGGCGTGAGACTAGCCAAACACATCCCACCACGGCGAGCGATCGGACTTGGCACGGTTCTTCGCCTTGGCGATCACTTTCAGATTGTCGGACGTGTTCCCGCCTCCGCGCGAATATGGCACCACATGGTCTATCTCGTGCTTTTTGGAATCGTAGCGCTCGCCGCGACGTTCGAATTCGGCAATGGCTCGCCGTCGATCGCGACGGGAGATATAGCGGGAATGGCGCGGGCGGAAGCGAGCACTGAGCAGAACTGCAGCGACAAGGGCAATCAGCAGCGCGTTTTGCTGGTTCGTGTATCTCTCAGAGACGGCGTAGGCGAGACAGCCGAAACCGAAGAGCGCTGCCCCGTATCGGAAGCGCTGACGGATAACGTCTCGTCGTGCAGTGATCGAGGCGAGAACCATCAAGCCGAACACGATCAGCAGGAAAATTCCAGCGTTCTGATTCATAGTGCGGCGGCACTTTATACCCTGTCGGGCGAGGTGTCAACCGCATGAGCAAGCGGCGCAAAAACGCGGGCGAAGGCTACGGCTACATGTTCCATGGGGCCTTCAAGGACAAGAAGGACGCCGTCGCCAAAGAGCGCAAAACGAAAGGCGCCTGGGTGAAAGGCACCCCCACGAATCACGGCTACCGGTACATCGTGATGTCGCCGCGCACCAACCCGCGAAAGATGAAACCTAAGGTACCTAAGGTATCTAAAGCTAACCCCACCGAATTGCTGGTGATGGGCGCAAACCCGCAAACGCATGAAGTCACGGCGAACAAGGGCGACACGATCACCATCCGGGTTAATCCCACCGCACTCTCGCGATCGACAGACGATTCGCGCTTCATGCTGGCTGCCGCTGCACAGCTCTATCCGGGCAAGAGTCTCGCGGCTTTGACGGGCGCGGAACTTTCCAAAGTGGCGATGCTGGCAGCGCGGCTGAAGCGCGAAAATCCCTACTTCGGTTTCGGTCCATCACGTCCCAGCAGGAAAGAATTGGCAGCATCGCGGCGGGAATTCAAGGGCAACGTGCGGCGCAAGACGGAAGAGGATCGCGTATACATTCGCAGCCTGCGACCGAAACGGCGCGCGCGCGGACAGTCCAAGCTCGACCGACTCTTCCACGAAGTCTACGGGCAGAATCCTGCAACGTGCGGCGCCATGATCGGCGGCTATACGTGCACGCGCAAACCAGGGCACCGCGGGCCACACCTCCCCCAAGGTGCGACACTGCGACCGCGTTCGCGGCACAGCTGGGGACCGCGGGGCAATCCTTCGGCCGAAGCGCTGCGCGAATCCTTCACGGGCACAGAAGTTGACCGCGTGACGGTGCACCGTGAGGGCCACATGCCGGCGGGCGATTATGCGCTGCTCGGCAAACTCCTGGCGCTCTACGTGAAACCCTTGGCGGGCGGACAGGTGCAAGTCATTAAGCCGAAGGGTGCGCAAGTGGTCTCGGACGAATCGGCGCGGCAACTGTACTTTGTTGGCGGCGATCAGGACATCACACTAGCCCTGGGTGTCTTTGGCGCACGTGAACGAAGCGCGGGCCTGTTCGAACTAGGGCAGGCCACGCGAATTGACTATAAGCAGCGTAAAGAACACGTGCCTGACCCGGACGTCGACGAATGGCGGCACGAACTCGGTGAGGAGACGGGAGAGCGTCCGCTCGTGCTCTTCGATGCGAAACACAAACGTCTGTTGCTCGAGGGCGGCGCGTACGTCGTGCGAGCGGAAGGAATTGTGAATTAGGTTTTAACGTCGGGCACTTGGATGACTCGCGGAGTGCGATTGTTATCGACCTGCGACCCCAACGAACCCGGCAAAGTACAGAGACTCCAAGAGAGGGTCACAAGAAAAATGGCAGCAGCACCCGCAATATTTGATCGGCCAAGTTTCACGGTCGCTGACCGCATGAAGATTCAGGCGCAGCGCATCCGTGACAAAGAGTACGTGATCGTCGGCCGACTCACCGCAATCCACTGGGAAGCCCAGCGCGACATTCGCGGACTCTCGCAATCGCACGCGCGTTACGGACACCCCGACGGGCCAAAACTCCTCGAGGATGCCGTGCGCCAGCGGCTGATGACGTCGCGGCAGGCCGACGCCATGAAACCGTTCAGCGAAAAGCAGACGGTGCTCTGGCAATCCACCACGCTCGACTGGTTGGACGGCAAGCGCGGGCCGCTCATCGCTCGCAGTCGCGATCAAAAAGACTGGCTGCTCCCCGAAGGCATGCGTGCACTGCCTGATATTCCAGATCCGCGATGGGTACCGGCGCACGCCAATGCAGCCTGCCCCAAGGGCGAGAAGGGCTGCTCTGGATGCGTCGCTCCCCGAATCCCGCAGCTGCTTACGGGCTGCAAAGTGGTCGGCGATCGCGTGCAGCACAAGATCACGGAGCGTAACGGACACGTGTGGGGAATCCTGCATCCGATTCGTGAATTGTCGATCGTGGCCTGGGGCACGGACGGCTTCGGACATTTTCTGCGCGTGCGCGGCGGGCTTGATCAAAGCGAGGGCTTATATCCGGCGCTTCTGATCGATGACGAAATGCACGCTTACTTCGTGGGAGGGACTTTCTCGTGACACGTCCTGCAGATTTCGACGCCCTGGTTTTGTTTGCGATGGCTGCCTACGAAGCATCGGCGGAGCGCGCGGAAGCGATCGTGACCAACCATGCCGATGCGGTGCGGGCAGAAATGGAGCAAGCAAAGAAAACCGTGACCCCTTCTGGAAGTAATCGCAGGATGGAGGATCGGCCGGCGCGCGAAGAAACCCCGGCGGAAGAGAAGGCGCGAGAGGCTGCCGAAGAGGCAGAGGAAGACGCAGAGGATGTGCAGCCATGAAAAAGAAACGGCGCCGAAAGAAGAAAGCGGCGCGGCGCAGACGGAGAAATCCGACACCCCCGCGGAATAGCAAGGGGCAATTCCGGAAACGGAAACGGCGGAGGTAAACGACTTTGGCAGAAGTAAGGGTGTTCAATCCGACCGCCTACACGCCGCGAAGCTATTTCGCGGAAGGCGAGCGAGAAGGGAGGCATACCGAAATGGCGAGACACAGGCATCACCATCGTCGGCGTCGCCACAATCCGTTTGGATTGTCTGGCGGCGTTGTGAAGGACGCGGCTTTTAACGCGGCTGGTGCGCTCGGCTCTCTGTTCCTGGCTGGCTTCGTTGGTCAGAGCGGATGGGCAGACGTAGCGGTCACGGGTGCTGCGGCTGTCGCTGCATCGTTCGCGGGCAAATTCGTCGGCGGGGCTTCGGCCTCCGAAGAATTGCTCAAGGGCGGGCTCACGGCCACCATCATCAAGGCGCTGCATCAGGCGGGCTTTGCGAAGTCGATCGGTCTCGGGCTGTACGCTCCGAGCTGGTTCGGCGTTCCCACGGCTTCAAGTCAGTACCTGCAGGCATCGCAGGCCAACATGGGACCGTATCGTCGCGGCGCGGGAACGATCTTCTTCCCGGGTCCGGGCGGCGCTCCTGCGCTCCCTCCCGCGGGCGTGGCCGGAATGGGCTTCCATCGCTTCCGGTCACGTTACGCAGGGAATTACTAGCCTTTAGCGCGGACACTGCGGTCGGTTCCGCGGGAGATGCGCTGGCGCTAGAACTGGAAAGTTTGCTGTGAGAAAGGCAAAAGGATTCTGACCTGGAAGGAGGCGAATACAAACATGGTCAACAAAGAAAAATTCTCATCCCGCTATGCTTCGCGTTTCGCGCGGTGTACGGAGATTGAGGAGCGGGAAGTCGGACGTCCCAAGACTCATCTGCTACGCAAAAACCCGATCGTCGCGGGGCAGTTGGAGTACTTAGTTCAGCCGATTTATGATTTTTACGCCGTCGCGGTTGCCACCGCGGTGACGAAACAATCACTGTTCTCGCTCCCCATCGGGCAATCCTACACCCCTTCCGGTGGCGCGGCATTCTCGAAAACCGTCTACCACACCAACCTAGTACAGGCTGGCATGCTGGACGCTCCGAAAAAGCTGCTCATCAAGGCGGTGGCAGGTGTGTTGCGTTCTGACTGCGCTATTCAGGACACGAACAGCTTCATCGGCACCACCTACGTGGAACTGGACATTTCCGGTAAACCCTACTGGCAATCCCTGTTCTCGAAGGTGCCGGCTGGGGCTGGAACGTTCGCAACCTTCGGCAACACGCAGACGCTGGCAGCTGGCGGCACGAGCGTGGTGGCGACGGCGAACGGCTGGCCCAGTGCGCAGAACGTAGCCACGATCACGGACCCCATGCCGCAAATTCCGGGCCTGGACCCCATGGAACCCATCATGGGCCAATTGATCGAGCAAAACCAGAACTTCGTCGTGATCTTAGATCCGACGATTTCCGGTGTGGCTGCATTCACCACGCTGGCGGCGGCGCCGGCGACGCAGTTCATCGGCACGGGCATCAATGCTCATGTCTATTTGGAAGGTGTCTTAGCTCGAGCAAGTTTGTATATGCGCGACGTAGTCCGCTCGCGACTTAGATTGGAGTGAACAGGCGAGCGATGTTCACTCACTCTTTAATTTGGCCACAAGTGATCGAGGGGGATGTGCTTCAATCGCTTTATTTCGCGCAACATGATGTCGCGTTGCTCGCGCACCGCAGCGGGTACACCGCGCTTGCAATATGCGCGAGTCTTTGTTCGTTGAAAGGCGATGCCGATTTCCGCTTGATCGCGTTTGATAACGAAGTAGGCAAGGCATCCTTCAAGCAAGGTGCGTGCGACATTTCCAGAAACAAGCCATTCGAGTGTTGCGCGTCGATTTTGTCTGCCTTTGCGAAAAGTTACCGAACCAACACCAAAAGTTTCTTTGCACCAAAGTGGGAGACGTGGATCTGTGTTCACAACGACGATGCGCAGCTCGTGCCACTGTCGCTTGCTGCTCACGATGCGAATAAAGATGCTGCCCTCACTGTCGATATAAGCGGCGAGTCTCGCCCAATCAATTTCTTGCGGCATAGCTCCACCTTTGAAAATCGGACCGGGGCATTCTACCGCAATGGAGGTGTGTCATCGACCCCCTTTTAGACGATCAGTTCGAACGTCAATTCTTCTCCTACGTGCTCGACCGCGCTGTACCGGGGAACGCAACGCAGGATCCGAACCAACTGCAGATCCTGAGCGACGCGGACTTCGAATGGTGGTGGGTGCTCGCGTCGCGTACGGATACGCGCATCAAGGTGATGATGAAAGAGCAGGCAACCGGGAGAGATTTCATTGGAACCACCGCGTCTGCCTCCTCTGGCCCAGCGACCTTTAATGGCATTTTTCTGGACAATTGGGCAGGAACGGCGCTGGCCACGGCGGCATTTCCGCTGGCGGTGCCTTACATCATGCCCGCAACGCGTGTCTACACTTTGCTTTTCACGGACACGAGCGGCGCGACGAACACGGTGCAGCTGGTGTTCTCGGGCTTCAAACTGTGGCCGCGGCCGAAGGTCGGCTAACGGGAGACGCATGCCGGGGAGATCACATCCCTACTCGCTTGATCATGTGCTGCAGAACCAGCTATCGAACCTGGTGCCTCTGCGGCGCACGAACCAGCAGTGTTACCAACTCGGTTTCCGTCATCCGTCCGGCGACCTGGATGGCTACGGGCCGATGTGGGAAGTGATCACGATGCAGCTGAACGCTTTCGGCACGAAGGATGCGCGCGTTAATTTGCAGCGCGACTTTCATTTGCTAGGTGTGATCGGCAACGCCACCGGGCCGAATGGATTCCGCACAGCGCTCTACGACGTAAAGAAGAAGCGACGGTTCGCGGATCGGCCGTTCGGGCACTTCAACATGCTGGGCGGACAAGGGGCGGTGTTTATGCTGCGCCGGCCGTATCGCTTCGATGAGCCGAATTCGCAGCTGATGGTGATGGTGCAGAACCTGGATACCGTCGCCTCGACTGTGCAGATCGTGCTCTACGGCTGCGTGCTGCGCTTCAATGACCCGCGGCCGTGGAAGCAGGGGCGGCACGGTCATCAGTACATGCGGCGGTTCCTGGATCCAAATCTGGGCCCGCCCTGGTACGCAAAAGCAGAAGAGCACCATTTGTCGATAGAGGAAGAAAAGGCAGGCGACGAAAATGGCCGGCGCTAAACCCTACACGCTGCGATTCGTAAGCCAGCATCCGCTGGCCCGCATGCTGCCTCTGCATCGCTATCAGGATCAGGCGTACCGGCTGGGTGAGAAGATCCCGCCGTCGGCACTCGATGGACATGGGCCGATGTGGGAAGCGATCACGGTGGCACTGAATGCGCGGAGCACCTTGCAAGTTCGAGTCAACCTGCAGCGCGACTTTACCCTGATTGCGATTTCTGCAAGCTCTACCTCCAGCGTGAATGGTGGATTCCGGGCGCAATTCTACGACAAAAAGAAGGGACTGCGCTTCGCGGATCGCAACGTGAATCAAGCAAACTTCGCCGGCACTGTGCAAGGCAGCAGTAGTCCCATCTTTTTGCGGGAGCCGTACCGCTTCGATTTGCCGGATTCGCACATTCTGCTGAACATACAGAACCTCGAGACGGTCGCGAACACGGCGCAGATTGTGTTCTATGGCTCTGTACTGCGGTTCAACGAGCCTGCTGGCCGCAACTTTCCGGGCGGGGTGTTCACGGGCTACGACTGGAATCTGCCATCACAGAAGGGGCAGCGATGACTCTCTATCAAAATCGATTCTCGCGTTTCCCGCGGCCGGTTACGAAAGATCAGCGCGGACTCACGCGCACCCTGGCCGGACTGGGGCAACCTCCGACTGTGCGCGACGTGGTGAACTCCTACCCCATGCCAGTCGATCAGTCGGAAGTGGATCCGTTTGGTCCCAGTTCGCAATCCGGACCGCAATCAACGCGCGATCTTCCCGTCTGGCTCTACCCTCCGCGCAACTGGGAAAACATCGATCAACTGGCCTATACGCTGCTGCCAGCGATCAACTCTACGGCAATCATTCTTAGTTATCTGGTTCCGATCGGCCGCAACGGAGTGATTAACAAAGTCGCGTGCAATTTCGTGGGTGGTGGATGGACCGCGGGTACGGGCGATGTGGTGTGGCGCATCCTGATCGACGGTACGCCTCCGCCGGGAGCGACAAGTTACGACAACATCGTTGACTCGCTGGGCTCGCCGGCGCAGCCGGTGGGAATTTCCGGCTTCCGTATTTTTGAAAATCAGACACTGACGGTCGTCATTTTCAACAATCCCGCGGGTGCAAACGGCGGTGTGGTCGTCGCCGGGCAGCGGGCGGGCGCGCGTGTACTGGGGCATCTCTATCCGCGCGACATGGAACTCGACGATCTGTGGATCTGAGCGATGGTCGTGGCGATCAGGCACGGGCACACTTCGCTCAATGCGGCAAAGGGCGGAGGCGAGGCGGAACTGTACCGGGGAAACCTGGGGGTTCCGCTCGACGATCAGGGGCAGCGCGAGGCGCTGGAAGCGGCGCACAAGATCGGGCTACCGGTGCGGATGGTGGTGTCCGATTCCATGCCGCGGGATTTTGAGACGGGCGCCATTATCGCCGCGGACCGGAAAGCAGTCCACCTGATCGATGAACGGCTGGCGCCCATCAACATCGGGCTGCTATCGGGCAAGTCGGTGAAAGAAGTGGCAGACCTGGTGGACTGGTTCTTCCACAATCCGGACGTGCCCTTTCCGGAAGGCGACGCGGTGGGCGACTGGTACAAGAAGCAGCAAGACGCGATCTTCGATTACCTGAACGAGGACGACGGAGACAAACACTCCGCGATTGTGCTGATCGTGCAGGGGTCCACGTTCCGCGCACTGCCGGCCATGATGAATGAGGACGACTGGAGTCTGATCGAATCGACGACAGAGCGAGTGCCCACGGGGGATGTGCAATGGTTGACGTAAGAAAGTCTATACGCGCGCTGCTGATTGTCGCGGTCTATGCGATCTGCGCTTTGCGTTGCGAGGCGCAGTTTATCGGGTACATATCCTCGCAGAGCACGACACAGACTGTGTTCACAAATCAGGCTGCCAATGCGACGAGTGCGGTGCTTACGAATCTTGGTCAGTCATCGCATTTTTTGACAATCTGCAACAACCTATTTGTGGGCACTGTCAGTCTTGAAGCTAGTCCAGATGGAAATTTTGGCGCATCAAGCACAACGACATTGGCGTCGGGCAGCTATGCGCTTCCATCTGGCCCTGGTGATACTGGATGCCATCTTCTACAAGCTGGCGGCTACTATCCGGCTGAACGAGTGCGAGTTAGCAACTTCCTTAGTGGCACGACTACCGTCACCTATGCAGGAATCGGCTCGCCGATCAGCGTCTCGCCTTCTGCTCTTAATTCGCAAGGTCCAGCGTCGCCCATTGCGTGCGATTTCGGTATCGGACCTTCCTCTATTGCGCAGAACACGGCTGCAACGAATTTACAGGCAGGTATCACAGGGCAGCGTATTTATGTCTGCTCGATCACCATCAGTTTTTCAGCAGCCACGACAACCGGGACGATTCAATTTTTGAGTTCTTCGGGCAGTTGTTTGGCTGCGACGCAGGCCTATACGTTGAACATCACAGCAAGTACTCCACAGATCGTTCACTTACTTGGTGGGCCTGGTGGCCTTTTCCGTTTGGCACCTGGGCAGCAGTTGTGTGTTTCAACCGGCGCACTCACGGCACAAACGTTGCTGGATATTTCGTTTACGCAGTTCTGATGGCGCGCAAAAAGGCGGTCAACCGGGTGGTGTCGATCTGGTACGGCTCGCACAACGTCGGGGTGATCAGCACGACGGACGACGAATTCCTCGAGCACTTGAAGGAATGGGCGAAGCGCAAGGGCTACACACTTAAAGAGGGGCTGGAAGAACATGAAACCTAACCTGGTGCACGTCCTGATTTACTGCGCGGGCTGGATTCTGTTCGTCGCGGCGCAGGCACACAACTCGGTCCGCTCTTCCGCGAACGGACTCTACGGCTGGGACGGCTATCTGCGCTGGCTCAAGCTGCAGGCGGTGAACCTCGCCACGCGCGCGTTCTTCTGCGCGATTCTCTTCGCCTGGGTCATGCAGCTGGTCACGTCAAAGATTCAAACGGCAGGTCTCGGCCTCGAGTCGAATGCAATCGCGGGCATTGCGGGTTATGCGGCGAACGCTCTGCTCTATCAGGCTTTCGGCTTGCTTCCCTTCCTGCGCGTCGAAGTGCAGGACCTGGCACCGCCGGCCAATGCGCAAGTGGTTCCTGTTCCATCACCTGGCACCATCGGCACACCGCCACCATCGGAGACACGCTCATGAGAACGTCACGCGTAGTACTGCCCGTAATACTAGTGTTGACACTCGCTGCCTGCATTCACAAAACCGGCGGCGCCGTGACTCCGTGGGAGAAGGTCCACACCTACAACGCGGCACTCGCGGAAGCGAACAATGCAGTCGAGAAGGGTGCAGAGGCTGTCGTCACATCGGGATTGGCTTCGCCGCAGGAAATGGCGCCGATTATCAACATGACCGGACAGGTGGCGATGCTCCACCAGCAGATCACCTCCATTCTGGCGAGCGGACAGGCGACGCAAGCCAACGTCGCGAGCGTGAAAGCGCTGATAGATACGGTCAAAGCTTCGCTGCAGAAGCTTCCCCCGTCTAGTTTGGGGATTAAAAATCCCAAAAGTCAGCAACTCTTTCAGAACGACGTCGCCAACATCGGCACGCTGGCGGATTCGCTACTGGCCGCACTTCAGGCAGTCGGGGGTACTCCATGACACCGCAATTGATCGAAGAAATTGTCGCACTCATCGTGCAGCTTGGTCCGCTGGCTGTGGACCTGTTTGTGAAACTCGAGGGACTGCTGAACCTAGGCCCGGACGAAAAGAAGAATATCGCGAACGCGATCGCGGCTTCGAATGCTGCGGATCAAGACACACTGGCGCGAGTGGCTGACTGGATGAAAGCGAACGGGTTTCAGCAGTCGGTGACGTTCGCGCCGGCTACGACTCCGCCGGAAGTACCGCCAACTCCGAAGCCTTGAGGTGCATGACTGCGTGGGAAGCGATTGGCAGATGCAGACCTGCACGGTCTGCTGGTACAACGACGGCGATCCGCGGCCGAAGATGTGCTTTTACTGCCCGGTATGTGATGCCTGGATCTGCGAACGGGATGCAGACGCCTGGGGCCGCCGGGCGCTGGCGAGCGCGAAGCGGATCGCGGAGCAGATGAGGGCATGAATGAAGACAATATCTGCGCGGAACTGGCCAGACTGAAGGCACTGCTTCCAGGTGAGACAGATTCCGGAATCTGGCGCGCGATAGAACATCGAATTGCGGAGCTTGAAAGGGACCTGGAAAAGATTCGAGAGAAGGAAGCGAAACTATGATCTCCATCATCCTGCTCGTGTTCGCATTTGTGCTGGCGTGCCTCGCGGCTCGCAATATCGGCGCGCCTAGCTGGTCGCTCGGATGGGCTGCGATGGCTTGTTTCTTCCTCAGTCTGTTGCTGGGCAGCGCTGGCCTGGGGGCGCACTGGCGGTGAAACCGGGCGAAGCTAAAGTCGGGCAGAAGGTGCGGACGATTGTCGCGTTCGCGGCCTATCCGGAAGTCAAAATCGGAACGAAGGCCACCGTGATCCAAGTCTTGGCCCAGAAGGACGATGGGGAAACGGACGTGCTCTTCGTGCATCCCCACATCTGGAGAGGCGACAAGGTGATGCCGTGCACTGCGGCGGAAGTGGAGCTCATTTACTGAATGGCCTTTCTTCTCGAGGTGGCGATCATCGACGGCGGGGATGACACGGTGAAAGTCGTGCATCAGTTCTTTGGCGTGACGGAGCGCGAAGTGGAAACCTACAAGCGGGAGCATCTATCCGGCTGCGAGTACTTCCGCACCGCGGAGCGCGAAGGGCGGACGATCGAGGACCTCGAGGAAATCGACGCGAGCGAACTGCCTACCGCGGAGGATTACGAGCTCGAGGAGGACGAAAGTGCCTGATTTCATTCCAACCTGGGCGGATGCCATCGCGCGCTTTGAGGGGTTCTACTCTGCGGGCTCGCGGCCGGCACGAAACCACAATCCGGGCGATCTGAAATTCGCCGGGCAACCTGGTGCCATTGGACAGGACTCTGCTGGCTTCGCGATCTTCCCTGATGATGCGACCGGATTTCAGGCGCTCTACAACCAACTCTCGAAATATGTGCGCGACTTTCCGGGCTACTCGCTCCTGCAAATCATGGCGCACTATCTCGGCCAGCACGCTCCCACCACGGACGCACAGGGCAACGCTTTCAGTTACGCGAGCGCGGTGGCGGGCGAACTTGGAGTGGACACCAGTGCGACGCTAGCGGACCTCTCGAGCGGCGACACGACAGCGACCGGCGACGGCGGACCGGTTCCGGGCGATGGGGGAATGTTGGGAATGGCCATCGTGGGCGCGCTCGCGCTCTGGCTGGCAATGAAGTTTTTCGGGTGAGCGGATGCGGCGGGCTCTTGCCATCTTCGTGTTTGTCGCGCTGGCTGGTTCTGCGGCGCTCGCGCAGTTCACCACCGTTTCGGGCACGGTCACGGATCCGAATGGGCTGCCCTATGCAAACGGAACCATTTCGCCCGCGCTAGTCATCAGCGGTTCGCCCACTCTTGGCGGCTTCGCTTACACCCCTCCCACTCAACCGACTGGCTTAAGCACTGCAGGCAGCTTCACGATGCGCCTGGCGGATAATACGCAACTGTCGCCGGGCGGAAGCACTTGGAGCTTCACCGTTTCTTGCGCAGCTGGGTGCATCCCTGCATCCGGCGGGAAAGGTCCGGTAACTTTCACGGTCACAGGAATCACGATTTCTGGCGCATCGCAGTCGATCACCGCAACACTCACAGCGGCGGCGCCTGCACTTTCTAACATCTCAGGGGGCGGCGGCGGCACCCCAGGCGCTCCTTCTACAGCAATCCAATTCAACAATGGCGGAGTCTTTACAGGGGACGCAAACTTTATCTGGAACAGCAACACAGGTTCCACGGTCCAACTGCCTGCTAGATCACTGACCATCGGACCTACGACGAACATCGGTTACTACGGCACACTTGAATCCACGCCTCTGATCTATTCCGAAAACACCAACACCGACTTGTGCCCCGGTTGTACGAGTCGAGGACCATTTACGGTTCCTTATAATTTTTGGACGTTTCTCGCTGACCCGGGCGCAGCTTCAGCAGTGGAACTGTTTAACCTCAACGGCAATTTAGCCACGCTAGCATCAAACACTCGCAATTACACAAACGAACTTGCCGCAGCCCACATGGAGTGCGATCACAACGGAACCGGCACACTCGCCTTATGCATCGGATGGTCAGGAGAAGCGTTCAACCTTGGGAATGGAACAGTAACTCGATTAAATGGTGTCACCGCTGACGCTGGGACTTTGAACGCCGGAAACACCGGACCAATCACCGAACTAGACGCGTACTGGGCTGCCCTTTTCAATCAAGGCGGGGGCACAGTGACCAACGCCTACGGATTTCACGTTGTCTCACCCATTGGAACAACTGGAGTGTTCACAAACTACACTGCACTCCAAATTGATTCCCTTGCTTTCAACGCGGTCCACAATCCAAACGTGCTAGCTATCAATGTGACCGATGGCAACAGCAATTTTGGGAGTGGAACGGTTACTGTCGCCAATGAGGTGTTGGGATCGGGAGGAACGGGAAGCCTCTTCATAAATCACGTGGGCTCGAATGCTGCACTTACACTGCAACTGGGCGCAACCAACAACGGTTTCTATGGTTCCAGTTCGATAATCACAACGATTCAAGGCACGGATTCTGCCATCACTGATTTCTCGTTCGGTCAAACAATGCTGGCAGGGGATGGATTTGGATTTTCCAGTGGGGCGGTTGGGAGTCGGGACTTGTCCCTATCTCGATCCGCTGGGGCAATTTTGAATGTCGGCTCAGGGGCGTTGGGCAGCACCGCTGGCACCATGGACACTTCTCGCGTCCGAACAGGTTCTCTCACTCCTACATGCACGTTTACCTCGGGCGGCGGCACGAGCCCATCCTGCGCCTTCGGTCAGGGTTCAAGTGATGCTGCCGGAACAATCATCGCAACGACTGGGACGGGGGCACCGGCAGGCACAGGAACGATCACGCTTACATTCTCGGCGGGCACAACATTCGCAGTCCATGCTTCGTCGTGCGTCTTCATGGCTAACGATGGCGGGGCTGGAACTTGGGCTGGACTTCCTGTCATGAAAAACAAGACGCCGGGCACAACCTCCGACTTATTCACGTGGACCAATCAGCCTGCCGCAACGGGAGCAAATACGATTGCTGTTCCGACTCCTCTGGCAACTTCAACGGCCTACTGGATCGATTATCACTGTTGGGCGATTTGAAAAAGTTTTAGAGTTGAGCTGATGAAAAATACGATTCTTCTCTCTATTGCGCTCTGCTCCTCCTCTCTTCTCTTCGCCAAAGACAAGAAAGAGGACAACTCACCGCCTGTCCTGACGCAGGATCAAAAAATCGAACTTTTGACACTGCAACGCGATGCAGCGATCAGAGCGGCTGAGGCGCAGCCGTACCTTCTGCGCATGCAACAGGCAAACGAACGATACCAACAAAAAGTACAGGAGAGGATGAAGGACGTAGATCAAAGCAAGTGGTCCTTAGATTTCATGACTCTCGAATTCTCAGCGGTTCCTGTACGTCCTATTCCTGGAAGTGCACTGAAAGATGCTGCGCCCATTGAGGGTAAAGGTAGCGCCAATCCGCCGACGCCTCCGAAATGAGATTCTTTCGCCATCTCGTGTTGCTTGCTCTTTTGGTGCTGCCAGCTGCGGCACAATTCACCACCGTAACCGGCACCGTCACAGACCCCAACGGCCTGCCCTATGCGCAGGGCACCATCTCATCTACGCTGGTCTCGAGCGGCTCTCCCACGCTGAGCGGCTTCGCTTACAGTCCGCCAACGCAACCCACAGGCCTCGATCGCAGCGGAAAATTCACCCTGCGCCTGGGCGACAACACCGTGCTCTCTCCCGGGGGTAGCACGTGGAGCTTCCATGTGTGTTCGGCGGTTGGGACGGTGGCGCCCGACTTCGGCAAAGGGCCGGTCTGCTTCGATGTCACAGGGGTAACCATTTCGAGCTCTTCGCAGGATATCGGCGTAACTTTGACCGCGGCGGCGCTGGCACTGACGGCGAACTTTGGCTCGAGCGGCTCAATCACGGCCGTGACGGTGCCCGAAATCAATGCCATCTACCAGATCGCGCAAGGCGGTCCGGTTGGCTTCGGTTCGGTCTGTCCCGGCAATATCGGATTTGCGACAGGCACAGGCAGCACTCAGGTACTCCCGACCGCTACGAGGCGCGCGGGGATCACTTATTTCATCACCCCGGCTGCTTCCACTTCCACCGTGGTCGGGATGGACTGCGGCCAAAATGGCAACAACTCACTCTTCCCTATCGTCGGCTGGAATCACTACACCACACAATTCTCGATTGGATCGCTTACCAATGCCCGATATTGGCTTGGGCTGGCCACCTGGAACATTGGCAGTGGGCTAGGGACAAACAGCGTCAACATCCTGAACACCACGAAGTTTGCCACGGACACACCCGCCAGCAACACGATTGGATTCCGCTTCTCAAGCGGAACGGACACCACCTGGAAAGCGGTCACCGTTACCGCTGGCGGAAGCTCGACAATCGTCGACACATCGGTGACAGCGGACACAAACTTTCACATCTTCGAAATGACGAACAACCTGACGGGGACTGCCATTCAATTTCTGATCGATGGCGTCGTGGTGGCTACCATCACGACCAACATACCGCCGGGCGTGCAAACTAGTGACGGACTGGCCGACATCTTCTGGACAGGTGACAACAAAAACACCGTCACCAGTCCATCGGCCACTTTCTACATGGCCCAGCTCACACTAAAGTAGTGGTGACCTAGCTCGGCCGCGAGATGCGTGGCGCTTCGACCTCGTCCGGAATGAAAACAATCTGCATGGTCAAGATCTTGCGGCACTCCTCGTGCGAGCACGCCACGGCAAACGTCATCGAGTGGGGCGTGGGCCACTGGAAGGCGATGACGGCGGGGAGCTCCTTGCCGCAGTGAGGGCAGCAGGGGATGGGGATGGGGATGTTTACGTCGGGCTGGTACTTATTGGGGGTGCTCACGGTTTCGCCTCTCCGCGCTCTCGGTCAAACTCTTGCACGATCGCCCGGGCGCTGTCCACGGATTCCTCGCCGCGGGCTATCGCCTCCGCGTGCAACGCGCTGCGCATCCATGCCGGCCACACGTAGGTTTTGAACATCTCCTGATCGAAGCACACAATAAATTCGCCTTTCCCCAGCGTCGCGATATCTGATCTCGACGGCCGCGGATAAAGATTTTCGGGGATGGCGTCCAATGTCTTTTCGATTTCCGAGCGCAGGCGCTGCACACCAAACAACCACACCCGGATCTGGCTCAGCAGTACCGCACTGATGCCGGAAATGTTCTGGGAGTCAATCCAGAGGAAATTCTCGAGCGCGGCTCCCTGGCGGATGAACTCTTCCGCGGCGTCGCGCACTGGCGATCGGCGCTGCGCCGGCGCAAACCTCCACGCCTCTGGCATGGCCACGATCGTGCGAAAGCTGTGCTGGTGCACCCACCGGATCACGGATCGCACAATGAGCGATTGGATGTGGAACTCGTAGCGCTCCAGGTCGATCACGTTCAAGCCGAATTCCAGATCTGGTTTGGCGGAACTGGTTTTGAGTTTTGCGAGCTCTTCGATAGCGGTTTTCAGATCGTCCTGAATTTCGCCGAAGATCATTTCGCGCTGTCCAGTCGCTTTCGCGAGGGCGATGCTGACATTCTTCACCACGTCCTCGAGCGTGTCGGGCCGCGGCCACTCTGCAAAGAGCTTGGAGCCGGGCCGCCCGGCCTGGCCGGCACGACAAACGGATCGCAGGCACTGCCGCTGGAACTTGTCCCAGCGCTCCTCCGTGAGCGCTTCGCAGAGGGTCCGCACCGTGCGCCAGTCGACATGGTCCTCGTAATAAGGTGGAAGCTCGCGCGACAGGCGGAAGGAACCTTCGCCGCGCTTGGTGAGGAAGGCAATGCACTTCGAATCGGAGCGGGAGGCGCAGGCCTCGAGGGCGGTTGTCTTTCCGGCGCGCTGGGTTTGACCCACGATTACCATGTGGCCTACCGGGAGGTGCACGGGGTTCCCGGTACCGGATTCAAAGCCGAGATGGATCACGCGAACATCTCCGCGTGCTCAAACAGTCGCTGCGGCGTGTGTTTGCAGGCCTGCGCATTCATCCAAACGACTTCTGTGCGGGTTTGCGCGTTCGTGTTGGCACTGCATAGGTTGCCCGCGGTCCACGACATCTTGCGCCATCCGCGGAAGAGTTCGTCGTACAACTCGCTTGGGTAGCTGGAAATGATAACCATGCCGGCGAGATCTTTTAGGCATTCCGCGAGCTGGCGGTGGTCCTCGTCGTTCATCTCCCAGCGGTAGCGATGCTCCGGTGTGGATCCGTTGCCGGTTCGCCTGGTGCTCATTGGATAGGGTGGATCCACATAATGCAGCGCGTCGTGACGGTCCACTTTGGGTAAAATTTCGAGTGCGTTGCGATTTTCTATCGTGACACCCTGCAGGCGATCGACAAATGTGGAAATGTAGTTTGGGTAGTTCCTCCAGTCCGTCGCGGCCGTCGTGCCGGATCGGTTTGCGTTGTAGCGAAACCCGGTCGACATCGTGGACGAGATGCGAGTGTTAAAACCGGCGCGGGTCGCCTTCAGGCGCGAAATGGAGTCAGAACCGAAACCCATGAATGAGCGAATGATGGTGCGGCGGGCTCGCTCGACGTCGGTGGCGCCTGGCATATAACTCAAGTCGAATTCCTCGCGGGAGAACGGAGTCACCCGCAAAAGCGCCTCGAGGTGTTTCGCCTTCACTCGGTTCTGCAGGACGCGGAACACGTTCACGACTTCGCGATCGAGGTCGTTGTAGAGTTCGCTGTAGGTCCTGGGCTTCATCATCAAGACGCTTCCGCCTCCGCCGAACACCTCGGTATAGACGCGGTGAGGTGGGAAGATTGCGAGCAGCTTGGGCGCGAGTCGAAATTTGCCTCCGTGATACCTGAGGACTGGTCGCGCTGGTACCTGCGTCAAAAAGACCTCCTAAAGGCGCATCGTTTCCGGTTTTTCGGACCCGCGTAAAACCTGTGCAAAACTCACCTACTTTTCTATACCTTTTTGACGCAGGCTAGGGGGCGATTTAAGCACGCGTCGGACACTAGCCTCTGAGACTCCGACCCGCTTGGCAATCTCGCGCAGGGAGTAGCCGCGCGTCCGCAACACTACGATCTGAACATGATCGGCCTGGATCACGGGCCGCCCGAACCGCTTGCCCTGCTCTCTGGCTCTGGCCATGCCGGCGCGAACTCTTTCCCCCAGCCGGATGCGCTCTTGCTTGGCGATCGTGGCCAGAATTCCTATGACGGCATCCTTAAAGAGCCCGCATGTGTCGAGGTACTGCTCGGTGTAGCTGCGAAACCCGACACCGTACGACGTGAGCAAATTGAGATAGCGCAGGGTTTCGTAGGCGCCTTCACGCGTGAATCGATCGAGAGCCCAAAAGAGCACGACGTCGGCCTTGCCCTGGCTGCAGGCCAGAAACATCGCCTGCAGTTCCGGCCGGTCTGCTTTGGATCCGGTTACTTTGTCGATGTACTCGTGTACGAGCTCCCATCCCTGGCGCCGGGCGAATTCGCGCAGCTGGGCAAGCTGGTTCTCTACTTCCTGCCCCTTGTCACTGGTCGACACTCGAGCATAGAGAAAGGCTTTCACGGGCGTGGTTCCTTGGCAGAATGGCGCTCTGCGCGGCTTTCGGCCACCATAGATGACTTGGAGAGTTCCCAATCGTCGGCAGGCACCAGGTTGGCTAGTTTCTTAGCGTCGCCTGCGGAGAGCGCATCAATCTCGATTGTGTATTGCCGTGTGTAGGTTACGAGGTATTTCATCTTCCCCCTTCTCTGACTATCATCCGAGAATCCTCCGCCACCATGGGCGCTTGGGTGTGTGCGCTTTGCGGATTTCGAAATAGCCCAAGCTGGCCCCACCGGGATAATTTGAGTAACCACCGGTTGGCACGAGCACGAGTTCCGAATCTTCATGCTGGCGCAGGAATTCGCGCAGGAGCTCGGTCTGCGGATCGTGGGCGCGCTCATTCAGTTGAATCAAGATGGCCAGCCCGTTCCACGTCTTCCCGATTTGTAGCGTGCTCGGGTCGTCTAAGTGCGGATCGTCGCAATAGTCCATACTTGTGGCTTTCCAGTAGGTCTCGCAGTTCGTATAACTCGTGCGTGCTGCGCACAATTTCGACATGCAGGGCGAGGAGCAAGGCGTCGCGCGGGCTGCGCTGGCGGGCTCTTTTCACTTCATTCCTGCCATTTTCCGGAGTTCTGTCAGTTCGCGATCTTCTTCGGTCGGCTGATTGCGTATGAGTTCTTCCTGCGCGCGATACCTCCCGGTCTCGATGCCAATGGCTCTTCCCAGTGCGAAGGCAGCCGCGGCGATGAGAAAGGCAAAGAGCTGTCCGAGTGCGGCTATCAGCGGGCTCACGGCTGCACCCCCGGCGGCGGGTCCGTGGGCTTGCGCGGGTCGGGCAGGATGGCGCGGGCCTTGCGCTTGGGCTTCGGTGGCTCTTCCGGCGTCGCTGCTTTCGGAATCAGATCGTGGTCACCATCATGGTCGACGAAGAGTGTGCATCCGGGGAATGGGCAGAGGCGCGTCACTTCCTCCTGGCACTTCTCCGGCGCAGGTGCTGGTTCTTCGGCGAGTTTCTCGAGGTTTGCGGCGCTCAGGTCGCTTACGCTGGGCTCTGGCGCCGTCGACTCGGCGAGCGGAAACTGAATCGTTTCCTGCTTCTCTTCCCATGACATGTCGTGGGTTTCTACCAGTTCGTTGCGGTCCATCCGGAAATAGGATTTCTTGCCGGGCTCGGGATGGTCGTAGCGGATGTCGCAGCCGATTTGTGCGGTTTCTCCGCCCTTGTTGTAGCGCTTGGCGTGGCTCGCGACATCGGCCGAGAGTTTTTTTATGCGCTCATTGAAAGCGGCATCGGAGACTTTCTTCTCGGTTTCTACGCCTTCTAGGTCGCTGATCGCTTGCGCCATCTGCTGCGCGGTGGTGGTGAGCTCTTCCGGGGCGTACTTCTCAAAAATTGCGAGTGTGATGCTGTCGGATCTCATGCGGTGTGCTCCTCTCGTGCGGCTACTCTGCGGATGTCTTGCTCGGCTCTCCATTCGGCCGTTTCCCTGCTAAGGTTCCCCATAAATTCGATGATCGCGGCGCGTTCGCTCCACAATTCCAGCCATCTGGCGGGCCAGCGGTCGCGACTGAGGGGAAGGTTCACGGCTCAGTCGTCCCATCCAACGGCTAGCGCAAAACCTCCAACAATGAAGGCCATCACAATGAATATCCATTTCAGGAAATCGATCCAATCCCACAGCAAAAAATGGTGGTCTAGGTACCACTTCCCCTCGATGACGTCGAGTAATTTAGAGGCTTCGCCCTGCTCTTGCGCTGTTATTTGCTGGATGGCTTGCTGGTAGGCGAAGGATGTAACGTCCATCCCTTTGATTTCGTTCATTCGCTTCTGCAGGGAGTGCAGTGCAACCATGTTTTGCTCGATGCTGTTGTCTGGTGTTCTTAGAAAAATCGCATTGTTCCCTTCGAGGTGTGCGGCCTCTACGGCTGCCACGAACTTGTTCAGGTAGTCTGCTTTCGCGTCGAGTGATGATGCCTTTTCGGAGAGATTCCAATAGCTGCCGATTGAATTCTCGTATTCAAAGTCGGCGAAAACCTCTGCCGAAATGCCCCAAACGGTGAGCACCAAACAAATCGCGAGAGTGATCCATCCAAAAATCTTCATCGGCTGAGCCTCACAATCACATCCAGCAAAAAATCGACGTCCACGGCGCTAACCATGAAGCGGTTCGCCCGATCGCGCGCGATCCGGAACAGCCTCTTGCGCTCTTCGTCGCTCAGTAGCGAACTGCGGGCCGGGGTGGCGGGCTCGGTGGCATTCTCGACAACTCCAGAGGGTTCCATCTTCCGTATCCTCCCGACGAGCTCCGTGCTGTCGGTGGGACAGTTCCCCATGCTGAATTCCATCCCACGCAGCGAATCGATTACATCTTTTACCTTTTCGGATTTCTTCACAGCGTCCCCCTGCTCGGTTGTAGACTTCGCGGCGCAGGTCGGTCTTGTCCTGGCCGCGGAGCTTGACTCGTCCGGTGCGCCACAAGACTTTGCTGCGCGGGTCTTTGAACTTCATGGGTAGTTCGCCTTTATGTACTCCGCAACTTTGTCGGCCACTCGCCAATTGTTGGTGGCGCCGTTGTGGCACTGATGTTCAGGAAACTGGGCGCAGAGTTCGCGTGTCGCTTCGGCGACTAGGGCGAGAAGATCCGCTAAAGGGATTTGAGTGCGCACCCAGCACTCAATCGCCCCTGTCCATTCGTTGTCACTCTGCCTCATGCGCTCACAACCTCGGCTTTCTGGCTGGGGAATTCGCGGACGCGCAGCGCTTCGGGCCATTCGGACATGTTTCCGCCCTTGCGATCGCGCACACTCTGACGCGTGAATCCGTCTGATCCTCCACTTGATATCAACTTTTCCCGGGCCTCGGTTTTCCAGTAGGAATTACTGCCGAGTTGCTTCATAAAGAACGGCACACCGGCTGCACTGCACTGCTCGAGCAGCGACTGCGCCCATGCCAGATTGAACGGGCGCGCACCTGGGCCTGATTCTCCGCCACAGATGACCCAGTCGATTCCGGGAATTACCGGGTCGCATCCATCGAAGCCTGTTAGGTAGGAAATCCATCCCACCTCTGGCGTGTCGTGGCCTAAGTCGATGTGCTCGAGTTGCGGCTCTACGCTTAGGAAGCGGACAGCGGCAGGGGTTTCTTGCAGGCGCGGGATGCGCTCAAGCGCGCGCTTCCGATCTTCGACGGACACGCCGCACCAAATGTGTGGCGGCGGCGGACCTGGGGTAAATGTAAACAGTAGTATTTCCTGCATGCGAGCGGCGCGCTTCGTGAGCAGCTGGAACGTGTGCTGGGGGCAGCGCACCATCACGTCGAGCACGGTTGCGATTAGGAACGGGCCTATAGCCTCGTGGAATAAATCGAACATATCGCCCACAAATATGGTGCATGGCTTTTTCTGCTGCAGTGGCTGCTCGAGGAAGCGCTCGTCGACGAAAAACTCGATCTGCTCGAGGTTGGGGACAGTGAATTCCAGTCCGTTGCCAAAGCGTTTGTTGATGGTCGAGGCATAGCAGTGGGTGCAGCCTGGCGAGATGCGAGTGCAGAACGTGCCAGAGCGGGCCTTGTGGGATGCGCCCTTGAGGCGCGCGCGGATCGGATTCCACGTCATCGCGCCAACGGGACCGCGGGTTTCGGGGCGATTGCACCATTCGATCGAAGTTCTGTTCATCCTGCTATCCTTTCCGGGTCGGGTTTGTTGCCTGTACGTCACCCCGTGGTCCAAGCGAGGCAGCGCATTCCTGAAAGTGGCTAACTACCCGACCCCGGAAACTTTTGCGTCAATATTTTTCTTCCGAATTCGTGGTCCTCGTCCGCTTCCTGGTTTTCGTCGGACTCTCTCCTCAAGCTGTCGTAACACCTTTGCTAGCTGGCAATCGCAGCGCATGAAGCCCACTGGGCAACGAACAAAATGTGCCGACGAAAGTTCGTCAAGGAATGCCCGGAGTTCTGTTTTTGAAATGAAGCCACTCATATCGCGTACGGCTTATCCTTCGGCTGAAACTCCACGGTCTGGTTCCCGATGCGCATCTCCACGGGCGGGGCCGCCCGCAGCGGTAGCGCTGGCTGGGCTGGGACGGCCTGTGGTTTTGGGGGTGCGACGGTTCCGCGGCCGTCCGATGCCCACTTAAACAATTCCTTGAAGTACTTCTGTTTCATCTGGGCGAGCTCGGCGGCGTGCCCGATGCCGGCGACGGCCTGCGATAACTGCTCTTCCGTTTTGCCCGTGTTGGCCATGGCTTCGCGGATGTTGTCGATCTGGTAAGCGGCGAGCGGTTTTTCCTTCCGCGGGGTGCGCATGGGCGCGGCGTCGTCCAAGGTTTCAGCTGGTTGTTGCGCGCTGTCGAATTCCGGATCGTCGATTTTCTCCGCCATTAGACCGATGCGCTTCAGGAATGCCTTTTCCGCCCCAGTCTGTGCGATATAGAGCGCTTTTTCGTCGCGAGTGCGGCCAACTCCGTTACAGCGGAGCGGCGGCAAACTGCTGTCTTTGCTCTCCCAGAAGGTGTAGGTCACAGGCAGGCGGCACTCGGTCCATGTTTCGCCACCGTTCGTTTGGATGGAAACATAGACCGGTTCGCCTTCGTCGGGCAGCAGAAGCACACCCTGAGCGAACAGGCGATCACGCACAGCTTTGAATACATCCGTGGCGCGCGTGTAGTCGTAATCGCCCTGGTCGTTGTGACCTTTGCGCTCTAACTTCTTCACGGAGCGGAGCACTGCGGCGACTTTGGCAGCAAGCGAAAGAGGCGTTTTAGGACGCGGCATGATTTTCCTCGGCAAAACTTACGGCTTTCTCCCGGCGCTGGATGAAATCGGCGACGGCTTCCTCGCGGAAGCGGATGGAGCGGTGCCCGAAGCGCAGGTACGCAATCTTCCGGTTGCTACGCAGGACCTGCAGCGTCCGGATGCAGACGCCTAAACGTTGGCAGACCTCGCGGGTGGTGAGGAGTCGGTCGGTCATGCCGGATTCCTCCACGCCCACGTCGAACGCTCTGGCTCACGACATGGCGGCATCGCGGGAAATCCTTTGTATTCCGACATGCGGCGGATTTCCCTCAGGAGTGGATCGTTGTCCGGATCGCAAAGCGCCCCTAAAGAAATAACCGTGGTGTAAAACTCTCCGGTCGTTTCCACAAGCGCTGGTTTCATCCGAAGGAATTCGTACACAGTGAGTTTCTTTTTCATGGAGTTGCAGCGCAGGCAGGAAGCCACAAGATTTCCACGGCAGGCGCAACCCCTGCGGATAAGTGGGACGAGATGGTCTTTCGTGGTTTTGTCCTCGGCTAAGATTTCCGCGCAATAGAAACAGCGAAATCCACAGGCGACGATGATGCGATTCCACTCCTCTGCGCTATGCGCCGGAAGTCTGCAGCCGTCTCGAGTGTGGCCCCACGAAACAATTCCGCTCATAGTCCCATCCGTGCAATCACGCGGTTGGTGCGCTCGATGATGGTCTCTCCGCGCGCGGTTAGTTCGTCCCAGTCCGGATCCTCGTCCGGGTCGGGCGGTGCGTCGAGCAGTTGCACGATGGGTTGGGGTGGTCGGGTTCCGCCCAGCTGCAAGATGCGCCCGCCCAGCTGCACCATGCGCTTGGCAAGGAATTCGAAGCAGGCGGCATCGATTTCTAAGTCGCGAAGTAGTTGGCTCAACGGTAGCCTCCTAGATTTTTATTGCACTCCGTGCTCGAGAATGGCCCACAGGACAACGCAGAAAAGTGCCGTAATGAATCCCAGCGCCATGACAAACGCGATCTTTCCGGCCTTCTCAATCATGGCTGCCCCTTTTCCAGCACGAGGATGCCGCATTGCGCCGCGATGATGGTCAGCGGCAAAACCACGTGCCACTTGTGCGGGCTGTAGAACCACTCGTTTAGGGCCAAGTCCAGCGACAAGATGATGACGGTGAAGCGCTGCAGCGCGTCTTTCATGCTCGCACCCCGATGACGTTCAGGTACTTGCCTTCCTTCGCGGGCACCACATAGAGCGTGGTCAGTTGGCCGGATTGCTTGATGAGCCATGGCCAGAGCTTTTCGTCGAAGCAGTTGGCGTCAATGAATCCGTTGGCATTCGGCCCGGCTGCTGCCCAGGTGACTTTCAGATATTTCGGGTATTGCTGGGTTTTCCAGATGGCAACTTCGCGCTCGGCGCATCCGGCGGGCCACGGCACTTCGTGGCCCTTCCGGTCCCTGGCCCAGCGGTCGCGCTGCTCGATGGGGGATGCAGCAGGCGCGGCCGCCGGGGGCGCTGTCGACGGCGAAAGAAGCGCACGGGCGGCGTGGGTGCCACCCGGGGGCGCTTCGA
>Ga0210400_10000763_pt1 | contig 34106 bp, 37 predicted proteins | sample IncBWH26MmetaG_FD_155456 | JGI IMG/M metagenome (GOLD analysis project Ga0210400, IMG submission 155456) | Forest soil microbial communities from Barre Woods Harvard Forest LTER site, Petersham, Massachusetts, United States - Inc-BW-H-26-M | ecosystem: Environmental > Terrestrial > Soil >... | reverse complement strand
GAGACTTAGCAGGATAGCATGAATGGGAATACTCGATGCCGTAGCGCTTGGTGAGCTAAAGTATGGCGAACTAAACGAGATCCGACTGAAGCTTCACTGCGTGTTCGTCTATCTGGTCTCCAAACAGCAAGGCGGCGCGTACTACAGTGCCTTCGGACCTTTAATTCGTCTCGAAGTTTACGACCCAGCTCTCTGACCCGTTCGCGCATTCCTGTGATGCCCACGCCCATCACTGGATCGGAAATTTGTTCCGTTCGGAATCCTGGGCCAGAAGATCGGACGCCGGAGCGCACTGGGCGCATCAGTTGCTTGATGACAAGCACGCCTATTCCCGCGCGCGCACGATTCTGCTGCAGAAATTGCAGAGCATCAGCACGCCTGAATGCCCACATCTACCGTAGTTGGGTCTTGTGCCCGCGTTGCTTTGTCACCGATTCCATCGCGCACTGACTGCGCAAGTTGGCTTGCAGATTGGCCATCAGCAAGGCACCAGACACGCCTTTGCCGGCAATGTCAGCCAGCACCAACGCCAAGCGGCCTCCGCGAAGCTCCAGAAATTGCGGACACCTTCCGCCGCTCTTGTTGGGCGCCGGAGGAAGCCAGGAGGACAAGACGGGCGGAACGTGCAAGGTGGAATGGTTAGGCGCTACGTGCACGGTTGTTGGTTTGTTCGAAAGGTGGCAATGCGAGATCGCAGAGGTGGGGCTTGCCCCAGGGGATACGTTGGTGCTCTATACGGACGCAATCACGGAAGCTAGGAACGCCGAGGGAGAAGAATTTGGCGAATCCCGTTTACTGGATACTCTGCGGCGTCACTGCCATCTTCCAGTAGGGCCGTTACTTCAAGCCATTGTTGGGGCGGTCCAGCAATTCACCGGCGGAGAACAGCAGGATGGCATCGCCATGGTGATTGCGCGGTTGCTCGCGTAGTCTCAGCTCCGTGGCGCCCTTCTTCGATCGATTGACCGCAGATGACACACTGCATGGATAGCCTCCCGATTTCCTGCCGGTGAGCTGGCGCTCGGCATTGATCGAGTTTCGAATTGAACCAACTTGGTGAGTGTTTTTTTCCCGAAAAGCCAATCTGGTTGGAAGGAGCGGTCATCCAGCGTTTGCTCCCGCTCCGTAGTCCAGAGGAGATTGGGAGGCAGGCGAAAGAGCTGCCTCCCCTGTCACTTTGATCGGGTTAATTGGAGGAGGCTGTGGCCAGTTCGAGGAACGACGCGAGCTTCGCAGTTGTCTTGAACTGTGGGATGGGATCGAGGCCCTTGAAAGCACTAGTGAACGCGTTGGACAAACTCCACACAGTTCGCGGAGCGAACTCCTCGACCTGCGGGTCGAAGTACAGATCGTGGACGCGCCGGGCCAAGTGTTTCGGGGCGTCCAGCTTGTCCTCCACAAACGCGCGGTAGATGACCAGCTTCGCAGTTTCGTCTGAAAGGCGCGCTCCCTTCCACGCCTCGACTTGTTTCCTCATGGGCTCGAAGTTGCGCTGCATACGGTCCACTCCCACCGAGAGAATGTCGACCAGGCTCAGGTGCTTGGTGTGCTTCGCGAGCACCGGCGTGAAATCGCCGTAAAACGCCATGTTGTCACACACCAGCACGCGGTAACCCACGGTGAGGGCGAGGCGCATGGACTTGTCATTGGAGTTTCGGACACCGACTGAGAATCGGCATCCGTCGAAAGTGGTCTCGAGGTCGAGCACGCCGAACATCTTCATGCCGTCGCTCGAAACCGCGTATTCTTCCCGAACCACCGAGATTTGTCGGAAGCTCAGAGTTTCGACGAGCACCCCGACAATCTCAAAGTGAGAAAGGGGTTGATGGGTTGCGCTCCCCGCAGGCGTCGGGATCACCTTCAATTCTTCTCGTGTGATCTTCGAACTCCCGCAGTGAGCTAAGAGTTGAGACTGCTCCATGTTCTTGTTGCTCCTTTCAACGTGATGGGTCGACTCGAAGGTCCGGCACCGCGACGATTCGCGAGCCGGAATCTTCGAGTTTTTTTGGGCCGGAAGAGGTTCCAATCAGGAATGTTTCGAGCACAACCGAGAAACAGCGCAGTTTTGGCGGGGGCCTGCCCGGTGTGTGGGGGAGACTTAGTGGAGGTTATTGGAGGAGACTAAGGGGGATGGCAAGACTAGCAAGGCCACGGCATTAGTTGATATTGCTTCCCTTTCAGGAGCACCCGCTCGTACTCCCACAATTGACACACTTAGCTGCCGTTTGGCGCCATGAGCATTCCGCAAGTTGAGCAGGATGGCGCGTCTCCGGCTGCCGCCGATTCTTTGCGTGGCGGTGTCGTTTTGGTCTTGGAATTGACGAGCTCTAGTGCCTCGTCTCCCCGCAAGGCCACGACTTCACTCAAGGTGGTTCGCGGCTTGAGATATTCCAACGAGAGGAATTTAGCTCCGAGCCAACGAGCGATGTAATCCAGCACTGAACTGGAGTACCGAATGTGTGGATTTTCCGTGAATCCAGAAGGCTCAAAGCGCGTGTTTGTCAGTTTGTCCACGAGGGCCTTCAACGGGACGCCGTACTGAAGGCCGATTGAGATTGAGAGCGCGAGCCCATCCATGAACGCCGACAACGTCGAGCCTTCTTTCGCCATCTTGAAGAAGATCTCGCCCGGCGTCCCCTCTTCGGACATCCCGACAATGATGTAGCCTTCGTGAGCACCGATCGCAAATTTGTGCGTGATGGACTTTCTTTCGTCGGGAGCTTGCGCCTGTAGGCACCAGCGAACAAATCTCTTTGTTTATGGACGTCGGCGTCGGTTATTTGCCTGATTTCTTCTTCCTCCGGCGAAGCGGAGGCAGCGCGTAGTGGCGCTAAACCGGCTAAATTTTTAGCTTCCGTCTGTTCCTCCACACCGGCCACGCTTGATCAGGCGCTAGCGCCAGCAACACCGACGACCGCAACTGGAGCAGTCAAATAATGCGCATGCGTACATGCGACACAGGTCGCGCCCTTGGTTGCTGCGCGAACAGCTGCTGCAAATACCGCGGGGATTTCGCGCTTCTCTCCGCTGCGTGACCAGAACTGAGGCACGACCGATCCGGTTAGTTGAACTTCTTTACCGAGAGGGTCGACATCAAGGAACCCATTAACCCCACGATATAGAACGCTGCTCTCCAGCGGAGGGCGTCTGCCGTTTTCGACTTGTTCCGGCTGATGTTTCGTAATTAGCAGTTGGCAGGTTCGACCTGCTCGAAATAACTCGATTCGCACAAGCGCCGGTCCCACCACCACGGCGTGAACTCCGTTTACTCCGATTGCGTCGATCGGATGGAGATACGGCAATGGCTCACCATCCGGCCCGCAGAACGTAACGTACCGGCCGAGATCCGTTATGGCACCGCCAGACTCGATTCCTCGTAGCACATACCGCCCCGCGAGGTTTTGGTGTTCGAGACTCACACTGGACTGAGCAACGATGCCGACGTCTTTCAAGCGTCGCAACACGCCTCTCGACAAAGTGAGTCCTCGACGCGTCAAAGCATCTTGTTTGTTCTGCATCTGGCTACCTCCCTTTCATCGACTGTCGAACTCGAATCGGACAGCCTACGGCCCGGCGAATCATCTCTTTCGTGCAACCCGCCCAACAGATGTACTTCCGTGGGTCGTCGATGGAGATCGCCAAGTTGTCGCAACTTCGATCCTGACCGACCTCGGCACAGGAAGGGCATCGCGTTACATGATTACGACCGATCTGCCGAACCTTGCCGACATGTTCGAGGATTCGGAACTCGTTTCCGGACGCGTGAACGAAGGAAGCGGAGTGGGTGGGCGAAGGGCGTTTCTTATCGAACTCAGGTGGCATGATCTTGCCAGCAATGAAACTCCGCAGTTGGTCCTCGCTACATTTGCGAAGGCGGTTCAGATATGCGATCTGTTTTCCCAGGTCGTAATCCGCCCCGTAGAACCAATACCGCCGGTTCGCTCCACGATGAATTCCCAGCGGTCCACGAATGGCGTTCCCAAATTCTCCTTCTCGCAGCGCGTCGTGCTTTGGGAAGACTTCGATTCCCTCCCCCAACCCTGCGCCTTTGATGCGTACTCCGAGCTTCAACGCCAGGTTGTAAATATAAATTCTGCACTCCCGGGCCAAGGCAGGCCTCTCCATGAAAATCCAGAGATGCCCACCCCGTCTGCTCATCTCCAAGGCGGCCTCTACCTTGTCCTCCTCGAGGCAATACTGCAGCTTGAGGAGGTCCTCCATTGCTCCGTCGTAGTCGGCATCAATGGCGACCCACTTTGATCGTTGCGTCGAGGGATTAATCGCGTACAGCCCGATAGTGAGCTGACCCTCCAGATGGCGACGGATCGTGGTCGCCGTGAGGCTCACCTCGTCGCCACTCTGTTTTGCCCTCGGCCGAAAGTAATAGTGACGCCCGCTCTCCGGATGAGGGCGTGAGGATTGAAGGGTAAAGGCTCCGCGATTTACAAACAGGTCGTGGTAGTCCCTCACGATCTCGGGAGTCGCTTTAAGCGCAGCCTCCAAAGCTCCTCCTTCCGAGCAGTTTCCGACGTAGGAAGCTCGTGCTCTACCTAAACTCACATCTAACCTTTGTCAAATAAATGGGAACTTAGCTAACTCTTTGCTTTGATTGGAATTACAGAGGCTAAAACAGCGCTGAGGAAGGCACTTTACCTAGGCGGGTGCCTTCATCCCAGTTTCCGCAACTGGGTCGCATCGCCGCGGTCGAAGGCCCGGCTCCAAGATCCATCGATTCTTGCCCGCAAGTAGATGCGGACGCTCCACGATATCGAGGAATCGGCACTCACGTACTAGCCGGTCGAAATCACTGACCGTGTAGCCGCCGAATTTCTCGTCGTCAAAATCCGCCCAGAACCAAGTTCTCGAACGACGATCATAGATGTAGAAGGCGCCGGATTCGGGATCCCCGGGAACTACAAGGAACACGAAAAGGGCCTTCGGGAACTGGACCCATTTCGCGATTGTTGGATGCTCGGTCACATCAAGCAGTCTGGCAACAGCTCCATCCGAACATTTGCCAACGTCACCTGCTGCGTTCCGAAGATCGATCACGGGGATCACATTCATCTTTCCAAACATGGGATTTCTCCTTTTCCAAGCGAAGTAGAAGCAAAATATAGGGGCGTACCGACGCTACATTACGAGTCGAAGCTCCAAACCCGCAAGATGGACCCGTCACAGCTTGCTGATTGCGGGTACCCTAGGCTGCCTTTGGTCCCGCTAGCGACCTACCTGGGCAAGCTGCCATCTTTCTGTGCCAGCAGAATAGGTTGGGAAGAATGCCAAGCCTCAAGACAGGGCTTGCGCGTACTGGATTATCTCCGGCCACCCGTGGCTCGGGATCAATCGGAGGTCGATAGTGACGTAACCGATTTCCCGCTCACTTCCCCCTCACGGTCCGGAAACGGAATTGTGGCCAGAGCGAGGTTTCTTGGCCGGCGTGCCAGTCCCACAGCCGGATATTCTGGAGCGTGGCCTGACTATTCGCCGGGTCGGCCGCCGCGACATCTGTCTCAGCGGGAAACTCGCGTAGCGAAACTCGGTCCAGTCCGTAGGCTTGCCGCGTCAGTGCGATATTGTTGGCAATATAGGGCTGCTCGCGAACGAGCTCGTACAATTGACCCCACCAGAAGCTTCAACAATCAAATCCAAAACGTCATCTCCGAGCCGCAATCAATTCCCAAATCCAGAATAGTAAATAAATAAGTCCGGTTCGCTCAGTCCTTTGAGTGCGCTCGCGGAAGGCCAATGGGGACTTAATATCGGGCCAAAGGAAGGGCAAAGGAAGGGCAAACAAGCCATTCACCCAGAAAACTGCGGTTTCGACCCAGCTGCAGCGTCATCGAGAGTCTCTCGAAGTTGGATGCGGCGGGTCGCTGAGTTACAAGAAACCCGCATATCCAGAAGTTGGTTGTGCCAGTCCTTCACCAAACCGAAGAACACACGACACTCGGCATCCCGGAAGAAGCCGGAAACAAACTGCAGCAAGTCATAATTGCAGACTAGGTAGAGCACGTAGTTCACGTGCGCTTCCCGACTGAGCGATGCTGCAACGTGTCTGTAGTACTTGATTGTCTTGGGGCTGCGCTCGTATTCGAGTGCGAAGCGCTGCTCTCCTGTCTCGGTGCGAACAGTCAGGACGGCATCGTAGTCCTTTGCGAAGCCAAATCCTGTCAATTCATTCTGGGAGCGAATCTCCGTCGAACCTATCCAGCGGACAAGTACGCCTGCCCGAAGCACGCTCAGATGAATCTCGTTGAGCCCGATCGCATGTAGAACACTCCGCTCAGCTTCCTTTCCATTGAAGTGGTTACTTCCTACCAAGCAGTACTCCCCCATGCCCTGAAGCAGGACGGCAGCGCTGCTCTCGACAGAATAGGCAAACTCACCCATGCAACCTGTTGTCTGTCGCCGTACAAGCTCGCGGTCCACCAATCTTCGAAGCCTCCAGTCAAAAGACTTCCTGCTCTGCTCATAGTGGTTCAGGCGCATAAACTCGAATAACTGCGAGTGGCTTACGAACTCTGAGTGCAGGATCTGTCGCAAGAGAGGCAGGTCTCGCGACTGGTTGAGTTGAATAGAGCCTTTCGGATAACGCATCGGTCACCGCACCTTACGCAGACCCCAACTGAAGGCGTGCACTCCAGGGCCACGACACAAATGGCTGAAGCACGAACTTCCCGAGATCCGTGCGCAACCAACTGTCGGCCGGCATCAACAGCATGGCTTCTTGCCCATGTCGGCATTCGCTGAAGGAGATCAGGAGCGTGCCTTCCGATCTCCACGCAAACGACCCCACGTCGAGGTGTCCCACCTCACCGGACCTGACAACCACAAGGAAGTAGTCAGGTTGCTGCGGCGTTGGCAACATACGTGTGAACAGCACTTTATTCTGCCCCTGCCAGACGCATGGCTCCGCGCACTCAAAGACGCTGTTGATCATTGCCAGCGGATGATTCGGATCGAAGCCACCGACGCCGTTGAAACGCACGTGACCCACGATCTTGGGGCGTGTGCGAACCCTTCCGTTGACGAGAACCCCCGTCGTGTTAAAGTACGCGCCTCGCGCAAAACGCCTAGGATCACTTTCGTCTTTCCCAAAACGGCGATGCCAAATGCTCCCAAAACCTGTGATTGTAACCAGCATCTCTTTCATGCACCCTTCAAGCGCTTGTTCTTCTGCCGTTCGGCATACAACTCTTCCTGCAGCCGGTTGATCTGACCGACAAACCTGGCGCCATCCCCATTTGCATCGGCGGAAGCGGCCTCCGCGCTACCGCCGCCAGAGCCTCTAGGCCCGTTTACTTTCTTTGATAAAGCATCGAGTCGTGTGGAAACGTCGGCAACAATTAAGGATTTCTGCCGGAGCTCTTCCTGAAGCTTGTTGCGATCCTGCGTCGTGGCTTCGAGTTGATCCGCGACGCGCCGCAGTTCCGTTTTCAGACTGTCGACCTGCGCCTCGCCCCAGCCGGGCCGGGCATCGCCTGCTTCCGAGGTCTCGATCGCGCGATTACACTGCTCGATGTGCCGGTTATATTTCTCAATGGCTTCGGTTGCCGCCTGACGGGACAAGAGATCGTGGCTGTAGACGTCGGCCATCATCTCCGCGGTGACTCGCATGCTGCGGCAGTGGTCGAGATACAATTTCGTGCAGGCAGCCATCATCAGCAGCATCCCCGCCGTCACTAACAAGCTGTACCAGAAGTACGGTTGCTTCGTGGTCGCCTCAAGGAAAGCCTCACGTCGTTTCTCAAGCCAGGCTCCGTAGTCGAAATTGTGCGGATTGAATTGCTTTAGCAGGAATTCGTACCATGTGTCCCGGCGAACGTTCTGCCCCTGTGGGGTTTGCGCTCGTACGCTTGGCCCAACGAGGGAAAGGACCATGATCAGAAGGCCGCAACAAACTGGTCGTTTCATATTCTTCACTCTCAGCGCGTGCGTCTCGCGTACCGCGTTCCGGCGAGTTCAGCACTCTTAAAGCGGAGATTTGCCCCCACCGATGTTGCGCGCGACTGCCTTAGTCGAGGAAAAAGTGCGGGCTCGAAGTGAGGCACTCGAACGTCCGCTGGGGGCCGCACATGCAGGTGCGCGTGGAGGGTCCCATGAGTGTCATCCGTCATCAGGATTTCCATCTGACCTTTTGGCAGGTTCTTGATGTGCTCGTCAAGCGCGCGTGTTTCGATAGCCTGAATGTCGACCGCCCTGCCTGTCTCCTCATATCTTTCATAGGCGAAGAACTTCCATCTCTCCATGGATAGGTTGCGGCGCGTCACGCGATGTTCGGCTGACGCCCGGAGAAAATAGCGCGCTGTTTCCTCGTCGCGGGTTCGTAGCGTCATGGTTGTGTTTGGGGCGGAGGCCACATCCTCCTTGAACCCGCGGCCGACATGCATGAGCTGCGGGAGACTCTGCATTGAAAATAGGAACGCGGTGTTTGTTCCCCGAGCAGTTTGCAGGATCTGCGGAAAGTTTCTGTAACCAAATGGCGCAAATTCGTCCAGCACGACGCTGAAGAGCGGTCGATTCGCCCTGCGCCGCTGTTCGTCGCTTTCGTATCTTTTGCCCACAACTAACTGCAAATTTTGCAGTAACATTTTCCCGAGCGCTCGGACCGGCTCCGTGTTCTTGTTCACGTTCAACGTCACAAACAGGATCAGTTCATGCTCGATCACTTCGTCGAGGGAGAGCAGATCTTCGTACGGGCCGGTGATGACGCTCAACTCGTCATCGAGAAACGTCATGCACTCGTTCAACAGTCCCTGAATCTTTGGAACTCGTTCCCGGTCCTGGAATGACTGGTACAAATTCTTTACGGACATTTCAAAGTTGAGTCTTCGTTGCGTACTCACGTGTGCGTCCTGCTCGAGCTGTCGCGAGGCTTTCGCCACTTGTTCCCGCAACACTTGCTCGTCGATCGCCATTACCAGCACGTCGTAGAAGTTGAATTTCAAGTCCGTATACACCAGTACGCGGACAATGTCCGCGAGGTAATTCAATTGGTGCTTGCCGAAGAACTCGTCGTGCAGGTTGAACGATCCGAACACCATGTTGACCACCGGCATGTAATCCTCATCGCTACAGTAGAAGGGGTTGTATCGCACCGAAACGTCCGGGCGCCCGGGGTTGAGAACACGCAGCTGGTTGAGGCGGCCAGCATGATGTATGTGTGGGAGAAGGCTGTAAAAGAATTCCATGTCCCCTTTACCGTCAAAGATCACCATCGGTATGCGGTGGCGATCTTCGGGAGGCCCGACAACTCGGCACAAATCCTGCGTAATGATGTTGCGCAGCAGGGTTGTCTTTCCTGATCCGGTCATGCCTAATACAATTCCTTGCATCACCCGAACGCGGTCGGGCCAGAGCCACGGTTTTCCGTGCACGTCGTAGCCAAGGACCACCGCACTCTGGTTCCAAGCCTTCTGAGTTGCCCGTTCATCTGTGCTCAGACGCACAACCAGGGGCGGATGAGGCCACTGCCTTTCGCGGCGCGACCGTTTCGTCAACAACAGGTATGCGGTCGAGTAGAGAGCGGTCAGCACAATGGCGAGATAGCACGCCAATTCGGCGACTTGCCGGCCGGTAAGATGGTATCGCTCGCGCGCCAAGAACCAGGCAAACCAACCGCCAGCGAGTACGAACGCTGCGATGACAATCTCGTAGGTTTCCACAAGAGCAGGATGTTCACGCGGCGCTGAATATGCAGGGTTCATGACTGGGTGACTACGCTCTCGTGTCCGAGAGGTTGTGGCCTCCGCGTACTCGATGACTCGCGCACGGCATGCTCGGCGCTTGACACTGGCGAGTACGCGGCCGCTACTGTCGGTCGCGCGGGAGTCTGCACAGAAGACTCAACGATGTTGATCACGATGGTGACCAAATATCCGAGGGCAAGTGAGATTTTAAGCGACAAGGCATTGTCCACAGCTCCGGCAATACCGAGCGTCCTTGCGATACAGCAAAGGGTAAAGAAGGCCGAAGCAACCAACCCCAGTGTGAGAAAATCCGGTACGAGATCTGCGATCGCCTCCAATAGTTGGACAAAGAAGCTCATCGAGCCACAACCATTAACGTGCAAAGTTGAAATAGCAAAAACAGCCGAGGGACACTGCGAATAGGATCGTGCCGATCACGAACCCAGCCCTGGGTTTGCGCCGGGCCTTCGAGTCAAATGGATTCCGTTGCTCGAACATCATGTCGCTTATTGCGCTGCCAAGACCGATGTCCGGCCGTTGTCGCAAAAACTCCTTGACCCAGGCTTGGACCTCACAGGGTGCAACAGGTGGCGGCATCTCAAAGCACCAGCGTGGCGTTGATCGGCCCCCTGGCATCTGCAAGGAACACCAATCGAAGCACGGTCGGCTTCGCGTGGGGTGCCGACAACTTGATCGCAACGATTCCCGTCGTTTCCTGACCTGGCTCGATTCGCGAGGAGCGAATTTCGCCCTTTGTCACCTCGACCGGCGTCTGACCACTGCACTTCAATCGTGCCGCAGCGTCTGGGCTCAACTGAGAGTTGGAAAGAGGGTAGAGCGACTCGCGGTACTTCGGCGCATTGAGTGCAATCACCTGCGGAGCCCCGGGGACATAGGCTTTCTGAGTCTGATTTCGAATGGTGTACCGGACGAAGATTTGCCCATCGCGCTCGAGTAAATCCGTCAGGTAAACAGCAACTCGATTCTTCTCAGAAATCGACCCGTACAAATGGACTGGCTTAGCTTCGATTAACACTTCCGCCGGCGAGGGATCACTTGGCTTGCCAGAACGATTGACAGAAAGAGCGGCTGCTGGTGGGTCGGCAACGGGCTGGTCAATCGCGAAGTCCATTTGCGGCACAGATCCCGCAGGGTCGAGCTCGTAATTGAAGCGCCCAGACGGCGTCCACACAAACAGATTCGTCGCCACATTTGGCTCCGTCGGTTGGATAAAGACTTTGTTCTCGCGCCACTCCACTTTGAACACCGGACTACCCACCGCAACCGTGCTGACCGGCTCAGTCATCTCGAGAACCGTCAGGTGGTTTAACGCGGTTCGAACGTGGAGGATCTGTCCACGATCCGGCTTCTGCACTTCCACTTTTTGTCCCCAGGCAGGCCATGAGAGGGCCGCAACTGCAACAAAGGAAACCCAAATCTTGTTCACTTCCGCTTCTCCTTCCCATCCTTTATATACGGGGTGCCCAGGAGGCCCTGTGATTGAGCCTCCTGGACGGCTGTTGGTTTACGATGGAGTTTCTCCTTGCGCTGAACTTGTGCGCCTGTCATCCGGCGACTCGCACAAGTTCCTGGGTGAGCGTTTTATGGTGGCGTGCTGGCGAATGTCATTGAACACCAGCTTGCCATCGCGGATCGTGCCCGACCCGTATCGCATCGGGAATGGCTGCACGCGATCGACAACCTTCCCGTCCACCAGCACTTCTCCCTTCTTCGATATCTGAAGGAGGAAGATCTTGCGCTCGTGTGAGCTGCCGTCGCCGTTGGGGAATTGTTCAACGAGAAAGACGCGGCCTTCTTCGTCAAACTCGATTTCCCCATCCACGAGATCGGGAACGAAGACTTGCACAGGTGTGCTGCCAGTCTCCTCCGCAATCTTGTCGATGATTTCCTGTGGGAAGGCATGAAACAGCAGTGAGCCGTTTCCTTTCCCCGCACAGATGACTGCGTGTAAGGACTGGCACCAGCCGCGCCGGTCCTGCTTCTTTCCGTCTCCCCACGCTCGAAGGATCGATCGCAAGGCCTGAAATTCCTCGCGGGACCGCTCCTTGTAGGCGTGGACAGCACTCCGGGCGGCGTTGCGCCGGGTGCGTGCTTCGTTCCTGGTTGCTTGGTCGTTCCGGTTGGCCTGATATTCAGCCTCGGCTTTCGCCAAAGCTTCATCCAAAGCCTGTTTTTCCTTGATGAGTTTTCCCACTTCCTCCGCGTAGATGCGGTTGACCAACCGGCACTCCTGGGACATCTCCCGCGTGAAGTGCTCGTTGGTAATCAGTCCGTGGAAGTCGGCGATTGGCAGTCTTGCGGAAAAGAAGTCTTCGACCTCCTTTCTCACGAGGTTGTACAGGTGCCCGATTTTGTCGGTGGGCAGAACGTCCAAATGTACGGGCATATCGCTGACGCGCTCTTTGTCCTTCAGCTGGAGCCAGGGCGCGGGCGGTACCTTTTGGCGGATCTCGGAGATGAGCTGCTGGTTCACCTCAGTACCCCACTTCAGGCTATCGAGAGCATGCTGCAGCTCGTCAACAAGTTGGTAGGCTTCTCCTCGAAAACCAGCGGCGTAACAGGAGGTCTTCAGATCGGTGATCGAACCAATCTGATTTCCTTTCGCCTGATTCGCAACAAGCGCGAGGTTCCACCAAGGACTCTGTTTCTTGGTGCGTTTGGATTTCCCTTTTTCATGCCGGTGCTGATGCGCGAACCGACTTTCCACGAAGCGCGGAAAACGATCGCCTTCAACCACGGCTACTAGGTCGAAATCGAAGTCTCCGCCGTTCTTGGCTGCCGTTTCGCTATGCAGGGTAAACGTTCCCTCGAGTTTGACCTGCGTCTCCACTAGATCCACGACCGCCTTGCTGTCCATCGAGCAGCCGTTTTGCTCTTCGACCACTTGCGTCACGAGGGCAACCGCCTCTTCGGTGGATACCCGTGTGTACGGAAGCAAGTCTTCGAACATGCGGATCGGGTAGCGCACGACCAAACCCTTCAGACACGGAACCGAACTGATGGCCCGGTCCTGAGGTAGCCAGTCCGACGCGGCGACGACCTGATCTTGATACAGACTGAGGAAGCCATCGTCGGCAAGGGCAAAGCCTGGAATTTTTAAACCACCAGCGGTGCAAAGCTTGAATGCCCACTTCGCCAGCAAGCGGTTCAATGCGTTGTTGATGAAAGGATGTTTGATAAGGTAGCCACTCGAATCCACTTTGAGCACAGCCTCAACAACGGTGTGCTCGAATGAGGTGTATTCCGAGTCGTTCGCTTCTTCCCACGGAGCTTGGGCGTGGGACGAGCCCAGAAGTTCGATGACTTCATCGTAGTTGCCATCCTCGCAGGCCGTGCGCAATTTGCGAGCCTGTTCCATGGCAAACGGTGCGATTTCGAGCTGGATGGACTCCCACAGCGCGTGTTCGATAAGTGTGTAACTGCTATGGAGATCGAGCGTTCTGGAAACCTCCCGGATCCCGAATACAACGGGTCCCCGGTAGGTCCTAACCTCGATCTTCGGCCGTCGCCAATGAAGGAAGTCCAAAAATCGCGTGGATTGTTTGTACTCGGGTTTCACACACGACTCGGGCAAGATGATGTCTGCCCCCAGTTTCTGGGCGACATCGTCCGGCATCACCTTGCATGCTCCCTTGGCCTGGGTGTTTTCGAATGCCAGCCGGAACTGATAGAGCCGGTGCCCGGGCAGATGAAATCGCTCGAAAACCGACCGCGAGATCCAACCCCGGCAGTCATTCGTGCCCAAGGTGCGATCCTTCACGACCATCACCCTTGCGTCGGACAACTGGATTCGCTGTTTGCACGGCGAGACTAGGATCCCAAAATAGGTGATAGCGGCTTCGGGCCATTTACGGAAACGCTCCGCAAGCGCCGGCTCGTAGCGCTCGTCCACGGCGTAGAACTTGCCGCTCTTTGCCGAGGCGCTTGCTCCTATGAGCCGGAACCGCACGCCATCCAGATCGAAACACCTCATGGATTTCTGAACTTCGTTCTCCTGGTGATCTTCGAGCTTTCCGGGTGGGACGTTGAGCCGTGCGACGCGAATGCCGGGATAGAGACCCTGGAGGAGTGTATTTTCGAGCTGCTCCTCTCGGGCCAACCTCGGCAGTCGTTTCTTCATTTGTCCCATCTCGTTGATGTCGAGCGTAATCACGGGCATCCCATTGCTTATTTCAGTCGGCATTTGCTCCTCCTTATTTCCGTCCGGCGAAGAACAGACAAGGAGGCCGTTGCCGCCGGTCTCTTCGCTGTCCTGGGCCGAAAACGAGGTAAGGTTTCCGGCCAGGTTCGCGAAGAACCGGACCAGTTCGGTTGTTTATGGGCAGTTCAACACTTTCACCTCTTCGTTGCTGCCCTTCTTTCTCCTTTGCTTGCTCGGCAAAAACAAACAAGGAGTTTGCTGACTCATTCGGGTGAGCCCGACCGGACACACGTCGAGCGAGCCAAGCACTGACCCACAATCATTGGAGCTTGTGGACAGCTCTCGACAGACCAACTTCAGTCTGTAAAGAAACTCTTACTATCCCGTCTTGGGCGCACTGCGAACGGCTTCTCGGCCCAGTTGCGGCTTCTTGCCAGAGAAATCCGCAACGCCTCGCCACTCGGAAACGACGAAGTAGCTCAGGCCGGTCTTGAGTGACTCCACCATTGCCTCCGGTTCCCCCGGGACCTCCTTGCTGAATTCGGGAACGCCGTTATTCCCGCCTGTTTTTGCAAGGAAGAAACGCTGGACTTCCACTCCGCCGGGCTGGCCCGTTCGCACTTTGCGAGTTCCGCGCAAGGAACTGCCCGCTTCCGGGCCTTTCCCTTGTCCGACTGTCTCTGTCGCACCTGCCGCCACCATCGAGACCTCCTTTTGTCGACCCCGCCGCCTTCAGGTGCAGATTTCCTGGCGGCAAAATCACTTACGGCCTGTCCTTATCGAGCGCGCTCTTTTGCAGCAGCCCGGCTTCTCGCTCGCCGACCATCTGTTGTTCGCCATATTCGGCCACGAGAAGGCCGCTCGCATTTGTCTCCGAGCGCGCCGTTTCGACCAGGCGCACGCTGTAGCGCCCAACGATTTGATCCGTCGCCTCGGTTGCGTTCTTCACACGGTGAACTTCCTTCACGCCGAAGACGGTGTAGGTCCACGGTGTCCCCTTGACGTGTTCCATCGAGCGGATCTCAAAATCCGAAATCATGTGATCGTTCTTAATCTTTCCCACAGTATCCTCGTCGCGAAGCTTGTCCATGGAATAAACGCGGAGGTTTGCGGTCATCATGTTCAAAGCCTCAGCAAGGTTTCGGTCCACCGAGTCCGGCGTGTAAGCAAGGTATCGACGGAGGAATTGGCGCACTACGGCCCTGCCTTCGAGGTCTGTAGGTGCGACTTCTGAGGAGGTATCTGCGTCCGCGGACAGACTGAACGTCGCCATCTTACCGACATGTGGACCGCCGACAACCAGAGCGTTGCCATCCTTGTCCACACGGATCACTGTCGGCGGCTGCATGCGGACATACATCGCGAATCCCAGAGAGCCCATCGCAAGCACGCCGAACATAATTGCCAGCAGCATGGCCCGGTTCGCGTAAGCCCGGAGCATGCCGTCGTACTCGTAATACTTCGTGTAGCGAGTAATCTCGGGAACTTCCTCCATGCGATCAAGCCTTCTCATCTCTATTCCCCTCCTCTCAGTCCCCTGTAAGCCGACCCGAGCGAGTAGCCGACGTACCACGCCACGGCATGTGGAATGTTGAACTGGCGATATTGGCCGGGTCCCGAGAAGGGACGCCCTGCCGAAACGGAGGAAGGCGCAGGAGATGCTGTTGTTGTCGCGGAGGAAGCATCGCTGTTTCCGTCGCTGGGTATAGCACCACTAACTCCATTCATCGAGCTGCCCGATGGCGGTGTTGGTGACATCGGTGTTGACGCAATGGCCACAGCCGCGGCGCCGCCAATCGGAGACACGCTTGCGCCAGCGGCAAGCGGGGCGGATGAAGCCGCAGTTCCTAGTCCCGCCAGCGGCGGCGGTGGCGGCGCTCCTGCCCCGGCTGCCTGAGAAGCGAGTGCACCCTCTCCCACACCGCTGAATGATGCAGCCGCCAAACCGGCGACGGTGCTGGCAGTTGTCGTGATAGCGCTGACGACCGTCATCATTGTGCTGCCCACGTCACCACGAACAATGCGGCTGGCAATGAAGGGAATCAAAGCGATCGATAGCGAAAAAATACTTGCTGTCAGGGCTAGGAGTATCATTTGACTCGAACCAACGAAGCTGTTCAGAACTCCGTTCGCATTGAGGACGGCGTTTATGCTGGAGAGATTCACCGCAGACATGAGGACTTGAAGGATCGCGTAAATGAGCCCCCACGCCTGAAACGTCATGAGGTTCACGAGGTAGGTGCGTGACAACTGGCCGAGGCCACGCGCGGGCAACAGCGCGAGAACAAAAGGACCCGTTACGTAGAGAACCGACCCATACATCGCATAAAAGACGGTGAAGATGAGGTAGCAAACAGGAAATAGGACGAACGCGCTGAGGATCAAGATCAGGCTGATAACTCCGGAAGCCAGGCCAGTCACAAGATTCCAGAGAGATGTATTTCCATTCGTCTGCCAATACTGGGCCAGCTGATTCATCCAATTCGCGAAGAGATCTCCAACGCCCGTCGAGTTGTAAATGAAGTTGGCAACGGAATTGAACATTCCGTTGACGTCGCGAAAGACCGTGCCATAGTTGGCGAATACCAGTCCCAGAATCAGATACTTGATTCCCGAGATCGCAAGCATCCGGACATCTCCCCCGGAGGCGAATGCCTGGTACGCGCTGTAGAGGAAACTCAGGAGAAGAATCGTCCCGGCTACACCCAGCACAGCGCTCGTAACGTTCGCGGTGTCAATCCCATTCAGCGCTGTTTGGAGGAGTTGCTGAAAATAAAACATGGTTCACTGCCTCTTTAGGAGGTTGTATATCTGCTGCTGTACAGCGGCGGCATTTGCAGCGCCGTTTTTCACATTGGCGCTCGCGTTGGCCAGATCGATGGCGCGCACGCGCATCAGATCCGCTGTCGCGGACTGCGTGTACGCATGGGCACGAACCAGCCATGCATCCGCCTGCGCTTCAATGATCGGCGCGCTCCCGGGGGCGGCTGTCTGAATGCTCTGGTTAATCTGGTCGGCCGCCTGTAGCTCAAGATCCGCCAGGGCATCGATCTCAATTGCACGTTTCATTGCTGCTTGCGCCGCAGCGTCCGTCATGTCGGTCATGTCGCGCACCTGGGGGGAGGCCGCACTCGGATCAGGCACCGCCCCATAAACAGCCGCATACTGCGCGCCGGTTTGGGCAATCTGGTTCGGATCACGCGAGAGGAGGTTCTGCTCAAACTGCTGCGTTGCCGGCAGGGTTGCACTGCTCACGGGGATACGCATCACTCCTTGGATCTGGTTGAAGATCCCTTGAACGCTTCCCACGAGCGAACGGGCCTGATTGATCAGGTTCTGCGGCCAAACGACGGTTTGCTCGAAGTTCGAGATGTCTTTCTCGATAGACAGAATGCTATTCAGCCCTCCCCCGATGACGCTACTTAACGTGCTGCTGACCGTGGTTAGACCGGTCGCGAGGATGGCACAGCACGGGTCGACAAATTGACTCCTAATGGGGTTTGGTGCAAGGAGAGTAAAAACCACCAACAGAACAACGATACGGGCCTTGTGCCCCCAAGCCCATCTCAAGCCTCGCATCACACTCTGGATGGCATTGTTCATCGGGTTTCTCCTTTCCTACTTCCGTTTCAGCAGATTTAGAATTTGCGTGTTCACATCCCCGGTTACTGTTGCTCCGCGCTTACGAAGGGCATTCTCGTGAGCCAGCCGGGCTGCTTCCTGGCGCAATTCAGCCGCAAGCATTTTCTGTGTGAGAGCCTGGCTCTCGATGCTGGCTACGACTGCGGTCGCGGTCAGAAAGGGTGCCGATCCCGGAGCTGCCTGGCTGGCAGCGTTCTCAATGTTGTCGGCTGCCTGTAGAATGAGGTCGCCCGCTGCATCGCTCTCCTTCAAGGTTTTCAAGTTGTCGACCGCCAATGCGTCGTCCATGTCCATCATCGTGCGGTCTGCCGGGCTGGCCGCCGTCGTGTTCGGAACGCTGCCATAGGTGCTTCCGAATGAGGTGGTCAGGCTCGCGAAATCATTGGTTTGGTGATTTCGCATAGCGTTCTCGAGTCCGATCGGATTGGGCAGCGTGGCGCTCTTCAGGTTGATGCTGAAAATATTCTGCATGACACTTCTGTACTGGCCGATCACCTGCGTCACCATGGCCTTCGCCTGGTTGATCAAGGCGACCGGCCATGTCGCTTGCTTGTAAAAATTGCTGATTGCGGTTCGCACCGAATTGATCGAATTCAACGCCGTTTTGATTAGGCCGTTGATGACGTTGAGCACAGACTGAATGGCTGCCACAAGGCTCGCCTGCGCCTCTGCGGGAGGCGGACTGATAAGCGTCACGACAAGCACACCCACCAGCGCGAGAGCCAGCACCTGCCGCCGGGTTCCGGCGATAACCATCCAATACAAATAGACTACAAAGAAAAAGCCAAACAGTACGTTTGTCAGAGATACCATCGACACCCCTTCCATGACTCGTCCGGGTGGGGAGACAACGCCATAATCCAGCCGATCCCGCGACTCATAAGGTCGAACAGGAACGGCAAGTTCACTGAGACCATGACGATGAACACTCCGCACGCAGCGAAGCACAGAAATCGCTGCCATCCGGGGGACGTCGCGGAGAAGACCCGTTTCATCACTGCATTTCTCCCGTCACCGCTCCCGAGATCTCTTCCGGTAGTGGCGGAACCTCCGCCAATCCGTGAGGAAACTTTCGCGCCAATTCGGCATAGGCATCGACCAGCGGCCGGTCGGCAAGCTTCTTTAGGACCCAGGCTCGGTACCTTCTCTCCCGCGGAAACGTTGTGCAGACCCAGTAGTCCACTGCTGTGGGTACGATTCGGATCGTTTGCGTGGTCTCGGCTTTTTCCCCAAGGACCAGGAGTGCGTCGGCGCTCTCTCCTTTGCGCGGCGCGCTGAAGCGCTTCACCTCGTTTAGCGCCACCGGATTCAGATATAGGTGATTCACGAGCGGGCTCATGTCCCCGGGCTGTTGTCCGATGATCTTGGTGCTCGCGTTTTTGAGGATTCCCGGACCATGCTCTCGAGGCTGGAACTCGGTTCCTACAAAGTCCTCTACGGTTTGGCTGATTCCCCAAACGCTGGCATTCCTTTTCCGCGCTGTCCGAAAGAGTTGAACCACTTCGGGAGCGAGCGTTGGGGAATCCAAGAGGAACCAGCACTCGTCTAGAACGGTAATGCTCGGCTGCCCGCTCTTTCCGCCCGAGCGAGACGCCACGGCATTCGCGATCAGCATGCTCATGGCGGTTTCGAGCTTGGGGTCCGAACTCAATCCCTCGACGTTGAAGAAAAGCCAGTTGCTGTCGAGCCGCATGGTCGTGTGCGCGTCGAATAGCTTGGCGTAAATCCCTTTTTCTCCCGTCCATCCGCGCAACTTGATTGCCGCCAGGCGGGCCTCGTCAATCGTGCGCTGCATGCGTTCTTCGTCACGCCATTGCACCAATTCCTCTCGGAGATCGTTGAACGTGGGAATTGGATTGGAGTAACGGATGGCGCAGCGCTTGTAGGTTCGTCCGATTGCGTCGCTGAGCAGGTTGTCGACGAGCGAGTTATCCGAGCCAGGACTGTCGCCGATCATGTGGCGCGTGAGATTTTTGAGAAACGCGATCTTTTCCTTGCTCGGCGTTGTTTCTCCCGACGGCAGGTCCCAAGGATTGAGCGACTCGGCGCCATCCAGCTTCACGTCGATGACCCGGCCGCCCATCAGTTCAACAAGCGGCTGGTAAGAATCACCCCGTTCGATAATGGAGATTTGCGGGTTGGCGCGCGCCATCATAAGCAGGAAGAGTTGTGCCATAAAGGTCTTGCCGCCGCCGCTCTTGGCCATGATGAGCATGTTCGCGTCGCCGATGCTGGCGTCGAACGGCGAGAAAGGAACCAGTTGCCGGTAGGGCGTTTCAAAAAGCATGAGCGGTGAATGCCGGGTCCCCCTCCACGGCATCTCCACGGGCAGTAGATCGGCGGCATTGAGCGTCAGGAGATCGAGTTCCCGCCGATTCTCCCCTCCCATGGCGGGGAGGCCAGTAAAGAAGAGACGCTTCTGCGCAAGGGTCTCCGGAATTCCGCGGCTGCCGTTCATCCTCGCAATCGCGTGTAGCACATGCTGGCGCCGGTCCGCCAGGATGCGCTCGGCCTCTTCACGTTCCATCCGGTTTCGACAGGGCCGCGAGGTCCGTGTTGTCACGATCAAGCTCATTTGGCAGGCTTTCAGCGAACTCGAAATCAAGTCCTGCAGTACCTTAATGAGCTGGTGCTCTGCCACTTGCGCATCCACGTTGATGCGAAAACCCCCGTGGAAATCCTTCTGGGCGGCAAGCATCTTTCGCAAGCGACCCTTGTATTGCTTGATCGATTTGCTCTGGTCGGGAAGGGTGACTTCGGCATTGATCACGAGCGGAAAATCCATGACGACAAGTTCACGCAAGATCCCTGGGAAAGTGGCGTCCGGCAGGTCCTTCAGACTAATCCAGGAATAGAGGAGCCCAGCGATCTTCAGGTAGTCATCCTGTTCGTCCTCGATATTCACGTTCGCGGCCTGGCTTCGAGCACTCTCGTACCAAAGTGACTCGTTCGCAGATCGGAAGGGGAGAGTGTCGTTCCCAAGCGTATGGAGCGCGCGCTTGATCTCGAGGAACAAGTCCTGATGGGTCATGCGGCGGATCGACATGCCGGTGGCCCCGAGCGTGGCTTCCACCCCTGCCAACAGACTGTTGAATTCAGCGAGAAGTTCCTCGTGTTCCCCTCGCAAGCGGTCGATACACTTGGCAGCGGAGAGACTCAAGCCTCCGCTCGATTTCATCTTTCGTTTCCACTCGAAGTCCGGCGATTCATGGTGAATCCGAGGGTTCCAGATGAAGTACAGATGGAGAAAATGTTGCAGGTAGAAACCAGCGGTCTCCCGGCTCCGCCACAGCTCGACGTGCAGACGATCGAGTTCGCGGAGCACTTCACTCTCGTTCCGGCGCTCCCGGATGTACCGGGATAGCAAATCGCCTGTGCCTTCTGAAATTTCAAACCGCACCTGCATCCGCATGGATCGTTCGGGCAGCGATCTCACGAGGGCTTCGAGGAGTCCCTTGAGGCGATTCCTTCCATCATCACAGGCGTAATACGATTGGATGCCTCCAACCTCATAGCCCGCCACCAGAGACCCATCGATTTGCACCGCAACGTTTTCCAGCAAGTCCCTGATGCGCAGTTGCTCGCACAACGGAGGCGCGCTCACCGATTGTTCGTATCGTTCGACCGTCAGCGGCATGCTTAATCTCCCAACCGCAGGTATTGCCGAGTGAGTTCCCGGTCCCGCTCCAGGGCGGAGTAGACATGCGGCTTTGCGTGAAACATGACCCAGTCTTGGAGGTAACCGCGCTGCTTGCCGTACTTGAACAACATCAGTGCCGGAATGCTCAGCACTGGCACGACGTACTGCAGGACCATGTTCATCGGCAATCCGAACATCTCCCGGTGCAGAAACCTTCCGAGAATGTTCGCGACGACCGCCAGGGCGAGAATCGCGAACAGGTCTTCGGCTTCGAGGCCGAAAAACGTGACTCTCGTCCGGAGATTGCGGTATGCAGGTGTCACCTCTAGCGACATTAGTTCGTCCCTTCCTTTTTCTCACGTAACTCCGCCGGTGCCTCGCGCTACAAAGAACTCTGCAAGCCTCACCAGCCCCGATAGCAGCAGGCAAAGGCCGGCCGCTACGAAGTGCCTCATCCATCCTTCCGTGGGATGGATCCGCGTGACGATGCCCATGCGCAGGGCGCCTGCCGCCACCTGCAACCCCGCATAGACCGGCATCAGCACATTGCAAATCCAGTCCACCAAGCTCACCAGAGACATCCAGTAAACGTCCGGATCGTTCCAAGCCCTTTGTGAAGCGAAAGTTTCCATGGCGCGCAACAAGCCGGAAGCCATCAGGCAGAGAAATCCTCCATACATCGCGGCAGCGTAGGGCTCAGATCGGGCAAATTTCAGCGCGGCGATCGCGAAGAACAGGCCGGCGAGAGTCGGCAGAATCACGTTTCCCGCCCAATTCGTCAGGTTCAGAATCCCGTGGGTGAACGACATCGAAGTTCCTACGCCTCCATCGAAAGCACCAGTTTCCAGATTCCTGAAACGCACAGCATCGCCAGGGCGACAGCAACCAAGCGCATGGCCGGACGGCGCGTGGCAAAATTGATGATCGCTCCCACGATTGCGAGTCCTGCTGCAATCGGCATGATGGTTCCGGCCAAGTAATTCCACAGGCTGTCCAGAACGTCCGCGGCGGCAAACTGCGACCCGGTGTTGTAGCTCTGAATGAGGGAATAGGTTGTTTGCGTACCGAGCAAGAACATCGCCGCTAGGATGGATGGCAGAGGGTGACCGCCCGAGGCCGTGTCAAGAATTGCCCGCAATACGAAATATGCCGCGAGGGTGGTTGCCATCCGGCCCACTACAAAATTCGTGACAAAGCTGGACACATCCGACTGAAATGAGCTCAGCCACGAAGTTCCGATCCCCCCAGACGGCAACGGAGTTGCGACACCGAACGAACTGAACCATCCGACGAGAGGCACGAGTGTCGCGAACACGACCACCCAAAACATCCATTTCGTGAAACCACTACCAATGAGGAACGCGGTTCCTCCCTCGCGTCTCAAGCTTATTCCCGCAAGAACCAGCGCTACCAGGGACGCTGCGGGCGCGAGCTGCAGGAGGACTTGGATGATGTCGTTCAAGAGTTGTGGGACAGCCATTGCCCCGACTTTCCTTTCTTTTTGCAGAGCGGTTCCAAAATGAGACCTAAGCGGGGTGGGCAGGCAGCCGGGTTCTTTTCTCTCCTTCCAGAACTGCCCGCCAGTCCCGCCGTGGATGCGTGCCGCCTCGGTTTTACGTCACGCCTCCGGTTCCATTGGTGATCCAGAACTCGATCAACCGGGTGATCCCTGAAACTGCCAGCAATCCAGCAGCTGCTGCGAGCCACCGGCCGACACCGCGCCCGTGCAGCCAAGAGACAACTGCGCCGACGACAGCGCCTCCGGCCCCCACAGGAGCGATGACGTTGCCAATCCAGTTGATGAAATTCAGGAAGGCGCCTTCCGGCTGCGCGCCCGTTTGGCCCTGCACCGCAACGTTAAACTGCGGCTGAGGGCCGAGACTCTGCGCCCAGACGATCTGACTTCCTAAAATGAAGCAGATCGCGGACACAGCCAGTCCTCGCTTCCATGCCTCGCCCGCCTTCGCCTTCATGGAGTTCAGTCCCCCTTTCCGCTTCGCTCCCTCTCTCTCCGGTTCAACAGATACTGGAGAGAAAGTTGGAAGCGCAGGGAAACCTAAGATCAGTTCTTGGGTTTGTCAAAAAAGTGAGAGGCGTTGCAGTTGATGCCGAACGGAAGAAAAAGTGGGGACCAATTTAAGAGGGATTGTGGCGTGGAAAGGAACCTAATCCTGAATTGCGGTCGCTCCGCCGTCATGCATATGCGACGGCAATGCCGGCGAGGTAGCAGGCTAGCGCGAGTGCTACACCAACCAATGGCCGATCGAACCAGTAGAGCTTCGCCAGGACGACATAGCCGAGCAGAAGGACGCCCAGCACGACCAAGAAGGGCGACCGGATGAGGAAGTTGAGCTCGGCCAGGGCCAAGTAGCCGTAAACCAGGCCGAAGAATATAACGCCCAGAGCATGGCTCGCGTGGAAACCTACCCCCGCGCGCCACATCGTCGTTTGGCCGCTGATGCGCGGTGACACGGACTTGAGCTTTTCTTCGAGAGTTGCGTTGCGCGCGGCAAACGCCCGTGTGAAAAATGTAAGATAGAGATGCGCCAGCCCGAGGAAGAGAGCGATCGTGGCGCTGGTGGCTATGAGTATGCCGGCAAGCATAGAGTTTCTCCCTCGTCGCGATTGGACCCCGAGAAACGCGCTGTCCCTCGTAGACTGAATAGAGCTTTGTTCTTGACGATGTAATCCATCATCTCAAGTGGCTTTTGATCCGCGAGCTTTTCCACCAAATCATTAGTTCCGGAGCATATCCCGATTTACAGCCGGGGCCATTATGGAGATCACGCACCGAGGAAAACATCGACAGTTCCTAGGAGAGAACCGCTTAGAGGGAATGAGGACGCCCTAGTTTGTAGAGAAGTCTTTTGGCTGAATCTCAATTCGTTCGTGCGGAATGCCGGCCTTTTGCAAAGCCTTCCTCTTTTGCTCGATATACGACTCATCGTAGACACTTTTCAAAGTCTCCCCGAGTTGCGCGAGAACCTTCTCCAGCTTCCCGAGTTGGGCGTCAAAGTCGGCTTTCTCGAAGCGCCACTTCTCCCGGCATACGCAACACTGTCCTGAGTCATCAAGGTTCAAATACTTCCGGGCGATGCCATGTTTGTACAAGTTGATCGCGTTCACTCGCCCCATGAACATGAAGCCGACACATCGCTCCTCGCCGATCTTGTCCACGAGCGGCTTCCAATTGGGCTCCATTCTCCGATCAACCTCGCTACTGCTGGGGCACCTGCGGCGCAGTACTTTGCGTGCCCGCTTGCTGAACCATTTCGCTCAGTTCCCGCCTGAGTTGCAAGAGCTGACGGAACTCTTCTACTGTGGGCAGCGGTGCATTGTTCACCTGCTGCATTGTGGCTGGTCGCACCTGTCCTCCGCCCGATGCAGTGCTTTTTTCAACTACGATGTAAAACCTCGTGTTTCCCGGCACGGTGACAACGATGTTTTGGTTGAAGGCCAAGCCGTTCAGTTCCTGGTCTCCCGCAATTGCGATATTTGTGGCGATGCGGTCGCGTAGAAGCGCGCTCTCCGAAAGTGGCCCGTTGAAACCGTTGCTTCCTCCCGCCCCCACCAAATATGTTGCCGCTGTCCCGAGACCGGTAAAGGTTCGCACGAGAAATCGGGTCCCCGTCCTTCTCCCGCCAACATTGCCTTTGAGGGGTCCGTAAGTCAGGCTCATTGCTGCGGCGTCGATCTTTTCCGTGGTTCCGTCTGGCATTTGCATCATGTCGAACCGGATCGTCACGTACCCTGAGCGGTCGGCTTGCTGGAGGGTGCCAAGTGCTTTTGCCCCTGCGGGCACGACGATTTGGCCGTCCTTTTCGTAGTTGTACTCGATGGCCGCCACAACCGGCGTTTTGATGGCACTGTTCACAACGGACTGGAGCCGGGCTATCAATCTCGTTCCGGCTGGCAAATCCAGCATGACCGGATTTTCCTCCAGCGCGGTCGTAGCCGCTCTCGCGCCGACACTTGGGGAATTGCTTCGGACACTCCGAACGAACACCAGTGACGGCTTACGAAGGTCATCTGACGCCTGCTGCACTGATGAGGTGGCAGGTCCCGGTGCTTGCTGGTGTGTGGTTGGGTCTGAAAAATCAACTTTCCCTAGAGCATACTGCCCCGCGTTCCTGGTGGCTGGCGTAGTGGTAGGTCTCGACTGCACTCCAATGGGCGATTGAGTAGGTCGCGCCGTTCTGCCTACATCTTCAGGAGTAACGCCTTGGCTACCCGGAGGCTCTGGCTGCCCGGTTTGTGCGTTCAGCAGAGGCGTCACCGATCCTGTTTGGTCAGTCGCCTGCTGGCCCGGAGTCTCCCTGCGTCCCAAGTCCGGCGCTCCCACTCGCTTCGCGTCCGTCGATTTCCTCGCTGTGTTAGACGAGGAAAACACACCCAGGAACACAAGGAGTACCGCAATGGCAGCTGCGGCAAGCAAAAAGAGCGAGCGACTTCGATCGCGCCCGAGTTCACGCCGGTTCGTCACCTGGTGCTCCCGTCGCGCCTTGTCAAAGGCTTGACGAAAGATTTCACGCCATCCCGGACGAGCGGGAACCTCTGGTCCATCACTCAGTGGCTCTTCTGCGGAGCCGGCTTCCGGCGCTCCAATGGCCTTCTTCTCACTTTCCTCTGCCATTTTGCTCCTCCCGCGAGCTACTCACTCCGAACCCAATTGGTGCCAAGGCGGGGCGGTCCACAGCCCCCGACTCCGCCACCTGCAACAAGAGTGTCTCGTTCGACTGCTTGTACGGCGGACGCTCAAACACTACGACACCGTCGGCGCGTTCGGAAGGTCCCAACCGGCGTCTGTTCAACCGAAGGTCCATCACCTGTAACTGCTCGGCCGTTGACCATTTTGTGTGGTGTATTAGTTTTCCCGAGGTTGTTCTTCCCCCGAGTTGCACCTGTGGCGGCATCAACAGGATCGCGTGCTTGGTCGGATTTACGACCGAGAATAAGACGACCACTTGCTGACCTCCGTCGATCACGCGGCTGACACCGGCACGAACTCGGTCGCCACTTTCCGTTTCTTCACCCACGCGCTGCCCGTACAGGACCGGCAACGGTGCGCGCTCTTGTTGTTCGAGGAACTGGTCAAGGCCGCGACCTTGAATGTCTTCCGTCGATGAGTCACGTCGTGTTGCCAGGGGATCTCCAGCAGCGGAAAAGACCGAACTCCCCCCGACTCCGGGTCTCGGGAGCCTCTTGATTTCTCGACCCTCGATCCCATGGGCTTCCGTCAACGGGACCGTCGCTCCAACCAATGCGAAAGGGAACGCGGAGGGCGCGACGAAAAATCCCCTGGAAGCCTCGTATTTCAGCAGGAAATCAACATGTGTCCGATCTGGAGAATTACTCTCTCCTCGGCTGATCAACAGCAAGCTGACTTCGTGTCCGCCCGCTGTCGAAATAAGAAGGTTCGTCTCCGATGGCTTGGTTGAAAGAGCTTTCACGAAGACGAGTCTCGGCTCGAGCTCTGAATGCTCGACTTGAAACGCGGACGGATCTCCTACGACGACCGAGTTCACGGCCTCTGGCAATTGGATGGCAGTGACATACCGGGCTGCCACCTCGACCACCGTGACTTTCCCTTCGAGGTCTGTCTCGGTAACGATCCGTGGCTCGACTGTGGGAACCTGTGCAGACGCCGAACCAGTCCCAAGAAAGAAACACAAAAGCTGAAGTCCATGAAGCATCCTCATCGTCCACCTCTAGGCCCTATCAGCGAGCTCTGTGCTGCGAGTCTCCCGGCGGTCTCGCGTCGCATGGCGCGGAACAACTGCGCTACGCGACTCACGTAGAGAAAAACTTCCCGAGAAGAGTATGCTAGGCCCCGCGAAAGGATCTGAGATTCACCCACTTGATAGGCGGCAACGGCTAATCGTAGGTCGCCATTGAACAGTCGGATCAACCAAGCCAAGTAAGCAACGCCGCCTCGAATGTTTTCTTCGATGTTGAATCGGTCTGGCACTCCGAACCGGCTTGCCGTCGCGGGCATAAGCTGCATGAGGCCCGCCGCGCCCTTCCTGGAAACCGCATAGGGGTTCCAGCCTGACTCCACCTGGATGACTGCGTTCACAAGCTCCACAGGAACTTCGAAGGCCGAGGCATAGGATGCCGCACATCGTTCGGAGAATTCGCGGACGCTCGTTGGCTCTGCAGCGCAAACCGCCGGCGCACTGAACCAGAGTAGGAAAACAAACGCCTTCGCCATCGTATTCATTGGTCTAATTCTCAAACCACGGCACAAGCTACAGCACCTCTTCCATTGAGCTTGTCTCTGTACATCTTCGAATCCACAATAAGACCCTCGAAGCCCTCGCGGAGCAGAAGTCTGCCTCGATCTCCTTCCGTCTTTGCCAACAATGGCAAGAGAACGTCTCTCTGCTCCGGCATGATTTCTTTGACCCCAAGAATCTGAAGGGCCTGCGCCAAGTCCAGCATTTCGGCAATCGAGGGCGGCTTTTCCATGTTCCAACCGCGCAGAGCGTGCGCTAAACCGGCCATTTGACCGAGTAGCGCCGGCTCCTGGTGTGCGCTCCGTCTAGCGAGGATTTCGACTTCCCGTTCGACAGTGGGGTACTCGAACCGCAAATATAGGCATCTCCGGCGCAACGGGTCGCCCAAACGTCGCTCCTCGTTCGAACTCAATACGACAAAAGGAATTGTTTTCTCTGCCTTGATCGTTCCCAATTTCGGAACCGTGAGCTGCCGTGCACTCAAGATTTCCAGTAGCAGCGCTTCGAACGCGTGGTCCACTTTGTCGAGTTCGTCGATCAGCAGAACACAAGGCTTGTCCTCGTATCGCAACGCCCGCAATAACGGACCCTCGACGAAGAAATCGAGAGAGTGCAGCCGATTTCGGATGTTCTCCCAATCATGACCCAGGGAGTCCTTCTGGGTTTTTAGATATAGCCGTTGCAAGGACTCATCGAACTTACCGATGGCCTTCTCCTCCGTGATTCCTTGGTAGCATTGCAAGCGCTCAACGGTGGTGTCGGCGGCAGCCGCAACGGCATAGGCCAGTTCTGTTTTTCCACAACCCGGTGGGCCTTCGACCAGCAGCGGTTTCCGCATCTTCGCGGCCAGGTACACCACGTGAAGGGTGACCGCATCGATCACATACCGTGCGTCAGCGAGCCCATCTGCGAGTTCACTGATTGACTGAAACACTGGTTCTGCCTCCGCCGTGCGGGCGAAACATACTCCAGCAGGTTCAGACACACACATGACCTGCATAACTCGTGCGCACGAACAGTCACGAAAAGTGGAGTTCTTTCGAGGGTGCACGCGGCCCCGCCTAGACCGTTTTTTAGTCGCGGTAAAACCTCAAGTCTGTTGGAGCAAAGGTGATAGGTCGACTTGAAGAAGACCGCGCAGAGATCCTCGCGCCAAAGCACCTTAGCTTTCGACAGATACTTCGCCAATTGGGTCTTTCATGGCTAACTTCGATCTGGGCTGCTTCGTGCGGGGCTGGAATGACCTCGTGTCAGATGCTCTCTCACGTCCCGCCTCCCGAGCACATTGATGCGAAGGGACGAGAAACGATTTCTGGCAATCGCACACTTCATAGCTAACCTCAATGGGATTTACTGCCCGGGTAAGGTGCCGTAACGAGCTTAGGGCACACGCAATCCCAACTGCACGCTTGGGAAAATGATTTCACCAATCACGGACTTCATGGCTAACTATGTCGCGCGGTCGCGATTCACGCTCAACCATCATCCCGCTTGTACGGACTTGTCCTGCGTGGTGGGCTCTATCCCTGAGCCTTGCGCACCGCGCGCAATTTCCTGGCAATCGCATACTTCATGACTAGCTTTCTCGACCGCTTCTCTCCGTACCTTATGCGGAGATTTGACAATCTGATGGTTCTCCCCTAAAACCCAACGCGTGCACGAAATTCGACAACTGGATCACGCTTGCGTTCAGCAGCTCATCGATCGCCAACGCGCCGACGGCGGTTGGCCTTTCACGCAAGACCGGAAGCAATCGGCTATCGAACCTACGGCCTTGGCCCTCTTAGCGTTACCGTCCAACTCGCCTGGCGAACGGGGGGCTGCTATCCGATTTCTGCTCCGTACTCAGAATCCCAACGGCAGTTGGCCCGCCTTCATAGGCGACGACCAAGACGGATGCGGATTCACGGGATTGGTTCTCTATGCTCTCGGCCGCTGCGGTGTCCAAGCGATGGGTACCGATCGCGCGGTCCACTGGCTGGTCGAGACCCGCGGCTGGGAATCACATTGGCTCTGGAAATGGAAGTTCCGGACCAGTGATCGTCACGTTCGTTTCGATCCTGACAAGTTCGGCTGGCCATGGATGCCAGAGACGGTCAGCTGGGTGATTCCCACCGCGTACGCCCTGCTAGCGTTGCGACACATAGGGGAAAACCCACAAAACGACCTTCTGCAGTTCCGTGTCCGACGTGGGGTGGAGATGATGTACGACCGGATTTGTCCTGAAGGAGGCTGGAATGCGGGTAACGGCGTAGTGTATGGAACTGCGCTGGCTCCACATCCCGATGCCACGGCCATAGCTCTCCTCGGTCTCTTGTGTGAGCCTCTCAATGGCCTCATAACAGCAAGCCTCGATTGGCTCGCGCGACGCACCGACGCATGCTTCTCTCCTTGGACGCTTGCCTGGACCATTCTGGCCCTCAATGCCTTTGGACACCCCACGGGACGGTTGACCGATCGCCTCTGTACGGTCGTTGATCCTCGCGCAGTCAACGATTGTGCGACTCTCGCCGTCGTTTCCCTGGCACTTCATTGCGCTGAAGGGAGCAACGCATTTCGAGTGACACATGAAATTTGATCGAAGAACCTTCTTGACGGCCTCGTTGGGTCTGGCTGCCGGTGCATCGGCCGGCGCGGTCTTGAATCGTCCCAAGTTTCACGTAACGCGGAGGACGCGACGGTCTCGAGTGGCGGTTCTCAGAGCCGAATCGTACTCTCCGAATCTGGAAGCCATCTTGGATTCCGGGTTGGAGTTGTTTCACCTGGACGTGCAAGGAAAAACTGTCCTTCTGAAGCCAAACCTAGTCGACTACATCCCCGGAAGCCACATCAACACGCACCCTCTCCTTGTCGCTGCAGCGGCCGAGTGCTTTCGACGTTTGGGTGCAAAGAGCGTGCTCGTCGGCGAGGGACCAGGGCATCAGAGAGATACGCAGCTAGTCCTACTCGAAAGCGGCTTTGCAAGAGAGCTCCGCCAACTGAAAGTCCCTTTTGTCGATCTAAATCGGGATGAACTGGTGCCCACGCGTATGCTGGCTAGTTATAGCGGCATGAAACAGCTCTGGTTGCCCCGGACCGTGCTGGAGGCCGATTTCTTGGTTTCCATTCCCAAAGTTAAGACCCACCACTGGTCGGCCGTCACTCTCAGCATGAAAAACATGTTCGGAGTTGTACCGGGGGCGAAGTACGGGTGGCCAAAGAACATTCTTCATTGGAAAGGGATTCAAGAGAGCATTCTCGACGTCTGCGCCACGGTGCCGGTTCATTTCGTTATTGCCGACGCGATCGTAGCAATGGAGGGAAACGGACCGCTCCATGGGCTCCCGCGGCCGCTTAACCGAATTGTCCTGGCCGATGATCCAGTGGCGGCAGATGCCACCTGCGCGAGGCTTATGGGGCTAGATCCGGCAGGGATCACGCACATTCGAATCGGAGCGCAGTTTCTCGGCAACGCCTCTGTTGAGCGAATCGACCAACTCGCAGAGGCGGTCTGCGAGTCCGTCAGCCCTTTCGAGACGGTTCCGGAATTTTGGCACTTGCGTCGTACGGGTTCCTCCCATCGAGATTGCTAAGATAAAGCCGGACACAAAGACACGGGTGCGCTTTCCTTCGCCGGCCGCGAGCCCCCAAGTTTCGCTTTTGACGCGCGTTTTGACCCACTTGAACCCGTAATCGATTCTCTGTAGCCTCGGGAAGCTCAAGCCCTTCGTTGCCCGCTTTTCAGAGTGGTCGGTGCAAAGTGCGAATCATTCGATGACGACAGCGAAGTTTACCAAGCTCGAAAGAAGTGTCGGGCATATTGCGAGTCGACGAGCCCATCGGCAACTGATGCAGGTTCCCTGGGATCGCTTCCACACCGCCTACGAGGAATACATCGAGTGGCAGGGCTTCGCGCTCTGGGCGCGCGCCAATGTTGAATCGGAGAGATGCCTTTCTGCCCGGCTCAAAGCAATCCTGAGAAAGCGTTGCCCCGGCTTTGTGGAAGGAACGGATCGCTCAAACAAGCCGGAACTGCTGGGCCTCCAGCTGCTTTCCTGGGTTCACAGTAAAGCTTTCGGGGTCGCAAGACAAGAAGGGTGGCTTGATGCGCTCGTGTTCTATGGATTCCGGGAAACCCGGTCTCAGGGATACTGGGCGTATTGGGAGCATTGCGAGCAGGAATGGAAGAGACGACGGCCAACACCTTTTCCTGATTTCCCGCAGTGGCGGCGTACTGCATTAAGCTGGAACCTTCAGGGTGATGTCATATGCGCCGCAGCAGCAAAAGCTGTGGAGGAGTACGTAGACTTCGAGGCAATCGTGTATTGGTTGCGCCCACTCTTTCGTGCGCCGACCAACGAACTGCCGACACACGTAGCCCTGGAATTGAAACGAGAGTGTCCAAGCTTGCTTGAATTCGTTAATACACACATCCCCGGCACAAAATCGAGGAGGTGGCATCGCCTCTTCAACTGGGGCAAGGAGCTTGTTCTATCGGAGGCGAAAAAAGAGGGGTGGCTCGACTTTGTCCTGCGCCAAGCACGCTTTCATCCTCGTCATATACGCCTTGTGGACTACGCTGCGCTTTGGTGCAAATCTCGCCTCGGATATACCACCCTTCCCTATCCTTCGTTGCGGCAATGGCGAAAAGATGCTGAGAACTACGTGAGAGGGAGTCGAGAGCGGGCTTCACCGACGTAAACCTACATCTACCGAGACCGCCCCTTCTTTGAAGACGGTTTGGACTTTCTATTCGTGGCAGCTGGCATCCGAATCACTTCGACCGAACACGGAGCGTGCAATGCTACGTGCTCTGATACGCTTCCCATCGTCATTAGGTCGAAACCGCGGCGGCCGTGCGAACCAAGAACCACCATTTGAGCTTGCCACCGCTCCGCTTCCTTGACAATTTCTCTGGCGTCACTGTCTATCGGGAGTGGCGTTTCCGATTCTGCTTGCAAGCCCGCCTTCGCGAGAATCTCAGTGCCATCCGCAGCATACCGCTTTGCGTCTTTGAGTGCGGACGTATTCAGGTTTTCGATCTCCTTCAATTCAAAATACGGGAGTTGACCGAGCGGCATGAAGGGTTCCGGAATCGATATCACCTTGATCTTGCTTCCCTTGGGCCAGGGACGGCTGGCCACCGACCGGAGCGCCGCTGTGGAGTACTCCGACCCATCTGTGGCCACAAGGATTTTCATTCCGCTGCCCTCGCTTGCCCTTTTCTCCTTGGGTAAAGGCCGAACAATTTCCACCGAACAGGGCGCCTGGCGCAGGACAGATCGTGCGGTGCTACCGAGAAACAGACGCATCAATGCGCCAGCTTCGTTCGAGCCGACCAGCACTAAGTCCGCTTTCCAGGAACTCGCGATTCTCGAAATATCTTGCCGCGGATGTCCCAGCACGACATCCGTTTCCGCCTTCCAACCAGCCCTGCGCAGCTCCTCGCCGAGGTTCTTGAGCTGGGTGGCCGCGGCGTCTTTCGCTCGTTCCAGGGAAACAGGTGCTTTCACGAATGGGAAAGGATCGAGAACATGCAGCAGAAAAAAACTAGAACCGGCAGGCCATGGCCGGTAAGCAGCTTCTCGCGATCCAGTTGGGTCGCCGCCCACGGTACAACCATCGCTTGAAGTCGCTTAGAGTCATCTAAGCCTACCTTCTTCCTTCCTCTCTACGCCCTCGACTAGGCAGAAAGAAAGATGCTCATGGTTTGCCGGTCTCTTCCCATCTCTTCTTCTCGAGTGCGTCTGCACTAATTTTGTCGCCGCACGCGCCACAGATCATCTCGTCCGACGGCTTACCGCAAATGATGCACACCTGCTTTCTCCCCTTGGGACCAGCCGCCTTCAAGGCTCCCTTTTCGGCCCCGGTTGCCTCCGTATGTTCTTTTTCGCAAGCTATTGGCGGTAAGACTGTCCGCGACTCCTTGGCGTTGTCGGAAGTCGGACTCTCCGCTCCTGTGTGTGCGCTTTGGTTGCACCCGGAACAACCCTTGGCGAACTCGTCCCTTGAGTCGCTCTGTCGAAGGCCGCTTAACCAGCCGACGCGCGCTTTCCTGCGCATAATCACTTCCGATCAACGCATTCGACGACCGCTGCCTGACATCCCCAGTTGTCGACGATCAGGACTCGATTCTCCGTCAAAACAGTACACTTGAGATTGTCCTGAGTCGGTGATGTGGATCACGTTCCTGTATGATCCAAACAGCAGGTATGACGCCGTCCTCGATTTCCTATCTTTCTGACCACACTCTCTTTTCGCGCTTACCTGCATCACACACAATACTGCAACTTATTTGAGGTATCGTGCGGCCTCCAGTACTACCACCGGATTTCGTCAGGTCCCATATCTGTCAAACGACGGGTGGGTCAGGTCGGACCTCGAGCCATTCCCGCTTTATCAATGGTTTTGCTGCGCACACCCCCTGCGATGTCTGAAGAAAACGTTGCCGCGAATCGCTCTCCCGCAATTTTCACAGGTCCTCACGACTCGTGCATGCTTACGAAAAGCCTCCAACCCACGCGCCACATCCTTGCCGGCATTCGGCGCCAGGTCCATTGAGCCAGCAAGCCAATCCCGTGTTTCCGCATCGAGAAAATCGGTTTTGATCAAGGCGCCATACCGTGCACAGAACCTTGTGAGCGACGTTTCCGTGACTCGAGGATCATAGAGTTTGAGTACTCCGCAGAAGACGAGATCTTCGATCACGTTGGCATCTACGTTGCATTCCTTCGCCAAGTCCGCCCAGATTCGCT
>Ga0210400_10000760_pt1 | contig 34200 bp, 37 predicted proteins | sample IncBWH26MmetaG_FD_155456 | JGI IMG/M metagenome (GOLD analysis project Ga0210400, IMG submission 155456) | Forest soil microbial communities from Barre Woods Harvard Forest LTER site, Petersham, Massachusetts, United States - Inc-BW-H-26-M | ecosystem: Environmental > Terrestrial > Soil >... | reverse complement strand
GTGAATGCTGCGAGCATGGCAAAGGTCATCGCCTGAAGATCGGCCACGAGGGCATGGTCGGTTACGTCGCGTCCACCGGTCAGCTACGCTATGCGCCCGACGTCCGCGAGGACCAGTACTATATCGGATGCCAGGCGGAGACGCTCTCTGAGGTGGCCATTCCGCTGCGCGTCGACAAACATCTGGTGGGCGTATTCACGGCGTCGCATCCGGAACTGGACGCGTTCCCGCGCCAGCAATTGCGAATTCTGCAGGCGCTGTGCGATCACGTTGCCATCGCGATTCATAACGCGCGACGCATCCAGTCGGAGCGTGCGGAACGCGCGGTCATGGACCGGGAGGCCCAGGAGGCACGCGTCATGCAGCAGGCGCTGTTGCCCAAGAGTTCTCCTTACATTCCTGGATTTGTCGTTTCCGGTCTCAGCGTGCCGGCGCGTGCAGTGGGCGGGGACTGGTACGACTTCATTCCATTTGCTGACGGGCGCTGGGGGCTGGTTCTGGCCGATGTGTCGGGCAAAGGCACGGCTGCCGCGCTGCTGATGTCCGCCACGCGCGGCGTCATGCGCTCGCTGGCCGAGGCCGGCCGCAGCCCGGGCGAAGTGTTGACCCGCTTGAATCAAGTTCTGGTGGACGATTTTCCCGCTGGAAAATTTGTGACCATGGTGTATGCCGTGCTCGACCCGGTGGCGCGCTCAGTAATCTTTGCCAACGCCGGACATTTGCGGCCGTTGTTCATCGACGCCGGGGGCGAGCACTTCCTCGACACGGAGCGCGGCCTGCCGTTGGGACTGGGCTGCGGAGATTATTCCGAAACGCAGGTGGCATTGTCTGAGGGATCGAAGCTCATCTTTTACAGCGACGGCATCACTGAAGCTGAGAACACCAACGAAGAAGAATACGGTCTGTGCCGCCTGGCCGAACATGCGGTGAAAACGGGCGCGTCGGCGGTCACCATCGTGGATGACGTGCGTTCTTTCTCCAACGGGGCGAGCCTTCGCGACGATGCCACGGCGGTGTTTGTAGGCGTTGGGCGCTAGTCAGTGTGGGGCGGATCATCGAAATCGCGCGCGGTGTTCCTTGAGGATGCAGCGGTCCATTACCACGAAGATTCCAGCCTGGCGGGCCTTTTCCGCAGCTTGCTCGTGGATCACGTCTTCCTGCATCCAGATAGCCGGGACTCTCAGTTGGATGGCCTGGTCGACGATGGCTTCCACAAATTCGGGACGGCGGAAGATATTTACAATGTCGATCTTCTCCGGAACTTTCTCCGCCACATCGAGCAGCGACGCGTACGCCTCCTCGCCCAGGCACTCCTCGATGTGAGGATTCACCGGGATGATGCGATATCCGTGGCTCTGCATGTAGGCGCTGACGCCGTGGCTGGGGCGCATGGAATTACAGGACAGGCCGACCACGGCAATGGTCTTGGCGGTTTTCAGCAGATCGGCGATAGGATCCGAGGACGTCATCGAAGAGGGTCGATCTTTATTTCTGGATTTCTGGCTTACTTTTTATTGGCTTGCTCTTCCTTCTGTTTGTACATTTTCATCGCCAGCTTGCGGACCGTCTCGGAAACTTCCTTATTGCCGGAAATGTTCTTCAAATCCAAAGCTAACAGGTGTTTCATCAAGCCCAGGCCGAGGTCGAGCGGGGTGCGCGGGTTCGACACCAGATTCCGGACCACCTTGTAGTTCTTCATGAAGCGGCGCTTCAGGGGAATCTGGCGCAGCACGGACTCGAGCACGTTCTTCTGGCTGGCGAATTTTTCCACTTCGCCGTCGGAGAGCTTAGGCGCTTCGAGGACAGCCAGCGCGACGACCTTGGTGCCGTCGCGAATCAGAAGCGAGCGCTCCTCCTTGTTGCCTTTCAACGCCAACTGGATGCGCCCCTTCACGTCGAGGCGGTTGATTTTCTGCAGAGCATTTTCGCGCACGACGGGGACTGGAGCTTTCTTGAAGGCGCCCGTCTTCGACGCGGGCGCGGGTGTCAAGGGCGCCGGTGTGTCGGGCTCGGGCGCGTCCGCAGTTTCGATCACCGGAAAATAATCCTCACCCAGCAATTCCAGGATTCCTCCAATGGCCTGGAACGGCTTGTCGCCCTCTGCGGCAATGTCGACGGCGTGCTCCTTAAGATAGGCGGTGAAGACCTCGTCGTCCGCCCACTCGTCGGTGGGCGTTTCAGGTGCCGCTGCCGCCGGACTGTCTGCCGCGACCGCGGCCGGTTGAGGTTCGCCGGCGGGTGCACCCTCCGCGACCGCCGCGGGAACTGTTTGAAGGCCGGACAAAAGAATTCGCAATTCTTCGGCTCTTTCCTTCGGCAGGTAGGGGTTTGCCTGGAGGGTCTTCAGGATGCTGGGCAGCAAGCGCACGCGCGGGCTCTTCAGCATCAGGTCGATCGATTCCAGCGCAGCGCCGATGGCGAGTTTCGCCAGTTGCTCTTCTGTTATCGAAGGATTCTCCAACAAAGCCGGCAGCAACCGGGGCCGCAAATTGTCTGGCGAGATGAAATAGGCCAGAACTTCGCGCGAAGTTTGAGGATCGGCGGCGGCGGCCAGCGACGCCTTTTCGTCCCATCCAGCCAGGGTCAGGCGAGCCGTGGTGCCGAACACCGGGTTGTGGCGGGCGAGATAGACCAGGATCTCGAGATTCTCGGCGGCCGAGACCTGCAGCGCTCCGCGCGCGGCAAACTGCATCAGATTGGAGGGCAGCTTCGAAGCGCGAATTTGATCGATGGTGCGCGCCATGCCTTCATGCCTTGACGGCAAGTGATGCTCATCGGCCATTGGAGATCGCATCCCCCCCGGCCAATGAGCTCAGTTCCGTCACGGCCAGTTCCAGTTCCCGGGTGATGCGATTCCGCGGTCGCTCGCGAAATACCTCCACCAAAGTCCGATAGTACCAAAGAGTGCCCTCGCGTCCACCGGTGAATCGTGTCCACACGGATTCGCCGATCGCACGGTAATCCCTGAGGATGGAGCGCACGTTGTTCAGTTTGTCAGCGGCTGAAACCAGCCGCGTGTCGGCGTCGGCCAACCGCAGGTGCAGGATATATTTTTCCTTGCGCTCGCGCCACGGCGGCTTGGGATTCGTGTTGGCGTCGGTGCAGCCGTCTACAACTTTGGCGACGCGACTGCCAAACCGGCGGCGGACTTCTTTCAACATGGGGGCTCCGCCGCAGTCCTCGACTACATCATGCAGCAGAGCGGCAATGGCCAGATCTTCGTCGCCGCCAGCTTCGAGCACGAGAGAGGCGACCCCCATCAGGTGGGCGATGTAAGGGATGGTCGACGCCTTGCGAGTTTGTTTTGCATGCTTTTCTGCGGCGAACGCAAAGGCCCGGAAGAATCGGGGGCCAAGCATCGGTTTACTCCGTGTCCTCTGTGGTCGCGCCTTTTTCGCGAGTGTCGCCATCTCTACTGCTTCTCCCCGCGCCGCGCCAGCAGATACGCGCGAATGAACGGCTGCAAGTCGCCGTCGAGCACGCGATCGACGTCGCCGACCTCGGTCTTGGTGCGGTGATCCTTGATCATGCGGTAGGGCTGCAGCACGTAGGAGCGAATCTGCGATCCGAATTCGATGTCGAGCTTCGAGTCTTCAATCTTCTTGGTGGCGGCGCGCTTTTTCTCCATCTCGAATTCGTAGAGCTTCGAGCGCAGCATGCTCATGGCGCGCTCTTTGTTCTTGTGCTGGGAGCGCTCATTCTGACAATTGGCGACCAGGTTCGTCGCGATGTGGGTGATGCGCACGGCGGAGTCTGTGGTGTTCACGTGCTGTCCGCCCTTGCCGCTGGAGCGGTAGGTATCGATACGGATGTCTTCCGGCTTGATGACGATCTCGATGCTCTCGTCGATCTCCGGAGAAACATACACGCTGGCGAAGGAAGTATGGCGCCGCTTGGCCTGATCGAACGGAGAAATGCGCACCAGGCGGTGCACCCCGATTTCACTCTGCAGAAGGCCGAAGGCGTATTCGCCGTTCACCGCGAACGTCGCGGACTTCAGGCCGGCTTCTTCACCGGGCTGGTAGTCGTAGAGCACAGTCTCAAACCCGCGCCGCTCCGCCCATCTCAGGTACATGCGGAGAAGCATGTCCGCCCAGTCCTGCGACTCAGTGCCCCCGGCTCCAGGATGAATGGTGACGATGGCGTTGCGCGCATCGTTCTCGCCGGAGAGCAGGGTTTCGGTTTCGAGGCGGTCGAGCACGTCGCGCAGTGCGCCGATTTCGCGCTGCAAGTCGGCGTCGACATTCTCGCCTTCTTTGGATAAGTCGAAGTAGGCGGTGATATCTTCGCTGCGGCGTGCCAGATCGGCGTCGGCGGTGAGCACGCGCTCCAGACGCTTCTTTTCGCGCATTACCTGCTGCGAGCGCTGGGGATTCGACCACAGATTCGGGTCGGCGGACTGCTTTTCAATTTCGGCTAGTTGCGGACGGACCTTCTCCGCGTCAAAGATACTCCCGAAGTTCGTGGACCTTCTTGCTGAGTTTTTCGTATTCCAGAACCAGCTCTTGATTCATGAGGACGGATCAGCCTTTGGTTTCTTCAAAAATGCAAAGCGGGTGAGCAGCGCTCCCAATGAAATTATCGCACACCCAAATGCGAACCAGTCGCCGCGGCGCGAGTAGAAGGTGGTTACGGAAGTGAGTGCATAGGGCGCAACCAGCGTGGTCCGTTGCTTGCGCGGGATTTGCGCCACCACTCGTCCCCAGGGATCGATGGAAGCGGTGACGCCGGTGTCGGTCGCACTCAGCAGCCAGCGATTGTTCTCAATGGCGCGCATGCGGGTTTGATTCAAATGCTGCGCATAGGCGCCGCTGTCGCCATACCATCCGTCATTGGAAATGTTGACGAACACCTGCGCGCCGTGGTTCGCGAACTGGCGCACTTCATCGGGAAATATGGATTCATAACAGATGAACAAACCAAGGCGCTGGTCGCCCGCGTCCAGCGCCTGGCGCGACGCGCCCCGCTGAAACTCGCCCACTTCCTTGGTCAAGCCTCCGGCGAAGGAAAATATGCTCGGGAATGGAAGGTATTCACCGAACGGAACCAGATGAATTTTGTCGTAGCGCGCCGTCCACTCGCCCTGCGGACTGATCAACGCGGCGGAGTTGAACAGGGGCCCGACCGGACCACTCGAGCTCGCAGCGGGCGATGTTCCAATGACTCCGACGATGGTCCAGGAGTTAGTGTGGCGAGCCATGGCACTCACGGTGTCGCGAAAGGTGGCGTCATTGGTAAGAAACGGCGCCGGCGACTCCGGCCAGACCACAAGATCGGCTTTCACGCCCACACTGCCGGCGGCTGACTTCTCCGTGATTTCAGTTAATCCATTCAAGGTCTGGCGTAGAGAAGCCGAGGTCCAGTCAACCCCGACTGGAATATTCTGCTGCACCAGGAGCGCGGCGTGATCGGCTTTGGCGGGAGGAGCGTCGACCAGTCTCCCCGCCTGCAGGACCGCAGCCGCTGCCAGAGCTGCCGCCAGCAGGGCGAAGCGCTTTCCCCGCGGAACCAGAAACGACGCGGCCACCGCGACGTTGACCAGCGCAATCTCGAATGAGATGCCGTAAACCCCCGTCGACGCCGCAATGCGGCACAGAGCAAGGTTGTCGACCTGGGCAATTCCCAGCAGGTTCCACGGATATCCCGTCACCCGCGTGCGCGCCAGTTCGACCGCAACCCACAGGAATGGAGCGACCACCAGCGGGCGCCGGAAGTCGCGGCCCGACCCGGCCAGCAGGCTGAAGAGGAGTCCGAACACCCCGTGATACAGCCCGAGATAGCAGGAGAAGAGAAACAGTGCGCCCAGCGCCTCCGGGGCGCTGAGGCCGCCGTACTGGCGCATGGTGTCGTAAATCCAATAGCACGTGCCGGCGTACCAGATGATTCCGCACACGTAGCCCAGCAGAAATCCCTGCCAGGGCGTGGCCGGGCGCAGTTTAAGGGATCCGGCAACTTCGAGGTCGCCCGCCGGACGGGCCCGCAGCAGCGCCACCAACAGCGGAGCCAGCGCGAACCACGACAGCGCGTAAACGCCAGGAAGTGGAAAAATAATAACCTGAAGAATGGCCGACAGGACGACCAACAGCCAGGCGCTGGGATGAATTTGCCGCACGAGAAAGGATAGCAAAGAGCAGTTGCCAGTGGTCAGTGGCCAGTTGCCAGTTTCGGATCTTCAATTATGCGCGCGGTTATACGCTCGCGGACGAAGTCCCCAATCTCCGGAGTAACGTATTCCGGGGGGGCGATGCGGAAGACCGGGCGATCCACCACCGGCTTCAATGAAACTGCTTGCCAGGCTGGGAGATCTGAAGATTCGTGTAGGATCACGGCGCTGGCGCGGTCGAGAAATTCGCGGGCAGAGTTTTTGAAGTCGGCGGTCGAGGGATCGAGCACCGTCAAGTACAGGTCTGGCCGCAAGAACTTCAGCACGCTGTTCGATTCGATGATGATATTGCGTGCGCCCTCCAGGCGCTTCCGCAGGGCGGGCATCGCCTCGGCCAGTCGTCCTTGTTCGGTGCGCGCCCACAACACGCGCAGCGCTCCCGCTACCAGGAACCGCGAAGTATCGGACTCGCCGGACCGGTCTCGCTCTTCAGAGATGGCCCAGGAATGGTCGGCGGTGGCGCAGTCGCAAGCCTCGCCATTGGCGGAGCAGATTCCATGGCCGTGCTGTGTAATCTTCACCGCGGTCCAATCGAACTCCGGCAGTGCGGAGATCAAACCCGCGACTACGCTGGTCTTGCCCACGCTCCGCGAATGTCCGCCAATGATGACAATAGCCATAAAAATCGGCTTCCGGCTTCCGGTATCCGGCTGCCGGCCTAAGTTATAATCCGGAAGCCGAACGCCGGCAGCCGGAAGCTGGCATTTTTACTTTTTCGCCAGCCGTGCCAGAGCTGCCAGTTGCTTCAGATACTCCCGCACCGGTTGCGCCGGAGTTCCCCAGAAGGCGACGCCCTTGCCGCGCAAAACTTTGTTGGGTAGCACGCCCCCCTGGCCACCCAACATGACTCCGGCCTCAATGCGAGCGTGCTCGCCGATCCCGACCTGCCCGCCCAGCACGACGCCATTCTCGATCACGATGCTTCCCGAGAGACCGGTCTGCGCGGCGATTACAACGTCTTCGCCAATCTGGCAGTTGTGTCCGATGTGCACCAGATTGTCGATCTTGGTCCCGCGCCCGATCCGGGTTTCGTCGAGCGCGCCGCGATCGATGGTTGCATTGGCTCCGATTTCGACGTCGTCTTCTATCATCAACCGGCCCACCTGCGGAAATTTTTCATAGCGCCCGGTCTTGCCGTCGCGCACATATCCGAAGCCGTCGCTGCCCAGCACTGCGCCGGCGTGGACGATCACGCGATCGCCCAGCGTGGTGCCCGGATACATGGTCACATGCGGATAAATTTCGCAGTCGTTCCCGATTTTCACGCCACGGCCAATCGAGCAGCCCGCGCCGATTCGCGAGGCCTGTCCGATGTGCGCCCGCTCGGCAACCACCGCCAGCTCTTCCACGACTACTCCGGGGCCGAGTTTTACGGACGGATGTACGGCCGCAGACGCGTGCACGATTGCGGCTTGCGGCTTAGAGTCATCGCTAGGCGATCCCACCTGAAGCAAGCGCGCGGCGCGGGCAAACGAAAGTTTCGGATGATCGCTGATCAGGAGGGGGCGCATTCCATCGACTGTGGCTGCGAACGTTTCTGCGAATGGGCCCGCGATCACCGCGCCCGCCCGCGACTTTAGGGCCGCCGCCAGATGTTTCTCATCGTCGACAAAGACGAGATCCTCGGGCGTCGCCGACTCTATGCTGGCCACGGCACGCACTTGCATACGGCCGTCGCCAATCAGGCGGGCGCCGAGGGCGTCGGCAATCTGCTGCAGAGAGCTCACCGCTCCCACTGTATAGCAGCCGGGTCAGAGGAAGGAAGGCGTGGGGCACAGGAAAATTCAGATCTCTCAGGGAAGGATCTGCGACGCGGAGGCTCCCGGGCACATTCTACGGAACCTGCCGTGGAACCTAGTTACGGAGCGCTGCAGGTGGCGGTGCCCTGGCACATGATGAAATTACCGGTGCCCTGGCAAGCGGCATTGTTGCTGTTGTTGCTCAGAGTCCACGTTCCCACCGCAACTCCATTGGTCAGTGTGCCGGTGGTCGTGATGGTTCCAGTCGAGATGCCGGTAAGGCCCCCTTCGGGGCTGATCAGCGTGAGGGTATTGCCGGACGGATTTACCGAGGTCACGGTGAGGTTCAGACTGCCCGTGACTAGATCGGTCCCCGGATTGGTGGTGAAATCGGCTCGGCCCGTTACGCGTTCTTCATTCAAGCCGTTGTCAAAGCATGTCCCCTGATTGAAGAACGCGAAAGTGGAAATGTTGAGCGGACCGCTATTTTCCGGGATGAGAGTCGCCGTGAACCCTAGTTCAGACGCCTCGCCCGTTCCTCCGAGCATCTTCGCTTCCCAAAGCCCGTTGATCGACGTGGTGATGACAGGGTTGGGCGGGGTGGTGCCACAGCCACCAACCGCGAGTTCCAGCGCCAGCACCAGCAGAAATGCAAGCTTCTTCATTTACCGTCCTTGAATTAGTATCCCTGTGAGAATAAAGAGATGCGGGCAGGCCCGTCAATGGATGTAAGCGGGGATTCGGATTGGGATGAAAACTCCGATCCCACCTCAGCGGGAAGCATCTCGCCGGGGGGCTTGAATCTGCTGGCTACAGAGATTGTCCCCTAATCTGGCAGACGATCATCTGGCAAACACTTAGGCAATCTGCGTTTTTTGACGCGACTTGCCGTAGTCATGTTTCTCTCCTACGCTCCTAGTGCGCGGGGACTAAGACCGGGTTCATGGTGAAAGTTCCATTGCCGGTGCAATTCGCGGTTGCTCCCGTGACCTTCCATGTACCGCTGATCACTCCGCCGCTCACCGTGCCATCCAGGGTAAGGGTATTCACCTCGACACCGGTGGACTCGATGACGTAGTGAAATGTTCCTGAAACCTGGCCGTTGAAATTCCCACTGATGGTGAATGAACCGCTCTCGGTCGTACTGGGGAACGTACAGGGCGTGCTGTTCAGGGTGAGGTTGAAGCTGGTTGAACCCAGTGACCCATCCGCATTTACGGTGAGGTCCGTCATAAAGGTGAAGGTATCAGCCCCTGAACTCGATAGCGTTGCCTTCCAAAGTCCGTTGATGTTGCCGACAAGATGGGAGTTCGCCCCACAACTGGAAAGAATCAGGCTCAGGCCGAGCAAGGCGATTGCGGTAATTTTTTTCATGGAATAACTCCTCCCCTTTTCAGGGACGCGGAAGCGGCACCTGTAGGGATGCCAGGATTTAGATGCAAGGATGCCAGCAGGCCGCTGGCTTGCGCACTGATGACTGGAACCCGAGTCTGACCTAAAGGTTGCGGGGAATTTGAAGTTTAATCGGAGGAATTTGCACGGCACGCGACACCGAGTTTGCATGATATATACTATGATCGATATCGTGTGATATACTCCGATAGCGATCAGAGGAGGAACCAATGCCCCAGACTGCCAAACTATTTCGCAACGGCCGCAGCCAGGCGGTTCGTCTGCCGGCTGACTTTCGTTTCAGCGGCACAGAGGTGTTCGTCCGCCGCGATCCGGCAACCGGCGATGTGATTCTTTCCCGCCGGCCCGAATCCTGGCAGGATTTCTTCGATCTGACGGCGTCGATCGACATGCCCGAAGATTTCTTGTCCAACCGCCGCGATCCGGCAACCGGCGATGTGATTCTTTCCCGCCGGCCCGAATCCTGGCAGGATTTCTTCGATCTGACGGCGTCGATCGACATGCCCGAAGATTTCTTGTCCAACCGCCGCGATGCCGCGCCGCAAAAGCGAAAGTTGTTCTAATGCCGGTTCGTTATTTGCTCGATACGAATGTGGCCAGCTATGTAATCAAGGGCAATCTCCCGCGCGTGCGGGAAAGGCTGATGAGAGTGCCCATGGCAGAAGTTGGCGTCTCAGTGATCACGGAAGCCGAGTTGCGGTTTGGCGTCGCGCGGAAACCAGGGGCCTCGCGACTCGCGGTCGCGGTGGAAGAATTCCTGCTGCGGGTTGAGATTCTTGCATGGGACTCGGCCGCCGCGAAATCCTATGCCGCCCTCCGCTCGGCTCTGGAACTCGCCGGCCGGCCCATGGGAAACTTCGATATGATGATCGCCGCCCAGGCGCTGGCCGCGGAAGCCGTGCTGGTCACCCACGACCAGGTCTTTCGCCACGTAAAGCATTTGACGCTAGAAGATTGGACCAAAGTACGCTGACGAGAGTTTGTTTCTCCGCTCGCACGAAACCTTTGATCCCACTCCTACCGCGAAACGCGCTGCTTCGGCCGCGCTAGCCCCAGGATGAGCAGGCCGATGGACACGCCCATCAGAAACCCACTGGCGAGATCCGCGTGGTTGCCGTGCATCCAGTGCTGCAAGCCAATGCTGATCGCCAACGCGAACAAGCCTACCATCGTAAAAAACACACTTCTGTGCCGAATCATGGCCGCCTCCAGCCCATCACCATCTTTTTCAATCGAGGAACTTGCCCCGGTTTACGCGCCCCGCTTCGACTTCAGCTCGACCAGCAACTGCTCGATGCGGTCTTCTTTTTCGAGCGCGGCCAGACGGTCGTCGAGATTGTCGCCGGCGATCTCAGACTTCGCCTGGCTCGCCGCCTCCGAGTGCGCCACCTTGCGTTTCATGCGGTCGAAGGCCGCGGCCTTGGAGCCGTCGCCCGATGCCAGGCGCGCGTCGCTGGCCTTGCCCACGGCACGGGCACGGCGATGCTGCGCGATCAGAACATCGGCCTTAGCCTGCGCCTCGGTAAGTTTCTGCTCCAGTTGCCGCAAGGCGGACTTCAGATTTTCCACCTGCGCCTTCTGGTCGGCGACCTGCTGCGTGAAGTTGTCTTTCAACTCGCGGAAACTCTCGACGCGCAGCAGCGACGCGCGCGCCAGGTCGTCTTCTTTTTTGTCGACGGCGAGTTCGGCCTTCCGCATCCACTCGGCCACTTTGTCTTCGTTTTCTTTCTGTTTTCGTTCGAGCAGGTGCTGGTCGGCGATAGCGATCGCGACTTGCGTCTTGACCTGCAGAAGCTGGTTCTGCATGTCGAGGATGACCTGCTTGATCATTTTTTCCGGCTCCTCGGCCTTGTCGATCAGGTCGTTGAGGTTGGCTCGGACCAGTGTGGAAACGCGCTCTAGTAACGCCATGATGGACTCCTTTTCTTAGCTATCAGCCGTCAGCTTTCAGCTATCAGCTATCAGCTTTGTTGCTTCGGATTCTTCGGTTCGCACGGGCGGACGAAGGCGTCCGCCCCTTCACGAGCCGATTTAGTTCTTCGGCGCATCTCCCGACTTCGGGGCTTTGTCGCCGATCAGGCGGATCTTGCTCATCAACTCCGACAACGGCATGCCCGAGAGCGTTTCGAACAACGCGGGCACTTGCGCCGCCATCTTGGTGATGTCGCCGGTGATTTTGTTCATCCCCGACTCTGCTCCGTTTCCGGTCGACACGATCGTGATCTTGTCGACGTTGGCCAGCGGAGCAGCCAATGCCTTCACGATCTCTGGCATGCTCGCGAATAACCGGTCGATGACGGCCGCCTGGTTGTATTCCTGGAAAGCTTCCGCCTTCACGTTCATCGCCCTGGCTTCAGCGTCGCCTTTCTTGAAAATGATCTCGGCCTCGGCCTCGCCCTGTGCCCGAATCGACGACGCCTGGCCTTCGGCTTCCGCGATCAGCCGCTGCTTCTCGGCGGCGGCGAGAGTTTCAATTCTCTGACGCTCGATTTCCGCCGGCTTCAGCACGGTTGCAATCAATTCCTTTTCACGGCGATTGATTTCCGCTTCCTGCACTTTGACTTGCTGCTCTTTCTCAATCTGCTGCACCTTCACCGACTCGGCAATCACCTGCTGTTGCATGATGTTGGTCTGGATGTCATACGCCTTGTCGGCCTGCGCCTGCTGGCGTTTGGTAACTTCCAGGTATTGCGCTTTCTTAATTTCCAGATCGCGCTGCGATTCCGCCTGCTTGGCCAGCGACAAAGTCTCAGCCAGCACGCGTTCCTGATCGGCCTGCGCCTTGGCCACGGCCGATTCCCGCGTCAACGCGGCGCGCTTGATCGCCGTGTCACGATCGGCTTCCGCCGTGGCCACGTCGGCATCACGTTTGATGCGCGCCACGTCCGGCTTGCCCATGTTGGTGATGTATTCGTTCTTGTCACGCACTTCTTTAATCGTGAACGAAATCACTTCCAGGCCCATCTTGTTCATGTCTTCCGCGCAGGTTCCGCGCATGCGGTCGGAAACCATTTCCGGCTGCTTCACGATTTCTTCCACCGTAAGCTGCCCGATGATGCCCCGCAGGTGACCTTCCATCACCAGCCGGATCAGGCCTTCGCGCTCCTGATCGGATTTGGTCAGGAACTGTTCGGCCGCAGTCAGCACCGACTCGCGATCCGACTTCACCTTGATCTGCGCTACCGCTTCGACCGTCACGGCAACGCCTTGCTTGGTATACAAATCCTGCTGCGGCGCCACGTCGAACGACATCAGTTCCAGCGAAAGGTCCTTGCATACTTGCACCATCGGGAACACGAGCGTGCCGTGTCCCTGCACCACGCGCGTTCCGCCCAGGCCGTACACGATGAGTGCTTCATGCGGCCCCGCTTTGCGATAGAGCCTGGCCATCCCGCTCATCAGGAAGAGGATGACCATCACTCCCAGCCCGACAAAAATCCAAATCGTAGCCATTGACGACAATCCCAATCCCATAACGCCTCCTGTTGCGAATGCAGTGCCAAAAACTTCGTTGCGTTGGAGTCACTCGCCGCCGGAGATCTTGCGCCCACTGACTCGGAGTGGGCCGGCAGCCGTTTCGTCTTCTCCTGACATCTCGCTCCACAGCCGAACGTAAGCAATCCCTTTGTCGTAGCGCGTCACCACGACTTCGGTTCCCTTGGCGATGGCGCTGCCGTCTTCGCTGCGGGCGCCACAGACACGACGGGTTCCGACCTGCGAATAAATAATTTCACCGGTTCCGCCCTCGCGGATGGAAGAGGCGACGCGGCCCAGCACGCCGACCATTTCGTAATCGGCGGGATCCATGTTTTCCTGGTCCGACATCAGTACCCGGCTGAAGAACAGGAAGATAATTCCCCCGCCCACCAGTCCACTCGCTACCGAGAACAGCAGTCCCAGTCCGACCCAGACTGTCGAGAAGCGTGTGAGCAGGTATCCAGTGCCACCAAACCACGCCAGGAAAGCCGTCAAGGTGACGAAGTTAAACGGCGAGACACCGCCGCTGTGTACCTGATTCGGGTCCGACGAATCGCTTCCCGCAGCCCCATGCCCGGCAGACGCATGTGCAGCATGAGCTCCAGCTGCGGGCGCGTGTGCCACCGGACCATGCGCGACCGGCAGATGCCCGCCGACGTGCGCGTGAAAATGCGGCAGGTGCAGGCGTCCGAAACGAGAACTGCCGAACACAAACGAAAAGAAACTGAAGCAGAAGCCGACCGCGAAACAGATCAGATAAAAATCGGACCAATCGAATCCTGTGGCAAATCCTGTCGTCACGACTGAAGCCATCATCGAATTCGCCTCCCTTCCGCGTTCGTCTCTGCGCGTAATGCCTGGCGATGGTTGCCATCGCCCGCCGCGAGTTCGGGCCGCAAAGCCTCCAGCAGACGCTCGGCCAGTCCCGGCGTGTCGAGAATCGCGCCCAGCAGCAGAAAACACCGGCGCGTATCTTTTTCGCGCGCGGCTTTGATCAGCACCTTGCTGACTTCCGGATCGTTGGCGAATTTCTCCGAGCCTTGCAGCAGCCAAACATCCAGCTGGCCTTCGGTGGTGCGCAAATCGGAAGTCAGCTCCGCGTGGTAGCCGTCCGGGTCATCGACCAGAAAACCGGGATGGACTTTGAAGAACTTCGCCAGCAACGCGCGCGAGGATTGCGTCATGTGCGGGCGCGCTCCGTTTTCAATCTGCGACAGGTACGACTGGCTGATCGACGCGCCTTTAGCACGCCCACGGCCTTTGTCGGACTCTTCGCGGATGGCACGCACCAGTTCGAGTTGCGTCATGGGGCGTCCCAGGCCGCGCAACGAGCCTTCGACTTCCCGCAGATAGCGAATTTTCTCGCCCAGCTTCACCCGTCACTCCCCATTTGTATTCCAATACGCGATAACTATATTGCAATTTGCGATTCATGTCAAGAAATAGAAGTACCCTGCTTTCATAGGTTTACCGAGAGCTAGAGTCCGGCTTCGATCCGCGAACGCGGGTCGAGATAATCGCGCAGCGCGTCCCCGATGAAATTGAAACTCAGCACTGCCAGCATAACGGCGAGCGCGGGAAACAGTACTAGATGCGGCGCGTCGAACAAATGAGCGCGGCCGTCGTTGAGCATGGCTCCCCAACTCGCGGTGGGCGGCGGGACGCCCAGTCCGAGAAAACTCATGGTCGCTTCAGCGAGAATAGCTCCGGCCATGCCGATCGCGGCCTGCACCACGACCGGCTGAATAATGTTGGGCAGGATGTGGCGGGTAATAATTCTTAGATCGGAGGCGCCGAGAGCGCGAGCAGCTTCAACGAATTCACGTTCACGGGCCGCTAGAACTTGGCCGCGGACCAGGCGCGCGTAACCCACCCATCCGCCGAGCGAAAGCGCGAACACAAGATTGAAGATGCCGGGGCCGCGGAAGGCGATGAAGGCGATGGCCAGCAGGATTCCGGGGAACGAGAGAAAAGCGTTCATCAGCACGATGTTAACGAAGCGGTCGATGGCGCCACCGTAGTATCCGGCGATGGAGCCGACGATGAGTCCGAGAGCGAGCGAGGTGAGCACAACGCAGGTTCCGACCACCATGGAAATACGCGCGCCGTAGATGACGCGAGAGAGAATGTCGCGGCCCAGTTCGTCGACGCCGAACCAGTGGGCGCGCGACGGCGGGTCGAGGCGCGCGGGCAGGTTGATGGAGGCAGGATCCTGCGGCGCGATCCAGGGCGCGAAGAGAGCGAAGATGACGAAGATCACGACCAGCACGACGCCGATCGCAGCCAGCGGATTGTGGCGGGCGTTTCCTAGAACTCCGCCGGCTACGCGACTACGAAGCGAGATGGTGGAGGTGGACATGGTGGAAATTAAATTTCGAGTACATTAAATTTCGGATACAAGGTCTTGAGTTCACTCACGAATTGTGTTCTCATAATATAAAGAAGAAACCATCTGACCGCGTCATTCTCCGCACGCGCGCCGTAACCTCCACCCCTAGCCTACATTCTAAGGAGAAAAATCATGAGTAAAGTCTCGTATATTCCTAAAGACTACAACACCGTTACACCTTACCTGGTCATCAAGGGTGCCGCCCAAGCCATTGAATACTACAAGAAAGTATTTGGTGCGACTGAAACCGCCCGCATGAATGGCCCGGACGGCAAAGTCGGTCATGCCGAGCTGAAGATCGGAAATTCGCACATCATGCTGGCCGACGAAAATCCCGGCATGGGACAGGGACACACGAGCGCGGCCACCATCGGTGCGAGCCCGGTTAGCCTCTATGTATACCTTCCCGACGTTGATAGCGTGGTTAAGCGCGCAACGGCGGAAGGCGCGAAAATCCTGAAGCCGGTGCAGGATCAGTTTTACGGAGACCGCAACGGCTTTATACAAGATCCGTTCGGACATTTCTGGAGCGTCGCCACTCACATCGAAGATGTGGCACCCAAGGATATGGAAGAACGGATGAAGAAGGTGATGCAGGCCGCGTAGTTTGAATTACACCGGAGGCGGGGCGGCGACGCTCCCGCCTTTTGTGTTTTTACTACTTCGCCGCCTCACCACACTTCCAACATGATCTTGCGATAACTATTGATGAGCTCGAAATCCGCCCGATTGGTCGTGATCAGGCGGGCTCCGTAGGAGCGGGCGGTGAGAGCGATGAGGATGTCGAACTGTAGATCTCGCAATTTATGCGCCACGAAACCCTGATCGGCGCGAATGCGGGAGAGTATTTCACCCGATTCCAACCAATTCTTTTCAGTTGGGGTAAGAATGGGATGGTTTCGGGCCAGTGAAAGTAGAAAGCTTCGTTCTGCAGCTTCGGTTGCGCCGCGCCACAATTCGGCAAGAACGACAGCCGACGTTCGTACCAGACCGTTCACCGATTCGATCTTCCTGCGGTGGCGCCCGGCGCGGAGTTCGTCGACCAGAACGGACGTGTCGAAGATAACTAGGTCACTCATCCAGCCCGGAGAACTTGAGTTTGCCTGAGTTCTTTTTCATCAGCGCCTTGAAGCGCTTGAGCGCGACGATTTCGCGGAGGGCGATGTGAACCGCATCGGTGCGGGATTTCGCGCCGAGGATTTTCACGGCCTCATCGGCCAAGTCGGTATCCAGCCGGATTGTGGTCATGATCACAGCCATCGTGGAACCTCACTCTTATATACATATTAGCACATTTGTATATACACGAAAAGGCTTCCGCCGCAAGCTGCATCGTACCCACCCTTCGCAAAGTGCGCGAAGGATGGGGCACCCTGCTCAGGCTGATCTATTTTTCCAGAGCTTTACGAAGGTCCTTCATCAGCAGCATCAGCTGCAACTCGTGAACCGGCGAAGGCTCGAAATCAAAGTGTTCATAGAATTTCCGAGCTTGCTCGTCAATCGCGTGAACCAGAACAGCGCGTGCGCCCACGATGTCTGCTGCCTGGGCGATTCTCGCGAGCGCGTCCTTCAGGAGCGCCTTCCCAAGCCCCGTCCCTTTTTCGTTCTTATCAACGGCCAGCCGGGCCAGCAGGATGACTGGGATGGGATGTCGGGCAAGCCCCTTGACGACCCGTGCGGGCGATTCCTCGACCGAGACGCTCCCCGCGGAAACGGAATAGTAGCCGGCGACGGATCCATTGCGGTGGACAACGTAAGTTCGAGCCGACTCATTCCTCTGGTTGGACAGAGCGAAACGCTTCAGCCATTCGTTGAGAGACTCATGAGTCCCGCAATCGAAGCGGCTCAGATCGTGGAGCTCTGAGATTGCTTCGACTTTCGATAGCGGAGAGTTTTGACGGAGCATCAACTCTGTTCGAGGACAGTGGATTCTCTGAAGAGCTTTTTGAGTCTGGGCGCTGCTTTGACGGGCCGATCAAGCGCATGGCTGAACTTTTGCCAGTCCTTGGAACTGATCTCGAAGTGCCGGGCCTCGGCGATTTCTTGTGCGGCTCGCACGCAGGCGCTTTCCAGGATGAAGTTCGTGATGTTCACGCCACGCTGTTCGGCGCCCAGACGAATCAGTTGCGCCTCGCGTTCGCTAAGGCGAACATTGAATCGCTCAGTACGTTTTTTCTTGGCTGCTGTCGCAGGCACGATACGGTTCTCCTCTGTACGTACAACGGATCATGATGTACGTATATTGTACGTCTATCCGGGAAGAAGTCAAGCCTCGTCAAGACCGGGTGCTTGCGGTCCGGTTACTCATTTGCGCTTTACTGTCGAATCCTCGGATTCGCCACCGAGTACAGCACGTCCGTCAGAAAATTTACTGCCACGTACGTTAAGCCGATCGCCAGGATGCAGCCTTGCACCAGGAAATAATCGCGGGCGGAGATAGCGTCGACGGTGAGACGGCCAATGCCGGGCCAGGAGAAGATTTTTTCGGTGACGATGGCGCCGGCCAGCAACGCTCCGAACTGCAGGCCCAACACGGTGATGATGGGGATCATGGCGTTGCGCAGGGCGTGGCGGTAGACGACCGTGCGTTCTGGCAGGCCTTTGGCGCGGGCGGTGCGGATGTAGTCCTGGCTCAACTCTTCCAACATTGACGTGCGCACCATGCGGGTGAGAATGGCCGCGAGCGCGCTGCCCATCGTGAGGGCCGGCAACACGAGGTTGGCGAACGAGCCCGCGCCCGAGACGGGGAGCCATCCGAGTTTGATGGCGAAGATCAGGATCAGGATCGGGCCGAGCGCGAAGTTGGGGAACGACAGGCCGAAGAGGCTGACGATGGAGAGCAGGCGGTCGTCCCAGCGATTGCGGCGGCGGGCGGAGCGGACTCCGGCGGGAATGGAAAGTAAGATCGCGACGAGCAGGCTGGCCAGCGTGAGCCGCAGTGTGTAGGGATAGCGCTGCGCGATGAGCCGGGTGACAGTCTGGTTGTAGCGGATGGAGCGTCCGAGATCGCCGTGCAGCACGCCTCTCCAATAGTCGATGTATTGCTGACGGAGCGGTAGGTCGAGTTTGTAGGTGTGGCGGGTGGCGGCAATGTCGGAGGCGGGCGCGCCTTCGCCGAGCATCTGCGCGATGGGGTCTCCGGGGACGAGATGAATGAGCAGGAAAACGAGGCTGACGACCAGCCAGATGACTGGGAGCGTGTAGAGGACGCGTTGGAGTACGAGTTTCAGTTTCGGGCTCTCGGCTTTTGACTTCGGGCTGCCGGCTCCGGCTCCCTGTCAGGCGTCGGTTGTCCGTCGTGACGCTCGAGGATCCAACGAATTTCCTCACCCTCAAAGTATGCAAGCCTTCCCGGAATACAGGAAAGAAACGTACCGATTCGATACCCCATAATTGTCTTCAAGGTTTCCAGGAGAGGCAGCTCTTGCCTGTCGAGATCGCGATCTTCCGAAGTTACCCAGCATGTTGGTGGTGCGCCTTTCTCATTTAGGAAGGCTGCAATCTGCCCGGGAGTACGTACAGCGTTGGGCAGGCCCACGCAATACTGAGGATCCAATGATTTGAAGTGCGACAGCTCGCGAAGGAACTTTTGCCGTCTTCTTGTTGTCGCAATCATCCCCACGTAGTGGTCGCGCCTGGCTGGAACGAAAAACGCTAGGATCAATTGCTGTTCGTGGTCAATAATCATGTTTAGCCCTCAGCGGCTGAAGCCGCATGATAGGTGATCCCGATCGCGGCGCTGAAGCGCCGCTCTTCCACGGTCCCGTCCAGCTGAGTAGGGCCCCTTCAAGGTCAGTCTCCACCTTGCTTCGCAGTTTCGGCTTCGCCTTCCACTTTGGCGGTCTTCTCGATTCGCACTCGGGCGATGCGGTGGCCATCCAGTTCTTCGACGGTGTAGCGGCGGCCATCGTATTCGAAGGAGTCGCGCAGCTCGGGGATTCGCTGCAGGCGGGCGAGGATGAATCCTGCCAGGGTTTCGAATCCGGCGTCACGCGGGAGCGTCAGGGCGTGTTCGGCTTCCAGGTCGCGGATGTTGACTGAGCCTTCGAGCACCAGAACGGATTCGTCTTCGAGCGCGGGTTCGCTGGGGGAGACGTCGAATTCGTCTTCGATGTTGCCCACCAGTTGCTCCAGGATGTCCTCGACCGTGATAACGCCGGCCGTTGATCCGAATTCGTCGACCACGACCGCGAGATGGCGGCGGCGCTCTTTGAATTCGGCAAGCAATTCGGCCAACACTTTCGTCTCGGGCACCACCAGCACGTCGTGCATGATCTGACTGATCTGCATGCGGGAAATGCGGGTCGATGTGGTCTGGCCGAGATTGCTCAGGCGCAGCCGCATCCAGCGCATCAGGTCTTTGTAGTAGAGCACGCCGACGATGTGCTCGGGGCCGCGCTGCGGGTCGTAGACCGGGATGCGCGAGTGCTGGCCTTCGACCACGCGGGCCAGGGATTCATCGAGTTGCAGGTCGGAGGGCAGGGAAAAAATGTCAGGGCGGGCGACCATGACCTCGCGCACGGTGATGCTGTCTAGCTCGATGGCGCTGTGAATCATCTCTTCCTGAAACTCTGGGATCTGGCCGAACTGGCGGCTGGCGGTCACGATCAGTTTGAGTTCGTCGGGCGAGTGGATGGCGCCTCCACGGCGGGTAAGTTGCGCGCCGAACAGACGCAGGACCAGGCCGCCGGAGCGCCGCATGAAAAACAAGACCGGACTCGTCAGGGCGAGAAAGGCCTCCATGGGCGCGGCCACGGCCAGAGCGACGTGCTCGGCGCGCTGCAGGGCCAGAGTCTTCGGGACCAACTCGCCGAGGATCACGTGCATGTAAGTGATCAGACTGAAGGCGATGGCGATCGCCATGGTATGAGCGTAGACGGCTGCGTGCGGGACTTTGTGGACAAACTCCATCCCTTCCACCAGTCGGGCGACCATCGGTTCGCCGATCCAGCCGAGCGTCAGGCTGACCATGGTGATGCCGAGTTGAACGCCGTTTACAACCTGGTCGAGGTTCTGGTGGAGACGCTGGACGGTGCGCGCGCCGATTCGTCCCGCCGCGATGAGCTGTTGAATGCGGGTATCCCGCACGCTGACCAGGGAGAACTCGGCTGCCGCGAAGAAGGCATTGGCCGCCACCAGGAGAAGGATCAGAAAGACCCGGAGCAGCACAAAAGCGATCATGGAAGAGTAATTCTAACAAATGTGGGGACTGCCGCCATCGGCCGTCCCCAACTGGGCACTCAGGCGGGCTTCGCGCTTGGCTACAAAATTCCTGGCCGTAACGCTATCCTTTTAAAGGACTATCGGTCTAACTGGCAGGCCGCCAGAAAAGCATGACTGGCCCGCCGGTCTTTTCTCGCATCCAAGGTTCGTTAAATCTTTAGGAACAAAAGCAAGTCGGGCCGCGTACAAGAGGATGAGGGCGGCGGAATGGCTCCCTCAACTCCACTTGGCGGTGTCAATCTCGAGCGGCAACAGGAGGTCTTGTGAACGGTAACGGGAATAATAAGAAGAAGCGTCGCAAACTGATTATCTGGGGCAGCATTGGACTGGGAATCGTCCTCCTGATCACTGTGGGAGTCTTCGCGGCGACGCGCGGCGGAACCAAGATTGATCCCTCGAAACTGGCCAAGGTGGAAAAGGGCGACCTGGCCAAGAGCGTGGTGGCGACCGGCAAGGTCACGCCCATCACAAAGGTTGAAGTCAAGTCGAAGGCTAGCGGTATTGTGAAGAAGCTTCTGGTGGACTACGGTGATCGGGTTAAGAAGGGTCAACTACTGGCCCAGTTGGACAAAATTGAAATCGAAGCGCAGGTCGCTCAGTCGCGGGCAGCGCTCGAAGCCGCGCAAGCCAACCTGAAGAGTTCGCAGGCTGACTTCGAACGCGCCAAGGTGGACGCGGAAGGTCCGGATGTGCCGCTGCTAAAACGCGCCTACGATCGCGCTACGGGCATGGCCAAGGACGGAGTCGTTTCCGCCTCCGCGCTGGACGATGCCGAGAAAAATTATGAGATGGCGCTGAACAAGCAGAATGTGTCCAAAGCGCAAGTAACGGTTCTGAAGGCCAAGATCGCGCAGGCCACGGCGCAGGTGGTGCAGGATCAGGCCAATCTCACCCAATTGGAAGAACAGCTCAGCTATACCGACATCGTTTCGCCGATTGACGGCATCGTGCTCTCGCGCGATGTGGAGATGGGCGACGCGGTGAGTTCGATCCTGGTGTTGGGATCGTCGGCTACGTTGGTCATGACGCTGGGCGATACCAGCGAAGTGTACGTCAAGGGTAAGGTGGACGAGAGCGATATCGGCAAGGTTTACCTCGGGCAGCGGGCGCGCATCAAGGTGGAATCGTTTAAAGACAAAACCTTCGACGGCAAGGTGACCAAGATTTCTCCGATGGGTGTGGAGAAAGATAACGTCACCACGTTTGAAGTACGCGTATCCATTCAGAACCCTGGAGGCGAACTCAAGGCCGAGATGACCGCCAACGCGGAAATCATTCTGGAAGAGCACAAGAACGTTCTCCAGATTCCGGAAGGCGCGATCCTGTACGACAAGGATAAGAAAGCCTCGGTGGAAATTCCGAACCCGAAGGGCAAAGAAGGCAAAGACAAAATTGCCGTCAACATCGGGATCTCCAACGGCGCCAAGACGGAAGTGCTTAGCGGTTTGAAGGAAGGCGATCAGGTAGTGCTGCAATAAGGCAGGCTCTCGGCTTACGCTGTCCGGCTTCCGGTTCAAACGCTTTTCAGAATACCGGAAGCCGAGAGCCGGAAGCCGGAAGCCTTTTAGGGCTCCCATGACTCTCTCCGAAATCCTGCGCCAGGCGTTCGCCACCTTCCGGGCCCACAAGATGAGGACGTTTCTCACCATGTTTGGAATTGTGTGGGGAATTGCGTCGGTGATCATCCTGGTGGGGCTGGGGCGCGGATTCAGCGCGGACCAGAAAAAGCACATGCAGAGTCTGGGCAAGGATCTGGTAATCGCGTGGGGCGGGCGCACCAGCTCGCAGGTGGGCGGACGCGCGGCGGGACGAGAGATTCAGTTGCACGTCGATGACGCCGACCTGATTCGCGACGAGTGCTATCTGGTGAAGAACGTCAGCCCGGAGTTGCGGCGGACCGTTCCTGAAGTCAGCCAATACAATCTGGCCAATCGCGGGGTGGTCGGGATGTGGCCCTCCTACCAGGATTTCCGGTCGCTGCAGATTGCGGAAGGGAGGCTGATTACCGACGACGACGAGCGCGAGGGCCGGCGCGTGCTGGTTCTGGGCTCCAAGGCCTACCGGCAGCTGTTCCCCGGACAGCCCGCCATCGGCGCCAGCGTACTGGTGCGGAGCGTCCCTTATCTGGTGGTCGGAGTTCTGCAGGAGAAAAAACAGAACTCGAACTACAGCGGTCCGGACAACGACTATTTGTTCGCTCCTTATTCGGCGATCTCGCGGGACTTCCCTCCTCCGGAGAAAAAGGGAGCAGGAATTACGCGGGGATATCTGGATGACGTCGTCTTCGAAGTGGGCGATCCAGAAGAGCACGAGGCCGCGGTTCTGCAAGTGCGGAGCACGCTGGCGCGGGTGCACCACTTTGACGCTCTCGACAAAGATGCGCTGTTTGTCTGGGACACCATGGACGGCGCCAAGATGCTGGATAAAATCTTCGGCGTCGTGACCCTGTTCTTCGGCTGCGTGGCCATCGTGACGTTGTGCCTGGGCGGAATCGGCGTGATGAATATCATGCTGGTATCGGTCACCGAACGAACGCGGGAAATCGGCACGCGCAAGGCCATGGGCGCGACCAAGCGCGACATCCTGCGGCAATTTTTCGCCGAGTCCGCGATGCTCACTGTGGTCAGCGGCATTCTCGGCCTGTCGTTCGGAATCGGCCTGTGTACCGCCATGGAAGCCTTGCCGCTGCCCGACTTTGTTCCGCACCCAATCGTTTCGTGGATTTCGATTGTTGCTTCGATCTTCACGCTTTCGCTAATCACCGTGACCGCGGGCATGTATCCCGCCCAGCGCGCCGCGGATATGACACCTGTGGAGTCACTACGATATGAATGACGAACGCACTCTCCGCTCAGCTTTGCAGTCATACCCCGTGTCCAACCGGTCGTCTCTCGCGACGTTCGCTGTCGCGCTGTCGACGATTGCGCTGGTCGTGCTGTTCTCCTCGACGGCTGTTTTCGCCTCGAACCCGCAGGGCCAATTCGAGCGAACGCTCACCGTGAGCGGGCCGGTCGATCTGGAAGTGCTCACCCGTTCCGGCGACGTCACGGTACGCGCCGGTTCGTCAGGATCGGTCTTCATCCGAGGAAAGATCTACGTTGGCGACCATTGGCTGTCAGGCGGCCGCGATGCCGATGTCCACTCCATCGAACAGAATCCTCCGATCCGTCAGGAAGGCAACAGCATTCACGTCGACTACGTGAATATGCACAACATTTCGGTGAGTTATGACATCAGCGTGCCGCCGGACACGGTTATTCGCAGCAGCACCGGCTCCGGTGATCAGATCATTGAAGGTACGCACGGCAACGCCGAGGTGCAGACCGGATCGGGCGACGTGAAGCTGGCAAACCTGACCGGAGAGATTCATCTGCAGACCGGGTCGGGCAACATCCGCGCCCATCAGATTTCTGGTCCGGTGCATGGTGGCACCGGAAGCGGCGACGTGGAGATTGAGGAAGTATCGGCAGGCGACATCGATCTGCATACCGGCTCCGGCAATATTACGGCGCGCGGCGTGCAAGGCGGATTCCGCGGTGAAACCGGCAGCGGCGACGTGACCGCCGAAGGCACCCAGACTGGCTCATGGGAAATTCACACGGGCTCGGGCAACGTGCACGTTCGCCTGCCTTCCAATGCGGCGTTCGAAGCGGACATTTCCACCAGTTCCGGCACGGTAGACGTCGGATCACCGATCGAGATGACGGTGCAGGGCCGCATTGGCGACTCGCACAAGCAGATTCACGGCAAGGTCCGGGGCGGAGGCCCGCTGCTGCGGGTACGCACTGGGTCGGGCGACATACACATCAGCTAAATTCATTCGCCACGGATTTACACGGATGAACACAGATAAATCAAAGATTTGAATTTCTTAGTCCGTGAAAATCCGTGTGAATCCGTGGCAAAGAAGTTCTTATGTATCTGAAGGAACTCATCTCGCAAGGCTGGCAGTCGCTGATGCGCGATCGCATGCGCTCGGCGCTCACCATGCTGGGCATCGTGTGGGGACTGGCGTCGGTGGTGCTGTTGCTGGCTTATGGGCAGGGTCTGGGCGGATGCGTTTTGAACGCATTTCTCAACATGGGCAACAACGTGATCGTGCTGTGGCCGGGTCAGACCAGCATGCAGGCCGGCGGGCAGCGTGCGGGCAAATCAGTCAAGTACGAACTGGAGGACGTGGAAGCGATTCGCGACGAAGTGCCGATCGTGCGCGCGGTGAGTGGCGAGATCGACCGCGACTTCGGGTTCAAGATCGGCACGCGCGTGGTCTCGATTCAGGTGCGCGGCGTCGACATGCCGTACGGACAGATGCGCAAGCTCGATCTCGCCGACGGCCGCTACTTTAACGAGAGCGATTTCGCCGACCACCGCCGCGTGGTCATTCTCGGCTATGCGGCCGCGAAGAAAGTTTTTCAGGGCGCGCCTGGCGTTGGGCAGCACGTCGAAATCGGCGGACTCGATTTCGAAGTCGTCGGCACCATGCGCAACAAGATTCAGGACTCGATGTATCAGGGTCCGGACAACGAGAACGGATTCGTCCCCTTCGCGCTGATGCGCGACCTGAAGAATGTTCGCGATCCCGACGAAATCATCATCCAGCCCAGCGCGCCCGAACTGAACAAAAAAGCTCTGGCCGCGGTGCGCGAAGTGATTGCGCGGCGGCACCACTTCGATCCCAAGGACGACAAGGCCACGCCTGAGTGGGACACGATCGAAGACCGCGCCATGATCAACGGGTTTTCCTGCGGCCTGCAGGCCGTGCTGGGATTGATCGGCGTGGTCACGCTGGCCGTGGGCGGCATTGGCGTGATGAACATCATGCTGGTGTCGGTGACCGAGCGCACACGCGAAATCGGGCTGCGCAAAGCGATTGGCGCACGGCCGCGGCACATTCTGGTGCAGTTTCTGCTGGAGGCGCTGGTGCTAACATTTGTGGGCGGAGTGATCGGAATGGCGGTTGCCGAAGTTCTGACCTGGGCGATTCCTCCCATGCCGCTCTACGATGAGTTCTACAAAACCGCCGACCACGAAGGCGCGATCTTCCTACACGCTTCGCTGAGCGTGATGATCATCTCGTTCATGATTCTGTCGTTAGTGGGAATCGTTTCGGGATTCTTCCCGGCGCTGAAGGCATCGCGGCTGAATCCGATTGAAGCGCTCAGGTACGAATAGGAAGGCCCTGAAACTGCAGCGGCCGCCGCGGGCCTTTTCCGCAAGGAGTTCAAACCACCGACTGGACAACTTGGCGCATTTGGGTCGAGATGCGAATCCTCGCATTCCAGGATGGGCGGTCGGATCGTTCTACTTTTGCGTCGCCGTAGATGTCCGCATCAGGTTGATTCCCCGCTGTCCGAGAGGTCTGTTACCTTCTGGGTATGAAAACTGCGTTCTATGGACGCATCGTCTTTGGCGCGGCGGCGGTGTGGTTCGGCGTTATCGCACTGATGTGGCACGACGCTGATACCTGGCAAAACTTGGTACGTATCTGGAGCCTGCCTTTCGGCATCATCATTGGCGGATGTCTTATGGCCGCTCTAATTGCGGGCGGGATTGGGATACAGGTCCCGCGCACCGCGCGCTTGGCCTCGGGCGTACTTTTTGTTGTCTATTTGTGTTTCTCGCTGGCTTGCATCCCTGGCATCATTGCCGCCGCTAACATCTACGATCGATTCGGTGGGAGCTTCTTCCTGTTCTTTTCCTTAGTCTGCGGCGCGATTGCGCTGTACGCTGCGACTAAGGCAAATACAGCCAGGGCAATAGTGTTCGGCCGACTGGCACGCCTTGGACTGGGAGTCTGCACGATTTCCTTTACGCTGGGTCAGGCACTCTTACTTCGTGACACAGCTAGCCTGGTTCCCAAGTGGATTCCGCCCAACCAGATGTTTTGGGCGATCCTTACGACGGCCGCTTTTGGACTCGCCGCAATTGCCATTCTCATCAATCGCCAAGCGCGGCTTGCGATGCACCTGATGACGCTCATGCTGGCACTGTTTGGCGCAATGGTTTGGGTTCCGCGCCTGATCGCTCATCCGAAGGCGCATTTCAACTGGTCCGAATGCGTCCTGACTTTCCTTGTTACTGGGGCTGCATGGATGGTGGCGGGATTGAAGTCTTCCTGACTTAGGCTTGTGTTAGCGTGGAGATTCCTCGGACAAACGGGATGACACTGTGTCCGCGACAGTGGCGGATAAACGTCTGGAAATCCTCCGTTAGGCCAACCCACGGACGCAATTGGCGTAAGACCTTTATTAAACTCAAAACCTGTGGGTCAGGGCGACATTCTCCCATTACCTCAGTGCCTTGACGCGAGGTTTCCCGGCGAATTACCTTCGCTGTACCTAGAATTTTGTCTTCAGGAATTTTGTCTTCCAGCGAGGGAACGTTGTCACATCGTCCGATCATTACTCTTACCACCGATTTTGGAACCAACGATCATTTTGTGGGTGCACTGAAGGGAGTCATTCTCGACATCACTCCTGAGGCTCAGATCGTGGACATTTCTCACGCCGTGCAGGCCTTCGATGTGCTCGATGGCGCTCTGGCTATTTCCCAGGCATATTCCTACTTCCCGAATGGGACGGTTCACATGGTGGTGGTCGATCCGGGGGTGGGGACGGCGCGGCGGCCGATTCTAGCCTCCAGTGACGGCTATCACTTCGTCGCTCCCGATAATGGCGTGCTCTCGATGGTGTATGCGAAAGAGGAGCGGATGCACGTGCGGCATATCACATCCGAACATTATTTCCGGATGCCGGTGAGCAATACGTTTCACGCGCGCGACATATTTGCTCCGGTGGCGGCGTATCTGGCCAAGATGGTCGATTCGCACAAATTCGGCGATGAGATCGAAGACTACGTTAAGTTCGCCGCACCCCGTCCTAAGAAGACTGGCGAGGGCAGCATGCGCGGCGTGGTACTGAAGATCGACCGATTCGGGAACCTGATCACCAACGTGACGCCGGCGGATGTTCCTGCGTTATTTGAAGAATCGGCTTCGTTCAAGATCAAGGTGGGAAGCCGCGAGATCACGGACATCCGCAAGACTTTTGCGGAGGGCGCGCCGGGAGAAGTCTTTGGCATCATCGGAAGCATGGGCTATCTGGAAATTGTTGCCAACCGCGCGGCGGCTGCGCAGATCACCGGTGCGGGCAAGGGCAGCGAAGTCAGCATTTTTCTGGGCGAAGAGGCAGCGGCGGGAAAAGGGGCATAGAGGCAGGGGCTGGGGATTAGGGGCCAGGGATTGGTGGGCAGGGGTCAGGGATCGCTCTTACGAACTCTTCGGCTTGGGATGGACGTACCGCTCCATCTCACCAGTCCACTTCAGGAACAGCCACAGCTCGCGGCGCTCGCGCCACATGAATTCCCAGAATTCCAGGAAGCCGATCTGGGTCATCTTCACGCCGGTGTAGGTCTCGATGCGCCACAGCAGATAGGGGCTCCGCCACGGGGCAAAACGATGGCCCTTAGTGGCATTCCACAGAAAGCGGAGCTTGTAGCGCATGCATAGATCATAACCACAAAGGGCACGAAGGTACACGAAGGAAAAACTGGGTCTTGGGTGCTGGGTGTTCGGCGGAGGGGTCGTCCCCATCGCTCCGAGATACGACCCACGACCTAACACGTATGATCTGAGACACCGTCGTTCCGCATGGTAGAATCCTGTCTCCGCTTGGAAATTTCCCGCATGCCTGACGAAGACGCCCGCCAAAAAGCTGAAGACCACTACTACCACGCGCTCGACCTGATGGCGGACGGGCAGCTGGCAAAAGCTGTGGTTGAGTATCAGGAGTCGCTCGCCGCTGACCCGACTTTTACCGATGCCATGCACGGATTGACGCGGGCTCTGCAGGACTTGCAGCGCTACGATGAGGCGATCGCGGTGGCGCAGAGGCTGGCGGAAATCGATCCCGACGACGTGCTGGCGCATACCAGCTTGTCGGTGCTGTATCAGAAGAAGGGGATGATTCCGGAAGCGGAAGCGGAGGGCGCCAAGGCGCGAGTGCTGGGGTGGAAGCAGCAGTTGAAGAAGAGCTAGCTCTTGGCTTAAGCGAGTCCCGGGACCGGCTTCGAGCTAGAAGCTAAGAGCCAATAGCTAAGAGCTCCCTTACAGCCCGTACTTCTTCATCAAATGGCGGAATGAGCGGTAGGAGATGCCGAGCACATCGGCGGCCTTTGTCTGCACACCGCCGCACTGGTTCAGCGCACTCTGCAGCAGCGAGCGTTCAATGCCCGCCACATAATTTTCCATGCCTACGCCTTCCGGAAGCGTTAAATCGGCGCCGATGTCGGGCAGCGTGCCTCCCCCGACGGCCGCAGCGGCAGCGCGGGCTTTCGGGCGCTCGGCGGGGAGTTCGACGTGGAGTTCGTCGGTGGTTTCGAGGGCCACGGCGCGTTCGACGGTGTTTTCCAGCTGGCGGACGTTGCCCGGCCATTCGTAACCGCACAGGGAATCGAGCGACGGCGCATTGACCCGCAGGATGCTGCGGCCGGCTGCGCTGGCGTATTTTTTCAGGAAATGATTGACCAGCAAGGGAATGTCTTCCCGGCGTTCGCTGAGACAGGGCACGCGGATGGGAATGACGTTCAGACGGTAATAAAGATCCTCGCGAAAAAGATTTTCGGCGACAGCCTTGTCGAGATCGCGGTTGGTGGCGGCGATCACCCGCACATCGATGGAAATTTCTCCGGTGCTGCCGACTGGGCGCACGGTGCGTTCTTGCAAGACGCGGAGAAGCTTGACCTGCATGGCGAGAGTCATCTCGCTGATTTCGTCGAGAAAAATGGTGCCGCCGTCGGCCACTTCGAACAGGCCCCGCTTGTTCTGGTTGGCCCCGGTGAAGGCGCCTTTCAGGTAGCCGAAGAGTTCGCTTTCGAGCAGGGTCTCGGGGAAGGCTCCGCAGTTGACGGAAACGAAGGCGTCGGTGGCGCGCGGCGAACAGACGTGGACGGCGCGGGCGACGAGTTCCTTACCCGTCCCGCTTTCGCCGTGGATCAGCACGGTCGAGGCCGTGGAAGCGACGGTGCGCACCGTCTGCTTCAGCTTCTCCATGGCGGAACTCGAGCCGATAATGTTGTCCAGTGAGTTGCGGGTGGCGGCGTCGCGGCGCAGGGCAAAATTTTGTTTGCTGAGATTGAGTTTCTCGACCGCGCGGTTGATGGCCAACTTGATTTCGTCGACCAGCCCGGGACTCTTGCGAATGTAGTCGGTGGCGCCTCCGGCCTTTACGGCCTGCACGGCGGCTTCATAGTCGTCGACGGCGGTGATCAATATGACGGCGGAGTCCGGCGAAACCCGGTGGGCGTGGCGCAGCACTTCAATGCCGTCGATATTCGGCATTTTGATGTCGGTGATGATGACGTCGTAGAGCGCGCCGTCAATCTTGTTTTTCGCCAGCTGTCCGGCTTGTACGGTTTCGACACGATGGCCCTCGCGGCGCAGGGAGATGTCGAGCATTTCGCAGATGGAGCGTTCGTCGTCGCAGACCAGGATGTTAGCCATGCAAGCGTCCTCCTGCTCCTGCTGCTCCCGATCCTGCGCCGACTAGCTCACGAGGCTTTTGCGAGACAGCTTCTGGATCGATATCGGCAGACGCTGGCCGCTCAGCATCGAGGCGGCGTAACCGCAATACCATCGTGGTTCCCTGCCCCGGTTTGGATCGCGCCCAAACCTTGCCCTCATGCGCCTGAACGATCTGGTAAACGATGGCCAGACCGAGCCCCGTGCCACCCTCGAAGCTGGACTGGAAGGGCTCGAAGATTTTTTCGATCTGCTGCGCCGTCATGCCCGTGCCAGTGTCGATGAAAGAGACTTGCCAATCGTCCCCCAAAGATTCGACTGCGGCGGTGAGCGTTCCACCATGCTTCATGGCCCGAACCGCGTTCTCACAGAGGTTCCAAAACACCTGTTTGAGCTTGTCGCCATCGGCGATGGCCAGGGCCTGGGAGACAGTAAATCTGCGCGCTATGGTGATGCCGGTTTTCTCCGCGGTCATGCGGTGATCCATGAGCGTCAAGGTATCTTCGACGGACTGAATCAGGTCGATGCGGTCGAAGTGATATTGCTTGGTGCGGGAGTAGGCGAGGAAATCGGTGATGATGCTGTTCAGCCGCTGCGACTCGCGCGTGACGATGTCGAGCAGGCGGCGGTGATCCTCGTTCATCTCCGGGACGCCGGAAAGCATGCTGACCGAACCAGCGATGGAGGTCAGGGGATTACGGATTTCGTGGGCGATGGCGGCAGCCAGGCGACCGACAGCGGCCAGTTTGTCCTGCATGCGGACTTCGCGTTCCAGGCGGCGAATCTCGGTAAGATCGTCGAGCACGTAGACGTATCCCAGATCCCCGCGTTCCGGCACGGTCAAGGCTGCTACTCGTACTCGAACCGTTTTGCGGAATCTGTTGGGCGCATCGAATCGTACTTCGCCGTGGGCCCGCGGCGATTCTACCGTGGGTAAAACATCGACAAACAATTCGTGCACTGGGGTACCCATCAGTTCCGGCGTAGTCCGCTCCAGCAGACGCAGGGCAGCGGCGTTGACCAGGGTGATCCGTCCGTCGAGGCCGGTGGTGATCAGGCCGCTGCTGATGGAGTGAATGATGTTTTCGTGCAGCGCCTGCAGATTTTCGAGGGCGCCGCTGGTGTCTTTCAACTGGACGCCGACCTGGCGCAATTTTGAGGTTAGCAGTCCGGCCAGGTAAGCCACCGCCAGGAAGGCGAACAGATTGACGAAGATGATGGCCTGCAGCGCTTTGGTGGCAGGATGCGTGGTGCAATAGGAGGGAACCACGCCATAGTAATTCAGTTCCAGCACCGCTCCATAAAGGATGAAAGCCAGGGCCGCGACCAGATGCGCCCATACGCGTGGCAACAGCACGCTGGCTACGATGATTACCAGAGGGTAAAGAAAGTTGAGAGAACTGTCCCAGCCTCCGGTTTCGTGGACCACCAGGCTGACCAGAATCAGATCGGTCAAGACCTGCAGGGTGGCTTGCAAACGGTGTTCCTGCCAGAAGGAGAGCAACAGCACGTAGAACAGCGAAAGGCTGTACCAGAACAGCATGGTACTGATGAAGAGCCGGATGGGCAGAGGCGCGGGAGTGAACTGGGCGACCGCCAGTTCAATAGCAAGCAGAAGAGTCAGAATGAAGATTCTGACCCGAACCAGCCACACCAGCCAATTGCGCTCATCAAACGTCGATTGCATTGCGATCTCAGGTCTTCAGGTCTTCGGTCTTCATCCAGGTCTTAGGCAGGTTCCCTGGGTGTCAGGTCTTGAAACCAAAGACCTGACACCCAAGACCCGGTTTTATTAGCCAGCCAGTTTGGCGATCATGGCGAACAGCGGCATGTACAGTGAAATAACGATGCCGCCGACGGTCACACCCAGTACCGCGATGATGACCGGCTCCAGCATGGCCAGCATGTCCTTGGTGGCGGCGTCGACTTCTTCTTCGTAGAAGTCGGCAATTTTCTGCAGCATGGAGTCCATGGCGCCGGTGGCTTCGCCGACTCCGATCATCTGCGTCACCATGTTGGGAAACACGCCGCACTCGCGCAAGGGATCGACGATGGTGCGCCCCTCTTCGATGGCTTTGCGAACTTTCATCAGCGCCTCTTCGAGCACCGCGTTGCCCGAGGTGCGGGCGGTGATGGACAAGCCTTCCAGAATCGGAACGCCCGAAGTGATCAGGGTGCCCAGCGTACGGGTGAAGCGGCCGACTGCAATCTTGCGCAGCAGCGACCCGATCACGGGGATGAAGAGCAGCATCTTGTCGAAGTAGTAGCGGCCGCGAGGATGCTTGCGGATCTGCTTGATTCCGAAGAACAGCGCGATGCCGACCACGCCGAACATCCACCAGAAAGTCTGCACGAACGCGCTGAGTCCCATGACGATGCGCGTGGGCAGGGGCAGGGAAACGCCCAGTCCGGCGAACAGGTTGGCGAAGATGGGCACCACCCACTTGAGCAGTGCGCCCACGATCAACCCGGCCATGCTGACCACGGCGACGGGGTAGATCAGCGCTGACTTGACCGCCGATTTCAGACGTACGGCCTTTTCGACATACACGGCCATGCGCTGCAGAATAATGTCCAGAATACCGCCGGTTTCACCGGCCTCGACCATGTTGGTGGTGAGGTCGTCGAAGACCACGGGATACTGGCGCATGGCGTTGGCCAGCGTGGCGCCACCTTCGACCGTGGTCCGCACCCCGGTAAGGACTTTCTGGAAGGCCTGGTTCTCCTGGTTGGCCGCCAGAATTTCCAGGCACTGGACCAGGGGCAGACCGGCATCGATCATGACCGAAAACTGGCGAAAGAAAATCGCAGTGTCTTTGGTCGAGACTTTGCCCGAGCCGAATGTGGGCATGGAAAATTCCTTGCCCTTTTCACGGATCGCGCCGGGCGTGATGCGCTCGCGCCGCAACGCTTGGGCCAACGACTGCTTGTTGGCCGCCATCCGCTCCCCGGAAATTTTCTGCCCGGATGCGTCCTTGCCTGAAAATGTAAAGACTGGCATGGTTTAGCTTCTCCTCATTGTAAGTGCGTTCTGGTTTTCAAAAACTTCTACTCGAGCCTCGGTCCCGTACCCTCCACGTTTAGTGCTTGGAAGGAGCAGCCCCTTTAGCCAGAGTCGTTCCCGCGGGCGTACGGCTCGTAAGAGTGGCGCCGCGGTTGATCATTTCCTGCAACTCATCCGTATTGCTGGAACGCGCCATTGCGGTTTCCAGCGTGATTTCCTTCTTGAAAAAAGCAGTGGCCAAGGACTGGTTGAACGTCTGCATTCCGAATTTTTCCTGACCGGATTGCATCGACGAGTAGATCTGGTGAATTTTGTCTTCGCGAATCAGGTTGCGCACGGCGGCGTTGGGCACCAGAATCTCCATGATCATGGACCGGCCCTTGCCGTCGATGCGGGGCAGCAGGCTTTGACACAGGATGCCTTCCAGAACCAGCGACAACTGAGCGCGAATCTGGGGCTGCTGGTGGGCCGGAAACACGTCGATAATTCGGTTGATGGTCGAGGTCGCCGAGTTGGTGTGCAGCGTGCCAAAGGTCAAGTGGCCGGTTTCAGCGATGCGCAGCGCCGACTCGATGGTTTCCAGATCGCGCATTTCGCCGATCAGCACCACATCAGGATCTTCACGAAGCGCGGCGCGCAAGGCGTCAGTGAAGCTCTTGGTGTCGGCGTGCAGTTCGCGCTGGTTGACCAGACAGTTCTTGTTCATGTGCACGAACTCGATCGGATCTTCGATGGTAAGAATGTGGTCGTGACGCTCACTGTTGATCTTGTCGATCATGGCCGCCAGCGTGGTTGACTTGCCCGATCCGGTTGGACCCGTCACCAGGACCAGGCCGCGGGGCTTGTCGCACATCTTGCTGACCACCGGCGCCAGACCGAGCTGATTGAACGACTTGATCTCGAAAGGAATCAGACGGAAGACGGCAGCCGTGGCTCCGCGCTGGTTGAAGACGTTGGCGCGGAAGCGGGCCAGGCCTTTCAACCCGAAGGAGAAGTCGAGCTCGAGACTCTCTTCGAAGCGGTGCTTCTGGGCATCGGTCATGACGCTGTAGGCCAACTGCTTGGTTTCGGCCGGCGTCATCTGCGGCAGGTCGAGCGGCACGAGGTGGCCGTGCACACGAATCTGGGGCGGCGAGTTGGTGGTGATATGCAAGTCGCTGCCGTTCATCTCGAGCATTCTCTTGAGCAGATCGCTTAACGACAAACCCATAGAAACGTCCTTCCCTTTCCGTCGCTACTTCCGAATCAATGAATCGTTTCGCGGGAGACTTCCTC
>Ga0210400_10000759_pt1 | contig 34245 bp, 32 predicted proteins | sample IncBWH26MmetaG_FD_155456 | JGI IMG/M metagenome (GOLD analysis project Ga0210400, IMG submission 155456) | Forest soil microbial communities from Barre Woods Harvard Forest LTER site, Petersham, Massachusetts, United States - Inc-BW-H-26-M | ecosystem: Environmental > Terrestrial > Soil >... | reverse complement strand
TCCTCTCCGAAGATTTTCTTTGCTTTCCCTTCGTGTGTCCGTTGTGACGTTTATGGTTATGGTTTTGGGTTCCTCCTTCTGTTCCTCCGCTTCCGATGCATGCCCTAGAGCGGAGCGAAGGGTTCCTCCGTGTTTCAAAGGTTTTGGTTGTGGCTCGGCCGCGCTATGTCTTCGTGTAGGTTTGTTTTGGACTGTCGCGATTGCGCCATATCACGCTGAATGATAGGTTAATAAGTTTGCATTTGTTTGATCGGGGGCGCTCACAGCTGGCAGCCGCAGGTGCTGTTCGTGCCCTCGGGACCGGCGAAATCAGAACATAAATTTTTGCAATTTTAGGAAGGATCTTATGCGCAAAAAAGTGACCATTGTAGGTGCAGGAAACGTGGGCGCAACCACCGCCCATTGGGTCAGCTCCAAAGAGCTGGCGGACGTAGTGTTGATCGATGTGATCGAAGGCGTTCCCCAGGGAAAGGGCTTGGACCTGTTGGAGGCCATGCCTATTGAGAAACGCGACTCCCATGTGCTGGGGACCAATGATTATGCTGACACCGCCAATTCCGACATCGTGGTAATCACGGCCGGCGTGGCCCGCAAGCCGGGTATGAGCCGCGACGATCTGCTCAACACCAACTTTAAGATCATGCAGGATGTGGTCGGCAAGGTCGTCTCCAATTCCCCCAATTGCATCCTGATTGTAGTTTCCAACCCCCTGGACGCCATGGCGCAGGCCGCTTTCAAACTCAGCAAATTCTCCCGTAATCGGGTCATTGGCATGGCTGGTGTGCTGGATTCGGCCCGTTTCCGCACCTTCATTGCGGAAGAACTGAACGTGAGCGTGGAGAATGTGACCGCGTTCGTGCTGGGCGGACATGGCGATACCATGGTTCCTCTGGCGCGGTACTCAACTGTGGCCGGGATTCCTATCACTGAGTTGATTTCCAAGGAGCGCCTGGATGCCATTGTGCAGCGTACCCGGGATGGCGGCGCCGAAATTGTAAAGTATCTCAAGACCGGCAGCGCCTACTACGCTCCCTCCGCCGCGGCTACGGAGATGGTCGAGGCCATTCTCAAGGACAAAAAGAAAATCCTTCCCTGCGCGGTTCATCTTGAAGGCGAGTACGGCATCCATGGCCTGTTTGTGGGTGTACCGTGCAAGCTGGGCACGAATGGCCTGGAAAAAATCATCGAGATCAAGCTGACTCCTGAAGAGAATGCCGCGCTGCGCAAGAGCGCCGATTCAGTGACGGAGTTGATCAAAGTAATTGGAGTTTAGGCCCTTCCAGAAATGCGACAATTCCGTGTACGGAGCCGTTTCTGCATGGGCAGCGGCTCCGGATGCGCCCTCGCTCGTTTCGGGCCTGAATCTAATAGGTTGAAACTATAGAAAATCATGGTTGATTGACCCTAGACATCTTCCACATCTATGGCATAATCGTCCGGAAAATCTTACCGTGGGCGACTTTGGCTAGAAACCACAAAGGCATGATGTCTTCTTCACACTCGCGCGGCCCTTCAGGTCTTCTTTCGGCTGAAATCTATCAGGAAATATTCAAGAGAGCCAATGACGCGATCCTGATTTTCCGCCCCCATGATGAAGCCATTCTGGAAGCCAATCCTCGCGCTGAAGACCTATACGGATATTCGCGCGACGAACTACTCCAAATGAGTCTTAAGACCATGACGGTCAACGTTGCTCGCGGCGAAGCGGAGCTGGCAAAGCTCCTGCATTCCGGCCGCTACGAGAATTTTGAGACGCAACACCGCCATCGCAACGGCGCTGTCTTTTCGCTTCACGTCAATGCTTCCATCATTGATTTTCAGGGCAGCCCGGCCGTTCTATCGATACTGCGCGATCTGAGCGATCTCAAACGAATCGACGAAGAATTGAGGAAGCGCACCGCCCACCTTTCGGCGCTGATTGAGGCCAATCCACTCGGTATCGTTGTGCTGGACCGGCAGCAGAAAGTGATTACCTGCAATCGTACCTTCGCGAAGACCTTTCAGTGGCAAGAAGCGGAGATCATCGGTTGCAACTTTGACGAAATCATCGCTCCCGAGGGCCTGCTGCCGGAGGCCCAAACGATCAGCCAGGCGGTAACGGAAGGACATCAAACAGTCCGTATTACGACAAGGCGAAAAAGGAAAGATGGCACCCTGGTGGATGTTGAGGTCATGGCCGTACCTCTAACAATAGACGGCAAGCTGGTCGGAAGCTTTGGTCTTTATCAGGACATCAGCGACCGCGTTTCCCTGCAGCAGCAGTTGCTCGAGTCGCAGAAGCTGGAGGCGATCGGAAGGCTGGCGGGAGGCGTGGCCCACGATCTCAACAACATGCTCACCGCCATTACCATTCACTCCCAGCTCCTCCAGTCCAAGCTTTCACCGGAATTGCAGCAACATACCAATCAGATATGCCTGGCTGCCGAGCGCTCTTCCGCCACCGTACAGCAACTCCTGACCTTCAGCCGCAAACAGGCAGCCTTCCCTAAGGTGATTCCCTTGAACAGCACGATTAACGAGTTGATGGGAATGCTGCGTCCTTTGATCCGGGAAGAGCTGACCCTGAATTTTGTCGGCCATCCCGAAGAACTCTACGTGCAAATTGATCCCAGCCATCTTGCCCAGTTGCTGGTGAATCTTGTAGTCAACGCCAGGGACGCCATATCCAATCGCGGCACCATTTTCCTGCGGACATCGGTACGCAAAATAGCGGCCGGAAACACGCGCGAATCGGACCTGCCACCCGGCGCCTACGCCACGATTGAAGTCCTGGATACTGGGGTAGGAATGACGCCGGAAGTAAAGGCCCGCATCTTCGAACCGTTTTTTACCACTAAGGACATAGGTAAGGGGACAGGACTGGGACTGGCGACCGTCTACGGCATCGTGATGCAGAACAAAGGAACCATAGAAGTCTGGAGCAAGGTGGGACAGGGAAGCAGCTTCCAGATCTCCCTTCCACTACAGAAGGCGGTTGGTAAGCATGAGGTCAAGGCGAAGCGGCATAATCTTCCAGGCGGAACCGAGACCGTCCTGCTGGTAGAGGATGAGAGCACCGCCCGGAGCGCGATGTGTGAATTTCTGGAGAACCTGGGATACGAAGTGTTGCAGGCCGCCAATGGGCAGGACGCCCTGGCCATCTACACCGAGCGCTGGCGAGAGATCAGGATCGTGATCAGCGATCTCATCATGCCCCACCTGAACGGGGTAGAGATGGCCGAGGCTATTTGGAAGGACCACCAGGAAGTGCCCATAATCTTTGTTTCAGCCTATGGCGATGAAGACGTCAGAACAAAACTGCCTGCAGATTGTCTCTTTTTTCAAAAGCCCTTCCGCCTGGAGCACGTAGCCAAAGCGATGAGAGATACATTGGACGAGAAGAGGCCGAAGAGCATTTCAGGTTGAGGGCAGTCATTCTCCTTCTGCGAGGGAACGCTGCATTTAGTAAGATGCTTGCTGCAAAGACCACAGTCACCGGCGCTACGCCTTTGTCCGCTCGGTAATGTTTATAATTACTCAGCGTTACATCTAAGTTGGTACTTTGATCAGAACAATGACATGTGATCAGGGAAGAATACTGTCCCGCCAGGGGAAGCCGGTACTGTGAGTGAGTGGCAACGATTTCCTGGACTGGCGGCCCTCAAGAGGCACATTCCTCCAGCACAATTCGGTTGCTACTTGATGGTGGGCGTCTGGAATACTCTGTTTGGCTATTGCTTGTTTGCTGCTCTTGTCGCCCTCATAGATCCTCGCATTCCTCATGGCTATATCCTCGCTTCTTTGTTATCCAGTCCGATAAATATTACCGTCGCTTTTCTGGCTTACAAGTGGTTCGTGTTCAAGACCAAAGGAAATTATCTGCGGGAATGGATAAGGTGCGTTGCAGTGTACGGCAGCAGCGCCCTGCTAAATCTGATTCTGTTGCCGATCATCGTTGAAGCGATCCGTCACACCACGCACTTTGAGCGTCAGGCCCCATACATCGCGGGCGGCCTGCTGATCTGCTTTGGGGTGATTTATAGTTTTATTGGCCACAAAAAGTTTTCGTTTCGCCCTTCCTCGTAGAGGCGATAGCCGTGACTAGAACGGCCGGAGACGCCGCTATTTTCCAACTGTTCGTTGCTGAATGAGCCGGATCTGGTTCAATTGCCAGCGCAAGAGAGATGCGTCGGGATTCAGACGTACGCCTCGTTCAAGAACATTGGCTGCCTCATCCAGTCTCCCCTCTTTCATGAGTACATCGGCCAACACGAAATAGGATGGTGGCGTCGTCGGGCTGACTTGAGTCGCCAAGGTTAGAGCGTGCACAGCCTCGGACAGGTTGCCATTGTACGCGAGGGCGATTCCGTAGCTATAGAGTATGTCCCCACGGTTTGGCGCCAGATCCAGGGCAGAGCGATACTCGGCTACCGCCCGGCTGGGGTTGCCATGCTTCATGTATTCGGCGCCGAGCAGCACGCGCGGTCGCACGCTCATGGGAGTGACTTCAATAGCATGGGACAACATCGCGAAGTCACTCTTCCACACATTCACCTGTAATGCGCTCAACATTCCCAAGCTAACAGACACCACGAGGATCACAACTGTGCCGATGGCCTTGAAGCCAAAAAGTACATGTTCAGGCTTGTTTGGGAGGCGAGCAACAATGCGAGCCAGCAGTATGGCTAATCCACCAACGGCCACGAAGCTAAGACGATCTTGAACGATAGCAAATTCAGGGAACGCAATGATCCCGACAATAGGCGCTCCAAGCGATACGGTCCACCAGAGGATAAGAAATCCATCCAACGGTTTGCGGATGATGGCCCACACAGTTAGGACGGCGCAGGCAATGCAGACTCCCAGCGGAAGATAGAAATTCATCAGGCCAGCTGCACTGACAATTCTTATGTCATACCAGGGAGCAAGATGGACGGGCCAGAAAGCGTGTCGGATATATGTCACAAATGCCAGTGGCGCCGTTCGGAGGACGTCTACCCAACTATGCTGAGGTTGGGAAGCTATCACGCTGCGGAGCGCATGAATCCGCAACAGCGCATAGATTCCAACGGCAGCAAGGGCAGTGATCGCCAGCGCAAAGCGGCTGCGCCCACGGTTCGCAGTATCGGAATCAGGAGAACCAAGAATAGCACTGTGCGCAAGCATCAAAATTGGCAGGGCAAGAGCAGTTTCCTTTGTAAAGAGCGCCAGCAAGGTCAGGACCCCGCAAGTGGCTAGCCAGATCGAGCCGCCACCCTCATGCCAGCGAAGATACGCAAGAAATGCACTGAAAAAGAGAACGCCGAGCAACGTCTCGACCGAAGCACCTGAAACCCAGGCGACGCCTTCAACGTGGGTGGGATGTAACCCGTAGAGCAGAGCAGATGCAAGCGCGACAAAGCTGTTACGCGTTAGCTTCGTCGCCACGCGCCACATCAGCCAGACTCCCTGTAGGTATAACGCCAGCGCGGAGAGATGCCACAGCGCGGGGCGAATTCCGAACAGCTTGTAATTCAGCAGCACCCATATTGCGGGCATGGGACGATAAAGGTTGGCGACACGAGGCGCCTTATCGCCAGCAACACTCGCAGGTGCCCCGGTGAAAAATGACGGTAAGGACTCCCATTTGTGGACATAGTTGTTCTCCACGATATAGATCGTGTCGTCAAAATGCAGAAAAGAAAACGCGACTGCCTGCACGTACACCAGACAAGTTATCAGAAGCAGAAATACAACTTGCTTTGGGGCTACGCTCAGGGATTCAGTTGCGTTTGGACTCATGTAATTTCTGGGATGCTACCGACTTATAACATATGCTCAGTCGAAATTGATGCGTTCTTTTTCAACCACTAGCGGCCGATGGAGCACCTGCGTGTGAATGGACCCCACATATTCACCGATGAGGCCTATGAAGAACAATTGCAGGGCGCCCAGGAAAAAAATGCCAATCACTACCGGCGCAGTGCCAGCCTGAAATTGCTGCCAAAAAAGCAACTTGTAAACCAGATAGGCCATGCCAATCAGGAAACTCAGGACGCCTAAACAAAACCCGGTAAACGTAGCCAGCCGCAGAGGTACCTTGGAATGGTTGGTAAATCCCAGCATGGCAAGGTCGTACAGCGTATAGAAGTTGTTTTTCGTGAACCCACGCTTGCGCAGAGGCTGTTTAAAAGGAATAAGCGCCTGTTTGTAGCCGAGGTCGCAAATCAATCCACGAAAATATGGATAAGGGTCGTCAATTTCGCGAAGCTTCTGGGTTACAACGGCGTCATAGAGGCCAAAGCCGGTGACATTCTTGACTAGAGGGATCTCAGACAGGCGATTGACAATGTTGTAGTACATTTTCCTCACTAGAAAAAACAATGGCGATTCCTCACTCTCAATTTTCTGGGCGAGGACGATCTTGTAGCCCTCCTCCCATTTCCGAACGAACTGCTCGATTATTTCAGGCGGGTCCTGCAGATCAGAGGCCATGGCGATCACGGCGTCGCCTTTGGCCTGCAGCAGCGCATGATATCCTGACCGGATGTGACCAAAATTGCGAGTGTTTACGATTACCTTTACGCGTTTGTCCCTCTGGCAGATTTCGCGCAGGACTTCGACGGAATTGTCGGACGAGCAGTTATCGATCACGATCAATTCGTAGGCATACTCGGGCAATTTTTCCGCAAACACGCGCGTTACCCGCTCGTACAATTCAGGAATATTCCCCGCTTCGTTGTAGCAACCGCTTACAATACTAATGAGGTTCATGTTTGTTTCCCGACCCGGTAAGCGGAACCGATGCTCGCGTAAGCCTTTAGCAGCAAAGAGAAATTCTTCTTCCAGTCACCGCGCTGTTCCACGATCTTGCGATTGTGATCGCCCCATGAGCGGCGTTGTTGCGGAGTCATTGCGGCAATGTGGAGAAGAGCGTCGCGTAGTGCATCGATTTCGCCAAACTTTGCCAGTAATCCTCCAGTTGTTCCGTTAATCCATTCGCGATTGCTTGAGTTATCTGTGACAATCACAGGCAGTTCCGTTGCCATTGCCTCCAGCAATGATATGGACGTGCCATCGCTATAAGAGGAGTTTACGAACAAGTCGGCAGACCGAAAGTAACCAGCAAGAAGGTCCCCGGTAAGCTGGCCCGGCATGTGAATTTCTCCGCTTAAATCATTCTGCCTGACGAAATCCACAACTTGCCCACGAAGCGAGCCGTCTCCCAGTAGCGCGAGTCTGAGTTTCGAATTTATATTGTGCGCAGCGCGAAATGCTTCCAGCAGCCACATTGTTCCGTAGTTTGGCTCCCAGGACCGCGTCGACAGAATGATGAAGCTGTTGTTCCATCCGGGAAGTTGGCGCAGATCCGGATTTGCCGGGCCAGTAGAGAAAACATCCAGATTGACTCCCCAAGGAAACTGCACAATTCGCTCTGCCGGATAGTCCACAAGCTGCCTGGCTTTGGCGGATACCGTCGTGCAATCCGCAGCCAGCATATCTGAGTGCTTGAGCGCGTAACGTGTCATCCAGTTCCAGACGGGACTGCTGTCGGCCTGGACCAGGAGGTCGGAGCCCCATGACATGACCATCAAGGGGCGGAAATCCGTGAGGGCAGCCATGAAGCCGCAAGTAGGGACCGGGCCAGCATGGACCAAGTCAGGGCTCACCTTCCGCAAGATCCTTTCGAGAGCGGGAACCAATCTTATCCGTCCTTCGACGGAAAACGAATCCTCATGGTCGTCCCAGTAGACTTCAGTCACTCTAGGCGACAAAGGACCGGTGTCGCCCACGACCGGATCATTTTCAAGGCGCAGAAAGAACATTTCGTGCTCTGACTCGGCCAGCGCTGTGAGAAACCGGCGATCATGGACGGTGTAAGTCCGGCTAAAGTAAAGGATGCGCATGACAAACTTGTCCGATCAATCCGTAAGCATGGTCCATCGTAGTGCATCGCCAGTCTTTACGGCGTTCCTAAGCTTCTTGCCCAGGACCTTTTCAATCTCGTAAGGGGGAATCGCTTCCGACGGAGAGGGGCGCAAAACGTCAATCACTTCTCTGACTAAGACCGTGCCGGGCTCCAAGTCACGTCCGGCGCGCAGGCAGCGTCGCTGCACCACAACGGTGGAACCTTCGTTGTCAGCAATGCGTTTGTCTGGTTCGCCCATGGCATACTCCAGCTCGCGCGTGCGATCCACCATCTCCCGCCAGCTGGCCGGAGTCATGGAAAACGGGTGGTCAGGCCCTTCGCGACAGTTATCGTCTGTAAAGTGTTTTTCCACAAGCCGTGCGCCGAGTGCCACAGCACCCAACACCGTGGCATGTCGTGGTGTGTGATCGGAGAGTCCAAGTACCGCATTCGGAAACATTACCCGGTAGGTATTCAGAACGTTCAGGTGGATATGCTTGAAATTATCGAGGCTACCCGTGTAGTTTGTGTTGCACTGCATCAGTCCGATTTGGCTGTTTACACTCTTGAGAACAGCCATGGCACGCCGCACGTCTCCAATGTCAGCCGCTCCCGTAGCCAAGATCACGGGTTTGTTCTTGGAGGCGATCTTCTTCAGCATCTCGGGCCACGTGATGTCACCCGATCCGATCTTGAATGCGGGCACATAGGGGTCCAGCATATCCACGGCTTCAAAATCATAGGGTGTAGAAAAATAATCAATGCCTGCGGCAACACACTCCTGCTTCAGCGTTTGTGTCCACTCCCATGGTAAGGAGGCCTCCTGGTAGACCTGAAAAACAGACTTTTTCCACTTGGATTGATGGGACTCTTTGTCGCTGATCGCAGCAAAGCCGCGCTCGCTCACGATCTTGGACGCACGGAAATTCTGAAATTTTGCCGCGTCAGCACCACTCTCAGACGCCAAATGGATCAGCGCTTTGGCACGCCCCAAGTCGCCATCATGGTTGGCCGAGATATCGGCAATGAAATACGTGGGGTGGCGCTCGCTGATTTCCCGGTCGCCGATTTTTAACCTGGGCATTCCTCCGGTCCTCTCTCTCCAGCCGCTTTCAACTGGCACACAAATCCAGTGTCGCCAAGCGTCTTGAAGCGTTCTAATCCCGACTGTAATGTGGGCATGGATCGGCCCAAAGCTCGTGCAATCTTGTCTGTGTTCAATGATGTGTTCAATGGACGTGGCGCCACCAACTTCGAGTCACGAATGCTGGAAGGTTGCACCAGGGAACTGTCCAGGGCAAACACGCCGGCCAGCCGCCGGCCAAAGTCATATTTACTGCATGCTTCGCGACCCGCGACGTGGAACACGCCTTGTAGCTCTGATGACATCATTTCTCGCAAGCAGTCTGCCAAGTCATTCGCCAGTATCGGCGAAAATACAGCATCTTCAAAGCCCAAAAAGGGCGAATGCTGCCGTAACTGCCCAAGCATCCATTCAGCCAGACTCTCCTTGGGCTGCATGTTCCAACCGTAGATGTTGGTTCGTACGATCAAACTATCCGCCAATTCCCGCACAACTGCTTGTTCGCCTGCAAGTTTGCTTTTGGCATAAACGTTCATCGGCCCAGTTGGGTCTGACTCCTCGTAGTCTCCGCGCTCACCGGAGAAAACATTGTCAGTGGAGACGTATAGGAAACGCGCCCCCAAGGACTTTGCGGTCTTGGCAAGCAGCCGCGAAGCCTCAGCATTGATCCGAAAGCAGTCGTCTGCATTCCGTTCGCACCAATCCATGTTGGTTGCCGCCGCACAGTGAATGATCCAACGGGGATTCACCGTGCGGATGGCTTTTTCCGTTTGCTTCGCGTCCAGCAAGGAGCAGCGCAGCGATTTCAAGCCGGGAACCGAAATAGCGTGACTTCCGAACAGCGCGATAACATCAAGTCCTTGGCGCGACCACTCGAATACAGCATTGGCTCCTAAAAGGCCGCTCGCTCCCGTGACCACGATGGGCCCCAAGCTTAGAGATTGGTCGGCAATGGAAGTAGGCAGCGTCTATTTTTCCTCGTCGTCGAATTGATGCATATTTTCCCACACTTCTTCACGGGGAAGAAAAGGGGCCATGTCTTCCAGCGGTCGTGACTCAAAAGTGCCATCGGACCTGCGGAATGCTGAGGCCTTGGGGAAAATTCGTTGCTCGGGAGAGATGTTGACCTCGCACAGAACTGGACCAGGCATAGCCAGGGCCGCGCGAATCCCTTGTTCCAAGTCTGCATTCGTGGCGATGGCGGAATAACCAAATCGATATGCGGCGGCAAGCTCGCGGTAATCTGGATTGCCAACTCCGGACGCAGGATCCACTCCTACATACCTGCGCTCAAAGAAATTTTCCTGGGTACCACGGATATTTGAGTAACCATCATTGTTGAAGATGAAGATCTTGACCGGTAATTTGTAGTGCGCGATGGTGAGAAGTTCCTGAACATTGAACTGAAAGCTGCCATCGCCGGTGATGCAGAGGGTCTGCTTGCCGCCTCGCCCGATACAAGCTCCTATTGCCAGCGGTAAACACCAGCCCATGGCGCCCCATCCGCTGTTAATCGTTCGCTGTCCCTTCTTGAGACGATAGGCTTGGAAGTAGCTGGTTGTATCCAGCGCATTTCCTGTTACAAATGCGTCGTCCGGCCCAAGAATGTCAGACAGCTTGTCGTAGAAGACATAACTGTTTACGTGATCTTTGTCAGCCAGATAGTCATCCACAATCAACGGATAGCGCTCTTTCCATCGGGCACACGCATCCAACCAGCGTGATGAGGCTTGGTACGGAGCCGCTTTCAACTGGCCCTGCAGTTCGCGAAGGAAATCGGCAGCATCCGCCTGGACCGCGCAATCCGGACGCACAAGTTGATACTGCAACTGGGCTTGATCAATATCAACGATGATCTTCCTTGCATTGGGCGCGAATCCAGAAATATTAAACCCAACTTTCTGGCAGTTAAGGCCTGCGCCAATTGCGATCAGACAATCACTGTTCTGTACGGCAAAGTTGGCGCGCCGCTGGCCCGCCGTGCCAAAGACACCCATGTTCATTGGATGAGCTTCTTCAATAATGTCCTTGGCTGTCAGAGGTACGGATATCGGAATTCGTACTTGGTCCAGCAGTGCGCGCAAGAGGTCCTGCGCCTTGGCGCGGTGAATTCCATTACCGCAGATCAGAATTGGCCGCTTTGACTTGCGAATCTCAGCTAAGACTCCGGCGACGTCGGCGGACAAAGTCTCATGCAATCTCGGCTTTGCGGGAGGAGTGTAGCCCGTCAATTTTGCCGGATCGATCTGTGCTCCTTGAATGTCAACCGGAATCTCCAGCAGTACGGGCCCGGGACGGTCTGAAGTTGCCTGCGCATGCGCGAACTCCAGTTCGTAGCGAATGCTCTCAGGATCGCGCACGCTTTTAGCGTACTTGGTGACAGCTTTTGCCATGCCGACGGTGTTCGCCTCTTGTGGGCCGATCTGGCGGAGTCTCTCGTAGTCGGCAATGAGTTCCCGCTTCACTTGTCCGGAAATTACCAGCAAAGGAATGGAATCAACCCATGCAGCGGGAAGGGCAGAGATGGCATTGGCAGCGCCGGGTCCCGTGGTCACCAGGCATGCGCCTACTCCGTTGCGCACTCGCGCGTAGCCCTCCGCAGCAATGGCGCAGGCTTGTTCGTGATAGTTGCAGTAATAGCGAATCTTGGGATTTCGGCCGACGGAATCCAGCAAGTACATGATTCCACCACCGGAGACCAAAAAAATGTCGTTGATCTCCTTTTCCACCAGGAAGCCAATCACGTAGTCGGATAGAAGCATGGTTTGATTTATCTTCCAGAACCGCGGTGCGTTTGCATCAATTTACAGCCGCCTGTGAATTAGCCTTAACGCCGTCTTTTGCTGAAACATCTTCTTCGTCAATGAGAGCGCGTAACTGGTCCATGTCGAGCCACTCAGTGTTGTTGTCGCTTGTGTAACGGAACCCGGGGGGGAGCGGGCCTCCCGAAACAACCGTTTGCCCCTTCCACCAAGGATGGACTGGCGTAATCAGATAGCTGTCTTCCAACTCGATCGAATGACGCGCCTCGTCTTCTGACAGCAGTACCTCGTGCAGCTTCTCTCCGGGACGAATACCAATCTGGGTTATTTTGCAATCCGGTGCCATTGCTTGGGCCAGATCAATAACTTTCATGCTGGGAATCTTGGGGACAAACACTTCACCACCGTCCATTTTTTCGATGGCACGCAGCACGAACCGTACTCCCTGGTCCAGAGTGATCCAGAAACGAGTCATCTGAGGATCAGTGACGGTGATCTTGCCGGAGCGACGCTGTTCCTGAAACAAGGGAATGACACTGCCGCGACTGCCCACGACGTTGCCATACCGAACGCAGGCGAAGCGGATAGGGTCGCCGCCGCGATAAGAATTCGCCTGAACAAACAGCTTTTCCGCCACCAGTTTAGTGGCGCCATAGAGATTGACTGGATTAACCGCTTTGTCTGTGCTGAGCGCCAACACGCGATGCACGCGATTATCCAGCGCCGCCTCAATCACGTTCTTGGCGCCGTCAACGTTTGTCATGACGGCCTCAATGGGGTTGTACTCGCAGGCCGGCACCTGTTTGAGGGCAGCCGCATGGATTACAACGTCGACACCAACAGTGGCGCGGCGGAGCCGGTTCACGTCGCGCACGTCGCCGATGAAGTACCGGAAAAATGGATCGTCGAATCCGCCAGACCGCATCTCATGTTGTTTAAGCTCATCGCGGCTGAAGATGATCAGCCTTTGCGGATTGTATTCGCGGCGGAGGATGTCTGCGCACTTCTTGCCAAACGAACCCGTCCCCCCTGTAATGAGGATGTTCTTATGATGCAGATCAAACATGGCTTTGGTTAGTGGATCTCTCCTAGATTCAGTTTCGCAAGATTGCTATCTGCTATGGTACCCCATCCGCCCAGAAATCTCGTTCCTCCGGCAATGCACCTCCGGCTATGCACCAAAGGTTGCCTATCGGTGAATTTGCCAGATCTCGTTCTACTTCACGGAGCGGACTTGGCCACTGGGCTTGCCTGCCGCAGCCATTCAAAGGTACGGCTGATTCCATCTCGTAAACGAATGTGCGGGGTAAGCCCAAGTTCTGCGCGCGCGCGGTCAATGGACGGCACGTAGCGGCTTGCGGGCACTCCTGGTACTGCCGTCTTGGCAATGTAGACGCCCGCAGCTGTTCCAGATTGGTCTGCCACCGCGTGCGCCAGGTCTGCAATGGTCACATCTTCATCCGAGCCCACGTTGTATGCTCGTCCGCTCATGCCACGCGCTAGCAGCGCCCAAAGCCACACCGCAAGATCGGCTGCGTAGAGATAAGAGCGATAGGGAGTGCCATCTCCCTGAATGGAGATTGGGCGGCTGGCGAGCGCGTCGCCCATGAAGTTACCGATTGCAAAGTTGGCATCGAGCGGCAGATGAGGGCCGGAGAACGCAAAGCATCGCGCGATTACAGCTTCCAAACCGTGGGCTGCGGAAAACGCGCAACAGAGATGCTCGGCGACCCGCTTCGCTTCACCGTAGGTTGAGCCCGGTTGAAGCGGGTCGGGACCGCCAAGGTACGTTTCCGGAATATGCGTGATGTCCGCGGGTTGCTGTCCATAGACCGCTCCTGAACTCAGGAACAAGACGCGTCGTGCGCCGCATTGTTTTGCGAAATCCAAAGTATGGCGCGTGCCGTCGACGATTGTGCTGAAGAGATCCAGTGGTCCTTCGCCCGCGCTTGATGCTCCCAGGATTAGGTGGCTGAACTTCCCCTCGGGAAATGTAAACGTGCGTACGTCACCTGGATGCAATACCAGTGCTCGATCGACAGCCTGATCGGGACATTCCGTGCGGAACCTTTCCGGATCGCGCGTCAGCACCGTCATGCTGTCGCCAAGTTGCAGTTTACGGTTAGCGTGCAGAAACGTTGACACCAGCCATTTGCCAAAGAAGCCGGTGCCGCCAGTTACAAACAAGCTCGCGCCGCGGAGTTTTTCCAGGTCTTGTCGTGCAAACTGCAAAACATGGGCGAGGTCTGCTTGGGGCAATGCTTTGGCTGTAGCAAGTTTCATAACAGGGGGCCTATTTCGCGTCAATCAAGATCCTGACCGCGTCATGAATGCTCTCCAGCATGTAATCCAGCATGGGTTGCGACAGTCCCGGGTAGACGCCTATCCAGAGCAACTGGTTCATCACCAAATCGCTGTTTGGGAGTGGGCCAATGACTCGATAGCTTATGTTTTTGTAGGCTGGCTGCCGCGTAAGGTTTCCGCCAAAGAGCAGCCGGGTCGCAATTTTTCTCTCTTCCAGGAAGTTTACGAATTCATAGCGTGAGAACGGGGCGTCCGGCCGCACCATCAGCGGGAATCCAAACCACGCAGGATCGGATTGCGGCGTGGCTTCAGGGAGTACGAAGAACTCCGTTAAATCCCTCAGACTGTCTTTCAGCTTCTGGAAATTGCTTTTGCGGGCCGCAATGAACGCCGGGAGCTTTTTCAACTGTGCTACGCCAATAGCGGCCTGCATGTCCGTTGCTTTCAGGTTGTAGCCAATGTGGGAATAGGTGTACTTGTGGTCGTATCCAAAGGGAAGATCGCCATGCTGCGCGCCGAAGCGTTTTCCGCAGGTGTTCTCTTTGCCGGGATCGCACCAGCAGTCGCGTCCCCAGTCGCGGAACGACTCAACCTGCGTTTGCAACAGCGGCTTGGCCGTCAAGACACAGCCGCCTTCACCCATGGTGATGTGGTGTGCCGGATAAAAGCTGGTGGTCGCCAGGTCGCCAAACGTCCCGACATTCAGATCGCGGTATCGGGATCCCACAGCATCACAGCAATCCTCAATCAGCCAAAGGTCATGTTTCCTGGCAAAGTCGGCGATGGCGTCAAGGTCAAACGGGTTTCCCAGCGTGTGCGCCAGCATGATGCCGCGCGTTTTGGGTGAAAATGCGGCCTCAAGCTGGGTCGGGTCGATGTTGTACGTGGGGACCTGTATATCAAGAAACACAGGTACCAGGCCATTTTGCACGATGGGATTCACCGTGGTGGGGAAGCCAGCCGCCACGGTGATGATTTCATCGCCGGGCGTCAACCGGCGGTCCTCAAGCCGGTGCGAGGTCAACGCAGCCAAGGCCAGCAGGTTCGCCGACGAACCGGAATTTACCAGCGTCGCGCAACGGACGCCGATGAAGCGCGCGAACTCGCGCTCGAATTGCTCCGCGAAGCGGCCGGTTGTGAGCCAGAAGTCGAGGGCGGAATCCGTCAGGGACTGCAATTCCGCATGATCAAACACGCGTCCGGCGACCGGAACGGGAGTAACTCCGGGAACAAACTCTCGGACGGGAAAGGCCTCGGCAAAATATTCCGCCACCAGTTCCAGGATGCGTCCACGCAACTCGCCTGCTTTGTCCACTACTTCAACAGCTCCTGGTACCAGGCGACGGTGCGTGATAGCCCGTCGTCCAGCGTAAATTCCGGCTTCCACTGCAGTCGTTGCCGGGCAAGTTTTGCGCTCAGAAATTGCTCGCGAATCTCATAGTTGGCTTCATTGCGGACGTCCGGCTTCAAGCCCGATCCCATTCTTGCCAGGATCTTGTTCACCAGTTCGAGCACCGTGATCGGTGTTTCGGTGGAAAAATTGAATGCGTGGCCGCTCAGGCCCTTGTCTTTGATCAGATGTTCGGCCAGCAGCATGTAAGCCGCACTGCCGTCTTCCACGTACAGATAGTCGCGGACATATTTTCCATCGGAACGAATAACTGGGCGTTCGTTGCGCAGCACTGAGCGGATCGTCCCGGGCACAATGCGGTTCCAGTTCAGATCCCCGCCGCCGTAGAAATTTCCGCAACGAGTAATTGCCACCGGAAGCTTAAAAGTGTGCGCGTACGACTGAGCAATCAGGTCGGCGCAGGACTTGCTCACATCGTATGGATGCTGGCCTTGGAGTGGCATGTCTTCAGAGTACGGAAGTACAGGCTGCGCGCCGTAGGCCTTGTCTGAGGATGCCGTGACGATGGCCTGCACTCTTGGCGACCGCCGGCATGCTTCCAGCAAGTTCCATGTGCCACGAATGTTGCTCTCAAACGTGGAGACTGGATTCGTGTTGGCAACGCCAACGACGGTCTGTGCGGCCAGGTGAAATACAGTTTCCACCTCGTATTCCCCTAAGACGCGTTCCAGCAGTTCTCCATCGGTGACATCTCCGCGGGCCACGTTGATACGTTCGAGAATGCCTTTTCGGGTAAGCTCCGACTGCGGGATCCAGTCCCGGACAATAGCAGTAACCAGCGCGCGGTGGTCCAGAAGACTCTTGGTAAGCCATCCGCCGAGCAGGCCCGTTGCGCCTGTGATCAGCACGGAACGGTCTCGCCAGAAATTGTTGCTCATTGCCACACCTTCCAGGGCGCGTGGTTCTTGTTCCACAGGTCATTGAGGTGCTCGTATTCGCGATAAGTGTCCATGGCATAGAAGAAGCCGTTGTGTTCATAGGCCATGAGCTGGCCGTCAGCGGCAAGCCGTTCCAGCGGCTCACGCTCCAGGATGCAGTCGTCTCCGCCTAGATATTTGAAAATATCGCGCCGAAAAACGAAGAAACCGGCGCTGGCGCGGCTCTCACTGCGCGGCTTTTCGACGAATTGTAAGACACGCCCGTCGGCGCCCGTATCGACGATGCCAAAGCGGGAACTGGGCACCACGGCGGTCACCGTCGCGACCTTGCCGTGGCTTTGATGAAACTTGATCAGCCGGTCAAGGTCGATGTCGCTCAAGCCATCGCCATAGGTCAGCATGAAATTCTCGCCGTCAACATATCTTTCGATTCGCCGGACCCGCCCGCCAGTCATGGTGGACTGTCCGGTGTCCGCTAGCGTGACCTTGAAGTTTTGTTCGCTGTGTTCGTTGTTGTACTCAATGCGGGAGTCGCGGCCCAGCGAGATGGTAAAGTCGCTGTTCATGGCTTCATAGTTCAGGAAATATTCCTTGATCATGTTGCCGCGATATCCCAGGCACAAGACAAAATCACGATGTCCGGCGTGCGCGTACATCTTCATGATGTGCCAAAGAATCGGACGTCCGCCGATCTCAACCATGGGCTTGGGACGGAACTCGGTTTCTTCCCGCAGGCGGGTACCCAGACCTCCACAAAGCACAACAACTTTCAATCTGCCTCCTGTTTTAGAGCACTTCCGTGCCGATGTATGCAAAGGACGCTGTTAGCTAGTTGATAACACAGACACTTGCGGGGGACAATAGGCCAAAGGATCAAAAGACCAGCTCCAAGGTAATGGCTTTGCGCGCCTAGGGGGATAACTCCATTATAAACCTGGGTTCCAGGCCGGGTTACTGATCATGGACACTGGAATAACCAACCGAATCAGCACGGCAAACGAGCTACCCGCTCTTTTCATAAGCATTTATCAGCTATCAGAGGATCAGCGGCGAAGAAAGCCTTGCCTTTTCTTATTTTCTCCGCACCGTACCTTCAACGTAGGCAGTGAACGCGTCGGGTTTTCCGGGCGGCGCAATTTCAAACTTGATGTCCATGTTATTTTCTCTGCGGATATATGTCAGGCGGAACCTGGGAGTTGATGGCAAGGCATCGCTCACAAAGCGTATGGTTACGGGATTTTCCGATGCCTCGATCGCGTACTGGATGACGTGCCCTTCATTGTCAAAATAGGTTGCCCGAAGCTTCTCTCCTGAAGGGTCTTTGAAAATGATCATCAGGCTGTCATGGACAGTGGCCGGACGATCTTTGCTTGCCGGGTATTCCGAGTGCCCTTTGTTGATCATCACTTGCCGGTCGAGATCCCAGGTAACTGACATATTGCCCGGTCCCTGGCCTGGCTTGCCTCCTCCTTCTCCGTTCCAATCGCCCACTAAAAAGTTCAGAGGTCCCCAGAGATCGTCACTTCTTGAAGCGGCCGTGAAGATGTTCAAAGAAGACGCCAAAACTACGCAAAGAAAGATCAGGTTTTTCATAATTCAGGTTCTCCAAGTAGCGAACAAGACCATCCCTCCGGCGCACGTGTGCGGAAAGAAACCCGCCGAAGGGAAAGCCCCGGCGGTCGAAAGTAAGGGCTTATAGCTGCCTCAATATCTCCGCTGCCTTCTTGCTTTTCATATGGGGGAGGGGAGTCTCTGATCCGCGCCGCAAGGCGATCATCTCGGCCACAATGGAGACTGCAATTTCTTCCGGAGTGATGGCCCCGATCTCAATACCCACTGGAGCGTAGACCCGCGCCAGCTTTTCCGCGGCGATGCCTTCTTTTTCCAGCTCTTTGCAGGTGGTAATCACTTTGCGCTGGGAGCCGATCATGCCGATATAGCGCGCTGGGGTGTCGGCCGCCCAGCGCAACACTCGCATATCGTCGCGATGTCCGCGCGTCACAATCACAATGTAAGACGATTCGTTGGGAGCAAGCTGGGCAGTCACGCGCTCGTATTCGTCGGCATAGACGTCGCGGGCTTCCGGGAACCGCTCGCGATTGGCGTAGCTTTCGCGGTCGTCGGTTACCACGACTTCAAACCCGGCAATGCGGGCCACTTTGTAGAGGCTCCAGGCGACGTGTCCGGCGCCGAAGATATAGAGGGTGGAGACCGGCAGTACTGGTTCGATAAAGATATCCAGCGTTCCTCCACAGACCAGGCCTGTGTCGTATTTGGGGTTGTTGTTCAGGTTGAACGTCAGGGTCTGCGGCTTCTCCGATTGCATGATGTCGCGGGCGGCCTGCCAAACCTCGGCTTCCACACAGCCTCCGCCGATAGTGCCCAGAATGGAGCCATCGTCGCGTACCAGCATCTTGGCTGACTCAAACGAGGGAATCGAGCCCCGGACGTTGATGATGGTGGCCAGCGCAGCTTTGCGGCCCTCGCGGCGCATTCTGATTATCTCTTCGTAGATGTCCACAGAGATATTGTAGCTTGAAGGCCAGGCTTACCGCTGATTTCGCTGATCAACGCCTGATCTGAGAAGCAATTTACCACTGATCTTCACCGAGACCACTGATCTGAAAATCAGAAGGGGTCATCTTTTGAAGGTGGCCCATCACTTGTTCTCCGAGAGTCGTTTAAATACCATTTTTTCTGATCCGCGTTCATCAGCGAAAATCAGCGGTAAAATTCCCAATCACTGGGTAGTGTCAGTGGTAACCCACCTCCGCTCCGTGTTACATTCGCTAGTTTCCAAGGAGAGAGCTGATGAAAGCTGTACGCTTCCATGAATTTGGCGGACCGGAAGTTTTGAAGTTTGAAGACGTTGATGATCCTAAGACTCGCAAAGACCAGGTGCTGGTCCGGGTGAAAGCCTGCGCATTGAACCATCTTGATCTCTTCATCCGGAAGGGGCTGCCCGGCATAAAGCTGCCGCACATCAATGGCAGCGATGTTGCCGGCGATATCGCTGAGGTTGGCGAATACATCACAGACCTCAAGGCGGGGCAGCGCGTTCTGTTGGCCCCTATGACTTTTTGCGGGCACTGCACGGCCTGCACCGCCGGACAGCAGAATTTTTGCCCGCAGTTCACGGTGTTGGGGTATCTGAACGATGGCGGGAATTCTGAGTACATCGCAGTTCCGCGTGTCAACGTGTTGCCCATTCCCGATGCGCTGACCTATGCCGAAGCCGCATCCGTTCCACTTGTCTTTGTGACGGCATGGCACATGCTGGTCAGCCGCTGCCACATCAAGCCCGGCGACACCGTTTTGGTCTTGGGCGGAGGATCGGGTGTAGGTTCAGCGGCCATCCAGATATGCAAATTGTTTAACGCCCGGGTCATCGCCACTGCCGGAGACGAAGCCAAACTCGACCAGTCCCGGGAGCTTGGCGCCGACTACGTGATCAACCACTACCAGCAGAAGATTGCCGACGAGGTAAAGAAGGTCACCAACAAGGCCATGTGCGACATTGTGTTTGAGCACGTCGGTAAGGCCACATTCACGGAAAGCATGAAGTCGCTCAAGCCCGGTGGGTCTCTGGTCACCTGCGGCGCAACCACCGGCCCGGAGGCCAGCTTTGATATCCGCTTCCTCTTTGCCCGCCAGCTTTCGTTTTTGGGATCGTTCATGGGCACCATGGGCGATTTTCATGAGGTGATGAAACATATCTTTTCCGGCAAGCTGAAGGCCGTGGTGGACAAGAGCTTCCCTTTGCGGGAAGCGGCGGCCGCCCACCGGCGCCTGGAAAAGAGCGAGCAGTTTGGGAAGGTGATCTTGAATCCGTAGAAGTGCCAGGGTTTTGGAATCCGGGACGATGAGCGTAAAATAAAACCATGAGCGACCATCTTGTAAACCCATACGTTGAGCGCGGGGCCGTAGTAAAGCGTTTCCAGAACACCGGAGCCAATCCGGTGGATGCCGCCCGCATGAAAGAGTTGCTGTTCGGTAGCGAGCAGCCCCAAGGCGTGGTAATGACCACGCTGGATGGTGTGGTCAACTGGATGCGCAAGAGCTCCATCTGGCCTATGACATTCGGCTTGGCCTGCTGTGCCATTGAGATGATGGCCATGGGCGCCTCCCGTTTCGACATCGCTCGTTTTGGCGCCGAGGTGTTTCGGCCTTCGCCACGCCAATCGGACCTTATGATCATTGCCGGCAGGGTTTCGCAAAAGATGGCTCCGGTGATCCGCCAGCTCTGGGAGCAGATGCCCGAACCCAAATGGGTAATCTCCATGGGAGCTTGTGCGACTTCGGGCGGCGTGTTCAACAACTATGCGTTGCTGCAGGGAGTCAACCAGGTGATCCCGGTGGATGTTTATGTGCCCGGCTGCCCTCCTCGTCCCGAGCAGCTTATCTACGCGATTACGCTGCTGCAGGAGAAGATCCAGAAGGAACATGGATCGTTTAAGCGGGCATTGAATTTGGCGTAACGGCAGGAAGGTTTACCGCGGATTTGCCCGGATGTTCGCGGATCAAAATCAGGGGAATTCGAAAGCCGTGAGAACACCTCACGGCTTTCTTGGTAATTCTAGGTTTTCAATCACCGATCTACCTATCACGCGATTGACGCAGCGCTGCGATAGCTTTCTGTATGAAGCTCTGGATCTCCGCATTGAAAAGTTGTGGCAGGTCGGTAAAAAAGTTTTGAGCAGTTGAGGGCCAGTTGGATTGGTCGGCATACATACGGTTCAATCCCTGCTGAATCTCAGGATCGCCTCCGGTAAATCCGCCAACCAGCTTTGACCAGCGTTCCGCCAGTTCCCGGCCATGTTCTTCTGTCGGGTCATCACCTCTGCCGACAGCGGCCTCTACGTCCCGCAGCAGCTCTTTCCAGTCCTGGGTCACCTTGGCCTGCAATGCAGGCGTCCAAATCTTGGCCCGCTCCTCGATCTTGGCCTGGGCCTGGTCACTGTAATACTTCTTGCTCCATTCCATGTTGTTTTGCATTTCCATCACCTCGATGATTTTTTTCAAGGATGCCCAATCCGCCTGACCGCTGGACTGCATCGAGCGTTCAGCCTGTTCAATGGCTTGAATAGCCGTCTCCACCTGCCGGCGTTTTTCCTGTAAAAGCTGGCGTTGCAGGCGGAGAGTTGTGGCCAGGTCCATATCACCCTGATTGAGAAGGTCCTTGATTTCTCTGAGAGGCATTCCGATGAACTTGAGGGTCACGATTTGCTGAAGACGCGCAAAGCCCCGTTCGCCATATAAGCGATGGCCTGTGCCCGTACGCCCGCTGGGCTTGAGCAGCCCCAGACGGTCATAGTGGTGCAGCGTGCGAACAGTCACTCCGGCTTTTTCCGCAAACTCGCTAACCCGATACAAGGTAACTCCTCTCCCCATCATCCTGAGGTCTGACGTAACGTCAGGTGCAAGAGAAATTTAGTAGTTCGGTAATTTTCAGACAATTCAACAGCAGTTCCAGAAATTACCCAATTTACCGATTACTAAATTACCAATTCCCCTCGGGGCATCAGAACAGCACCTGGACGCATCCCACTACTCTGACTGGCCTGTCCCTTCATGCGTAACCTTAAAGTATTGCTGTTCGACATTATCGTCTTGTTCGTGAGTTGCTCAGCCTTGGCTGTAACGGATGCCAAGCTGAAGCAGGTGGCCATGATTGATCTTCCCGGTGATCCGGGGTTCAGCCATGTGGCCGTCGCTAATGGCCAGGTGGTGATTACCCGCCCGGAAAACAACACCGTTGAGATCTTCAGCCCGGTCAAGCGCCGGGTGGTGGCTCGGATTTCCCAAATTGATAACCCCAGAGGCATTGCCGTTAACGATGCCGGAGGCCGGGTCTATATCGCCATGGCCGGCAGCAACCGCATTGCCGTGGTCAGGACCAGCGATTGGCAGGTGGAGAAGCTTATTTCCGTGCTGCATACGCCGGAAAAACTTCTGTGGGTGGCGGAGACCAAGTCGTTGTATGTCAGCAGCGTTCGCGATCGGGTCTTGAGCGTAGTGGATCCCGAAGGCGGCGTGGAAAAAGCCACCGTCGAGGTGAACGCTCTTCCCCAGGACATGATTTACGACCCCCGTCGTCACCAACTCCTGGTCAGCCTGCAAGACTTGAATCAGGTCGTGGCTCTGGATTTCGCGAACACCTCCCGCCCCAACAAGATCGTGGAGACTTTCAAGCTGGCCGCCTCTGAGCCCACGGGGATTGTGTTGGATGAGGGCCGGCGCCGCCTGTATGTGGCTGTCCGCTACGCGGTATTGGTCCTGAATGCCGATAACGGCTCCGAGTTGGCGCGCATTGGCGCCCCGGGGGGGACGGACACCCTGGTACTGGATTCAGCCGATAACCTTCTTTATGCCGCAGCCGGGGATGGCATCGTGCTGGCCATTGATCTCGCTCGAAACAAGATAGACCATGAATTGCCCACAGACGTAAAGGGTTTCAGTATTGCCTACGATCCCAGCCATAAGATGCTGTTCTTTCCGGGCGGACGGGAAGGCCGGTCCAAGCTGGTAATCCTGCGGCCTGTCGGCATCGCTGCCGAACCGAATGCCCCACAAAACGCAGCGGGTCCCGCTACAGCGCCACAGACAGCTATGAAGAAGTAGAGTTCCCCTCACTTGGTAGGTGCAGGCGATCCTGGTTTTCCAGGTTCGCCCGTTCTTGCTCTTGGGCATGCAAAGGGCTGCTGAAGGCAGTCCTTTTCTTCTTCGCAACTCATGGCAGTTTCCGAGTTGGCGTATGTCGCGTGACTTGCTGCAGCCTAGGCTGTTGTCGAATCGCTCTAATTGTTCATGCTGCGGATTTTTTCTTCTTGTTGAAGCTCTGGCGCAAATCTTTCGCGTCCTGCTGCCCTTTACTCGGATGGAGGTGCAGAGCGTCGGTGCCGGGATCTTCCCCCTCGGTTTTTCCCGTTTCAGGGTTGGTGATGTAGAGCAGATCCGCCAAGTCACTGGCGTGCTCTTCTTCGTCTCTCAAGAGCTGTTCGATCATGAGCCGGGTGGTGGGATCGTCATTGGCGAAATAACGGATCATATCCTGGTAAAGCTCGATCACCATCCGCTCGGCAATCAGGTCTTCGCGAATCATGTCGGCCAGGGTCTCTCCTTCCACGTAATGCGAGGCGGACCGCTCCACCAGGTTCTTGGGATTGAAATCGGGCTTGCCGCCTAGCTGCTGGATACGTTCGGCCACCATATCGGCATGCTGGCGTTCTTCATCGGCGTGCTCTTTGAACTCGTTGGCAGCGGCTTTTCCGTGCACGCCTGTGGCCATGAAGTAATGGTGCATGTAGCGCAGCACGCAGACAATCTCCGTGGCCAGCGCTTCATTGAGAATTTCAATGGTTTTATCGACGTCGCCTTTGTAGCTCTGGGTCACGGCGCCATCCTCCATTTTTTCAATGGCGCGGCGGCGTAGGTCCTCAACATCTTTCACGAAATGTGGCATAGGGCTCCCTTCAGGGGCAAAATGATGGCATCTCAATAGGATTGCGGCGGAGCACTGGGGAGATGCCCTAAGCAGCAAATAGCAAATAGCAATTAGCAATTAGCAATTAGCAAACAGCAATTAGCCAGCTGGGAGGAAAGGCTTTGTTTGGCTAATTGCTATTTGCTAATTGCTAATTGCTATTTGCCAATTGCTCCCATCCCCATTTGACCTCTTGGCAACTTCGGGGCATAATAGGAATTCGAACGAACGTTCGGTCAGTTCACCTTATGGCCCTGGCTACCCCTGAGACCCGGCTTCCCAGCTTGCCCTTGAACGGACGCAAGCCTAAATCCGATTTGCCTGAAAAGGATTTCGACCGGCGGATGGCCATGGTGCTGGAACATGCCAGCCGCATCTTTTGTGAAAAAGGATACGAAGGCGCTTCCATGCGCGATCTGTCGCGCGCCAGCGGAATGTCGCTGGCCGGGCTCTACCACTATTTTGAATCCAAAGAAGAGCTGCTGTACCTGATCCAGAAGCACACCTTTACCACCATCGTCGAAAGGCTTCGCGAGCGGCTGGAACGGCCCAGCGATCCCGAAGAACGAATCCGCATCTTCATTCAAAACCACCTTGAGTATTCTCTAGCCAATAAAGAAGCCATGAAGGTGCTTACTCATGAAGATGACACTCTGAAGAACGAGCGCGGCGCGGAAATCGCGGCCATCAAGCGCGAGTATTACCGCATCTGCCTTGCTCTGCTGGAAGATTTGCGGCACTCAAAAGCACTACAATTTTCAGGACGCTTGGCGGTGCTCAGCCTGTTCGGCATGGTGAACTGGATCTACACCTGGCACAATCCGCGCATTGATCCGGACGCGGAAGCGCTGGCCCGGCACATGGGCGATATTTTTCTGGGAGGCGTGCTGCATGACGCCAAGGCAAAACGAAAGAATTCAAAAGTAAAAACCTAGTTAAAGAATTTACCGCAGAGGACGCGAAGGACGCAGAGAAAAATCAATGTTGCCGCTGATTCCTCAGACGAGTGATGAGCGCGAGATAAAAACCAAGATTTCCCAAGATTTTGAAAGATTCATAAGGAGCTTTGAACAATGGCCACAACCGAAGCAATTGAAACCAAGACTCTGGTGAACTACCGCGTTGAAGATGGAATCGCGGTGATTGAACTGAACGATCCGCCGGCAAATACCTACACCTACGAGATGAACCGGCAACTGGATGAATGCATCCTGAAGGCCCGCATGGACAACGATGTATACGTGCTGGTGCTGACCGGCTCGGGCGACAAGTTCTTTTCCGCGGGCGCCAACATCAAGATGCTCTCCTCCGTGGACCCCACTTTTAAATACTACTTCTGCCTGCACGCCAACGAGACCCTGCTGCGCCTGGAGCACACTCCCAAGCTGGTGATTGCGGCCATCAACGGGCACTGCGTGGGCGGCGGCCTGGAAATTGCCATGGCCTGCGACATTCGTATCGCCCGTCGCGACTCGGGCAAGATTGGCCTGCCGGAGATCAACCTGGGCGTGCTGCCCGGCACCGGCGGCACGCAGCGTCTTAGCCGCATGGTCGGTAAGAGCAAGGCCATTGAACTGATGGTCACCGGCAATACCTTTACCTTTGAAGAAGCCAAGGAGATGAGCATTATCAACGACATCTACGAGCGCGAGAACTTCAAAGAGAACGTGATGGAGTATGCGCGCCAGTTTACGCCGCCCAACAAGGCCGCCAAGGCAGTGGGGAACATCAAGCGGGCCGTGCAGACAGGCTGGGAGATCCCCATGGAGTCGGCGCTGGCCGTGGAGCGTGAACTTCAGCAACGCTTGTTCGCCAGTGAAGACGCCAAGGAAGGTCTGGCTGCTTACGTCGAGAAGCGCCCGGCAACGTTTAAAGCGAAATAGGCTTGGGCGTCTGGCCCCCGGTCCTGCGTGAACAGCGTTGGGGGCATGGGAGAGGGTTCGAGTGTGAAACTCAATCGCTGGGTGGGAGAGCTGTGCGGGCGTTTACTGTTCATGATGCTGGTAATCCTAGTCTTGGTTCCCAGTCACTATGAAATTGCGTTTGTGAAATACCTCTACCATGACAACCCAGCGCTGCTCGTACTGACACTGGTGACATTTATCACGTTGGTGATCGGGACGATTTGGCTGATACCTCGGCGGCGAGCCGAAAACGAGCAACAAAGAGTCGAGGCGTTCCCGGAAAAGAAAGGGATGCTTTGACCCATTTCAAGACTAGAGGTTATCCATGCTGACTGCGACAAAAGCGAAGGTGTCCACCGGTAAGCTGCTCATCAATGGACAGTGGATTGAAGGCTCCGGCAAGGCGTTTGATACGGTAAATCCGGCGACAGGGGAAGTACTGACCCAGGTCGCCGAGGCTACAGCCAAAGATGTTGACCAGGCCGTAGCCGCTGCGCGCAAGGCCTTTGACGATGCCGTTGGCCCGTGGCGCAAGATGTCAGCCAGCGAGCGGGGCAAGGTCCTGTGGCGCATTGCCGACCTGCTGGAAAAGAATATTGACGAACTGGCCGAACTGGAAACTCTGGATAACGGCAAGCCTATCTTTGAGGCTCGTTATGTGGATATGCCCATGGTGGCCGATGTCTTCCGGTACTTTGCCGGATGGGCCACCAAGATCCACGGCGAAACCGTAAACACCTTCAGCAACGCCTTCACCTACACCCTGCGTGAGCCTGTGGGCGTAGTGGGGGCAATCATCGCATGGAATTTCCCGCTCCTGCTGGCCAGTTGGAAGCTGGGGCCGGCGTTGGCTTGCGGCAACACGATTGTCCTTAAACCAGCGGAGCAGACACCTTTAACCGCTCTGCGTTTTGGAGAATTGGCGCTGCAAGCCGGACTGCCTGCGGGTGTCCTGAACATCGTTACCGGTGGCCCGGAGACCGGAGCAGCGCTGGTGAAGCATCCGGGCGTAGACAAGATCGCATTTACCGGCTCCACAGTCGTAGGTAAGGAGATCATGCGCAGCTCAGCGGACACGCTGAAGCGCGTGACCCTGGAGCTTGGTGGTAAGTCGCCTAACATTGTTTTTGCCGATTCCCCCATTGACGCCGCCGTGAAAGGCGCGCTCAACGGGATCTTCTATGGCAAAGGCGAGGTCTGCTGCGCCGGTTCACGGTTGTTCGTGGAAAAGAAAGCCGAAGATGAGTTCATGGGCAAGCTGGTGGAATACAGCAAAAAGATCAAGCTGGGCGACCCGCTCGATCCCAAGACCCGCTTAGGCGCGCTGGTGAGCGAGAAGCAGATGAACACCGTCCTGGGCTACATTGAGGCTGGCAAGAATGAAGGCGCAAAGCTGTTGGCCGGCGGCAACCGCGCTTCGGTCAACGGCGACCACGGATATTTCGTTGAGCCAACCATCTTCGGCGGCGTCAAGAACGACATGAAGATTGCCCAGGAAGAGATCTTTGGCCCGGTGTTGGCGACCCTGACCTTTGACGACGTTGAGGAAGTAGCTGAGCTGGCCAACAAGAATGTCTATGGTTTGGCCGCTGCCATCTGGACCAACGATCTTAAGAAGGCCCATCAGCTTTCACGGCGTTTAAAGGCAGGCACAGTCTGGATCAACACCTACGGCCTCATGGATGCCGCCCTGCCATTTGGCGGATTCAAGCAGTCAGGTTTCGGGCGCGAACTTGGCCTTCATGCCATTGAGCACTATACCGAGTTGAAGACGGTCTGGATGAATTTGTGAGGAGCTACTGGCTGCTAGCTTCTAGCTACTAGCCAGAGAAGCTGCTTGGGTGGAAGCCCCGGACTTTAGTCCGGGGAATGCGGAACCGGACGATGTTGGGCTTTAGCCCCGGCCTCGTCCGCTCAAACGTACATAAATTGACGACCAGATAACACAAGGTTTTTAAGCTAGCAGCCAGAAGCTAGGAGCCAGGAGCTACGCATGCCAGGTAAAGTAATGAAGATCGGAACATTCAGTGATTGGGTTGGGCTGTTCAAAGAGTGGCGCGAAGAAATCGGTGTGAACCATGAAGACTTCAAGGCCTTCAAGTTCGAAACCATCTTCGGCGCCATTGAGACCGAGGAAATCTCTTTTGGCTACTACAAGGGCCGTCCTAAGTGGGAGAATCTGCGCCAGATCCCCACGCAGAACATGCGTGATGCGTTGATGAACCTGATCGTCTACCAGGGCGATACGGAGTTTGCCAGCGTGGAACAGCAGCGTTATCTGTTTGAGACCGCCCCTACCGACTGGGACCGCTCCGCCCTCACCCGGGTCATGATCGAGGAGATGCGCCACGGCTGGCAGATGTGCGCCTTGCTGATTGAGCACTTTGGCGCGACCGGCAAAATGGAAGCGCAGAAGATGCTGGAGCGCAAGGCCTATGAGAACAAGCGTCTTCTGGGCTCGTTCAATGAAGAGTGCGACAACTGGCTCGACTTCTTCGCCTTTACCGATTTTGTAGACCGTGACGGCAAATTCCAGCTCCAGATGCTCAAGTATTCGGCCTTTGCCCCGCTGGGCCGCTCCATGAGCTACATGCTGAAAGAAGAGGCCTTCCACATGGGCACCGGCAACACCGGGCTGGCCCGTATCGCCGAAGCGGGCGTCGTCCCCGGCTGGCTGATGCAGAAGTATCTCAACAAGTGGATCTCCAGCGCTTACGACCTCTTTGGTACCGACCACTCATCTTCCGCCCATTGGGCCTATGTCTGGGGCATCAAGGGACGGTACGACGAGCTGAAGAACCCCAATGCGCCCGATCTCGACGATCTGAATGACTACAACCGCCATCTCTATCGCGACGAGTGTGTACAACTGGTACGGCGCATCAGCGTTGGCCAGAAGCCGGGCAGCGAAGAGCTCTACTGTCCGGACATTAAGTTCAACCGCATGATCGGTCGCTGGAAAGGGCAGTTCTTCCATCCCAAGACCGGCGAGCCGATGGAAGAAAAAGATTACAAGCAGCAGTTCGATACCTGGATGCCCACCACAGCCGACAAGAAGCTGCTCATGGACATCATCCAATCGGAAAAGCAGTGGATTGCCCCACGCACCGGCGCCCGCGACCCCCTGCTCACCATCGGTGAGGTAAGAAAGAACGGCATCAACATTAACGTGAATTAAGAGCTGCTAGCTGCTGGCTGCTAGCTCCTGGCCAGAGCTGAAAAATCGTGAGATCAAGTGACTCTGAGATTAATTCAGCGGAAATGCAAAGCGTTAAGAAACAGAAGACAAAAAGACTAAGTACTAATCGCTAAGTACTAAGAACTAAAAACTGATTTTTCCGGCTAGCAGCCAGTAGCTAGAAGCTAGCAGCCAAACATGTCCACCACAGCCCAATCCGCATCGGTCTACACCCTCAACGAACTCATGGTGGTGGCGGCGGCGCGTGAGATCAAAGACGGTGAAGTTGTCTTTGTAGGCATGCGCCTGCCCTTGATCGCCTTTGTATTGGCCAAAAAGACCCATGCGCCCAATGCGACTGGCCTGTTTGAAAACGGCGTGATCCGCTCCACTCCCTCTGCGGAATTGATTTACACCATGGCCGATCCACCCAACATTCTGGGCGCAACTCAGTGCCTGGACATGATGAGCGTCATGGGCCTGCTCCAGTCCGGCCGGGTGAACTTAGGTTTCCTGGGCGCGGCGGAAGTGGATAAATACGGCAACCTGAATTCCACCCAGGTGAATGCCAAGAACGGCATGGTGCGCCTGCCGGGATCGGGTGGCGCGTGCGATATCGCCTCCATGTCGCAGCGCTTTGTGGCGCTGCTGGAGCACAGCAAGCATCGCCTGCCGGAGCGCGTAAGCTACATCACCAGTCCTGGCAACGGGGAAGGGGATGGCTGGCGCAGGCGTGTGGGACTGCCTCGCGGTGGGCCATCCGCGGTAATCACCACCAAGTGCGTCCTGCGCTTTGGCGAAGATGCCGAGGCTTATGTCTCGACAATTCATCCGGGTGTGACCGTGGAGGAGGTAGTCGCCAATACCGGCTGGAAGCTGAAAGTAGCTGCCGATTGGAAGCCTACACCTGAGCCCAACCAGGCCGAACTCAAAGCCATCCGCGAATATGACAAGAAAGGTTTTTGGACCAGCTAGCGTGGTTCCATCGCAATTCATGAAATTTTATAAAGTCACTATCTAAGAAAAACGTCATCCCGAGCGCCGTCAGGAGCGCGCGTTTTCATCAGCGCGCGAGTAGGCGCGAGGGACCTTGTGCTTCGATGCACTCTGGGCTCTCACTGGCATGACTTCTGTTGCCAATGCCGCACCATCGGGAGACTGGGAAACTGTGGAGCGCAGCCGCTCTCAGCTGTGATCGCTTGAAGTGTAAACGGGCAGAATTACTATGACTACCGCCGCCGGCCAAAAACGCCTGACCCTCCAAGCCTCGGGGAACCTCGCCCGCATTACGTTGACCCATCCTCCGCTCAACGTAATTGACTTCCAGATGATGGACGAACTGCTGGAAGCCCTGCACATTCTGGAGCAACGCCAGGAGATCGCTGTCGTGATCCTGAGCGGGGGAGAGCGCGCTTTTTCGGCTGGTGTGGATGTCGCTATCCATACGCCCGACAAGATCCAGGCGATGTTGCAGAAATTTCATGGCCTGATTGGCGCGCTGGCCAAGTGCCAGAAGATTACGATTGCCGAAGTACATGGCGTCTGCCTGGGTGGCGGCGCGGAACTGGCCATGATCTGTGATATGGCATTTAGCACGGACAAAGCCAAGTGGGGTTTTCCGGAGATCACCCTGGGTTGCTATCCGCCCGTAGCGTGCACGGCCCTGGCCGCATTAGTCGGCCAGAAGCGCGCGGCTGACCTGATCTTTACCGGACGCGCCTTTACTGGAGAAGAGGCCGCCCAATGGGGCCTGGCCAATGAGGCCCATCCCGAAGGAGAACTGCGGGAGGTATTGGAATCTACACTGGATCATCTGCTGCAACTCAGCCCTGCGGCCCTGGCAGTGGCCAAGAAAGCGTTCTATGCGTGGGACTCAATCCACCTGGACAAAGGAATGGCCCGCGCAGAAAAAATCTATCTCGAAGATCTAATGCAGACCGAAGATTGCAAAGAAGGAATCAGCGCCTGGATGGAAAAGCGCAAGCCGGTTTGGAAAGCAAGATGAATGCATTTGGCGACGATCTGTTTTCAGCTTTCAGCCGGGGCGGGATTGGAACCACAGTCGAAAATAAGCGGATGCAGAAAGAAAATGACTGTCATCCTGAGCGGCAGCGAAGGAACTGCTCCGCTGCACTTGAGGTACACGAGAATCGTTCTGCGGATCTCTAGAGGATTAAAGAGGGATTGCGGAATCGTCAGTACAATCCAGAAGCTCAATGTGAGGCGATAACCGACATGGACCAAAACGCGGCAAACTTCCTGAGAGAGCGTATCCGCCGCCAGGCGCAAGCCGAAGGCATGCCGCTCTCTTCAGAGGAAGAGATGTTCTTGGAACTGGCTGCCGCCGGACGCAAAGAAGAGGCCCATGAGGCTCTGAAGAGACTGCAAGAACACGAGAGTATGCGGGAATTTGGGAGCCGGCTTGTGGGCCTGCTGTCAAGGGCTTACGAGGAAGATTTGAAATCGGACCCGCAGGCAAAGGAAAGATACGCACAAAATGTGCAAGCGTTCACTGGCGGTGGCGCTCTTTTCAGCATGGTTTTGCCGCTGATGTTCGGGGATGGTCATTCGCCAGAGGGTCCCTCGCAGCCAGTCGTCGCGCCGAAATCGTCCCCTGTGGCAGTGCTGCTGGTGTTGGTCTTCCTGCTATTTGTAGGAATGGTTTTGTGGATGGTGATATTCAGACGATGAATAAAGTTCTTACACTTCGCCAAGCGATTGCCGAGTTCGTCCCCGACGGCTCCAGTGTAGCCCTGGGCCTCCAGATGGAGCAGATGATCCCCTTTGCTGCCGGGCACGAGATTATCCGGCAGAAAATGCGTGATCTGCGGTTGATTGGCCCTATCTCAGACATTCTTTTTGACCAGCTCATTGGCGCCGGATGCGTGACGGAAGTGGTCGCTGCCTGGGTGGGTAACGTGATGATGGGCTCGGCCTACAATTTCCGCCGCGCTACGGAGCAGGAGAACCCCGGCAAGCCCGGCGAGAAGCTCAAGGTCTTCGACATGACCAACTTCTCCCTTGCCCTGTCGCTTCAGGCAGGGGCCCTTGGAGTGCCTTTTCTGCCCACACGCAGCGCCATGGGCAGCGATGTTCCTAAGAGCAATCACTTCTTCTACCAGATCATCTCTCCCTTTGAGCCGAAGGAGACCCTGTTGGCGGTCCGCGCCCTGCATCCGGATGTGGCCGTGGTTCACGTTCAACGCGCCGACAAGAACGGCAACGCCCATTGTTGGGGGAACTTCGGAGTGCTGATCGAAGGGGTACGCGCGGCCAGGAAAGTTGTTTTATGTGCCGAGGAGGTCGTCCCGGAAGACGTGATCGCCAGCGACCCCAACCGCACCGTGATCCCCGGCTTTTTGGTTTCGGCAGTGGTTGAGTGTCCTTTGGGAGCGCATCCCTCCCCGGTTCAGGGCTACTATAAGCGTGACGACGCTTTCTTTCAGCAGTACCATGAACAGACCAAGACTCAATCTGAATTCAACAGTTGGGCGCAACGCTGGATCCATGGTGTAGCCGGCGTCCAGGAGTACGCAAAGCAACTGGGACACGACCGCGTGGAGGACTTAGGCGTAAAAAACCACGCCTACGCAGCCGCCACGGATTACGGATATTGAGATCGGGTGATCGGGTGATCGGGTGATCGGGTGATCGGGTGATCGGGTGATCGGGTGATCGGGTCAGAGATGATGCTGGTTGCCGGTTCTTGGTTGCTAAGTACTAATGGCTAAAGGCTAAGTACTAGCAGCTAGTAGCTAGCAGCCAGAAGCTAGTAGCTTACACATGAAAAAAGAACTCATCGAAATTCGGGTCAACGGACGCACGCACGAACTGGCAATTGAGCCAAGCGAATTGCTGTTGGACGTCCTGCGCCAGAACCTGCAGCTTACCGGCTCCAAGCGCGGTTGTGACGACTCCTCCTGCGGGGCCTGTACTGTTCTGGTGGATGGCGTCCCTACACTGAGCTGTACCGCTCTGGCCATGAGCTTTGCCTCCCGCGAAGATGTTGGGGTCCAAAGCACACCCGAGATCGTGACCGTGGAAGGGATTGCCGAGCATGGCGCCTTGGCCGCCATCCAGAAGGCTTACGGCGATTGGGGCGGCGCGCAGTGCGGATATTGCACACCAGGATTCATGGTAACGGTAAAAGCGTTGCTGGATAACAACCCCGAGCCAAGCGAAGACGAGATTCGCCACGCCCTAAGCGGAAATCTCTGCCGCTGCACCGGATATACGCAGATGTACCAGGCAATCAAGGCGGCAATTGAGGCCGAGCAGAAAGCGGCCAGGTGATCTTGTCCCGAAGCAGAGCGAGGGGTTGCTGTCACCGTAGAGTGTGCATAGGGACTCCAATATCGGGTGATCGAAAATGCAGAAGGCTCTGAAAAGGACCAGAGGTCCTAAAGGCTAAATACTAAGGGCTAATGGCTAAGTACTAATGGCTAAGTACTAAAGACTCGGTTTTCTTCAGCTAGCAGCCAGAAGCTAGCAGCTAGTGGCTAAAACATGCCTATCCAACTCGCATGGAGTGTCGATAAAGACGATGATTTCGAAGTCCGGGATTTTGCTGCGCGTCTCCTGGAGGGCGCCAAGGAAAACCTGGAACGGGATGGCGAACTCGCGTCTGTAGCTTTCCTGGTTACCGGCACGCAGCTTCAGTGCTACGCAATCACGTTTGGCGATCACGAAGAAAAGGCATCGGCCTACCGTGATCTGGTGAGCGCCGCGCAGGCTGCGAATGGAATCGCTCTGGTAACTTGCAATGACGCCTATTGGACGAATAAAGCCAGCCCGGAATACGTGGAAGGCTACTATCCCGGCAAACTCGCAGCACAGAACGCCCGCGAGTGCATCATGGTCGCCGTAAGTGGCCCTTCCATCGAAACATGGTGTGTTGAAGTGCCCTACGAGCGTGACGGAAAGGCAATAAGGTTTGGCGAGCCGGCTGAATTTGCCGGCAAGCAGCTAGGCTTCCTGGAAGGCTGGTCTTCCGAAAAGCCACGAGTTCAGTAAGGGAAGAGCTGCTGGCTACTAGCTGCTAGCCAGATGGCGTGATCGGAACGGCTAAAGACTAAGTACTAACAACTAAGTACTGATTTCTAGCAGCTAGAAGCGACTCTATGACCAACTTCTCCATAATCGGCAAGCGGGTGGCCCTGGTGGATTCCGCCGGTAAGACCACTGGGCAGGGCAAATATGCTGATGACCTCTCCTTGCCGGGGATGCTGATCGGCAAGATCCTGCACTCGCCCTGTCCGCACGCAAATATCAAAAAGATCGATACGAGTCGCGCTGCAGTCGTGGAAGGGGTGGTCACGATTGTCACCGGGCCGGATGCGCCTAATAAATACGGCATCCTTCCCGTAGGCCATGA
>Ga0210400_10000758_pt1 | contig 34267 bp, 12 predicted proteins | sample IncBWH26MmetaG_FD_155456 | JGI IMG/M metagenome (GOLD analysis project Ga0210400, IMG submission 155456) | Forest soil microbial communities from Barre Woods Harvard Forest LTER site, Petersham, Massachusetts, United States - Inc-BW-H-26-M | ecosystem: Environmental > Terrestrial > Soil >... | reverse complement strand
GTCTGCGACTGCGAATCACTTTCTAGTTGCCGGCATGAGTTAGTGTTGCCACTGGAGTGGCTGCGCTCGAATGACGGGTAGCACATGAGCCGATGAGACTCCATCTATTTCGCGCAATTTTCGTAGTAGTGTGCTTGACGAGCGCGTTTGCGGACCGGCCCGGAGATTTTCGCGTCATTGGACCGGGGGGCGGCGGGGCAATGTTCAATCCCACCATCAGCCCGCATGACTCCAACACCGTCTTGATCTCCTGCGACATGACGGGCTCTTACATCACTCATGATGGCGGAAGCACATGGCGCATGTTCAATCTACGCGGGGTTGTAGATTTCTTCGTTTTCGATCCGCGGGATGCCAAGACCATGTACGCTCACGCGACGGGTTTGTGGCGCAGCACGGACGGCGGTGAACACTGGAATCTGGTTTACCCCAGCCCTTCGGCGGTGAAGGGCGTCAAGATGAACTCGGACCACTCCGACGAGCAGATCCTTGCCGATCCGGATCCTTTGAGCACGATCGCCGCGCTGGCGGTTGATCCCTCGAACTCGCAGGTTCTTTATGTGGCTGCCGGTACGAAGGAGAGTCCCGCCCTCTTCATTTCTCGCGATTACGGAAAGACTTGGAAAAAACAGGTGAACCTGCCCGATCTTCCCCGCCGGATCTGGGTAGACCCGCATTCCGCAGCCAATGCACGAACAGTGTTTCTGGCAAGCCATCACACGATCGCTGTGACTGGCGCGGGAGGCGTGCGCAGTCTTCCGCTTCCTGCCGCTGTCAATGACGTTTCCCTGGGCTTCGGCGCCGCGCAACCGATCATCTATGCCACTTCGGAGCATGGAATTTTCATCTCCAAGGATGGGGGCGCGAACTGGACCAAGAGCGGCCTGCCTGGCGCAGGCGGGAAAGTGCGCGCTATTGCTACCAGTCTGCATCATCCGGAGACGGCGTATGTCTCCTACGATCATCTGACGCTCGATGGAAATACTTGGCTAGGCGTTGCGAAAACTACAAATTCCGGAACCGACTGGCAGTTGGTGTGGAAGGAATCCGGCGTAGCGGCAAAGAACGTGGAGGACAATTGGATCACTCCACGCTTCGGGCCGGCCTGGGCAGAAAATCCTCTGAGCCTTACGGTCGCTCAACAGGACCCGAACTTAGCCTACGGTACCGACCTGGGGCGCACCATGCGGACCAGCGATGGGGGCGCTACCTGGACAGCGGTGTATTCGCGCAAGGTCGATGACGCTGGCTGGACGAGCCGCGGTCTCGACGTCACCAACAGCTACGGAATTCACTTCGATCCGTTCGATCCAAAGCGGCAGTTCATTACCTACACCGATATCGGACTCTTCCGCAGTGAGGACGGTGGCGTCTCCTGGGTGAGTTCGACGGCCGGTGTGCCCAGCGAGTGGATGAACACGACGTACTGGATCGTGTTCGACCCTGAAGTGCGTGGGCGCATGTGGAGCGTGAACAGCTACACTCACGATATTCCTCGCCCAAAGATGTGGCGGCACAATTCAGTGCTGAATTACAAAGGCGGTGTGTGCATCAGCGATGATGGCGGCAAGAACTGGACCAAATCAAGCACGGGGATGGACGAGACCGCGGCGACCCATATTCTTCTCGACCCCACCAGCCCGGTGAAAGCGCGCGTATTATACGTCGCCGGTTTTGGCCGCGGCGTTTACAAGAGTTCTGATGGCGGCCACACGTGGGCCCTGAAGAACGATGGGATCACGCAAGACGAGCCGTTCGCGTGGCGGTTGGCGCGAAGTTCGAATGGCGCGCTCTACGTTGTGATCGCGCGCCGATCGGAGGATGGAAGCATCGGCAACGCCGGTGACGGCGCGCTCTACCGGTCGACCGACGGAGCCGAGCATTGGCAGCCCGTCGCTTTGCCTGAGGGCACGAACGGACCGAATGGGCTTGCGGTCGATCCTCAATCGCCGGATCGTCTTTACCTCGCGGCATGGGCGCGAGCGGCGGGAGAACACGGGGACGGCGGCGGAATCTTTCTCTCGGAAGACGGCGGCGAGAACTGGAAACAGGTGCTCGAAAAAGATCGCCACATTTACGATGTTACCGTCGATTCCCAGGATCCCAATGTTCTCTATGCGGCAGGTTTTGAATCGTCTGCCTGGCGATCGGCCGATCGTGGGCTGCACTGGTCTCGCATTCCGGGATTCAACTTTAAGTGGGGACAACGAGTCATTCCCGATCCGGTGCACCGGGATGAGGTCTACATCACGACTTTCGGCGGGAGCGTCTGGCACGGTTCGATCAAGGGACAAGCTCGACCCGTGGATATCGCGACGCCGGTGCTGGAGCCTGGACAATAGCCAGAGGAGATATCCGTGATCACTCGGCGTCAGTGGTTGTATGGAGTGGGCCTAGTCGCGGGCTGTGGGACTGAAGTCGGCAGGGCCTCGGCGGCCGCTGTGTCAGGAGTTGCTGCCGAGAATGAGGGGCAGCCCGCGACTGGGCCAGCGCCTTTGGAACTTTCGCAGTATGAGCCCAGAAGTATGCTCCGCGTGCATGAATCCCGCGTCGAGCGTTCGAAATTTCCCTGCATTGACTTCCATACTCACATATCCGTCTCGACCAAGTCAGAAAAGGGAGTGGAACTCTCCCCCGATCGTGAATACCTGGGAACTCCCCAGGAACTGCTCGCCGTCATGGACCGCAAGAACATTCGCGCGATGGTCAACCTGACCGGTGGATACGAGCATGGCCTCGCCGAGGCCGTGGCGAAATACGATCGTGCGTTTCCTGGTCGCTTTTATACGTTCACCGAGCCGTCCTACTCTCGTTTCAAGGAACCGAATTATCCCGCGCTACAGGTGCAAGCGATCGAGCGTGCTCATCGGGAGGGGGCACGCGGGCTGAAAATTCTCAAGACTTTGGGACTCTATCTTCGTGAAAATATCACCTCGGGCTCACTGGTCAAAATTGACGATGCTCGTTTTGATCCCATGTGGGACGCTTGCGGACAACTCAACATTCCCGTGGCCATTCACATTTCCGATCCGATCGCGTTTTTCACCCCGACGGATCGCTTCAACGAGCGCTACGAAGAGCTGAATAATCATCCCGACTGGTCGTTCTATGGAGGAGACTTTCCCAGCAACGCCGAGCTAATCGCCGCCCGCAACCGGGTGATTGCCCGGCATCCTAATACTCAATTTGTGACGCTGCATGTGGGCAATTTCTCCGAAGACCTGCAAGACGTTGGCGAAAATCTCGACCGGTTTCCCAACATGTCGGTCGACATCGCGGCACGCGTCGGCGAGCTGGGCCGGCAGCCGGTCACCTCCAGAAAGTTTTTCGACAAGTATCAGGATCGAATCCTGTTCGCGACGGATGCTACGCCACACGGCGACGAGTATCCTCAACAAGTGTTCAACGACCAGTTGTACGAAATCTATTACCGATTTCTTGAGACGAACGACGAATATTTCGACTACGCTCCGGCGAAGATACCTCCGCAGGGACGTTGGCGAATCTACGGCATTGACTTATCCGATAGCATCCTGCGCAAAATTTACTTTGAAAACGCTGCGCGCCTGCTGCGACTTTAAATGCGCATCTTCTGGCAAATCGCTCTCTTAGGATTAGCGGCCTCGGCGTGGGCCGCTCAATCGGACGTGCGTGTCTGGCAAGGGACGCTCACTCTGCCGACTTACGAAGAGGGGCTGCCTGATCCCAATCCGCCGTTCGACCAGTTGACCACTGGGCGGTTCAACTATCCCTATACTTTGCGCAATAACCTGACCAGCCGGCGGGCCGACCATGACTGGCGGGCGATCTATCTCGAGAACGAATATCTGAAGTGCACCGTCCTGCCCGACATTGGCGGCCACCTTTACACCTGCGTCGATAAAATTTCCGGCAAGTCGATGTTTTATGCCAATCCCTCGATCAAGAAGGCGGCGATCGCCTATCGCGGAGCCTGGGCAGCATTCGGAATCGAGTTCAATTTTCCGGTCTCGCACAATTGGGTCACGATGTCGCCCGTCAGCTGTGCGTTTGCGAAACACGATGATGGCAGCGCCTCCGTGAGTGTCGGCAATATTGACCGCGTCTACGGCATGGAGTGGACGGTGGAGTTGATGCTCCGCCCCAAATCGACGGTGCTTGAACAGCGGGTTACGTTGAGCAACCGCAGCGACGCGCGACATCGTTTCTACTGGTGGAACAATGCTGGAGTTCCGGCGTGGGATGATTCGCGGATCGAGTATCCGATGCGATTTGCCGCCACCCACGGCTTCACCGAAGTTCACCCCTGGCCCGTGGATCAGGATGGCGTCGACTACAGTGTCGTCCGCAATCACACTAAAGGCCCGGTTTCGATGTTCAGCTACGGAAGCCGGGAAAATTTCATGGGGGTGTGGAATCCCCACACCAATACGGGGACCGTGCATTTTGCGGACTACGAAGAAGTTCCGGCCAGAAAAATCTGGTCGTGGGGAGTTGACGCGGATGGGCTCGATTGGCGCAAAGCCCTCTCCGACGATAACAGCGGATATCTCGAGGTGCAGGCGGGCCTGTTTCGCAATCAGGAGACCTATGCTTTTCTTGAGCCTCGCCAGGCAATTCACTTCTCGGAGTATTGGATGCCGGCGCGAGAGATTGGTGGAATCTCGCGCGCCAATCTGTCTGGGATAGCGAGCCTTATCCGCAAAGACGGCCGCCTGACAATCGGATTTAATGCGAACCATCCCATCCCAAGAGCGACGGTATCGATTCTGAAGGGCAAGCAGCAGATGTTTCGCGAGACCGCCGATCTGGCGCCGGAGCGAACTTGGATCCATGAACTTCCGAATGCTGACTCACAAACCAAATACACGGTTGTCATTCAGGATGAGAAGGGAACGACCCTTCTGCAGCAGACTGAGGGTGAATACGATTGGACTCCCGAGTCAGAGATTCACGTTGGCCCTCAACCGTCTTACCGCATTCGCGATCCCGACAAGCGAACCGTCGATGACTGGATTCAACTGGGCAAAGAGGATGAGATGAATGGTCGAAACTTGAGCGCGCTCGAAACCTACAAGGAAACGCTGACAAAGTTTCCTGACAGCTTCGAAGCACAGAAGGCAGCTGGGCGTCTGGCGGCTGGGTTGCTACGTTTCGCGGAGGCTAAGCAATATCTGGAACCCGTGCGGGCTCGAGATACGACCGACACGGAGGTCTCCTACTATCTGGGGATCGCGTACGATGGCTTGGGAGAGTCGGATCATGCGCGCGCCGCGTTCGAGGAGGCGGAGCGCCTTCCATCTTTCGATTCCGCGGCTGCTCTGTTGCTGGGAGAATGGCTGGCACGAAGCGGCGACTTGCACGGCGCCGAGCGCCATCTGGCGGAGGCCCTCCGTGATCATCCCGATGATCTTCGTGCGCTGGAAGAGTTAACTGCAGTTAAGGATGTTGCCGGCGAGTCCGAAGAGGCGCGAACGATGGCGCGGGAAGGGCTGGCTCGGTTTCCGCTCAGCTCCTTTCTTCGGGAAGAACTCGGCAGCCCTGACCTTGCCCACCTCGCCAACGATTCCAACCGCGTGCTGAACTTGGCTGCGGAGTATATCCGGCTGGGCCTTTACCAGAAAGCCTGGAATGTGCTTTCGAGGCAATATCCACGGCCCGTTAGTGATCAGAGTGAGCCTGGTGCGGCGGCCCCGGCGGATCATCCCATGGTTGCCTACTTCCGTGGCTTCTGCCGGGAGAAACTTGGACAGTCAGGAGCGGACGACTTCGGTGCCGCCGCGAAGCTGTCGACGGCCTATATTTTCCCCACCACTGCGGTGGAGTTTGCCGTGCTGCGTGCGGTTCTGCAAGCGAATCCCTCGGACGTTACTGCGCACTATCTGCTGGGGACGTTTTATTTCTCGCGCGGGTTGACCGATCCCGCTCTCGAAGAATGGTCGAAAGCTCGCAAGGCTGGCCCCGAGCCCCCTGTGTTAGATGCCAGCATGGGGACGGCATTGCTTCATATAAAGAATGATCCTGAACAGGCGCTCGCCGCCTTTCGCGACGGGTTGCGCAGCGATCCGGCCAACATCGCGATCTACTTGGGGATCGACCAAACTCTTAGCCTGCTGAAGCGGCCGGCGCGCGAGCGAGTGGAAGCGTTGGAGAAATATCCGCAGATGGACGCCGCGCCGCCGTCGCTGATCTTCGAGTTGATTCTCAATCTGGCGGAGGCGGGAAATGTTGAACGCGCCACGCAACTCTTCCACAACCGATTCTTTCCTCGTGAAGAGGGTGGGACCAATGTTCGCCAGGTGTGGATCGAAGTGCAGTTGATGCGTGTACTGGCTTCGGTTAGAGAAGGACGCTGTCGCGATGCTCTGACGGGTGCTGAACACCTGGGCTCAGAAGTGCCAGGATTGGCCTTCACGCGCGACGGGCTTGAGCCGATTCTGCAATCTGCACGAACCAGCTATTTTCTCGGCACGGTCTTTGCCAGTTGTGGAGAAGCGGCTGAGGCCAAAGCAAAATTCGCACTCGCCTCCTCGGCTACTGGTCCCGACCAGGTTAAGTGGGCGTGGTTGGCGGCGCGGAAATTGCCTGGCTTCGATGAGCCGCAAGGGCAAGATCGCCTGCGAGTTGCGCTGGAGCAGGCGGAAAGTCGAGCCGATACCAGCGGCTACCCGAGCTGGTGGGAATACTCGGCGGCATCCCTGGCCAAGGAACTCGGTCAGACCGCGGAGGCAGCCGAGCGATTTCGAAAGGCATTGCTGCTGCCCGACCGCATGCTGGCCTATCACCTCACCAGGTTGGCGATGGCAGAAACTCCGCAATGAAGTTACGCAATGAAGCTACGCCGTGATGACTTCAACTTTTGACTTGCGCAGCGCTTCGGTGAATTCGGCGGGCGCCCGGGTGTCAGTAATTAAGCGGTGGATTCTGGAGAGCGGGCCGATGCGGGAAACACTCCTGCGGCCCAATTTACTGAAGTCGGCCACCACGTTGACCTCTTTGGAAATGTCCATCATCAGGCCGTTGAGTTGGGCCTCCAGCACGTCCGGAGTCGATGGGCCAATATCGAGGTCGAAGCCGTCGACCGCCAGGAACAGACGATCGGCGCGAAACTCCCTGAGCATCGACTCCGCCTGCGGTCCCACGAAGGAGCAAGACACGGGACGAAGGAGTCCACCGATCATGATCACGGAAATGCCTGCGGCATCCATTAATTCGCTGGCAATGTTCAGGGCGTGGGTGATGACAGTAACCGACCGCAGCCGCCGGGCTTTCAGATGCCGGGCGATTTCCGCCGTGGTTGTTCCCGAATCCAAAATTACGGTTTCACCATCCTGGATGACATCCGCTGCCGCCCGCCCGATTCGAACCTTTTCCGCATGGTGCAGGCTCTTCTTCAGGCGCAGAGGATACTCCTGCGTCGCTTCTACCTGCCGGACGGCGCCCCCGTGCGAGCGCACTACGAATCCCTGGGACGACAGAACGTCCAGATCCGCACGCGCCGTCACTGCAGAAATTGAGAATTTCTCCACCAGATCCCCAACCGTGATCTGGCCCTTTTGTTCGATGAGATCAGAAATTCTCCGGCGCCGTTGTTCCGCTAACAAACGAGAATCTTTACCGCTCCGCATTCAGTTTGATCCTCAAGGGTTTAATACGTCTGACGGTGCTACGCCTCGAAATGGCAGCCCGCATATTTATACACTTGCGGTGGCTGGACAGAAGAAAGAAAATGTCAGGTAAACGATAGGGATATGCGAAACGCGTAAATTGTAGCATCCACCGAGCTTTGGCAGGCTTTCCTAAAGGCGGCCGGGAATTCAAAACCGAAGCGCGGTTTCGTTTGCCTTCCTTTTATTTCTCTGGATTGCGAAGCGTTGCGAGCAAGTTGACGCCGGGCAGCAGGTGGAATACGAGTACCGAATAATGATTTATGCGGAGGCGTGATTTCATCACGGCGCTGGCCTTCTCCGTGCTGGCCGAGAGATGGCCCGTGCGGGCACAGGGAACGGTTCGCCATCCGCGACTCTTGATTGCGGAAGCGGATCCGTTCACGGGTCTGTCCCTGTTGAAGGCACGCTACGCGGCCGGGAGACGCCCATCGGAAGACATGGAAGGTTGGGCACTCTCGTGGCAACTCACGGGGAACAAGACATTCGCCGAACGTGCGGTAGACGCGATGCGAACCCAACACGTGACCGCCGGCGGAAAGCCGTCGCGGTCGTGGGTCGACTACGCCCGGTGGTCGCTGGCATTCGACTGGCTGCTAACCTTCCCAGGTTTTGACCACGCATTAAAAGATCGAGTGGCCGGCGAGTTGAAAGAAGGGGCGGCGGCCATGATTGCCACTCCTGATTTTTCCGATCCCAGAGAAATGTCATATCACAACTATGCTTTGCGCTACCTCTCCCTCGCCGCCTTCACCACCGCGGCCGTCGAAGGTTATTCCGACTTGAATCGAACATCGAATCGAACCTGGCGCGAAAAGATTGAGAAGGGTCTGGCGAACATTCTCAAAACTACAAATGTCGTGAGCCCGGACGGCAGCTACCACGAATCGATGGACTACATGCGCATCACCTGGGCCTCGATGACGATGATCGCGGAATTGCAGCGCACCGCTGCCGGGGTGGATCCTGCATATCAGTTCCCGGTGTTTCGCAATATGGGGACCACGTATCTTTACAAGCTTCTTCCCGACGGGACGCCATCGCGCGAGGGAGACAACGAATATCCGATTCTGGATTCGCGAGACACGGCCGTTGTGGGTTATGCGGTAAATCGTTTCAAAGATCCGTACAGCGCCTGGCTTCTGCGCAAAAGCGGTTTTTTCGTCAAGGATTGGGTGCTGCCGGTTTTGGAGTTTCTGTGGGATGATCCGGAGGTTGTTCCACGCGATCCTGCTCTGAGTAGTGAAGAGGAGTTGCCGCGCCAGCGCTACTTCTCAGGTGTCGGGCATCTCGTGATGCGGGATGGTTGGAAGCCGGAATCGACCTGGATCGAGTTCGATTGCGGGCCCTATTTCGCCAAGCACCAGCACCTCGATCAAAATCAATTCACGATTTACCGTGGCGGATATCTTGCCATCGACAGCGGTGCGGATTACACCGACACGGAAAGTCCGCACTATCTGAATTACTACCGTCGCACGGTGGCGCATAATTCCATCCTGGTTTACGATCCCGCGGAAAAACATTTCTGGTCAGACAATGTCTTGCCCGCGGCTAACGACGGTGGGCAACGCATGGATTCCTCGCGCTACTGGAACACCATACGGAGCCCGGAGGACTGGGAGCGCACGCGCGACATTTGGAACCTCGGCTCCATGCTCGTGGTTGATCATCTTCCCGGCCACTATCACTACGCCATGGGAGATGCGAGTAACGCATATGCACGGACCAAAGTCCGAAGATTCACCCGCGAACTTCTCTACGCTCCGGAACACGGATGTTTATTTGTTTTTGATCACGTAGTCAGCACCGACCCGTCGTTTCGGAAGACCTGGCTGCTTCACGGTGTGAATCAGCCTACGGTGGATCAAGCCGGCAGCGCAAGCTCGGCGTCGGCCCAGGATTTCCGGAACGCCAAAGCGTTTCGCTTCGTCGAGGGATCGGGAGAGTTGCTGGTGCACGCGCTCCTTCCCAGGGAGCGAGTCGTGACGACGAGGGGAGGGCAGGGAAACGAGTTCTATGCTCCGGGCGATGACCACGGAGGAGCGTGGGGATCGGGAGAAAACTGGCCGCTTGAGCCAGCGGAAGGTGCAGCGTTGCCGGAAGACCCCAAGCTTCGGCGCATGTGGAAACTGTTTTGGGGCGGGGACTTCAACAGGATTCTCCCGTCCAACCACAAAAATGTTGTGCCTGGCAGTTGGCGAGTCGAAGTATCACCCGCCTTGCCGGCGGAGGAAGATTTCTTCCTTCATGTATTCGAAATCGGCAGCACTGGGACGACTGGAAAAAAACGAACGGAATTATTGGATGGCGTCCATTTTCAGGGTGCTGCCTTCGAGCGTGGTCCAATCGTATTGTTCAGCACGGCAGGTTCGATGGTCAGTTCCGGAGAAGTGTCTCTTCCGGACTTGGCTTGCGAATCGCTAACCATTACCAGTCTGCAGCCGAATTGCATTTACGAACTCAACTTCGGCGGCCTCAATGTTTCGTCTTCGCCTGCGGCCGTGCTTCCCGCCGTGACAGCGGGGACGGAACGGATTCGCGCTAACGCGAAGGGAGTTTTAAGAGTGGAGAACCGGGAGCTTTCCAATCTGCGGCTGCGGCTTGCACGAGTGTGAGTTCGCCCAATCTGAGTCGAAGGGCAGGTTTCAGATCAGACGCCCTTTCGCCAACCCCGATCGTTCTCGCTCTTTAATTCAACTGTAATTGCGCCGTTGTCGTTGACCGGCTGTTCGCATGCCCACGCAATCGGCTTTTTCACGCCGGGACGAATCTCCAGCTCAGCCGACAGAAAAAGCTTGCCGATGTAATCTTTGGGAAGAAGGAACGAAGCTTGCCGAAGTCCGCCGCCATGCGGATGCCCCGCATCCAGCGCTCCTCGCCGGCTTAATTTCTTGTCGGGACTTTCCAACTGAAGCCAAAGAACTCCGGGAACCCCGGACGTTCCCCGGTTGCTCACGCAGACGATCAATTCGAAGGCGCCATAACGCTTGCGTTCCCAGACCCACGAGGGCCGAAGGCGGTATCCCATACTGGTGCGCAGGCGTTCGAATCCGCGCGGATACATTTCGTTGTAGCGCGCCAGGTTGTCAGCCTCCGTCCACAGCCCCCAATAATTCGCCCGCAGGTCCGGAACGTGGAGCATGTAGTTCTCCAGTTCGTTGATTCCGGCGGCATCCAGTTTCAATTTCTGCGTATCGTATTGGCGAAGATAGCCGTCTTCCAGGATGGCGGCGATCCACGGCGGCCGGTTCGCCAGTTCGTCGATCTCAATTGGCTCTTCGACAATAATGCTGTCGGAGCGCATCCAGGCGCCTGCCCGCACAGCCATGTCGATGACAGTGCGATTCCCCACGTTGCTGATGTCAGGCTGGGTATTGACGGCGACCGGTGTCCTTTTCCATGTTTCCAACTGTCGCGCGGTCATGCTGACGAAGGTTCGTTGGGCCGTTACGAAGTCGGGGAAAGGATTGGGATAGTTGCTGGTGTGTCCCTCGCCCCAGAAGCCGTACTGCATCAGGTCCATCCATTCGATCAAGGGATTGCCTTCAAACTCGGCGGCCAGCAGATCGTTCAGCTCAGCGAATGCTTTCTGAAACTCCGGATGATCGTAGCGCGGTTCACGGTATTCCGCGTTTCCCTTACCGGGGATGCGGCCGATTGTGACCAGCGGTACGCGGTCGCGCAGAAACGGAGGCAGAGCAACTTGTTCTGGCTGAAATGATTCGTTGGAAAGTTGCACCCGAAACGCGACGCGAAGGCCTTTCCGTTTGGCCGCATCCAGAGTCAAGGCCCACACCGGATCGAGGTCGAGGCGTCCGGGACGCGACTGCACGTTGCGCCAATCACAGCGGATGTAGAGGACATCCACGAAGGGCAGGCTCGATATTTTCTCCACATGCTGTTCGAGCGATTCCCGGCCAGCCCGCGCCGCCAGAGAAGGCCCGCCCTCCTCCCAGGCATAGCCGACGAGTCCAAGTCCCGGATTTCGCAGGGGCTTTTCGGAAGGCGTCGTAAACAGCACGGTTTGCCAGCCCTGGTCCTGATCGATGTCAAACGGGCCTTGATCCAGGCGGTCCGCAGGCGGCGGCGCGAAGCCGCAGTTACAGTCCTGCGCGAGGCCGGCGGTAATGTCGCCTTGAGCCAGTGCCGGAAGCAACACGGCCGCTTTCAGGAGATCTCTGCGACGCATTTCTCAGTTTACCTTCCAGGATGAAATCTGTTTAGGATGCAAGTAGGACGCAAGAAAGAGAGCGCCCACGATCAGCACAATCGACGCCGCTTCGGTTTACCAGAACTTGTCGGAAGAAGGCTAGTGCAAGCCGGGGCTTGAAGCCATTGGCCTGGCAGACTCGATCAGCGGCCTCGCAACCCTGTCCCACCTACTCAGAGCGCGATACCAGTGCCCCTCATAGTGCCCCTGTACACCATGGGCAATCGTCCCCATGTTAAGCCCATACCAATCGTCACCCCTGCCCGGCAAGTAGATGTAACCTCGCTCCGTGGCGGGATCATATTCGTACAAGACTACATAGACTAATTTCTCGTCGGGGAATTTCGCGTAGAAAGATACTTCGTAGCGTTGAAGTCCTTTTGGCCGCTCCGTAACAGTCTGTGACCAGTCAAGGATGAACCCTTCAGTCCGCTCTTTGCCGTTGATCTCTACGCCTGGGCCCGCCCACACATTGAGATCAACATCTTTGAAATTTCTGAAGTCGGTGACTTCGATTGGTGTCTTGATATCCGCACCTTTGATCGTAAGTTTGCAAATATCCGCTTTTGCGAACACCAGGGCAGGGATTGCCAGCGAGACGAACGCGACCAAAACGGCAAGCTTTTGCCTCATTGCTCCACCTCGGCAACCAGTCGGCCCGCTACTATCCTACAAGATTAAGGTTGGAAGGTCGTCTGGGATTCTGCGGATTGCACGCCAGCGCAGCTCCAGCCAGCCGCGCGATCAGAACCAGCAGCCGTTTCGCCTCTGCCTCCTGAACTGAACTGAGCGGAACATCGCGGCTGATTGGGTACTCTCGGACGCAGACCGGCTAGTCGGGAGATTAGCGGGCGAGGGTGGTCGGCTTCCCAATCGTCATATTTTGATTCGGCTCTTCGTACAGCGCGAAGCCGTTCTATCGAACAAGAAGATCGTAGCCCTGAAAAGGCTGCGCTCTACCATTGCAGGCTGGGCACTCTCATTTCGACGCATTCGCGCCGATCAAGCGGTCAGTTTCGACCGGCCTCTGCCGTGTGAAAGCCGTGTGCGATTGTGGGCGGTCGCGTTGATTTCTGCAACAAGGCTCGACTGATCAGCGAGTTGCAGGCGGTTTGATTTCAGGGCAGCAAACGATATTGGTATTCATGGTCCAACGATAGTCCACTTATCGTCCAGATTTGAGCTAAAAAAGCCGGCCTCTGCTGCTAGGGCAGAGGCCGGCCTGTTTTCGGTTGGGAAAAGGGCAACGCTAACAGAAACCGATGGCTCGCCCCGCACGTCAATGATTTCGCTGTGGAGACGGAACGTCAACCAAAATGTTTTCTCAAGGTTCGATCTTTCAACGATCAAGGTTTCCCCCACGTAATCGCCAACCACAAGTCCTCCATCGAGTTGTCGTCGAAGTAGACGGTAAGTGGAGCGTGGGAAGCATCCGTAACCGTTGCAGGAAGAGCGATTTTTGCCAGATTACCCGAGAGGAGATTCCCTAGCGATGGATTTTGAGCCAAGGTATCGTTGTTACCCGTCTTGTCTGCCTTGTCGTAGATGTTTACGGTCGTAGTCTTGTCTGTGGGAGACATTTCGGCCAAAAATCCAACCGCTTTGGCTGGAGCGGCGCCTACGAGTTGCTGGGCCCAGAATGGGTAGAGTTCGGGTAGTAACGTGATCTGCAATTCTGCCGTCAGAGTTGTTCCCCCAATAGTGGAGCTCTGGAATTTCGCCCACTGCGAGGGGAATTCGTGACGGATTGAAAACAGACAAACCGATCCGACGGTTTGAGCTTTATTGATCAGGCCCTGCAGGTTCTTGGTAGCGGCGGCCTGGAGCGCTTCGCCGCCCTCGCGAGCGGTGTAGCGGACGTGCAGGACGACGTCGGTAATGGTATCGAAGTCAAACTGCCGTACGTCCGACGGAAGAGACAGTTGCCATTGGCTGCCCGCGATGCCGCTTTCCTCAAAAGGTAGATAGCGTTCGTCGCGTAAGTTGGTTTCGAACAGGCCGCTGTCTGCCTGGGCGGAACTGGTGACGATGGATTGGAGAGCGCCGTAGTAGTCATTGAACCTGTTATCGTCAGATCCAGCGCGAACATATCCCGTGCCCACATTCGCACTGATTCGGATGGAACTCTTCTGCAATGTGAGCGTGCAATTCACACTGGTGTAGGGGCCTGCGACACAAGGAAGAGTGAGTGCAATGTACTTGATGCGGCGAAAGTAGTGTCCAGGGCCGTCCATGTCAAACAGCTCTTCAGGCAGAGTGAAGCTGCAACTCCCGGTTGCGCGTAGTTGAACCAGAGCCAGCGGGTTGACCTGACGAAGGCTGACGTGTTTTGTGAGCTCGTATTCACGCTGATTCAGGTCGTGATAGGCCATTTCCATGGCCTTAATGTCGAACAGCAACTTTTCGCCAGCTAGAAGGCCCTCAGTGCCATCCAGATAGTTGTACTGAACATAATTTAAGGATGGATCGCCAATTTCGTTCTGCAATGCGCGTTCAGCCTTCTTGGCGACCTCGAAAGCGAGCTGGAAGGCTTTGGCATACAGAGCTTTGACTTCGCGTCTCATCAAGGCATAGAAGCTGGTCGTAGTCTCTTTGACCTGGAAGCCACCGACCTGGTTGCCTTGCAGAAAATCCGCGATTTGCTGAGCTTGCTCCATCTGGACTTGATGGTTCTCGTACTCCTTCTGGGCAATGGCTTCGCGGATTTGTGCTCCGCGGATTTGTTTGAAGATCTGGTTGATTTCTCCTTTGGCGGAATTGCTCTGGAACATCCATTCCTGTTCGCGGCGGGAATAGGAGCCGAGCTTGGCGGCATTATTCGCCTCAAAGGAATACTCTTCAGCAAAGGCGCGGGCGACACCAACCAAACCAGAAAGGTTGGCGCGCAGGTGCAATCCGCCTATGTTGATGTTTACACCTACGCCCATTGGCTGCGCGCATCCCTCCGTTTGCGGAACCAAAGAAAGCCCCGAACTCAACGCCTCTAGCCCGCTGGCTGTTATCTGGGCGTACCGCGCCAACGATAGCTTGTCCAATTCGTGAACCTCATAACTGCTCAGCGTCTTGATCTCACCATCACCATCGCTCACGGAGGGTGAATCTTTCGAAATATCAGGATTAATCGGGTCGAACTCCATTTCATTTTCGTTGGAGTCATCCGATTGAGAGAAATTCAAATTCTGCAAGCTGCCCAGATCCAGAGAATCCAGCTGCGGCAGGCTGCTTTGGACTTGGGCATCTGTGCGGCCCAGCAGTTTTTGGTAGTAGGTGTAGCGCTGGATGGCATTCGCGAGCGATTGCTGCAATCCCTGGGTAGATTTGATTGCATCCTGCCACTGGGAATACTTCACCATTTCCATCAGCCCAAGGATGATATTTTCATGCTGAGCGCGCATGAGAGAGAGAGACTCGTTGTCCTGCTTCTCGATGGCAGAAAGCAGGTTGGCGCCCAGGGATTTTACTTCCTGGCAGATTTCCGTGGCTTTGGAAACCAGTAGTTGGAACCTTATCAACGGCAGAGGTTGGTTCAACCCGCTAACGATAGAACTCACATCCAGTCCGGCCGCAGCGGCGCGGACCAGCAGGGCAGGATCAATGGGTGGATCGTAAAGCGGAAGTCTCTGGAATACCCCCTGTAGGTTCAGGCTGTTGTGAATCTTGAAAAGTCTGTCGGCCACTGTGTCCCAATAACCAAGCATCTGGTCGTTACTCGGGATACAGAAGTAAAGCGTCTGCCCGATACCCGGAAGGATTTGCGTGCCATTGGGGTCCGTTCCTGAACCGGACAGCGGAGCCACATCGAATGGGATGTCCACTTCCATGTCGACCAGAGTGTTGCCGAAGGCGTCAAGGTTATCCCCTCGCAGATCGTTGTAGGTGAGCGGCTTGACCGATCCTTTTTTCGGGACCGCCTGGGGTTTATCTCCAAGTATGTTGGCGGCCATAACGTACAACTGTGTCGCTTCATTAATGGTCTCGATCGTGTACTGCTGGAAGAGCGAATCCCCCCATGCGATAAGGTTGTCCAGATAAGCCATGACCGTTTTGAGCATGTAGGCGGTCGGGCGGAACTTGGCAACGTCCCATGGCTGAAAAGGATTTTGCTTCCAATCGTTGATGCTGTCGATTGTTTGCTGGTAAAGCTCGGGGTCCTGATTAGTAGAAAGGTTTACCAGAACTTGCTCGATCATTTCGACGTCGGTGTACTGAAAAGGCTGAACTTTCCAGAATCGCTCTGGCGTTGGCCCCGGGCTGTTGTCGGTGGGATTGAAAATATAGTGGAACCAGTTCTGGGCATCCTGAAATTTCTGGTTCTGGCTTAGGTGGACGGCAATCAGGAGTGGCGCGTGGAAGAAGAGTTCCCAGTTGTAAATGGAATATGCACCGTCGAAGGTAAAGTCGATGTTCTTGGCGGGGCCCGGTTGCTGTACGAAGTCCCAATCGGGGCCGTATTGGGTGGCGAAGATGTCTTCGTAGAAAAACGGTTGGGGCAAGCCGCTGCGAATTGTAACTGCAGTCCCAGGCGGCAGGGTTACGGAGGATCCATCGCCGCTGAGGACAGCGTAGCTCGCGGCGGGCAGGGCAATGGTGACAGCTGTGCCGTCGGGCAAGATCGTATCCGAGCCAGCGATGCTCCACTGGATGCCACTTGAAGAAGATATGGGGAGGTTTCCTGGTAAGGTCACAGAGGCGGCTGTCGTCAGCTTGGAGGAAGAACCATCTGGATGTGCCACGGTTGTCCCGGCAGCGATGCTTACCGTCGTCCCGTCAGGAAGCGTGATGGGAGTACCCGCCGAAAGAGAAATACTTGTGCCGTCCGGATTGCTGCCAACAATGTTGGCGGAGACCATGGCGCGGGTGCTGTTGGGAATCACTGCCAAAGGCTGAAGGGGCTGGCCGCTCGGAGGATTCGGCTGGGGAAGATAAACCGTGTCCGAATCCTGTAGCTCGGAAAAACCGCCGTCGTTGAGGCGCTGCATCAGGGCGGTGACGTACGGGTGGAAATGGGGAAAGAACTGGTACGTAAGACTTCGATCCCGCAGCGTGACGTATCTCTGGATCGGCGTCCAGATCCCTCCGCCAGTAAGAGTCTGATAGGGCCTCACTTTGCTGTCGTAAAGATTGTGAAAGCTTTGTGGTAGTGCCATCGATTTCTCTCCCTCAAAGATTTTCTTTCCTTCGCACGCCCGCCCCTCCCGCGAGTCAGGTTCTGTTTTGCACGGTCTTCAAAGTCCGTAACTGATTGAGGTTGAGACCCTGCTTACTGACGAGATTGAGTCCCTGACTGGTGAACTGGCCGGCCGGGACGGAGCCGAGTACGGCAACCGGTCCCGTGGAAGAAAAACCAGTAACTGCGGAGCCTGCGGAAATGGCGGCGACTTTGATGGCGCCGTTTTGGCCAATCCAAGTATTGTCATAAGCGACGGCCGTAGCAGGATTTGTCACCCAGTCGACGGATGATTGCATCGGGTAGACGGAATAGACCGGATCGCTGGTATTCACCTGGACTGGCCCCGCGACAGGTACCTGGGGAACAACATCGACCTGATCCAGAGCTGCTACGTCCGACCAGTTCTGCGCCGGCATGGGCGGCGAAATCGCCCATCCCTCCCATTCGCCGATGGTTTTTTCAGTCAGGGATGGTTGGACAAAGAATGTGAGTTCATCATTGGTAGAAGGGTGAGCGGTGTCCTTGTAGAAGAACGGGCTTACCAAACCACCTGCTTGCCAGTAGAGCGGCTCATTCGCGGGGAGAAACGGCGAAGGCGAGACTGGGTTCGCGCAAGTCAACAATTCGAAATTATTGACGCTTTCAAGAATTTGCTCGGTCTCTTGAGTACCGCTGCTATCACCGGCAATCTGACTTTCGAAATTGACAGCCAGGGCGCTGGATCCTGCGTGAGCGGTGGCATCCACCACAGTCGCGTTGTAGGGCATGGACGGATCAGGCGACCAATACTCGGAACTGAAATCAGGATTGCAGTTCTTGCTGGTCACGCGGAACGAGTGTCCGCCGCCCACGTTGATCCACCCACCGAAAACTCCGGTAAGTGCGCCCGTGACAGGACGTTCCGCGATCCGTTCCGATATCCCTGTCGTCACAGCCACTGGATTCGTCCAAATGCTTTGCCGGTACTCATAGACATCTGGGAAATCGAGATGAATTCTTACCGCACCCTCGCTTCCGTCGGAATCCACGTCCTTTGAAACATGGATGTAGACGGAGCTAGGCTGGAATCCATCCGAAACGACAACAGGCGCGTACTTGTTGATGTCTGAGGAAATGCGATTACTCCACTTGCCCTGGAAGTACTCGCTCCAATGCAATTGAACCTGCACTTGCGGCTGCGCTTTGGCGGTATTGATGCTGCTTGCCAATTCGCCAAAGCTCAGCTCCGCCACCTTCCCAGTCGCAGCGGCAGGCGGCTGGGTAGGCGACACCGGCGTTGAAATAAACGTTGCCCAAAAAATGCACAGTTTGCCCTTCCAAGACGCCAGGACGATATGGTCGCTTTCGATGTCAGGGGTTACCACTTCCCATGCCGACCACACACTGTTCGACAGACTGCGGAAGAAATATTTATGAGGGTGGCAGTATGTCCGCCCCAGCACGTAGAGGGTGCTGAAGTCTGGAGAGGCCAGATCCTGATCGAGGTACGCAGCTACGATATCCAATCGGGCCCGTACATCCAGTCCCTTCAAATAGGTCAAGAAGGCATCTTCCACCAGGTCACTGGTAATGTCACCTTGCAGCAACGAACTTTCCAGCGCCTGAAACAGGTCGGTTTTGTCGGGCCGCAGTTCCGGCTCCATCCAATTTTCGGGGAAGAGGAAGATTTCGCGATTGGCTTGCCAGACACGGTAACGCTTCATCCACTCCCACCAATCTGCGTCGATCGCGCTGGGTGAAACATTCTTGGCAGGCTGGATACTGTTGCCATTTTCCAGATTCAGAAGACAACGCTGAACAAAGGTTTGTACAGAAGACATTGCAAGCCTAAGCCGCGAGGTTTGCACTACGGGCTCCATCCCCGGGTCCACAAGGAAGTACTCGAAGAGTTGGTTGGAATTGTCGAGCCCCAAGGCATTTACCAGAAACGCCACCAGGGCGTCGCGTTTTTTCTGGCGAAGTTTGTCGAAGACAGATTGAGCAATCGGCCGCCACGCATCAGCCGTGTATTGTGCCTTTACCGCGTTCTTCAAGTTCGCTGCGATGACATCAGGAGTTTGGGCGCCCGCGGGCGGAGTGGGCGAGGCGATGACGGTTGAGCTTACCAGTGAGGCCACAGGGATACTCACAATCTGTACCAACTGGAGAGCATTCCAGACGCGGCGGATACCGATGTTGTTGAAGAAGGGTGTATCAGTTCCAAGGGCTGTGGCGACATCGTGAACTACTTGGGGATCCCGGCGGGTCAGATTGGCGAGAATTGTCCAGGGAGTGTTGGGTTCGGGCAGCGAACTTTGAGCAGCCTGGAAAACATCCACCAGCCCGTCGGAGCCTCCGGCGGGCCCTTTGCGAAGATCCGCATAGTCGGCAAGAGTCAGGAATTGGGAGAATAACGCGACCGCATTCGCGGGAGAGTCGTCGGAGGGTTGCGTGGGAAGCGCGTTCAGTTTGAGATTGTTGAACTGAGCGGCGTTGGCCACAAGGTAGACGATCTCGCGTTCGTCCAAACCGGTGACCTGAAGGATCTGCAGGACCTTTGCGAGCAGTGTTTGTGCTCGCGAGAAGCTCGCAATGGACTGTTGCGAGTAGAGAACGATCTGGCTCAGGGGACCCTTAGGCAAGTTTTCTCCCTGAATTAAAAGGCTCGCGCCATGCGGTCCCAGATTGGAGAAGTCGAGTGTGAAATGGTAGGCAGCGCCGCCCTTCAACTGGACGAACTAACTGATCTCGTCACCAGCCTTGGCCGCGGTCAGGGTTGGCGAGATGATCGGATTGTCGAACAGGGCAGCCGGATCTGGCGAATCTAAATGTAATGAGGCCGCTGCGCCGATATCGCCAAGTTCCGCGAAGAACCGATAGGAGCCATCCGTTGGCACCTGCAGATAGCCTTCGAAGTGCGCGCTCGCGGTCCCGGCCTGGCTGTTTGTGGAATCGGCCGTGTCAGTTGTGGCTGCGATCCCCCCTGCCAGAGGAGTGCCGGTACCATTTCCCGAACTGTAATACGAAGCGTTGACTCCCTGCTGTCCTACCGCCAGAAATGCTCCCAACAGTGACTTTCCGATATTCGTGGGATCGGAAAGAAGGGCAGCATCAGTAATCAGCGCTTCCGTTAGGTTCGGGTCGGAAGTGAGATTGGAGGATAAGGTTTGTACAACCAGCTGGCGCGAAAGCTTCTGCGCGAGAAGTGGAAGAAATGTTTGTACCAGCTGCGCTTTGACCTGCCTTTGTTGTTTGAGAGCATCGACTCCGATGAACGGCTGCGAGTAGGTTGTAAGGTCGGCGGCCGAGACAGTAAGAACGTTTGTGGCCAGAAACTGGAACATCGTGACAGCCTGATTGGCTATATCCTGCAGCAGGGCACTGAGAACCGCAGCCCCAGGCACTAGATTTCCGAGTTGGATACTCATAGCACTCGTGAGCACACCCTCGCAGATAAGCGTCTGCACTTGCGCCCCAGAGTTATAGCTGAATTGAATTTCTGGGACAGGATCAGTGATGGCGCCCCCCGGCTGCTGGGCAGTCGCCAAAGCCTGAAAAAACGCAACGGGGTCGATTGCGGTGGGCGTTGGCTGGGTTGCAACGTAGGTTTGAACATTGACCCACATGGCTAAGACAGAGCCAACCAATTGGGTGTATGCAGGCAGTGCCTGCTGCTGTACATTGCTCAAGAGCGTCGCAAACAGCGTCGCAAGTGCCGGCGGCGTAAGTGGGACACCAGTTAGAACATTCTTGTTTGCATCGGTCAAAACTCCTCGATAGCCGAGCCACTGAAGTCCATCGGATTGGTCATAGGTGAGAGCGAGCGCAGAATCCTTCTGCGTGAGAGTGGCCGCGGTGGCCAAGGGCAGTCCATTCGCGAGACCGGTCTGTACTGCTTCATATTCCGCCAGACTCGCCCAGACTCCGAGGAGGTCATTCACTCGCTGCGCAAGGGCCTGCTGGGCTTGCGTCTGCAATTGATCGAGCAGGCCACTGAATAACGGCGAGCTATTAAGTGTCTCCAGCTGTGATTTTTTCCAGTTGAGGAGCAGACCCCTGTAGCTCACCGACTGTGTCCGCGAGATGTTTTCGTAGTCGAAAGAGACCTCAGCCTCTTGCGCAAAAGGGGTGGGATCAATCGCGTTGGCCGGAAGCACATTCGCCGCAGTGGCAGTGTAAGTTTGAGAATCGGTGAGAAGAGTGAAAAGACTCTTCAATATAGCGGGGGGGAAAAGACCTGAGAGGGTCTGGTCGATCAGGCTCTCCGATGTACTCGCGAGATTCGATGGCACCGCGTTCTGAACTTGAATCTGTTGCAAACCGTTAGCGATGGACTGCACCAGCGACATGAGGGCATTCGGACCGCTTTGGTATTTGCCCACAGGGTCAAATTGCTGACGCAGGAGATACTGCAAATCTTCCACGGAAAAACCGCTGCTCTGCACCGCAACGATTTCTTTGACGAATGCGAGAGTCTGGTTGAACAGGACATCATCGGCCAGCAGGGATAAAGGAGTGCCGGAGAGAACATGGAAGGGATCGAGTCCAGCCATTGCCTTCAATGCAATCATGTCGGCCACATCCATCTGCAAGCATTTGGCCAGCGCGCTGTAGCGATAACAGATAGAAAGATTGCTGAGGGTAAAGCTGGGTACATTTACGTTTTGTCCGTTCACTACGGCGGCAACGGTGGTAATGGCTGGACCGGCGTCCGCGAAGATTGCGGCAATCTCCACCGCAGTCAGCTCCAACGCTCCCTGTACAGCAGCCTGATGGTTTGACAGCGGATCCGAAGTGGACCATGGAAATTGACCGTTCGGGTCATCAAAAGCCAAATCGCTGTTCAGTGCGCTGGTATTGAGAAAAATCTGCGCATAGAGCGGGCCGGTTCCCTGAACCTCAAGGTCGGTCCAGAAGGGCAACAGAGCGATGCGACCGAGCGCTGGCGACAGCTGCGAATTCAGATCATCGAGGTGCGCAAGATAGACAAGTGCGGTCTTCCACGACGAACTGAAAGCGGCGGCAAAATTAGGATCGGTCCAGGCCGGAAGGTTGGATGGAAAGAAAAGCTGAAGGGCGCGATCGGTCTCGTCCATGGTCCAGCCCAGTTTTTTCCAAAGACGGACAAACAGATTGAATCTGAGAAAGTCCAGAGGCTGGGCCGCCGAGCCGTCCGCATACAGCAGAGTGGTTCCACTGAAGTTGCAACCACTGTCGGGATCATCAAGGACCAGAACTCTCTTAGAGTAATTTGCCGGCAGAACGGCGGCCAGCCAGGTCCGGGCGTTAAAAGTCGAAGCCGGATTCCGCAGTTTGTACTGGGCCGTGATTCCGTCGAGAAGAGCCTCGAAGGCGGCTTCCTGCGGAGCGGCGAGAGCGGTGTATCCAGGCTGGCCGGTATGACTGAAAGCATCGTTTATGTCGATGCTGAAACGTTCGAATTGAAAAACCAACGGGTATAGCCCCGGATTCAGAAAACCGGTCGTCATCAAATCGGTGAGTTCCTGGTAGCTCAATCCCAGGAGTTGCGACAGGTTCTTTGCCGACTTCAAAGGCGCTATGAGGTATTGACTCGGGTCCGTAGGATCCAACTGCCCGTTCAGAGCCGTGTTCTCGTCGGCGTAGCCGTAAAGTGCGAACCAGTTCTTGACCGTTGGTTTCTGGGTGGACGGATCGATGACGGTCAATATGCCATATTCAGCAGGCGAGAGCCCCAAGGCCTCCGCGAGAATCTGGGCCCGATAGTAAGGATGAGAATTGGCGTCGGTGAACAGTTCAAGATTGTCCACAGGGCGCAGGGTGTCAAGCACTTGCGCCAAGGGGCTCTTGAAGTAATTCAGGAAACCGCGAACGGTTTCAATCCACAGATCAAACGGTAGGTTGAGTGGATAGTCGGCTTGCTTGAGGGTGGTGTTATAGACCTGAGGCAGGATGTGTTGTGGCTCGGCGGTTAAGTCTGCCGTGGTCGCGGTTCCGGTGTCGTAGGCGGCACCGGCGCCCAGCCCGGAGTTGGCAATGTAATATTCCAGGATCTCGTTGACAAGATCGATATAAGGCATCGCGGTATTGGTGTTCTCGCAGGTTAAAGGAAGCGCACCAAGATCCGGACGGCGGCCGGGCACAGTTTTATCCTTGCCCAGCAGGACGTCGAGCGGTGTGTAACCGGCTACATTCGGAGTTGATTGCCGTAGGAACTCAAGCAGATCGACAAAATAGGCGGCCGGACTTAATACAGAACGGCAGTCATCGCACTGGCAAAAATCCATATTGCCAAAAAGACTGGCCATGCTGGGGAATTGCTGAACCACGGCATTCTTTGCATTCTGCCGATCGTCGTCGGAAGCGGAAAGTGCATACACCGGCGCGGCAGTATCCAACTGTTTCGCCATCGTAAAAAAGTTAAAAGTTACCGCGCTGATCATTTGCGCCCGCCCGTAGACCAGGGAAGCCTCGGTGGCAGAAGGGAAGGCATTGGAATAGTTGCTCATGAATTCGTCTTTGGTATAGGACGCAATGTCACGAGCCGAGGTGAAACCGAGTTTCAGAGCGGCTTGCAGAGACTCCAAATTCGGAGTGAGCGAAGATAGACGATGCAATTGCTCCACGATCGCCGTGCTCGCAGCGTCCAACGTAGGCAGGTTCTTGGCGGAAGCTTTGAGGAACACGTGTAAGGGGGTGCGTCCCAATTTGTATCCCAAGGGTGCCGCGGCTCTCAGAAACCCCGAAACGCTGGCTCGACTGTTAGCGCTGACCGCAAGATTGTTTCTGTCGATTTCTCGCGCGGTAACTTCTTCGACAAAACTGGATCTGACGCCAAGGGCTAAATCTCCCGCATACGCGGCTAACCGATCTGCGGTGGTGTTGCCGGTGTAGAACGGGGGAATCAATTTTTGCAAGGCTGCGTCGCCGCCACTGCCAGCCAGCGCTGTCAAAGCGATCGTCCATGTGTTCGGTAAGTGATAGTCCTTGTCAGCCATTTGCGAGATATTGCTTAGTGAGCCGATGTCCTGCTGAAGTTTCTGGGCTAAAGGAGCGTTGTTAAACGTGAGATAAAGAAATTTGCCTTGCAGCTTCAGCAAGTCCAGGGTTGCGACGGGAATCTGAAGATTTGCGGCCTGTTTCCACAAGTCGGCTCCCGCAGACGGATTGCTGAAATAGAGATTGGCAAACTGGGTTGCGCCGGCCACGCTCGGCGGGGGCAGCAGGTCACCGAAACTGGAGACGGCGCCGGGGACGGTCATCGCCAAACGCGTCTTGGTGGCGAAATTCTGGAAGGCAGTTGCGGCGGCGGTAATTTGCTGCGGGGTTAGGCCAACTATTCCCGCCTGACTCGCTTTCGTCAGCGCCGCCTGCACAGTATCCGATGACACCATCGCCAGGTCTTGCGTATTCCTGGGGAAGCCGACGCGATACAGAGCGTAGAGCACATCCTGCGCCAAGCCGGTGGCGGCGGTTTGCTGGGCAGCTTCGGCGGCGAAGACGGCCAGGCGCGCGTCCCACCACGTGTTCGCGGTAATCCAGGACAAGTCCTGGCGGACAGCATTTTCCTGCGCATTGCCGAGCGCGGCGACTCCTCCGATTCGGCCCATGTCGGCGGAGAGTCTTTGGAATTCGGGCGCTAGCGGCTGAATGCTCGCTGGGACAACGAGGTTCAAAGTCTCCTGCGGCTGGGCGTTGAACTTCGTGTTGGAAATGGTGACTTCTTTGCCAGTCGAATCCACCACCCGCACTTGCAGGTTGATCGATGTCGCGGCCGCGCCCGTGGGGTTGGGGGAATAAGTCAGCGAGTAATTGCCTTGGGCGTCGCTCTTCGTCTCACCAAGCTTGATCTCCTGGCCGCCGAAGCCGATGTTATAGATCCGCGTGGTGATTCCGGTCGCTGGCAGGCCGTTGTCGAAGACCAGACTGCCTTGCGCAACGTTTATTGCTGGACCGCCGACGACTCCTGGATTGCCTCCCATACCCATTCTCCTTCTTCCACGTGTCTGCATCCCACACGTCAAAACCGTGAACCTGACGAGCATTGACGGTATCGAAGTTATGGGGAGCCAAATGATTTTTAGCTGCGACTCCGCCCTGGTGACCGTAAGACTAGTGGCAGCGTATTTTGCGCCGCGGCACTCGCCACGTCGTCAGCAGTGCCGCACTAGCATTACGGAGCGGCGTGACCCTCCCGGTAACCGCAAGCGGTTATCTTACTGAAACTTCTCAACGGCCTTTTGCGCCGCCTGACCGACTTTACCGCGGTCAAGTGGTCAAGTTCTGACGGAGACAGGCAAAGCCGAGTTCGCTGGAACTGCGCAGGCAGTTGCTTAACGGAGGTGCCGAGAGCGTCGAGTGATGTGTTGTTTGGCATTCGATCCCCCTCTTGACCTAGTGACCCCGACCACGTGTGTGGTTCGGTGCCCTGAAGTGGCGTGTCGGAAATGTGTTACTGTCTCGCCCTTGCAAGGCTTGCGGTGCTGAAACACCAGCCGAGGACACAGATGTTTCCAGGCCCGTAAACATCAGGCAAAGGATCCGTAAAGCACTGGGCATTCCAATTCGAGTACTTTCCTTCAGCTGCGTCTCTCCCGAGAAAATCGGAATCAAGCTGATCACTTCTTCCATATACGCCGCGCTCGTCACCGTGAGTACCGCTCTGCCATGTACCTGTTCCTTTCTTCTCCAGACCCAGCCAGGCATTTAAAGCTTTCATTATTTTTCCCGACTGCCCACGTGAAACCCCGATTGGGTTGTCGAACGTTACAAAGTTGCCAGTTCTTCGGGCGCCCGTCTCGCTTAGTTTGTTTGCATACTTTTCGGGAAGTCCGGAATAATCGGCATCCGTATCGATAACCTTAGGTTCATCTTTGAGCGGAGGATTTGGAATGTCTCGGGCTTCGAATTCGCCCGATGCGGTAACGGCGTTCGGTCGAGAAATTGCCATCCCCGTTAGCGTGCCGACCACCGCTCCCTGAAAGACCTGGACATCTGTACTCTGACTTTCTTTCACGATCTCGTTAGTCATCGCGTTTAGAGCATTCGATTTAACCTGCCAGTCTGGATGATCTAGTTTTGCGCTCCAATAGCTTTGGTTGGCTTCCGAAAGCCGACCCTCCTGCCAATCTGCAACCCAGTCAGGGTTGTCGAGTCTGCGACGCCAATAAGGATTGCTGGCCTGCCTTTCTGCCACTTTCACCCTGAAAAGAAGATCCCCAATCATGTGACTTATCAACGGAACGTCGGAACGCTCTCCCGCTTGATTCAGGTTGCTGGACACTTGCCGCAGCAAAGCGATCCGGTCGTTGATCGCCCCGATCTGTTGCTGTGTCAGCAGGAAATCCGGATTGCTGTTTTGAGGTAGCCCCATAAGATACACGTATCTCAACGCGTTGTAACGAGCCTCAGTCTTTGCGATGTCCTCATCGCTCGGAATCCGGCTATCCGTTCCAGTATGATCCGCAAGTCCCGTTGGAGAGGACCTAACGTACTCGTATAGGTTGAGACTGTCCGTCAGGCCTGTTGGATCACAACTCGTCCACCTTCCCAACCAGGTCGCGTAATACCGAGCCTTGTGGTAACTCAGCCCTGTCTCCTCGTCCCTCTCCATCCCCGTATACCGATATCTCTTCAGCGCCACCTCCACAGCACTCCGCCCCGCCTGATACGAAGTATTTCCATAAGGGCAGTACTCCTCGTAAGAAATCACCTGCGCCTGATCATCCAACTCCAACGATGCCGAGCCGAGGTGATTGCTGAACTGGTAGCGTTGCAATTGTGTGGGTGATCCGTCATTCCCCTGTGTGCGAGTCTCCACCAGGGCGACGCGCTGTTTGGCGTCCATCACGTGTAGCGTCTGACGCTCCAGCGTGACCGCGTTCGTGCTGTCATACTCACGGTAAACTTCGAAGCCGCCCAGATAGAACCGTTCCTTCTTCTTGATTCCCACTGACGATTCCGTGACCTTGCGGGCGCGCTGGCCGCTGGCGTCGTACACGTAATAAGTGCGCTCACCCTGATGCAAAATGCCGTCAGCGTCGCTGGCGTTCACCTTCTGGCGCTGTGTAACTTGCAATTCATCTTTGAAATTCCACTGCATCGCTTGCAACTGCGGCATTGTGATCATGTTGCCGTGCACGTCATAGGTGTAGCTCTCAACCAGCGGCTGATTTCCGCTGATGGTCGTACTGCTCAGCCGGTTGCTGACTTTTCCCGTCTCCAGCAGGCTGGTTTGGTTGTAAGCGTAGGTACGGGTCCATCCCGGATCGGCGAGATTGCTGACGCGATGGATGAACTGCAGGAAGTTGCCCACCGCGTCGTATTGATACTGCTCGGTGTAGGTGCCCATAGCCTTGCCATCGCTCGGACTGAGCAAGCCCACGCGAGGAACATCGTTATAGGAACTGGCAATTGGCGAAAGTGGTTTTCGGTCCCCGCCTAGTCCGAGTTGTTCGCGGCCGCTGGCCAGGGTCAGCCGATAGATTGCGTCATACGTATAGTCATTGCTAGGCTCGACGCGCTGGTAGCGGAAGAAGACGGCGTTCTGGATATCCGCATCATCCTGAATATGGGTGATGTTGCCCACCGGATCGTAGGAATAGAACAGGTCCTGAACGGTCTGCTGGCCCGCTGAAAAGCCCAAGCGGGTAGTCGTGAGCTGAGTCAGGCGGAATGTGGCCGAATCGTAGGTGTAGTCGGTGCGCGTGTCATTGCCGTATTCGATCCGCGCTCGCTGACCTTTGGCGTCGTAGTCAATGTTCGTGATGAAAGAGGTTGTCGCGTCTGCGCCGTGTAAGTTAACGCTCAACGTCTCAAGGAAGTTGGCTTCGTTGTAAGTGGGCTGGGCTACACTCCCATCGGGCGAGGTTGCCGAGATCGGGCGATTCAGTGCGTCGTAGCGCGTGCTGCTGGTGAAAACTTCCGGCTCCAAAGCCGGCGTCGTCGACCAGTCGGGCAAAGGCTTGTAGTCCGCAACAAACTGGCGGCTGCCACGCAGCAGGTTGCCTTTGAAATCGTAGGCTTCATCCTGGTTGGTGACCGGGTTGTGTCCCATGCTGGTCACGACGCCGGCGGTATCTCGCGCCTGAAATACGCGAGTGCGCAGGTTGAGAGCCTGGTCGTTGGGCTGCCCTTCGCCGTAGTCGATTTGTTGAAACAGAACTTCTGCTGCCTGAGTTCGTGGATCCGAGTTGGCAGCGTCCGTGCCCTGAACGAATACGCTGGTAGGCCGGCGCAGGGGATCATAGCCTGTCCGCAAATTGTGGCCCCGGGTGTCCCAGGCCCGGATGGGTTTGCCCATGACATCGTTGAGCATCCAGCGCTCGCCCGCCTCCATGCTCGCCTGATGGATGTGGTTGCCAGGCATGTCGTAGTCATAAGCCATCACTTTGCGGTCAAGAGCGTCGGTGACTGAGCGCTGCTTGCTCTGAATATCGAGTTCCACGCGCGTCGCGTATTTTCCGTCGCCACCGTTGTCGGCGATCGTCAGGAATGGCCGGCCTAGAGTGTCCGAGTACCCGATAGCTGGAGTGTTCGCATGCGTGGCGGCTTTAGTGGCGGCCTCCGCTTCTTTGGAACGTATAGTTGGATCGGGCCAGAGTTGTGCAGCCTGCGTTGCATACGCTGGATCAGTGCGGAGCGCATACCAACTCGGAGAATAGTCGCTGCTTGGCAAGAGCCGGAAGAAGCTGCCCACGTCGAGGTCAGCCGTAGGATCAGTTTGCAGGACGGTGTCGTTCACATCCCAGGTGTCCTGATGCCAGGGATCGAAGACCACCTTGTCGTAGGTATGGTTCGGATGCAGAGTGGCAACAACCCGCTCGACCGGATCGTAAAAGAGAATCGGGCTCACTCCCACCTGCATGCCGAACTCGAACTGATGTCCCTGTGGAAGTTGACTGAAATACGGTTCGTACCGGCGAACGGGCCTACCCTTATTGTTGAAAATCGTCCAGCCGCTGCCCACCCAGCGCGGGTTGACAGGAGAGCCTCCATCGATGACGGGCCCAGGCTCAGCTTGGATTTTCTTCTGGATCTCGCGGCCGTACCCGTCAGAGTAGCCGAAACTCATCTGCATTTTGCTCTGTTGGCCAGCCCCCAAATCAGCAACGTGAGTCTCGCGCGCTATGGTCGCGGCGAACACGGGTTCCCATTGGGTAGGATCATCCGGCGTCCCCGCGCGAGTATTAAGGAATCGTTGGACGTCGTAGACGATGCGTGTCGTGGCATTTCCTAGCAGAGCTGCTGCCAAGGTGTGCGGATCGGCTGCCGCATAGAAGTCATCGATTTGCGATTGGATCAGGTCAGCGGTAAACCCCACAAGAGAATCGCCCAGATTCTCTGTGGTTTTGCCCATCACTGCTGTTCCGGCCACCATGCCCAGCAGATCGAAGCTGACTGCGGCACGGTTGCCATTGGGATCAGTCAATAACGACGGAGCGAGGACGCGATAATCGTTGGTTGCCGCGGCCACGTTCCCTACGGCGTCGGCGGTCTGCACGGCGAGTAAACCGTAACTGTCGTAGTTAGCAGTTGTTGCATTGCCGAAAGGATCTTCGAAACGGCGTGGTAAGTAGGAGCTACGCCGGGCTTCATTCTCTTCATCAGGAATGCCGGGCGAGAGGGCATAATACACGCGACCGGACTGTATCCACCAGTTCCCATTACTATCCAGGTCAACGTAGGCGCCTCCATCCGAAGTGATGCTTTCCAATACTGTCGCAGGCGTGGGCAGCAGACTAATCCCGCCGCGCTGATAAACCTGCGAAAGCAAGCCGGGGGTAAAAGCGAGCTCGTAGCTGCAACCCGGTAACGCCAGCGAGCCCAGCTCCCCCAGGGGCAACAGAGCTTTATAGTTGCCGGCAGCCGCGCCCATATCGTCCGGGCGGTACTGAGTTCGCGCCTGTCTGATGAGTCGCCGGTAAGGTTGTCCCGCGTTCAGCCCAGTCGCGTTGAAGTTTTCATAAGGAATATCATGAGCTCCGTCGCTGGCCGCCTGCACCTTAGCCAGTAGCTCGTCGAAGCCCAAAAGGTTGGTTATAGCGGATTGCGTGTTGGCTGGCTGAACTTGGATTAGCTCGTAGCTGCTCGCTTGCGCGGGCAGCGGAGTGCGGTAGCTGTCGTCGGTTAGGATGGCATTGGTGTATAACCTTTGCGTGTAAGTGCTCAGCAGAGCGGCTTGCTTCGATTGATCCGCCGGAGTGAGAGCGGGGTCCAGATATCTACGACCGTAGGCAAGGGCGACCGACTGTAGCACGTTTCCGAAAGGATCAACGGCCAACGTCATCGCGTGTGTGACCCTCGGGTCAGCGGCACTCTTTGCGTCCAGCGGAGGTGCATTTTGATCCGTTAGAGCCCCTCCCACGACCTTGAAGAGCTTCCGCTCGTAGTAGTAGTCGATGGTCTCGCGTGAGTGCGCGAGAAAAACGCCGAATTGATTTGGACCCTGAGGCTGAAGCACTTCGAGGGTGTAATTGCGCTCAGAAGCGGTGTACGGACGATCGGAATCATCGGTACCGTCAAGAGCGTAGATTTCTTGTCGAAGGATCGAGCCTCGAAGGGCGCGGCAAGCCTCCCGCATTTCCTCGCCGGAGAGATCGAAGGGCAAACGGCTGCCATCGGAAAGCAAGATCGTTGTGGGCAGAACCGTATCTTCGAGGAGTATTGCTTCCAATTGCTCACTGGTCAATCCGGAGACCGCATCGCCAAGATCTCCTTCCGAGTAGTACTCCTGTTCGAGGTGTCTGGAGATTCTGGATTCTCCGAAAAAAGCACCAGTGTGGAACCATGTCTTAGTCAGTACCGGCGGCACATTAGAGGGTTCGTCCTCGTTCGCCGCCTTGGGGAAGTTGCTGGAATCCGAAAGTGTGGCGAATTCCTCGGTATCCCATTGGTCCACTCTGCCGAACCCGCGAAACTCGCGTTCTACTCCGTCGTAATAACCGTGTTGATAGGCATAACGCGTAACGAATCGGTTGCGGCTGACGTAATCGTACGTTTCCACTCGTTCGACCACGTGAATTGGGAACGGGATGCGCGTTAGCCATGGTGTTCCAGCGAGTTTGTCGGCAACGTAGAACTTTGTCGATGGAGCATACTGAACGCGTGTCTCAGCCCCCAGATTGTTGATCGTATGTACGAGCAGATGGGGCTTTTGGCCGCCCATGAGGTCGATGTAGCGCATGGGCTGGCGAGCGTTACCGGGCAATGGCGATGACCAGACAAGGCAAGCTGTGCCATTTCCAAGGAGATCCAGAGCAGTTGCGGAAGACACGCTTTCCACCGAGGGAAAGTGGTTCAAGACCCGCTTCTCACCCCAGGCGTTGCCCGACTGGTTGAAGTACAAATGAACTGCGTCGCTTGCGAAATAGATTATGTCGACAGTTCCGGAACCGTCGATGTCCGCCAGTCGTATGCGGCGCCCATCGAACGCATCAAGTCGCTCCAGTCGGGGCGATTGATTCATCGTGACTTTGGGCCCAAAACGGCCGTAGCCGAGATTCGGCCAGTAGCAAACTTCGCCGAGGCGAATGCGAACCAGATCGGTGAGGCCATCACCCGACATGTCGGCGAGAAAGATGGATTCGGTGCCGTCAGCAAAGACAAGCCGCGGGCCTTTCTCTTCGTCCAGAGCCTGCGGCACGCGTTGCGCCGGACCGAAGCCAGCCGTGGAGAGGGATGTGTGCCACCAGAAGGCATCGTCTTCGCTAATCAGCAAGTCAGGGAACCCATCACCCGTGAGATCGATAAATTTCAGATTAGGGTTTTTCCAATCCAGCACCGGAAGAGACTGAAAAGCTTGAAAGGGCTCCCAGTCTGCGTCGTTGGCACGCTCGAAGAATCCAGGGGTAGAACCGTCGAACTCCACTAGGTCAAGGTGGCCATCGCCAGAAAGGTCCATCAATTGTTGCCGTCTGCCACCCAACGCGGCTAGAGACGGTTGGCGAGCAACTAATTGCACCGGTCCGAACTGGGGCAGAGTGAGAAGCTCACCATCCGATACTTGCTGATTCGCCGCACTCAGATTTGGTTTGTAGAACCAGCTTCCACCTTGTTCTGTGAGGATGCCGGGCAGTCCTTCGCCATCAAGGTCCACCCATCGATATTTCGTCCCGTCGAGTCCATAAGGCAGGTTTTTCAGACTCTCCGAATCGACCTCGCGGACGGTCTCGTTGATTTCCGCCTCGGTGTATTCGAACTGCAGAGGCGGAAGCGAGTTCGAGGCGTAACCGCCAGAAGCATTGCGGGCGTAACCTGTTTGCGTCACCGAGAGGAGGTAGGAATAGAAAGGTTTGGACAGATCGGTGGGCAGCGTAGCCGAATGAACAAAATCCGTGGATCGAACCAGACAGTCAAGCCCGACATGCGCCTCTTCCGCGAAATGATGGAACATGAGTACACGGCGGCACAGGCGGTAGGTACGAACTTCGAACGTGGATCTGTAAGTTGAAAATGGATCGAGGCGGCAGTTCCAGGGCTGGCCCGTATCTTGCGGAACCGGGTTCAGCAAATCGTGCTCGCCGTAATCAAACACCAGTTGGAAGCACCAGTCAGCCGGCAGCGCGACGGGAGTTGGAGCTGTCAGATCTGGGGAATATGAAGTGCGGTTACCGTAGAAGACATACTTGAGATAGCACTTCGCAGAGCGCGTGGCGTCGCTGCGGTTGCGCTCGTTGGCCTGGGTGAGATCAACACCAGCGGAGTCGTCCGGCTTGTATTGATAGAGGACGACATTGCCTTTATCGTCGTAGCTCTCAGAGATGAGCCAACTGAATATCCGGCTGGGATCGGCAGGATCAGCGATGCGGCTCTCGGCAGTCTTGCCATACCAGGTTGTGAGGTTGTCCTTTGAGATGGATCGCCAGAAGGTGTTTTGCGCATCTGACAAATTGGTCCAGCGTTCAATGCGGGCGAATAAACCTTCGACCCGTGGGCGATATCGGTGAATGCTGTATTGTTTTCCGTATAGGCTACGCGACGAAACAACGTCACGAATCCACTGGTCTGTCGATTGAACCAGTGCAGGGACGAGGTCTTCCGCCCCTGAGAGGGTGAAGACGTCGGATTCTTCTGCGTCGATATATTGAGGGAGTCCCTTGTCGGTTTTGCGGGTTATTACCGGCAACCCTAGAGACCAGCCAAATCCAAATGGACCATTGCTACTGCCCGAATCGTACGACAATAAAAGTTGCGGACCGAACCCGGCGCGTCCTGGACTGGCGTAGATCGGTACGGTCGTCGATCCTGTGCCAGTGACGGGATTGGCTGCGAACTTCTCGCCAATCCCACGAATTGCCCCTCCACCGCTGGGCAATGCGAGACTTGGCGGTACAACCCCGAATGCCCCGTCGTCCTTCGTGTCTCTGCTGTTTGGTGGCGACTTTGTTGCCATGCTGCCCTGCCTTGAGCTTCCCTTGTTGGTTCACAGCTGCTGATACGGAATTGTTTGCCGAACGCGACGCAAAGACAGCGCAGAAGTGTTCGTCAGGACGCTACAACTCTCCTGCACCAACGGGTGATTCTCTTTGGGGTTCTCGAAAAAATGCTCGCGCTCCAGACGACAGCGAACATTGATAGTGCGTTTTAGTTGGCAATCGTTACATGCTGCCACTGTTTTCCGCAATACAAAATCCCCGCCGGTTGCGAGAATTCACAAGGCTTATCGTTTCGAGAGGCGTTTCGCGGCACTACAACGGTCCGGACTCGCATCACCTAGTTCTCCTGCAGGGATACACGCTAGGCTCTCAATTCCTGCGATGGAGTAATCGCCCGAAGCCGGATTGCGGAGGTTCCCAATCCACAGCTGCACGTCGGATCAGGCCGTCGGCAAAACATTCGAGCTCGGAGCCACCAAACGGGCCAGCCGAGACCGACTTCGAGACGTTGTTGGCAGCACTTGATCCTGACCCGAGGGATAGCCTGAACGGAGTGCGTGACATGCCGAACCAGTTGCTTTGTTGGGGACTTTTTATTTCGGTTACGAAGCGCACCGCTCGACGACTGGGATCATGTGCCGTTTTGCTAGAGCCTCAATTTCCGGCTCGGTCACCGCCGAGAGGTCTGCGCTTTCGGTAGCGATGACCCGTCGAGAAATGTCGGGATGATGGGTCTTCAAATATTCTTTCAAAAAGTCGGCGGCGTTGCTTTTTCCAGTGGCATGACCGATCAGGACGATCTCATTCGCCGGAGTGATATCTTTCGCGATCTCCTCATAAAACGAATCCTCTTCGGGTACGCGCTCGCCCCGGTAGTGCGCTTCCTTTCGATGAATCAGATGAT
>Ga0210400_10000757_pt1 | contig 34269 bp, 41 predicted proteins | sample IncBWH26MmetaG_FD_155456 | JGI IMG/M metagenome (GOLD analysis project Ga0210400, IMG submission 155456) | Forest soil microbial communities from Barre Woods Harvard Forest LTER site, Petersham, Massachusetts, United States - Inc-BW-H-26-M | ecosystem: Environmental > Terrestrial > Soil >... | reverse complement strand
CGCCGCCTCGATGGCGCTGAGTTCGGATGGAGACAGATGCTTCATCACCAGCTCCCCGACGATCCGCCGCCGCCGAACGATCCGCCGCCGCCGGAGAAGCCGCCGCCTCCACCGCCGCCGCCCCAGCCGCCGCCGCGTCCGCCGCCGCCCAGGAAGAACGGCAGCAGCCACCAAGCGCCGCCGAAGCCGCGCCCGCCGGCCCGCAGCAGGCCCGCGATCACCCAGAAGACGATCAGCAGGATCAGGAAAACCGGGATATGCGGAGCCGCGCCGCGATCGGCCTGCGGCCGGGGCTGCGCCTGCGCCTGGGCGACGTTCGCCTTGGCCTGCTCGTCGGGCAGGGACAGTTGCGCGATCAGCGCCTCGGCGCCGGCGACCACGCCCTGCTCCATGTGGCCCTGCTTGAACTGCGGCAGCACCTTTTCCTGCAGGATCACGCTGCTCAGCGCGTCGGTCAGCACCGGCTCCAGGCCGTAGCCGACCTCGATGCGGACCTTGTGGTCCTTGGGCGCGACCAGCAGGATCGCCCCGTCGTTGACGCCCTTGCGGCCGAGCTGCCAGGCGCGGCCGAGCTGGTAGCCGTAGTCCTCGATCGGAAAGCCCTGCAGGTCCGGCACGGTGGCCACCACCAACTGGTGGCCGGTCTGCTGCTCAAGGCTCGCGAGCTCGCCGTCGAGCTTCTGCGTCGCAGCCGGCGACAGCACGTGCGCCTCGTCTACGACCCGCCCGCTCAGCGCCGGAAACTTCGGGGTCGCCGCGAAAGCCACGCCGGCGATGGCGAAGAAGGCGAGGACCGCGGCGCAGACGTTTCGAATGCGGTTGCCCGAGGCCTTGCGACCAAGCTCCTCCCCCGTAGCGGCAGCGTGCGGGGGAGGCGGCAGCGAAGCCGACGGAGGGGGCGTTGCCATCGCGCGGCGCTTGAACCAGCGCCCCCTCCACCGCTTCGTGGTCCCCCTCCTCCGTGTTTCGGGGGAGGTTGAAGGCGCCGCCGCCGTCACTTGGGCGCCGGAGCGGGCGGCGGCGGGCTGCCGGGCGCCGCGCCCGACGGCGGCGGCGGCGGGGTGGTGTCGAAGCTCACCGTCGGCGCGGCCTGGGCCGAGGCGCTGGCGGAGAAGAGCTGCATGGGCTTGGCGTCGGAGTGCAGGGTCTTGGCCCAGATGACCTGCGGGAAGGTCACCAGGGTGGTGTTGTAGTCCTGGACCGCCTGGTTGTAGTCGCGCCGGGCGATGGCGATCCGGTTCTCGGTGCCCTCGAGCTGGCTCTGCAGGGCCATGAAGTTCTCGTTCGACTTCAGGTCCGGATAGCGCTCCTGGATCATCATCAGCCGGCCCAGCACGCCGCTCAGCTTGTCCTGCGCCTGCTGGTACTGCTGGAAGGCCGCCGGATTGGTGATCGTCGAGGCGTCGACCTTCACCTGGGTGGCCGAGGCGCGGGCCTCCGTCACCTCGACCAGCGTGCTCTTCTCCTGGGCCGCATAGCCCTTCACCGTGTTCACCAAGTTGGGGATCAGGTCGGCGCGGCGCTGGTATTGGTTCTGAACCTCCGACCATTTCTCCTGGGCGGCGAGGTTCTTCGTCGGGATGGCGTTGTAGCCGCAGGCGGCGAGCAACAGCGGCGCGAGCACGATGAGGGCGACGCGCGCCCAGAGCTTCGCGAGCGGGCGGGTCCGGAAACGGTTCACGTTGATGTCTCAGCTCCCCATGGGCTCGTGATCGAGCCCGTCATACGCCGATATTTGGCCCTGCCGTTGATCCGGCGCAACGACATCGGGCATGACAGTTGCGTAACCTCGGCCGTCACGCCCTTCCGGACCCTCGATGACCACGCGCCCCTATTATGCCGAAAAGGGCCTGAGCGCGGCCTTCTACGACACGGTGACGGCGGCGGATACGCGCCTGGAGGGCGACCTCGACGCCTACGCCCGCCTGGCCCCGGCCGGCGGGACGATCCTGGAGCTGGGGGTCGGCACCGGGCGCCTCGCCTTCGGCCTGGCCGAACGCGGCTTCTCCGTCGTGGGCGTCGACATCGCCCCGGCCATGCTGGCCCAGGCCGCCGCCAAGCAGGCGGAGCTCAGCCCGGCGCTCGCCGCCCGCGTCGAGCTGAGGCGCGGCGACATGACGGCGCTGGACCTGAAGCGGACCTTCGACCTGGTCATCTGCCCCTATTTCACCCTGGCCCACATGCCGCGCGGCATGGCCTGGAAGAACACCTTCGCCACCGCCTCGCGCCATCTGAAAGCCGGCGGCCTGGCGGCCTTCCACCTGCCGCTGGTCGACATCATGCGCCTGCCCGGCCCGCCCGAATCCAGCCAGCCGGTGCTCGACGAGCCGATCCCCACCGGCGGTCGGCTGCTGCTGTTCGTGCGCGAGCGGTCCTTCCGCGAAGACGTTTGCCGCCTGGACCAGGTGATCGAATATGTCGAGCTCGACGCCCGCGGCCAGGCGCTGCGGCAATCCTCCGAGCGACTGACCTACTACCACGCCGACCCGGCGCCCCTGGCCGCCCCCGCGGGCCTGACCCCCGACCGCGAACCGGTCCCGATCGGCGGGGTCGGCGAGATCCACGTCTTCATCAAGGCCTGAGCCTATCCCTCCGGCGGAGCCGAGAGGAGAGAGGCGGAGGCTATTTCACGCCGTGTTCGCAGAAGGCCTTCAAGTCCGCCAGGTATTGCGGATTGTGGCCTTTGAAGAAGCCGTAGAGGGCGTCGAAATCCGGGCCCTGGCCATAGCCCACCTGCGACAGCACGACCTCGGTCTCGCCGTCGCTCACGGGCCTCAGCTCCATGACGATGGCCAGCTTCGGATAGGCCGCGAACCCTGGCGGCCCCACCGTCGACGGCAGGTTGCGGAAGGCGATCAGCCGCCCGGGCACATAGGCCGTGATCTGCTGCTTCAGGTTGGCCGCGTCGCCCGGCTTGCCCCTGGGATCGAAGGCCACCTCGATCGCGCCGCCGACCCGGAAGTCGATGAAGCTGACCGGCGCGGCCCAGGCCCGGTAGGCGGCCTGGTCGGTCAGCGCCGTCCAGATCACGGCCGCGGGGGCATGGATCCGCACGGTGTCCTGCAACAGCCTGGCGCCCGTCTGGTCGACGCTGGAGGTGTCGCGCACCGCGGCCAGGTCTACCTTCGAGCCCTCGGCCCGCGCCGCGCCGGCCAGGGTCAGCGCCGCCAGGCCCGCCAGGAGAAGGAGCCGGCGCATCAGTGCCAGAGCCCCAGGATCGCGCCGATGGCGGTGAACTGCAGGGTCGCGTAACCGCCGTTGATCGCGAACAGCTTCAGGCTGCGCCGCTCGAACAGGTAGGTGATCCCGAACGCCGCGGCGACCCAGCAGAGGCCCGCCGCGAAGCCCGCGCCGACCCCAAGCATCGGCGCCGGATTGGGGCCCAGGAACAGGGCGAACACCGCCGACTGCACCAGCGAGAGGGCAAAGGCTCCGGCGAACATCAACGGCTTGTTGCCGCCCGCCACATCCGCGTCGCTCAAGCCCGCCGCCGCCTGCCAGGCTTTGGCGAACAGCGCCGAGTACCAGATCCCGCCCAGCACGAAGCTCGAAAGCGCCGCGGCCAGGACGGCCAGCCAGTTCACGTGCGGCATCGGATCTTTCCCCCTTGGTTGAACCCCGTCAGCTCACGCCGCGGCCCCCTGCCGGGCGCTCTGTTCCAGCAGCGCCATGTGCCGGCGTAGCTGGTCGATGTTGCGGTCGAAATAGGCGATATCGCGGTGCGTGCGCGCCTGCATGACCCCGCCCTCCATGGTGGTCAGGATGAACTCCGCCAGGGCGGTGACGTCGGCCCCGCGCGGCAGGCGCCCGGCGCCGGCGGCCAGGCACTTGCCGATGGCGGTGGTCCAGCCGGTGAAGTTCTGCGCCAGCAGCTCGCGCACCGGCGGATCCGGCTCGTGCAGCTCCAGCGCCAGGCTGCCGATCGGGCAGCCGTAGAGGCATTCGCTTTCCAGGAGCGCCGCACGGTAGCGCGCCAGCAGCGCGAAAATCCGCTCGATCGGGTCCTCGACCCCCTGCCAGGCCGGCTCCAGCAGCATCTGGTAGATGCCGTCGCGGTAGAGCTCCAGCACCCCCACCAGCACATCCTGCTTGCCCGGGAAAAAGTGGTAGAGGCTGCCCGAATTGGCCTGCGACCGGCTCAGGATGTCCGAGATCGAGGTCGAGCCGTAGCCCTTCTCCGAGAACAGCTCCATCGCGGCGATGAGGATGCGCAGGCGGGTGTCGATGGGCATAGACTGACCTTGGGATCGGCCTTGGTTGATCGATCCATCAAGTCGTAAGTTGAACGGTCAGTCAAGGGATTCTTCCCTCGCCATTCCAAGGAGGGAAATCTAAGCCGCCAGCTTGGCCGCCGGCGCTACGGTCACCGCCCGCGCGGGCCTCTTCGGCCGCACCCGCACCTTCTCGCCCTTGAGCCAGATCTGCAGCGCCTCGAGGTGTATCGCGGCCACCACGCCCAGGGTCATCCACGGATGGGTCAGCCAGGCGCGGACCAGCTCGCGGTCGGTCAGCTCGCGCCGCTCGCCGGCGAAGCTCGCCGCCAGCACCAGGCCGTCGGCGTCGGACGCATCCACCGCCACCAGCACCCGCTCCTCCGGCCGCAGGATCCGGAAGGCGTAGGTCAGGTCCATGTCCATGAACGGCGAGACGTAGAAGGCCTTGCCGCAGCCCTGCTTGATCAGCGCCGCATTGGGCGCCGGGATCAGGTAGCTGTGCCGCTCGCCGAAGGTGTTGTTCACCTCGTAGAGGATGGCCGACAGGGTGCGGTTGGGCGCATGGCAGAAATAGACGGTCAGCGGGTTGAACCCACGGCCCAGGATCTGCGGCATGGCCAGCATGCGGACCGGCCCGCCGGTAGGAAGGCCGGCCTCCGCCAGAGTCGCCTCGACCTGGGCCTTCAACGGCCGGCCCGAGCCGTCGCCGAACCGCCGGGTGTCGAAGCCGAACAGGTTGAAGCGGCCGATCCCCAGGGTCTTCAGCTTCAGGTCGGCAAGCTCATCCAGGTCGACGAGCAGCATGAAGACCCTGTAGGCGAGCTTGTGTTTGCGCGGCTTGACCCGTGCGTGGCTGACGAGGCCGCAATAGAGCCCCGAGGCGGTCACGCCGCGGCCTCCACCGGCTCCCGCGGCGTGGCGACGTGGATGCGCGAGGACTCGCCCTCGACGGTCCAGGGCCGGCGCACCCCGCCTAGCTGTTCGGCGACCGCCAGGCCGGCCTGCAGCGCGTCCTCGTGAAAGCCGTGGCCGAAATAGGAGCCGCAGAACCAGGTGTTCCGCGCCCCTTGCAGGCTCCAGATCTCCCGCTGGGCGGCGATGGCGCCGGCGTCGAACAACGGGTGCTCGTAGACCTCGGTCTTGATCACCGCCTCCGGCGCGATCGGCCGGGTCGGCTTCAGCGTTACGAACAGGTCCTGGGCGTTCTTCAGGCTCTGCAGCCGGTTCATCCAGTAGGTGACGCAGCCGTTCTCCGGATTGTCGCGGCGGCCGATGTGGTTCCAGCTCGTCCAGGCCGCCTTGCGCTGGGGCATCAGGCTCGGGTCGGTGTGCAGCACCGTCAGGTTCCGGCTATAGCGGAAGCAGCCCAGGATGCGGCGCTCCTCCGGCGTCGGGTCGTCCAGCAGCGCCAGGGCGGTGTCGCCGTGGGTGGCGATCACCACCTCGTCGAAGCGCTCCACATGGCCGGTGACGTCGCGCACCTCCGCGCCGCCGGGGACGCGCCTGACGCCGGTCACCCGCACCCCGGCCCGCACCTCGCCCCGGAAGGCGTCCGTCAGTTTGCGGACATAGGATTTGCTGCCGCCCTGGACGGTGCGCCACAGGCCGCGGCCGAAGACGCTCATCATCCCGTGGTTCTGGAAGAAGCGGATCAGGGCGGCGGCCGGATAGGCCCCGATCGCCGCCAGCGGCGTCGACCAGATGGCCGCGGCCTGCGGCAGCAGGTGGTCGTCGCGGAACGCCCGGCAATAGCCCTTCTGCGCCAGGTAGTCGTCCAGCGAGGTCAAGGGCGCCTCCAGCGACGCAAGGTCCTTGGGCCCATGGCGGTAGAAGCGGGTCACGTCGCGCAGCATCGACCAGAACCGGGCGGAGAAGATGTTCCGCTTCTGGGCGAACATGCCGCTCATGCCGAAGCTGGAGTATTCGAACTCTCCGTCGTCCAGGCTGACGCTGAGCGCCATGTCCGCCGGGATCGAGGCCACGTCCAGGTGGTCGAGCAGGGCGGTGAAATTGGGGTAGTTCGGCTCGTTGTAAACGATGAAGCCGGTGTCGACCGGCGTCGCCCCGCCATCCTGATTCGGCGCCTCGACGGTGTTGGCGTGGCCCCCCAGCCGGCCGTCGGCCTCGAACAGCACGACCTCGTGGCGGCTCGACAGCAGCCAGGCCGCCGAAAGGCCGCCGATCCCGCCCCCTACGACCGCGACCCGTAGACGACGTTCATCCGAGTCGAACACACGTGACCTCTTGCGCAAACTGGGCCGCGGCGCCGGGGCGGCGCGGCCTCATTGAGCTACGGAAGGCTTCCCCCAGCGGATGCATCCGAGCCAAGGTATGACCGCGTATGGGAAGCGTGGAAAGTGGGTCCGGCATGATCTGGGTTCTAAGCCTTGCGGTGCTCGCGGGGATGACGGTCGTGATGATCTGCGCGTGGGGGTATGGCCTGGCTCGCAGCAACGGCGGGTGGACCGACGTCTTCTGGACTTTCGGCACGGGCATAGCGCTCGCCGCCGCCGCCCTGTTCCCTCTGGAACCGGGCGCCGCGCCGCAGATGCGGCAATGGCTGGTCGCGGGCCTCGTGGCGCTCTGGGCGTTGCGGCTCGGCGGCTACCTCGCCCCGCGCGTGGCCGCCCACCCGGAGGACCCACGCTACGCCAGGTTCCGCGCCGACTGGGGCCGGGACTACGCCCGAAGGATGCTGTTCGTGACCCTGCCGCAGGCGCCGGCCTCGGCCCTCCTGGCGCTCTCGGTATTGGCGGCCGCCCGGACGCCCGGCGCGGCGCTCGCCTTCCGCGACGTCCTGGGCGTGGCGGTTTTCCTGGTCGCGCTCGGCGGCGAGGGCCTGGCCGACGCCCAGATGAAGCTCTTCAAGGCCGACCCGGGCAATGCCGGCAAAGTGGCCGACGTGGGCCTGTGGGGCTGGTCACGGCATCCCAACTACTTCTTCGAATGGCTGGCCTGGCTGGCCTATCCGGTGATCGCGCTCGACCCGGCGCGCCCGCTCACCTGGCTCAGCCTCTCGGCCCCGGTCGTCATGTTCCTGCTGCTCACCCGGGTCAGCGGCATCCCGCCGCTGGAGGAGGCCCAGCTCAGGTCGAAGGGCGAGGCCTACCGGGCCTACCAGGCCCGCGTCAGCGCCTTCTTCCCGCTCCCGCCCAAATCCGCCTAGAGGACCTTCAATGAGTTTCGTATCGACCGCCCTCCAGGCTTTCGAGGGCGCGCCCCTGCCCGACGCCGTGCGCCGGGCCGCCATCGAGTTCCTGGTCTCCGGCGCCCGCCGCCAGGCCGCCGCCGCGGGCCCCGACGCCGACGCCGTTTTCGCCCGCCAGATGGCCGAGCGGCCGATCGCCGAGCACACCGACGCGGCCAACGAACAGCACTACGAGGTCCCCGCCGACTTCTTCCTGGCCTGCCTCGGCCCCCGGCTGAAGTACTCCTCCTGCCTCTACGAACCCGGCGACACCCTGGCCCAGGCAGAGGACCGCGCGCTCGCCGAGACCTGCGCGCACGCCGACCTGCACGACGGCCAGGCGATCCTCGAACTCGGTTGCGGCTGGGGCTCGCTGTCGCTGTGGATGGCGCGGGCCTACCCAAATTCGAAAATCAGGTCGGTCTCCAACTCGGCCAGCCAGGGCGACTACATCCGCGGCCGCGCCGCCGCCGAGGGCCTGACCAACCTGGCGGTCGTCACCGCCGACATGAACGATTTCAGCCCGCCGGACGCGGGAACCTACGACCGCGTCGTCAGCGTCGAGATGTTCGAGCACATGGCCAACTGGCGCGCCCTGCTGGGCCGCGTGAAGACCTGGCTCAAGCCCGACGGGCGGCTGTTCATCCACATCTTCACCCACCGCACCGGCCCCTACCGGTTCGATGTGGAGGACGAGGCCGACTGGATCGCCCAGCATTTCTTCGCCGGCGGCGTCATGCCCAGCCACAACCTGATGCGCCAGTTCCCCGACCTCTTCGCCGTCGAGCAGGACTGGCGCTGGAGCGGGACCCACTACGAGAAGACCGCACTCCACTGGCTCGAGAACTACGACCGCAACATCGCCGCCATCCGCCCGGTGCTGAAGGCGGTCTACGGCGACAAGGCCCCGCTCTGGCACAGGCGCTGGCGGCTGTTCTTCCTGGCCACCGCCGGCCTCTTCGGCCACCGTGGGGGCGACGAATGGGGCGTCAGCCACTACCGGCTGAGGCCTGCGTAGGGATCTCAATGTCTCCGCCCCTTCCCGCTAAGGCGGGGCCCAGGTGTTTTGTGTTTCAGAGTTCGAGTTAGCGAGGCGCGGCCCATTCCTAGCGCCGCAACGGAAAAAAGCCTGGGTCCCCGCCTTCGCGGGGATGAGCGGAGTAGGACGATGCTGAAATACCTGATCGCCTACCTGGGGACCGGCGTCAGCATCGCCACACTCGACGCGGCCTACCTCACGCTGGCCGGCCAGAAGGTCTATCGCCCGACCCTCGACTATGCGCTGGCCGACAAGCCGGCCCTGCCCGCGGCCATCGTCTTCTACCTGGTCTACGTCCTGGGCGTGGTGCTACTGGCGATCCTGCCCAACAGGGACGCGGGCCTCGGCAAGACCGCCCTGACCGGCGCGATCCTGGGCGCCTTCGCCTACGCCACCTACGACCTCACCAACCAGGCGACGCTGAAGGTCTGGGCGACGCGGATCACGGTCATCGACATCTGCTGGGGCACGTTCCTGACCTTCGTGGGGGCCAGCGCCGGCTACCTCGCCTGGCGCTGGGCGGCGAAGACCTTCGGCTGACAGCGCAGGTAGCTGACAGAAGGTGTCAGCAGCCTGTCTCTAGGGTCCCGCCTGGTTCCGAAACGAGGCTCGAGATGTCCCGCCACAACCGTCCCGCCGCGGCCCTCGCCGCCGCAGTCCTCCTGGCGCCGATCCCGGCGAGCGCCCAGCCGGCGCGGGTCCCGCCGCCGGCCCAGCATGACGGCGCCCACGACTTCGACTTCCTGATCGGCGACTGGAAGGCCCACGTGAAGCGGCTGCCGGACCGGCTGGTCGGCTCCACGAGGTGGGTCGAGTACGACGGCCGCTCGAACCATCGCAAGATGTTCGGCACGAGCGCCAACCTCGAGGACTTCGAAGTCGACGACCCGAAGGACCATCTGCACATCAAGGCGCAGACCCTGCGGATCTACAATCCGACGTCCCACCAGTGGAGCATCTACGGCGTCGACATGGACTCAGGCGTCTTGGACACGCCACCGCAGGTCGGCGCGTTCGAGGGCGGCGTGGGGCGCTTCTACGCCTACGCGGACTGGAAGGGCCGCTCGGTCCTGATCCGCTACGAGTGGTCCCACACCGGCCAGGCCAAGGCTCTCATGGAGCAGGCCTTCTCCGGTGACGGCGGCAAGACCTGGGAAGTGAACTGGATCTGCGAGCTGAGCCGCGACGGGGGTTGAGTCGAAGCCGCCCAATTGTCGCCCGCCTTCTCCCGTGATTTGGTGGCGGCGAGGTCCCCGGATCGAAAGGGACGCGGATTATTTCGTCCCGTCCCCCGAGGCCCTCCAAGAGCATTCAGCGCGCCGCTTCATGAGGCGCCGGGAGGATTTGATGGAAGACGTGAAGGACCGCCAGGACCTGGCCGGGGTGAGCCTTGACGACCGGCTGGCCGAGGCGGCGACCGTGGGCATGACCCTCGCCGTCTGGGCGGACCTCAAGCCCGATGCGGTCTTCATCCATGATCCCGACGGCCGGACCCACGCCTGGGGCAAGGTCAACACCCAGGCCAACCGCATCGTGCGCCTGCTGCGCGCCAAGGGCCTGAAGGCCGGCGACGCGGTGGCCCTGGTCTGCTCCAACCGCGCGGAGTTCGTTGAGGTCCTGGCCGCGACCCAGCGCGCCGGCTGGCGGATCACCCCGGTCAACTGGCACCTGACCGCCGACGAGATCGCCTACATCGTCAAGGACTGCGAGGCCAAGGCGGTGTTCTGCGAGGCTCGCGTCGCCTCATCCGAGGCGGCGGTCGCCCAGTGCCCGGGCCTTCTGGCCAAGGTGGCTATCGGCGGCCCGATCCCGGGCTTCGAGCCCTACGACCAGATTCTCGCCGGCCTCGACGGGGCCGACATCCCCGACCCGCTGCTCGGCAACGCCATGATGTACACCTCGGGCACCACCGGGCGGCCCAAGGGCGTCTACCGCGCCCAGCCGGTGATCCCGATGCAGGGGCTCTACGCCATGCGCGGCTACGACCACGCGACCTCGGTGCAGCTCTGCGCGGGCCCGGCCTACCACGCCGCGCCCTTGGCCTTCGACGTCCGCGGCGCCATGGGCGCGGGCTGCGAGCTGGTGTTCTTCGACAAGTGGGATTCCGAGGCCATCCTCGCCGCCATCGTCGCCAAGCGCGTAACCCACATGCACATGGTCCCGATCATGTTCCAGCGGCTGCTGGCCCTGCCGGACGCGGTGAAGGCGGCCCACGACGTCGGCCACGTGAAGTACATCGTCCACGGCGCCGCGCCCTGCCCGCCGGAGGTCAAGGCCGCGATGATCGAATGGTTCGGCCCGGTGCTCAGCGAATACTACGCAGGCTCCGAGGGCGGCGCGGGCTTCGTCATCTCCTCCGAGGAATGGCTGCAGAAGCCCGGCAGCGTCGGCAAGCGCCCGGCCCTGCTCGGCTCCAAGATCCTCGACGAGAACGGCGAGGAATGCCCCACGGGCGTGCCCGGCGGCATCTACCACCAACTGCCTCCGGGCGGCGGCTTCACCTACTACAAGGACGAGGCCAAGACGCTGGCCAACCGGGTCGGCGACTACTTCACCATGGGCGACGTGGGCTACTTCGACGAGGACGGCTACCTGTTCCTCACCGGCCGCAACGCCGAGACCATCATCTCCGGCGGGGTGAACATCTACCCGCAGGAGGTCGACAACGAGCTGATCAAGCACGACGCGGTGGCCGATAGCTCCACCGTCGGCGTGCCCCACGACGAGTGGGGCGAGCAGGTCAAGGCGGTGATCATGCTCAAGGACGGCTATCAGCCCTCCGAAGAGCTGGCCCAGGAGATCCTGGCTTTCGCGCGCATGAACCTGCCGGCCTTCAAGGTCCCGCGGAGCGTCGACTTCGTGGCCGACCTGCCCCGCTCCGAAGCCGGCAAGATCCAGCGCAACAAGGTCCGCGCCCCCTACTGGGAAGGCAGGGCCAGGCAGATCTGACCTCCCCTCCCCGTCATGGGGAGGGATCGCGAAACACCGCGACACCAAGCGTGTTTTGGCTTGGCCGCCCGACGCATGGCATAGGCGCCCCGCACGTTCGCGAGAGACCTTAAGCCATGATCCCGTTCATCGACCTGCAGGCGCAGCGCAAGCGCCTCGGCCAGCCGCTCGAGGATGCGATCCTCAAGGTGGTGCGTTCGGGCGCCTACATCATGGGCCCCGAGATCGCCGAGTTCGAAGGCCAACTCGCCGCCTTCGGCCAGGCGCCCCACGCGCTCTCCTGCGGCTCGGGCACCGAGGCCCTGGTCCTGCCGCTGATGGCCTGGGGAATCGGGCCGGGCGACGCGGTCTTCTGCCCGTCCTTCACCTTCGCAGCCACGGCCGAGGCCATGCCGCTGGTGGGCGCCTCGCCGGTGTTCGTGGACATCGACCCGGAGACCTACAACCTCGACCCCGAGAGCCTGCAGGCCGCCATCGAGGCCGTGAAGCGCGAGGGCAAGCTCGTCCCCCGCGCGGTGATCGCGGTCGACCTGTTCGGCGGCCCGGCCGACTATCCGGCGATCGCCCGGGTCTGCGCCAAGCATGGCCTGAAGCTGATCGCCGACAGCGCCCAGGGCTTCGGCTGCACGCTCGCCGGCCGTCACCCGATCCACTGGGCGGACGTCGCCACCACCTCCTTCTTCCCGGCCAAGCCGCTGGGCTGCTACGGCGACGGCGGAGCGGTGCTCTCCAAGGACGCGCGGTTCCACGACCTGCTGGTCTCCCTGCGGGTCCACGGCCAGGCGGTGAAGTCGGACATCGAGGGCAAGACCTTCGAGCACGACCCGAAATACCTGAACGTCCGTATCGGGATGAATTCCCGCATGGACACCATCCAGGCCGCCGTCCTGCTGGAAAAGCTGAAGATCTTCGAGGACGAGATCGCCGCCCGGAACCGGGTCGCCGACCGCTACGCCGCGGGGCTCTCGGACCTGGTGAAGACGCCGACCGTGCTCGAGGGCGGCGTCAGCGTCTGGGCCCAGTACACCATCGAACTGCGCGATACGCCGGAGGGGGGCCGCGACAGCCTCGGACCCTACCTGCGCGAGCAGGGCGTGCCGACCGCGGTCTACTATCCGATCCCGATCCACAAGCAGGGGGTCTATTCGGTCTATCCGACCGCGCCCGGCGGCCTGCCGGTCACCGAGGCCAAGGCGGGCCGGGTCATCAGTCTGCCCATGCACCCGTACCTTTCGGAAGACGACCAGGACCAGATCGTCGCCGCCATACGCGCCTTCGTGAAGCGCAACCTTTAGTCGTTCAACAGCAATCGCGGCGCATTACGGCCACGCTTGTTCAGGATTCCCGCGCCAGGGGAATCTGCTTGTTGATAATTCATCAACCATCATTGTCGTCGCCAGATCGACCATATGTGGGGCTGACATGAAGACTCAAACTCTTCTGGCTGGCGCAGCGATGGTGCTGATGACCAGCTTTCTCGCCGGCGCGGCCGGCGCAGTCGAACTGGTGCAGAACGGCGGCTTTGAGACCGGCGACTTCACGGACTGGACCCTGACCGGGAACACCGGCGCGACCTACGTGGGCACAAGTCCCAACGCGCCGCACTCGGGCGCCTGGGCGGCCGAACTGGGCGCCGTCGGCAGCGACGACTTCATGTCCCAGGTCCTGACGACCACCGCGGGCCAAGTCTACAACCTGAGCTTCTGGCACATCTACGCGCCGAACGCCGGGCCGATCGGGAATTTCGCCGTCCTTTGGAACAACGTGGCCGTCTTCGGCCCGGTGCCCAGCCAGAGCCCGCCCACACCGCAGGTCTGGACCCAGTACAACCTTCAGGTGACCGGCACGGGTTCGGACACGCTGACGATCGAATCCCGGAACGACCCGTCCGAACAGGGCATCGATGACATCAGCGTCACCGCGGCCGTCCGCGGCGGCGTTCCGGAACCGGCCACCTGGGCCCTGCTGCTCTCGGGCTTCTTCGGCGCCGGCGCGCTCCTGCGCCGCCGCCGCGGGGCCATGGCGGCCGCCTAGACTATATCTGCAGCCCTTCCCTCCCCTCAGGTTGATCCGACCTGAGGGGCGCGGGTCCTGGTCGCGGCGCGCAAGGCTGACGGAAAGGGTCGCCCGCCGGCGGCGCCTTGGGGTTCGGCGTCAGCTCCAATAGGCGCCGACGTCCTTCGCATAGGCCAGACCCTGGGCGACGCCGGCCCTGGCCGCGCCGGGCCGCTTGCGGAAATCCATCAGGTTCAGGCCGAAGGCCTCCACGCTGGCCTCGTCCGGGGTGATGGTCAGCACCGTCGCGCCGCCGCCCTTGAGGGTCTCGATCTCTTCCTCGAAGCGCGCGGCGATCCGCTCGCCGACCACGCCGCCCCCGGCGCCGAGCCTGAGCGCAATCACCACCACCAGCTGGTGGCCGGCCGCCATGTCGGCGTTGGTGGCCGAGCGCATGCCGCCGTCGATGTAGCGCCGCCCCTTCAGCGTCACCGGCGGATAGACCCCCGGCACGCTGCAGCTCGAGGCCACCGCGCGCACCACGCCCACTCCGGAGGCCTTGGTCCACATCTTGAAGGCGCCGCTCTCGGCGTCCACCGCCGTGCAGGCGAAGCCGCGCTCCGGCCAGGCGTCGGCCGGCAGGGTCGCGAACGAGCGGCCGAAGCTCTCGATGAAGGCCTCCTCGCTCGGGGTCTGCGCCGCCAGGGCCCAGGCGCCGATTTCCGCGCGGACTTCCGCCGGATTGCGCGTGCCGCCCTGGGCCTCGGCCATCAGCTCCATCAGCTTCGACAGGTCCGCCGGCGCCGCCCGCTCGGACCCGCCCGGACGCTCGGCCGGAATTTCGTCGGCGATGATCGGATCGGCCAGGGTCGCGGCCTCCGCCCCCAGCGCCAGCCGCGCGCCCACGAAGGAGCCGGCCGAGGTGCCCAGGGTGAAGTCCGCCTGGCCGAGGTCGACGCCCCCTTGCGCCAGGCCCGCGATCAGCCCGCTCTCCCAGGCGATCCCCACGGGCCCGCCGCCCCCAAGCACCAGCGCCCGCGTCATGGCTTCTCCTCGCCCCGGCTTTCGGCGGGAGCATCGGCGCGCCGCCGCCATCTGTCCACGGGCGTGATGGAGGCCGTCAGGCCGCGAACCGCTTTCGTTCCATCCACTCGCCGCAGCTTTCGGAGATGTGGGCCGCCGCCTCCGCATCGAGGCGCGCCTTCCAGTCGCCGACGACGCCCTTGCGCAGGAAGGAGGAGGGGTCCTCGTCGCCCGGCGGCCGGCCGGACAGGGCCTCGAAGCTGGTCGCCGCGGCGATCTGCGCCATCAACACCCGGTCGGTCGGCGCGCCCAGGAAGCCGAACAGCCGCTCGGCCTCGCCGATCGGGTTGGCATGCAGGTCGCGATAGATCACTTCGTGCACCAGCGACGGATGCGACCGCGCGAAGGCGTCGACCGCGGTCACGGCCTCCAGCCACAGCTTCACCGCCTGGGCGATGACCTGCCGGTTCTGGTCCGCGCCCGGTTCGAACGCCTCGGCAAACCCGGCGCGCCGGTTGTGGCCCATGCTGGACACGGCGACGTCGCGGGGGTCGCGGACGATGTGGATGATCTTGGCCGCCGGGAACAGCCGGTGCAGCACGCCCAGGTATCGGGTGTAGCTGGGGGTCTTGTCGCCGATCCATCGGGTCTGGCCGTCGGCCCGGGCGCCGAGCCTGCGCAGCACGAAGGCGCGCACGATCTCGTCGAACTCGGCTTGGTCCACGCCGTCGTAGTAGGGCCGGCCCTCGTAGACCTGCCTCGCCTCCACCGACAGCGCCACGTTGTAGTCGTTGACCACCTTGGCCGCGGGAATGCTGAAACGGCTGATGAAATGGCCCTCGCCGGAGCAGCAGACCTCCGGGTGCGCGTCCAGGACACGCTGCAGCCAGGTGGTCCCCGACTTCGGAGCCCCACAGACAAAGAAGACGTTCACGTACGAGGAGCCCCGACCGATTCGAGGCATAATGAGAGCATAAAGATTGCGAGAATCTCAACCCTGACGCGACACTGCCAGGCGGCCGGGACGGCATCCTGCGAACCCTTGCCTTGCGCGCCTCGCGCCCTCGTGGGATGCCTTCCGTCAAACATCTGTTTGGATGGGAAACGCCACGATGAAGGCTGCGGTCTACTACGAGAACGGCGGTCCCGAGGTCTTCCGCTACGAAGACGTCCCGGACCCGGAATGCCATCGCAAGGGCATCGTCATCCGCGTCGAGGCGGTGTCCATTGAGGGCGGCGACACGCTCAACCGCTTCCGCGGCGCCCTCGCTGCCAAGCCGCACATCGTGGGCTATCAGGCCGCCGGCGAGGTCGTCGCGGTCGGCGACGAGGTCGACAACATCAAGCTCGGCGACAAGGTGGTCACCACCGGCGCCTTCGGCAGCCACGCCGAGCTGCGCGCGGTGGCCGCCCGGACCGCCTGGGTCATCCCGCCCGGCATGGACGTGCGCCTGGCCGCCGCCATCCCCGTGCCCTTCGGCACCGCGCACGACTGCCTGTTCGAATTCGGCCGCATGAAGAAGGGCGAGATCGTCCTGGTGCAGGCGGGCGCCTCGGGCGTCGGCGTGGCCGCGATCCAGCTCGCCGCGCGGGCCGGGGCCGCGATGGTGCTCGCCACCGCCTCCTCCGACGAGCGCCTGGAAAAGCTCAAGCCCTACGGCCTCACCCACGGCATCAACTATCAGCGCGACGACGTGGTGAACGAGGTCGCCCGCCTGACCGACAAGCACATGGCCGACGTGATCGTCGATCCCGTCGGCGGCCCCACCCTGCAGACCTCGATCCTGTCGCTGGCCTACCGCGGCCGGGTCTCCATGGTCGGCCAGGCGGGGCGCGAGCCGATGAAGGTCGACGTGGGCACGATGATGGGCGGCAACCGCAGCCTTTCCGGGGTATTCCTGGGCGCCGAGATCGCCACCGACCGCGTGCACGACACCATCCAGCAGTTGATCCAGGACGTCGCCGACGGGACCCTGAAAGTGCTGATCGACCGCACCTTCTCCCTGAAGGACGCCGCCGAGGCCCACCGCTACATCGAAAGCCGCCAGGCGGTCGGCAGAGTGCTCTTGATTCCGTAGTTCGCGCTGTCATCCCGGAAAGTGCTCAGCGCCTATCCGGGACCCATAAACACGAAGCTCTCCAGCGATCCGCCGCCCATCGGAGTCTATGGGTCCCGGCTCTCCGCTTCGCTGCGGCCGGGATGACACTGGAGAGGCGAAGGAGGTTGGATATGCCCCGCGCCCACAACGGCCCTGTCGAGATCGAGTATCAGAGCTTCGGCGATGACCGGCCGGAGACGATCCTGCTGGTCAATGGCCTGGGCTCGCAGATGACCCGCTGGCCCGAGGCCTTTTGCGCGAAGCTGGTCGCCAAGGGCTACCGCGCCATCCGCTTCGACAACCGCGACACCGGCCTCTCTGCGTGGCCGGGCGAGGCCTACACGCTGAAGGACATGGCCAACGACGGCATCGCCGTGCTCGACGCGGCGGGCGTGCGCCAGGCCCATGTCGCCGGGGTCTCCATGGGCGGGATGATCGTCCAGCGCATGGCGCTCGACCATCCGCATCGGATCCTGTCCATGACCTCGATCATGTCCACCACCGGGGCGCCCGAGGCCTTCAGGTCGACGCCCGAGGCGGCCGCGGTGCTCAACGTCCCGCCGCCGGACCCGAAGGCCGACTTCGAGGCCTATGTCGCCGACCGCATGGCCAACGCCCGCACCATCGGCAGCCCGAAATATCCCTGGACCGACGAAGAGAACCGCGCCCGGGTGATCGCCGAGCACAGCCGCGCCTACAATCCCCCCGGCGTCGCCCGCCAGATGGCCGCCGTCCGCGCCGACGGCGACCGCACCGCCGCCCTGAAGGGCCTGAAGCTGCCGGTCGTCGTCCTGCACGGCGAGGACGACCCCCTGCTGATGAAGGTGGGCGGCGAGGCCACCGCCGCGGCCATTCCCGGCGCGGAGCTGCGGATCGTTCCGGGGATGGGCCACGACTTGCCGCCCGGCCTCTACGACATCTTCGTCGACGCCATCGCCGCCGCGGCCCGCCGCGCCAAAACCCCCGCCTAAGAGATCGAAGGAACACCCATGGGACGCCTCCAGGGCCGCACGGCCGTCATCACCGGCGCGGGCAGCGGCATCGGCCGCGCCGCCAGCCTGCTGTTCGCCCGCGAGGGCGCGCGCCTGGTCTGCGTCGACCGCGCCGACAGCGTCGCCGAGACCGCGGCCATGGTCGGCCAGGCCGGCGGCAAGGCGGTCGCCCTGCAAGGCGACGCCGGCGACGACGCCTTCGTGAAATCCTACATCGACCGCGCCCAGGCCGAGTTCGGAACGCTGGATGTGGTGTGGGCCAACGCGGGCGTGTCCGGCGGCTGGACGCCGCTGCACGAGCAGACCGCCGACTACTGGGCCGAGATCCTGCGGGTGAACCTGATCGGCGCCTTCCTGGCCGTGAAGTACGCCTCGATCCCGATGATCGCCGCCGGCAAGGGCTCGATCATCTGCACCGCCTCGGTGGCCGGCATCCGCTCCGGCGCCGGCGGCCCGGCCTATTCGGCGTCGAAGGCCGGCGTCATCAGCCTCGCCCAGACCTCGGCCAACGAGTTCTACGGGACAGGCGTGAGGGTCAACGCCATCGCGCCCGGCCTGATCGAGACCGGCATGACCAAGCCGATCTTCGACGGCGCCCGGGCGCGCGGCAACGAGGACAAGATCGGCCAGCTCAACCCGCTGACCCGCTACGGCGTCCCCGACGAGATCGCCCATGCCGGCCTGTTCCTGGCCAGCGACGAGGCGTCCTATATCAACGGCCAGACCCTCGCCGTCGACGGAGGCCTGTCGACCTCGCACCCCGTGGTGCGCCGCAAGCGATGATCTACCTGGTTCGGCATGGCCAGACCGAGTTCAACCACGAGCGCCGCATCCAGGGCCATGTCGACTCGCCGCTCACCGAGCTTGGCGTGCGCCAGGCCAGGGCGGTGGGCCGGCTGCTGGCCGACCTGATCCGCGAGCCCGAAGGCTGGCGGATCGTCTCCAGCCCGCTGGGCCGCGCCCGCTCCACCGCCGAGATCGTCTCGCAGGCGCTGGGCGGCCTGCCGGTGGAGCTCGACGAGCGGCTCAAGGAGATGAGCTGGGGCGCCCACGACGGCCGCCTGCGCGCCGAGCTCGAGGCCGAGCACCCGGAGACCTTCGGCAGGACCGGCTGGGCCTTCGACGCGGCCACGGGGGAGAGCTACGAGGACGTCGCGGCCCGGGTCGGCGACTGGCTGGCCGGCCTGCCGCCGGAGCCGGAACGCAAGGTCATCGCCGTCAGCCACGGCATCTCCGGGCGCGTCCTGCGCGGGCTATACGCCGACCTGCCCCGCGACCTCGCCGGCCAGCAGGACGTGCCCCAGGACGCGGTCTTCCTGCTTCAGCACGGCGGCGTCGGCCGCATCGATTGCGAACCGATGGCGTAGCGGTGTCTACCGGCGCCGGCCCGGCGCCGCGATCTCGCGCTCGGGTCCCAGCCAGCCAACCAGCGCCAGGACAGCCAGGGTCCCCGCCACGCCCAGGACGAAACCGCTCGCCACGGCGATGGAGACGCCCGCCGGGCCGGCGGTCAGGGGCCTTGGCTCCATCCAATGCACCAGTTCCCCGTCAGGAGCCGGTTGCTCGAGGTCTTCCAAGTCCGCGACGACCTGTTCGCTCATGGCCAAGCCTCCCGCTGGCGGTCCACTGAGGCAAACCCGCGCACATGGCAGGGGTTCCGAAGCGCGGGCGTGAAGGATAGAACCGCTGTTCTTTCCACTCCCGATCGACCGCAAGCGGACCATGGCCGGACATTCCAAGTTCAAGAACATCATGCACCGCAAGGGCCGCGCGGACTCCGCACGCTCCAAGCTGTTCTCCAAGCTCTCCCGCGAGATCACCGTGGCCGCCAAGGCCGGCCTGCCCGACCCGGCGATGAACGCGCGGCTGCGGCTGGCGGTGAACAACGCCAAGGCCGAGTCCCTGCCCAAGGACGTCATCGACCGCGCCATCAAGAAGGCCAGCGGCGGCGAGGCCGAGGCCTATGAGGAGATCCGCTACGAGGGCTTCGGCCCCGGCGGGGTCGGCGTCATCGTCGAGGTGCTGACCGACAACCGGAACCGTTCGGCCGCCTCGGTGCGCTCCACCTTCTCGAAATACGGCGGCAACCTCGGGGAGACCGGCTCGGTCTCCTTCATGTGGGACCGGGTCGGCCAGATCAGCTACGGGCCCGAGGCCGGGTCGGAGGACAAGGTCATGGAAGCCGCCATCGAGGCCGGCGCCGAGGACGTGGAATCCGACGAGGACGGCCACACCGTCTACACCGCCTTCGCCGACCTCTCCGACGTGGCCGCGGCGCTGGAGGCGGCGCTGGGTCCCGCCAAGGCCACAGCCATCGCCTGGCGGCCCAAGGCGCGCACGCCGGTCAGCGGCGACTCCGCGGCCACGCTGATGAAGCTCCTGGAGACCCTGGACGACGACGACGACGTCCAGAACGTCTATTCCAACGAAGACATCGACGCGGCCGAACTTGAAACCCTCGCCGGCTGACCTCAGCGCAAACGACCGTCAGCGCCTCCGCTCCGAGCGGTCCTTCAACAGGCTCGTCGTCGGCGCGGTGGCGGTGGGATTCCTCACCCTCGTGGCGGTGGGCGCGCTGGCGGCCTCGGTGCTGGCGAAGAACTTCAACTTCACCGGCCTGGTGGCGCACACCTACCAGGTCGAATCCGCCATCTCCGACTTCCGCATCCTCGACGAGCGGATCGAGACGGCCCGCCGCGGCTACCTGCTCTCCCGCGACGAGCGCTTCGTCGCGGGCGTGCAGACGGTGCGGGGCCAGATCGAGGCCGCGGTCGGCCGCATCCAGGGGCTGACGGTCGACAACCCCGTCCAGCAGGCCAACGTCGCGGCGCTGCACAAGCTTCTGAACCAGCAGATCCAGGCCATCGACGTCTCCATCGCCTTCGCCCGCGGCGGCGCCAACGACAGCTCGGCCTTCTACGAAGACACCGCCGTGGCCAGCACCCGGGCGATCCGCGCCGAGACCGACCGCATGCTGGCCGAGGAACGCCAGAAGCTGGCCGTGCGCGACCGGGCCCGCCGGGCCTCGATCGACCGCCTGGTCGAGATCGCCACCGCCGCGGGATTCCTGCTCCTCGCCGTCGGCGCCGGCTCGGTGCTGGTGATCCTGCGCTACACCCGCGACCTCACCGCCTCGCGCGCCGAACTCAGCGCGCTCAACCGCGACCTCGAGGCCCAGGTCGCCACCCGCACCGCGGACCTGTCCACCACCAACGCCCGCCTGGAGACCCTGCTGCGCGAGGTCAACCACCGCGTCGCCAACAGCCTGCAGTTGGTCTCGGCCTTCGTGCAGATGCAGGCCTCGGCCACCGACGGCGACGCCCGCGCGGCGCTGAAGGACACCCAGCGGCGCATCGAGGCGATCATCCAGGTCCACCGCCGGCTCTATTCGTCGGGCGACGTGGAGTCGGTGGACATGCGCGAATACCTGGCCGCCCTGGTGCGCGAGCTGCAGGACACGCTTTCCTCCGCCGCCTCGCCGCGCGGGCTCAGCCTGGTGGCCGACCCGGTGCGGCTGGCCACCGACCAGGCCGTGTCGGTGGGGGTGATCGTCAACGAGCTGGTCACCAACGCCTGCAAATACGCCTACGGGCGTGACGAGGCCGGCGAGGTCCGCATCCATCTGGTCGACGCCGGCGAGGGGCTGACGCTGACCGTGGAGGACGACGGCGGGGGCCTTTCCAGCGGCGGCGCGGTCCGGGGCACGGGCCTGGGCGGCCGGCTGATCAAGGCCATGGCCGCCAGCCTCAATTCCGAGGTGCTCTACGACCCGGCCCATTCCGGCGTGCGCGCCTCGCTCCGCCTGCCGGCGGCCTGAAAACCCGCGCCCAGGCCCCTTGGCTTCCGCCACGTCGCATGGGCACAGTCGCGAACGACCAACAAACGAGGGGGAAACTCAAGATGCACCTGAAGATCGCCGCCGCCGCGCTCGCCGGCCTCACGCTCTGCGCCGGCGCCGCCCGCGCCACCGACTTCGTGACCATTCCGCTGGAGACCACCATCAACGCCCCGGCCGATGCGGCCTGGAAGAAGATCAGCGGCTACTGCCTGATCGGGACCTGGTTCAAGACCACCTGCACGATCACCGCGGGCGTCGATGGCCAAGTGGGCTCGGTGCGCACCATCGCCGGCCGCGTCGAGGAGCTGCTCGTCGCCAAGACCGCCTGGTCCTACACCTACTCCCAGCCGAAATCGCCGATCGACTACCACGGCACGGTGGAGATCCAGCCGATCGACAAGGGCCATTCCAGGCTGCTCTACACCCTGGTCTACGACGCCGACGCCCTGCCCAAGCACGAGGCTGCGGACAAGGCCGCCGACAAGGATCGCCGGACCAAGCAGTTCACCGGGCTGGTGGCCACCATGAAGACGGTGGCCGAGACCAAATAGGGTCTAGCGCCGCCCCAGGAACGTGGCGGCGGCGTAGATCGCCACCAGGACCAGCAGGCCGATCACCATGGCGCGGCCCACCAGCTTGCGCCGTGCGGCCTCTCGGTCGGCGGACGGATCGTCGGGGATGTCGTTCATGCCCGGCGATCAGCCTCGCCGCGCGCGCCGCGTCAAGCGCGGCGGGCCTCGACCCACTTCGGGTGGCGCCTAACGCGGTTCGGAACCAAGCCCCGCAGCGCGACTTTTGTCTCCCACACAATCTACCGGGAGACGCAACGCCATGAAACACGCCCTGCTCTTAAGCGCCGCGGCGGTGGCCGCCCTTTCGCTGGCGGCCTGCAACAAGCCCGCGAGCACGACGGCCTCCGACACCACGGTCGCCGCCGGCCAGGCGGTGAACAAGGCCGAGGACGCCACCGGCGCCGCGGTCGGCGCGACCTCGGCCAACACCCTGGGCCCGCACGACACGGCCGCCTTCGTGTCCAACGCCAGCCAGTCGGACATGTACGAGATCCAGGCGGCCCAGATCGCCGAGAAGAAGTCGAAGAACCCCGACATCAAGGCCTTCGCCAGGATGATGGTGAAGGACCACACGGCCAGCTCCAAGGCGATGGCGCCCCTGGCCCAGGCCGCCGGCCAGACGCCGGCCGCCGACCTCGACAACCGCCGCCACGGCTTCATCGACCACCTGAACGCCGCCCCCGACGCCGACTTCGACAAGGTCTACGCCGACCAGCAGGTCGCCGCCCACAAGGAGGCGCTCGACCTCCTCAACGGCTACGCCAAGGACGGCCCCGACCCCGGCCTGAAGGACGCCGCGGCCAAACTCGCGCCGACGGTGCAGGCGCACCTCGACAAGATCACCGCCATCCAGGCGTCCCTGAAGAAGTAGGGCTTAACGCTACTCGCCTCTCCCCCGGCGAAGCCGAGAGGGAGAGGGTAGGGAGAGGGCGGCTCGTCACGATGTGAGCCGCCGCGGATCGGCAAGGACCCGACCTCCGTAGACGATGGAAGGAGCGAGGCTGCATGTCCTGCGCCGCCCTCTCCCTCTCTCGCGCGGCTCGGGGAGAGGCATTCGCGCGCCCTACTCCGCCGTGGCGGGAACGGCGACCTTCTTGACCGCCTTCTTGCGCGTCGCCTTGACCTTGGCGGGCGGGCCGGCGGCGGCTGCGCCGCGGACGAAGCTGGTGTCGCCGCGGTCCAGGTTCGACTGCACGACCCCGCCGGCTTCCACCGCCACGCCCAGGTAGTGCATGCCGTCGGCGCCGAAGCTGATATCGGCCGTGGCGACCTTCGGGTCGCGCTTCAGCTCGGAGACGTCGCGCAGGGTCATGCGCAGCGTCATGTCCTTGCGCGCGACGCCGTCGGCCTCGGCGGTCTCGATCGCCAGGCGGGCTTCTTCAGCGGCGGAGCCGCGGCGGCGGGCGGGTTTTTCGTGTGAGCTGTTCATTCTCAGGCGTCCGCAAAGAAGCCGTGTTCGCCGCTCACCCGCACCTGGCAGGGACGCCCGGCGTCCTGCAGCGCGCGGGCGCGCTTGTTGGCGGCGGCCTTGGCTTCTTCCTTCTCACCGGTGTGGTCGGAGAAGATCCCCAGGTGCTCGACCGCCCAGCGGCCTTCATGTCGCGCCACGGTAAGGGTTTCGCGTTCAGCCGCGCCACGAATGGCCATGGTGGGAAGATCCTTCTAAGCACGGCGCGCGCGCCGCGAGCCCGGGACGGTTGTGGGAGGGCAGGAAACAAGTTTTATACATGTAAACGCCCGCCACGTCTCGTCTTATCCGCCAGATCCGGGCGAATTTCCTTGCATTTGACGCAAAACAATGGGACATGGCGGCATCGAATATCGTTTTGGCTCGCCCGCTCTCCACCCCCGATTTTCCAATCGGGCGCCGGAACCGCCCTCGACCCTCTCCGAAAATTTGATCTCGCCGCCTATCGTGGGCGCGTGAATACTTAAGACCCGGAAGGGGATACTGATATGGCGACTGGTGTCGTGAAGTGGTTCAACGGCCAAAAAGGCTTTGGTTTCATTCAGCCGGATGACGGCGGTCAAGACGTGTTCGTGCACATCTCCGCCGTCGAGCGGGCGAACATGTCCTCGCTGAACGAGGGTCAAAAGATCAGCTACGAGCTGGAAAAGGACCCCCGCAACGGCAAGACGTCCGCGGGCCAGCTGCAAAGCGCCTAAGGACCGACGCCGGCTCCCTCGGGGGCCGCGGAAACGAATTGGGCCGGCGCTGCGAAGCGCCGGCCCTTTTCTTTTATGGGCGCCCCACAACCCGTGTCATCCCGGAAGTCGCGCAGCGGCTGTCCGGGATGGCAGCTTTGGGAGATCCGAGACGGGCATCCTTCAGGATGCCGCCGGCCCTTCTATCTCATGGTCAGATGCGAGCTTGGCGGTTTGGGCAAGTCAAGGACGCGCCCCTGGCGCGCCGCCACGCGGGCGGCCTATGGCCGCTCCTTGAGTTGCCCAAACCGCCAAGCAGACTGGCAGCCATGAGATTTATGGCTAGGGTTGCGCCATGCGCATCCCTTCACTCGCCTTAGCCGCCGCCCTGACGGCTTTTTCGGCTTCCGCCCAGACCAAAGTCGACTCCGGCCCAATCTCCCCGGCCCGCCTCTCCGCCGACGTCAAAGTCCTCGCCGATAGCAAGCTCGCCGGCCGCGCGCCGGGCGGTCCCGGCGAGGCCGGAACCCTCGCCTACATCGAGAGCCAGTTCAAAGCCGCGGGCCTCACACCCGCCGGCGACAAGGGCGGCTGGACCCAGGCCGTGCCGCTGATCCGCTTCGAGGTCGACCCTGCGGCCACCCACTTTGCGCTCACCGCCGGCGGCAGGACCCGCGACCTCGCCGAGACCAGGGACGTCATGGTCTGGACCCAGCGCCCGGTCGCCCGCGTGCAGCTCAAGGACGCGCCCCTGGTCTTCGTCGGCTACGGCGTCACCGCGCCGGAGCGCAAGTGGGACGACTTCAAGGGCGTCGACCTGAAGGGCAAGATCGCCGTCGTCCTGATCAACGACCCCGACTTCGAGGCGGCCGCCACCGAACCGGTGGCCGGCAAGTTCGGCGGCAAGGCGGCGACCTACTACGGCCGCTGGATCTACAAGTTCGAGGAGGCCGCCCGCCGGGGCGCGCTCGGCTGCCTGATCGTCCACGAGACCGCCGGGGCCGCCTATCCCTGGTCCACCGTCGTGGCTTCCAACGGCGACAGCTACGACGTGGTCCGCGCCGACCCGGCCAGGGTCCACCCCCTGATGCAGGGCTGGATCCAGCGCGACCTGGCCGTGGAGCTCTTCAAACAGGCCGGCCTCGACTTCGAGGCCGAGAAGGTCCGCGCCCGCACCTACGGTTTCAAGCCGGTGGAGCTGAAGGGCGCCGGCTTTTCCGCCGACTTCCCCGTCAAGACCGCCCGCCTGACCAGCCACAACGTCCTGGCTCAGATCCCCGGCGCGGTCCGGCCCCAGGAAAGCGTCATGTTCGGCGCCCACTGGGACGCCTTCGGGCAAGGTCCTCCCGACGCCTCCGGCGACACCGTGCGCCATGGCGCGGCCGACGACGGCATCGGCGTGGCCGGGGTGCTGGAGATCGCGCGCGCCTTCGCCAAGGGCCCGAAGCCCGAGCGCACTGTGCTCTTCGGCGTCTGGACCGCTGAGGAGCGCGGCCTTTTGGGCAGCGAATACTACGCCGCGCACCCGAAGCTCCCGCTGGCCACCACCGCCGGCGACTTCACCATGGACGTGGTCGAGACCGCCGGGCCCAGCCATGACCTCGTGCTGGTGGGCTCGGGCAAGGACAGCCTCGAGGGCGACATGGCCAAGGCCGCCCAGCGCCAGCACCGCACCATCACCCCGGACCCGCACCCGGAGAAGGCGCTGTTCTACCGCGCCGACCACTTCAGCGTCGCCAAGCGCGGGGTGCCGACGGTGCTGATCATGGGCATGGCCGGCGGCCCCGACCTGGTCGAGGGCGGCCGCGAGGCCGGTGAGCGCTGGGTCAACGACTACACCGCCAAGTGCTACCACCAGGTCTGCGACGACTGGAGCGCCGCCTGGGACCTGCGCGGCGCGGCCCAGGACGTCGACCTGCTCTACGAGGTCGGCCGGTCCCTCGCCAACTCCAGCCGCTGGCCGACCTGGAACCCCGACTCCGAGTTCAAGGCCGCGCGGGCCGCGACCGCAGCGATGCGGAAGTAGGCGGCCGCTCGAAAAACCTCCCCCGCACGCGGGGAGGTTTCTGTCGCCACGCCACGTTGACGCCCATGGTCATGGGTCCTATCTGCCCGGAACGGGGATCGGTTTTGAACCGCCGGCAAAGGGAAACGCCCATGAACAAGTCCGCCGCCCAGATGTTCGGCGCCGTGGCGCTGGCCGCGCTCGCCCTTTCCGCCACGGCCCCGCCCGCCGCCGCCCAGACCCCGCCGACGCCCACAGTGGTGCGCGGCACGGTGACGGCCATGAGCCCCGCCTCGCTGACGGTGAAGACCGACAAGGGGCCGCAGGTCGTGGCCCTGACCCCCACCTGGAGCGTCGCGGTGATGAAGCCGGTGGCCATCGACGCCATCCAGGCCGGCAGCTTCATCGGCACCGCCGAAATGCCCAAGGCCGACGGCACGGGGGTGAGCCTGGAAGTCCACGTCTTCCCGCCCGGCGTGAAGATGGGCGAGGGCCACTACGGCTGGGACCTGAAGCCCGGCTCGATGATGACCAACGGCACGGTCGGCACGGTCGTCGCCGGCAAGAAGGGCTCGCGGGAATTGGACGTGAACTACTCCTACGGCAAGCGCCACATCACGGTCCCGGCGAACGTGCCCGTGGTGCAGATCAGCCCGGGGACGCGTGAGATACTGAAGGTCGGCGCGCCGGTCTTCATGAAGGTCGACAAGACCTCGACCGGCCTGGTCGCCGGTTCGGTCTCGATCGGGGAAAACGGCGCCAAGCCGCCGATGTAGTTCTGGATTCCAACCCAGCCGCGGCGTTGAATTTCTTACGACCAAAAGGGTAGGCGCCTGAGCCGTGCTATGCGGTCCCTGTGACCGACACCGCCGCCTCCCCGCCCGCCCTCGCCAAGCCCAACCCGTTCGTCGGGCCGGCGATCCTGGTTGTCTGGCTGGCGCTGGGCGCGCTGGTCGTCGCCCGGCCCAGCGGGCTCGCGGTCTTCGCCTTCGTGATGGTGGGCTGGATCCTGTCGGTGATGGCCCACGAGTTCAGCCACGCCGCGACGGCCTGGCTGGGCGGCGACCGCACGGTGGCCGAGAAGGGCTACCTGTCCTTCGATCCGCGCCGCTACGGCGACCTGGGCGTCAGCCTGGTGATCCCGCTGCTGGCGCTGGCCATGGGCGGCGTCGGCTTTCCCGGCGGGGCGGTCTACATCCGCAACGACCTGATCCGCAGCCGGCTGTGGCGCGCCGCGGCCTCGCTGGCGGGGCCGGCGGCGACGCTGGCTATGCTGCTGGCGATCGCCTTCGGCCTGATCGCCTGGGCCAAGGCCGGCGTCTCGGGCGCGGGGCCGCTGGCCCTCTTCGAGGCCCTGACGGTGCTGGGCTTCCTGCAGGCCATGGGGCTGATCCTCAACCTGCTGCCGATCCCCGGTCTCGACGGGTTCGGCGCGATCCGCCCGTTCCTGCCGGCCCGCCTGGCGCCGCACATCAACAAAGCGGAGGGCCTGGTCATGATCGGCCTGCTTCTGGTGATCTTCTGGGTTCCAGGCGCGAGCGCCGTCCTGTTCCGCGCCGCGGCGACGCTCAGCTTCACCCTCGGCCTGGACCTCGACGCCCTTCAGGGCGGCTGGGCGGCCTTCCACTTCTGGCGGCGATAGGCCGATGCGCGGGCCGCTGACCCTCGCCTTCCTGGCGCTGCTCGCAGGCCCGGCCCTGGCCGCCGGTCCCCGCCTCACCGAGCCCCAGGTCCGCGCCCTGGCCGCGCGCCAGTCGCACGCCTGGAACGCCGGCGACCTGGCGGCCTATTTCGCCACCTTCGCCCCCGCCGCGCGGTTCACCGACCAGGCGCTCGGCAACGACAACCGGATCGCCCCCTACGGCGTCAGCACGCTCGCCCAGGCCCGCGCCCAGAGCCGCAAGACCCTGGCCCGCGGCAAGGTCCGCGAGACCGCGACCCTCACGGCCGTATCGGTGTCTCCCGACGGGGCGAGCGCCCAGGCCGCCGCCGACGTGGTCACCGAGATCGCCAGCGAGGGCGCCCCGCGCCGCGTCTGCGCCAGGCGAGCCGAGACCTTCGCCATGACGCCCGCCGGCCTGCGCGCCACCGGCCAGACCGACACCATCGTGCGTTGCCGCGCCGGCGCCATGGGGTAAGTTCGGCCCATGCTCCTTCGCCGCTCCCTCCTCGCCCTCGCCGCCGCCGCGAGCCTGGCCGCCGCCGTCCCTGCCCCGGCCTCGGCCCAGTCGCCGGCGAACCCCCGCGTGGCGATCACCACCACCGAGGGCGTCATCACCGTCGAGCTCTACCCCGACAAGGCGCCGGTCACCGCGGCCAACTTCCTGAAGTACGTCGACCGCAAGCTCTATGACGGGGCGACCTTCTACCGGGCCTCCAAGCCCAAGGGGCAGACGGCCAACGACTACGGCACCATCCAGGGCGGCCTGCAAAACAACCCCAAGAAGGTCCTGCCGCCCATCGCCCACGAGAGCACGCTGAAGACCGGGATCAAGCACACCGACGGGGTGATCTCCATGGGCCGCCACGCGCCGGGCACGGCCCAGGCCGACTGGTTCATCTGCATCGGCGACATGGCCTACCTCGACGCCGACCCGAAGGATCCGTCCAACCCGGGCTTCGCCGCCTTCGGGCGTATGGTCGACGGCAAGCCGGTGGCCGAGGCCATCCTGGGGAAACCCACCGACCCCAACGCCGGCGTCGGCGCCATGAAGGGCGAGATGCTGGTCCATCCTGTGAAGATCATCTCCATCCGCCGCGCCCCGCCGCCGGACCCTGCCGCCGCCCCCGCCGCGGCGCCCCCGGCCGCAACCCCGGCCCCCGCGCCGGCCCCTGCCGCGACCACCCCGCCGAAGGCCTGACCATGTCCACCGCTTCCAGACTGCAGGTCGGCGTCGACGTGCCATGGGTGACCAGTTGGTCGGAGGAACCGATGCTGGGCGTCGGCCCCTGCCCCAGCGTCGACGGCGCCATGGCTCTGGCCCAGGCCGACAAGCCCGGCGAGGGCCGCCCGCTCTATTCGCGCAACCACCTGTTCCGCCAGCGCAAGTCGGTGCGCGAGATGCTCTGCCCGATGTGCGGCAAGCCCACCGCCAAGGGCGACCGCTGGAGCCAGACCGGCCGCTGGACCACCGCGCGGGAGGTCCGCGACCGCAACATGGGCGTCTGGCTGCCGCAGGACCTGAAGGACGAGCATCCCCTGTTCGACGCCGGCGCCATCGCCCCCCTGCACCGCGCCTGCGCCCAGCGCGCGCTCACCCACTGCCCGCACCTGAAGGGCATGGCCGACCGCGAGCTCAAGGCCTTCCCCGACGCCTGGATCATCGCCACCCTGGCCGTCGAGGCCCGCCCCGCGGCCAACTTCACCAACGTCCCCCAGAAGCCGGTGGTGGCGATCACCTTCCTGCAGCTCATCGGCGTGCCGGACTACGCGGGCTGAACATTACAACTTGTTCAGAACATTACGCGGCGTTTAGGTAATGAATCTGCGGTAACTTTGTGAATTCGAGGTCATTACGCAGACTTCACGGGACTTAACAGGTGTCCCCAAGTATTCCCTCTTCATCGGCGGCCCGCACCGCCAACCGCACATGAAGAGGACTACCCCGATGAAGACCTCCGTCGCCTCCCGCTTCGCCGGCATCGCCACCCTGGCCCTGGCCGCCCTGCCGCTCGCCGCCCTGACCACCGCCGCCCATGCCGGCGAACGGGTCCGCACCGGCGACCTGAACCTGGCCAGCCCCGCCGGCCGCGTCATGTTCGACCAGCGCGTCGACCATGCCGCCAAGCGCCTCTGCATCGTCGAGCGCAACCTGACCAACAAGGCCGCCTGCCAGGCCGGCGTCCACGCCGAAGCCAACGAAAAGGCCGCCGCGACGACCCAGTTCGCCAGCCGCGTCTAAAGTCGGTTTCGGTGCGTACATTGGAGTGTGAGGGCTTACCCCGGCCTTCCAGCCAGCCCGCCCAGGCTCCCCGGCCGCCAGGCGGGCGACCAGACCCGCGACCCTCCCCGGTCGCGGGTCTTTTGCTGTCCGGCCCGGGCCCTGCGCCCTAGAGGTGGCTGAGCGTGCCCTCGAAGATCCAGCCGCTGGGCAGGCTGCTGAGTTGCACCCCCACCAGGATCATCTCGCTGCCGTTGCCCATGTCGATCACCGTGTTGGCGCCGATCTGGTTGACCACATAGGTCGTGCCGGGATCGAGCTCCACCCGGTCGCCCTGGGCGTAGTTGAAGTCCATCACCTGGTCGACGCCGATGTTCTGCGAGCCGTGGAAGATGTCCGCGCCGCCGCCGCCGACCTCGGTGTCGTTGCCCAGGTCGCCGGAGATGAAGTCGTTGCCGGCCCCGCCGACGATCGAGTCGTCCCCCTGGCCGCCGCGCAGCACATTGGCCTGCGAGCCGGCGTGCAGGGTGTCGTTGCCCAGGTTGCCCAGCACCAGGTCCTGATAGCCGCCGCCGCCGACCAGCGAGTCGTCGCCCTGGCCCCCGACCACCCAGTTGGACCCCGTGCCCCCATGCAGGGTGTCGTTCCCCTGGTTGCCGTTCATGTCGTTGAAGCCGGAGCCGCCGTTGATGATGTCGTCGCCCGGCCCGCCGCGCAGGTAGTTCGAGCCGGAGCCGCCGGTGATGGTGTCGTCGCCGGCTCCGCCCACCAGGGTGTTGTCCCCGGGCCCGGGGTTGAGCACCTGGCCCGCGGTCGGCTGGGAGCCCCCTTGCGTGACGCCCACCGTATAGCTTCCGGCGTAGCCGTCGGTGAACGCGCCCGCCTCGACGTAGTAGGTCCCGCTGGTGGTCGCGGTGAACACGATCCGCGAGTCGGGATTGCTCCCCAGGGTGATGTCGTCGTTCGACGCCACGAGGGCGCCGCTGGCGTCGTGCAGCCGCAGGTACGGGTCCCCCAGCGTTCCGCCGCCGCCGGCCTGGCCCGTCTCGCTGATCGTGTAGGTGACGCCGGCCTGGAACTGCACGGTGAACCAGTCGCGGTCGCCGGCGATCTGCAGCGCCCCGGCAGCCGTGCCGCCGACCGCGATATGCCCGAACGGATGGGTGGTGTCGGTCAGGCTGTTGGCGAAATCGTCGGGCGCCGGGGTGAAGGTCGACGAGCTGCTGGGGTTCCACCCCAGCACGTCCAGCACCTGCAGGTCGGTGGTCGACAACGTCGCCGGCACGCCCACCGAGCCGGGGCCGAAGGCGTCGCCCAGGGTGCTGGCCCAGTCCCCCAGGTCGGAGCCGTCGAACTTGCCCGTGGCGCTGACCGAGCTGTGGTAGGCGAGGCTCGAGACGTGGCTGGGGTCCAGGCCGAAATAGGTGGTCACCCCGTCCGACCCGCCCGTGTAGTCGCGCTGGCCCGCGGCGGTGAAGCGGAACAGGTCCAGCGGATTCCAGCGCGTCTCCGCGACCCCCAGGCTGGCGACGCGGCCGAACACCCCTTCAGAGATTTCGTGCAGGACGGCCCCGGTGGCGTCGCCGTTGAAGGTGAGGTTGAGGCTCGAGTTCAGCGTGACCTGGTCGTCGACCGCATTGGTCTGCTTCGCAAGGCCGAGCATCACCGCCTCGGCCGTGGGGATGGCGAAGCCCGCGCCGTTCGACGGATCGCTGGCGGGCAGGCCGTTCACCGCCAGCAGGTCGTTGGGCGTCGTGGCGTGGGCGCGCAGGGCCGCCACGAAGGCCGAATAGCTGACGTCGGTCTCGTCGAAGTTGTTCTGCGCCACCACGTTCTGGCCGAGCGCCTGGTAGTCGAACGAGACGCTGACGGTCAGTTGGTTGGTGAAACTGGACTGCAGGGTGTTTTCCGCCGCGATGATCGCGTCGCGATAGGCCGGGGTCACGGCGGCGCTGTAGTCGTTGATGAAGACCAGGCCGCTTCCGGCGAGCGTGACGGCCTCGGTGGCCAGGGTCATGGCCGGGCTCCTGCGTTAAGCTGCGTCGTCCACGGGGCGGCGGGCCTGGACCTTGTCAACTGAAGGACCGAGGATCGGGGACAATAGGGCCGGACCGTGGCGCGACCATCTCGGGAATGACATGATCAAATTGACATTTTGCCTCACCCGCCTGCCGCACCTAAGCCGCGAGGCCTTCCAGGCCTACTGGTTCGACACCCACGGGCCCCTGGTCGCGTCGGTGGCCGAGGTCCTGCAGATCCGCCGCTATGTCCAGGTCCACAGCCTGCCGCACGACCTGAACATCCAGGTCCGCGCCGCCCGCCAGACGCGCGTCGAGTACGACGGCGTGGCCGAGCTGTGGTTCGACAGCCTGGAGGCGGTGGCCGCCAACGCCGAGCGGCCCGAGGCCCGCGAAGCCGGCGCCCTCCTCCTGGAGGACGAGCGCCGCTTCATCGACCTGCCCAAGAGCCCCCTCTGGTGGAGCCAGGAACGGCCGGTGGTGGGCTAGCCGCGCGCTTGCCGCCTGACGCCTTGGCCGAGCGCCGGCTGCGTGGCGGCTCGAACCGGCGCGCTTCCACCGCCACCTGCTGCGGATAGGGGAAGGAGAAGCCCTGCGACTCCAGCGCGTCCTTCACCCGCTTCAACAGGTCATAGCGTCCGGTGTCGTAGGCCTTGGGTGCGAACCAGGCGCGGAGCGTCACCGTGACGCCCCGCTCGCCCAAGGCCGTCATCCCGGCCCAAGGCTCGGGCTTGGGGCTGACGCCGGGCTCGGCGGCGGCGCAGGCCAGGAGGATCGCCAGCGCCCGGTCCACGTCGTCCTCGTAGTCGATCACGAAATCGAGGCTCTCACGCCGCGCCACCGGCGTGCTCTGGTTGACGATGATATCCCCGAACGCCTTGGCGTTGGGCACATGGACGCTGAGGTTGTCGCCGCTCGACAGCCGCGTGGCGAACAGGTCAAGGCCGCGCACCGTCCCCTGCCGCCCGGCCACCTCCACCGCGTCGCCCACCCGGTAGGGCCGCAGCACCAGCAGCATGACCCCCGCCGCCACATTGGCCAGCGCCCCCTGCAGGGCCAGGCCGATGGCCAGGGACGCCGCGCCCAGCACCGCGATCACCGAGGTGGCCTTCACCCCCAGTTGCTGCAGCACCGCGATCAACCCGACCACGATCACCAGGTAGCGCACCAGCGAGGCCGCAAAGCTCTGAAGGGTGGTGTCCGGCGGCCGTCGTCGGTGGGCCCGGGCGATGCCGCTCGCCGTCAACTGCGAGGCCCAGTTGGCCGCCCACATGGTGGCCAGGAAGATCGCGAGCGCCACGGCCAGATTCACCGCGAGTCCGCCGGCGGCGTCGGCCATGTTGCGCAAGAGCTGTCCGTCGCCCAGCAGCAGGCGCCGGGCGTCGGTCACGAACGGCGGCAGGGTCGGATTGGTCGGGATGTCGGGAAGAGCGGGCGCGGCCAAGGATCCCTCGCGAGGCTGTTGGTCCAGGGCCCATCAACTGTCCGGCGGCCCGTTCGGCGCCGCGCCTGCGCCATAGATCCAGTGACATTCCGCCGTTCCCCCGGCGAAGCCGAGAGGGAGAGGCGAGAAGCCCCCAGCCCCCGGCTTCAATCTCACGGCGGCCATTCTGCTTGGCGGCTCGCTCACCCTTCATCAACCCTTCCGCTTCATCCCTGGGTCCGGCACACTGGAACAGACGATGAACGCGCCGAATCAGCCCCTTCGCATCCTTGGCCTCGACCCTGGCCTGCGCCGCACCGGCTGGGGCGTGATCGCGGTGGAGGGCGCTCGCCTCACCCACATCGCCCATGGCGTCATCGCGCCGAAGGACAGCCTGCCCTTCGCCGAGCGGCTGCTGATCCTCTTCGACCGGATCGCCGAGGTCATCGCCCTGCACGGCCCGCATGAGGCCGCGGTGGAGGAGACCTTCATGAACACCAACGCCCAGTCGACGCTGAAGCTGGGCCACGCGCGGGCCTGCTGCCTGATCGCGCCGGCGCGCGCGGGCCTCGGCGTCGCCGAATACGCCGCCACCGTGGTCAAGAAGGCCGTGGTCGGCACCGGCGCGGCCGACAAGGTCCAGGTGGGCTTCATGATCCGCCGCCTGCTGCCCACAGCCGGCGACACGACCGCCGACGCCGCCGACGCGCTCGCCGTCGCCATCGCCCACGCCCACGCCCGCCGCGCTCGCAGCTACGCGGCCTAGGTCGTGGACTCATAAGCTCTGAGCCAGAGTCGAGTTGAGGCGAGGAGCACGGCGGCAAGGAAGTTCCTGGCGAGCTTGTCGAAGCGCGTGGCGACACGGCGGAAGTGCTTGAGTTTGCAGAAG
>Ga0210400_10000756_pt1 | contig 34271 bp, 29 predicted proteins | sample IncBWH26MmetaG_FD_155456 | JGI IMG/M metagenome (GOLD analysis project Ga0210400, IMG submission 155456) | Forest soil microbial communities from Barre Woods Harvard Forest LTER site, Petersham, Massachusetts, United States - Inc-BW-H-26-M | ecosystem: Environmental > Terrestrial > Soil >... | reverse complement strand
TCCGAGCTCAAGTCAGCGATCGACGGCGCGGCCGCCTTGCGTGGATTGCCGCTGGTGTGGCCGAGCAGCGGGGAACTGCAGAAATTCCATGTCGATCCCGCCCTCGTGAACTCGGGCTCGCCGTCCACGTTTTTGGAGATCGCACGGCGCATGGGCAGCGATGGGGTGCTGATCGGCCGCGCGAGCGGTGCGAGCGCGAATGCCAATGTGCGCTGGACGCATCTGTTTCAGGATCGCAGCAGCGAGTACTCCGGCACCTTGGAGGGCGTCAATCGCGCCGCGGATCTGTATGCGGGAATGTTCGCCGCGAGCGGCGGTCTCGTGCCGGTGGACATCGAAGTCAGCGGCCTGAACGATTTCAAGGACTATGCGGGTGTGGAGAGCTATCTCGAATCGCTCAGCTTCATCGCGCGCGTGAGCGTGGAGTCCGTGTCGGGCGACACGGTCCGGTTCCGATTGTCGACGCGCGGCGGCCTCGACTCGTTGCAGCGTGCGCTGTCGTTGAATGGTCGTTTGCAGCCGGTTGCCGCCGGCGAGAGCGGAATCCAGCGCTTCCAACTGCATCGTTAGCCCGGCGTTCGGTTCATGCGCCACATACCGAACATCATCAGTGTTATTCGAATTCTGTTGGTCGCGCCCATCGCGATGGCGCTCTTCCACCAGCGGCTCGCGCTCGCCATCGTGCTGTTCGCGGTCGCCGCGATTTCGGACGCGGCGGATGGATATCTTGCCAAACGCTTCGGGTGGCAGAGCGAGCTGGGCGCGGTGTTGGATCCCATCGCCGACAAGGCGCTGCTGTCCGCGGTGTTCGTCACGTTGAGTTTCATGAAGCTGGTGCCGTTGTGGCTGATGGTGGCCGCCGTCGCGCGCGATGTGATCATCGTGTCGGGAGCCGCCGCCTACCGCATCTTAATCGGACCCGTTGCGGCGAATCCCTCTCTGATCAGCAAGATCAACACCGTTTTTCAGGCGGCCTTCATTTTGGTCGTCGTGAGCAGGGCCAAATTCTCGCTGCCTCCCGAATGGGTGATCACGTGGCTCGGTGCGCTGGTGTTCGCCACCGTGGCGGTGAGCGGCATCGACTATGTCCTGGTTTATGGCCGGCGGGCGGTGATCGGCCGGCGGGCGGCGATGGCATGAAACAACTTGCCTTGGGTGTGCGGCCGCGGGCGGGAGCCGTGTATGAAAGCTTTGCGCAGGGCCAGAATTCGGAAATCGTGACCGTTTTGCGTTCGCATGGCGCGGTTCCCGTATGGCTTTGGGGCGCCCACGGCTCAGGCAAGACCCATCTGCTGCAGGCGGCTTGTTCGGCGGCAGGCGATGCGGCGGCTTATTTCCCGTTGAAGCGCACGGCCGCATTGCCGCCCGAAGCACTCGCCGGTTACGAACGCAGCCGCTTGCTCTGCATCGATGACGTCGATCAGATCGCCGGCGATCGAGCCTGGGAACAGGCCCTGTTCCATCTCTTCAATGAGGCGGCGGAATTGCGCACCCGCCTGATCTTCGCGGCCGCCGTGGCGCCGCGGCAGGCAGCCTGGGTCCTCGATGACTGGCGCTCCCGGGCGGCCTCATGTGTCGTGTATCAACTTCACGAGCTCGACGACGCAGGACGCATCGAGGCCCTGCGCCTGCGCGCCGCACAGCGCGGATTGCAACTGCCCGACGAAACTTCGGAGTATTTGTTGAAGCGCATGCCGCGCGATCTGCCCTCGCTATTCGAGCTTCTCGATGCACTCGACGAAGCCTCGATGGTCGAGCAGCGCCGGCTCACAATTCCTTTCATCCGCGATGAACTCGAGAAGCACGCAAGTACAAAATCATAGTGCAGAACCAGGCGAAGACCAGCAGTAGGGTCAGCGCCGCGACCCAGCGCGCCCGCGGATTGGCCAGCAGTTCGGTCAGCGCAAACGCCAGGTAGGGAATGGCGAACAAGGTCGCCCAGGCATAGGTGTGGCGCCTGCCGCGCACCAGGCCATTCAAGGGAGCGAGCAACGGCAGGACCGCGATGAGGCAGATCAGCCAGGGGTAACCGGCGAAGATCCACGCCAGCAGGCTTGAAGTCACCGCAATCCACAGCCAGATGGTGATCGCGCGGGTTGTCGACGCCGCGCTCATGGGCGCGACGCAAGGCGATCGGCGAGCGCCGCCACGCGCGTGCCCAACGCTCGCGCCAGGGCACTCTCGTGCTCGGAAAGCTCGCCATGCGCCGTGAGCGCGGCGACATGGCTGGCACCATAGGGAGTCCCGCCGCTGCGAGTGTCCGACAATCCCGCTTCGGTGAAAGGCAGTCCAACCAGGTACATGCCATGGTGCAGCAGGGGCACCATCATCGACAGCAGCGTTGATTCCTGTCCGCCATGCAGTGTCTGGGTCGAGGTGAAGACGCCGGCGGGCTTGCCCGCCAGCGCTCCGGTCAGCCACAGGGCGCTCGTGCCGTCCAGAAAATATTTGACGGGCGCCGCCATGTTTCCGAATCGAGTCGGACTGCCGAGGATCAGGCCGCAGCACTGCACGAGATCTTCATGGGTGGCGTAGGGCGGACCGTCCTCCGGAACCGGCGGATCGAGCCGTTGCGTGGTGGCGGTGATGGGCGCAACCGTCCGTAATCGCGCCTGCATCGTCGGGATGGCCTCGACGCCGCGGCAGATTTGTCGCGCCAGGGCAGCGGTGCTTCCTTGGCGCGAATAATACAGAACCAGTACTTCGTTCATCGATGGTCTTCCGTGGAAATCATGCAGAATCGCAGGCTCGTGCTGCGCCCGCGCAACGCATTAAGTCACGCGAATCGCGCATTGTATAACGGCGCCTTGTTTGACGGCTCTGGTGGCTATTGCTAGTGTCGCGCAACTCTATGTCACGGCTCATGGTTGTTCTGGTCGGTGTCGTCTGTCTGCTCGGTTGCAGAATAGGGCCACCTGTGCAGGAAATGAGCGACGCGCGCCAAGCGATTGTGGCCGCCGCGGCCGCCGGTGCAACTCCCGGTGGTTCGCCGGAATACGATGCGGCGCAGGCGGCCATCGCCAGAGCGGAATCGCACTTGCAGGCACAGGAATACGCGCGGGCCCGCCTCGCCGCGCTGCAAGCCAAGCACCATGCCGCCGCGGCGCTGGCCAACGCCCAACACCCGGAAGCGTCCGCTCCGACTCCTCACTAGCGCATGTCGATGGATGAGATCGTCCGGCGCTTTCTGGTCAGAGGAAAGGTCCAAGGCGTCTATTTTCGTCACAGCGCGCGGCTCGAGGCCAAACGATTGAATCTTCGCGGCCTGGCGCGCAACCTGCCGGACGGATCGGTCGAAGTGCTGGCGCAGGGCAGCGCGCCCGCGGTGCAGGCGTTGCATCAGTGGCTGCAGCGCGGTCCTGCGCAGGCACGCGTCGACAGCGTTCTCGAGACCGACGCGGCCGGCGCGGCCGGCGACAACCTCACAATTCCGGCGGGCTTCGACGTATTCTAAAAGCGCCAGGCGCGCTGCCAGCGCTGCATCACCAGGGCCGGATACTTATTGTGGCCGACGCTGCCGTTGTAGCGAGCCAGGGCCAGGGTCCAATTGCGATGCTCGGCGCGCAAGTAGTAGCGCAGGATCTCGCAGCCCATGCGGATGTTGGGCGCAATTTTCACGAGCTGATTCTGGGCGCCCAATTGGCGCGGCCAGAAGGGCATCACTTGCATGAGGCCCACGGCGCCGGCCGGCGAGACGGCCCAGCGATCGAAACGGCTCTCCACTTCCATGAGGGCGAGCACCAAGTCCGGGGGGATTTGCAGGGCCGGATCCCGCTTCGCCTCGCAATACACGTGGTCCAGGATCTCGAGGCGTTCCGCGTGCGTCGGCACGAACTGAGCGAGGCGCGGCTCCATGGACTTGTACCAGACTTCAGATTCGTACTTGTCCGTGAAGCAATCGGCGCTGCCGATGATTCTCTGCAGCAGCTCCTTGAGCTCCGGATCGCGCTGTTGATCCGCGCGCGATGCGCCGGGAAGGGCAACAGAGACGATCAGCGCGAGCAGTAGCGCCTCGGCACACCGCATGGGTCAGCCTCAACCATTTAACTTATGTCGGATATAGCCTACCGGATCGGCGGCGGATATTTCCGTCGATTCGGTCTCGCGCCGATGACGATATTCGAGATTTCCCGCGGCCAAAGAGCGTTCACCGATCACGATGCGGTGGGGAATGCCTAGAAGCTCGGAATCCGCGAATTTGACCCCCGGCCGGGCATCGCGGTCGTCGAGCAGCACATCGATGCCGGCTGCGTTGAAGTCCCGATAGAGCGCATCGGCCGTCTCTTGAACCTTCGCGGACTTTTGATAGTTGATGGGCACCAAGACGACTTGAAAGGGCGCAATGGCATCGGGCCACACGATTCCATTGGCATCGTGATTTTGCTCGATCGCCGCGGCAACCACGCGGGTGACCCCGATGCCGTAGCAACCCATGAACATCGTCAAGGCGTTGCCCTGCTCATCCAGCACACTAGCTTTCATGGCGGCGCTGTACAGCTGTCCCAGCTGAAAAATATGCCCCACCTCGATGCCGCGGGCGATCTGGAGCTTGCCGCGGCCCGTCGGGCTGGGGTCGCCCGGTTGAACATTGCGGATGTCGACGGATGGCGGGTCGGGGAGGTCGCGCCCCCAATTCACGCCCCGGTAGTGCATGTCTTTTTCGTTGGCGCCGCACACGAAATCGGCCAGGCGCGAGGCGGCATGATCCACGTAGATTCTGCCCTTGAAACCGATCGGGCCGATGAAACCCGGTTCCGCGCCGGCGACGGTCCGGATCCGCTCCGCGCCCGCCATTTTCAAGGGGCTTGCCACGCCCTCGAGCTTCTGCGCCTTGACGGCGTTCAGTTCATAGTCGCCGCGGATCACCAGCGCGACGACACCGCCGTCGGTGCCGTCCACCAGCAGCGTTTTCACGCACTGCGCCGGCGTCACGCCGAGCTGCGCGCTGACTTCCGCAATGGTGCGCGCATTGGGCGTGGGGACCTTGCTCAAGGACTGCGTCGCGGGCGCACGGGGCGCCGCCGGGGCCAAGGCGACCGCCGTTTCCAAATTGGAGGCGTAGTCGTCCGCATCGGAGAACACGATGGCGTCCTCGCCCGAGTCGGCCAGCACGTGAAATTCCTGCGTCGTGGCGCCGCCGATGCTGCCGCCGTCGGCCTGCACGGCGCGAAACTTCAGCCCCATCCGGGTGAAGATGCGCGTGTAGGCCTCGTACATCAGGCGGTAGCCTTCCGCCAGGCCCGCCTCATCGGTGTGGAACGAATAGGCATCCTTCATCACGAATTCGCGCGCGCGCATGACGCCGAAGCGCGGCCGGATTTCGTCGCGGAATTTCGATTGAATCTGATAGAAATTCACCGGTAGCTGCTTGTAGCTGCGCAGCTCCCGCCGCGCGATGTCCGTGATGACTTCTTCATGCGTGGGGCCGTAGCAGAACTCGCGCTCGTGACGGTCCTTGAAGCGCAGCAGCTCCGGTCCGTACTTGGCCCAGCGGGCCGACTCGATCCACAGTTCGGCGGGCTGGACGGTGGGCATGATCACTTCCAGTGCGCCCGCGCGATTCATTTCCTCGCGCACGATTTGTTCGACCTTCTTGAGGGTGCGAAGGCCCATGGGCAGCCAAGTGTACAGGCCGGCTGCCAGGCGGCGAATCAGTCCCGCGCGCAGCATGAGCCTGATGGCTTACGACCTCTGCGTCGCCGGGCACCTCTTTGAGGGTGGAAATGGGGTATTGGGATAAGCGCATAGCCGCATATCTTACATGAGCCCCCCTGGTATTATGGCCGTCAATGGGCGACGACGACGATTCACCAGCACGGCGGCGCGGAGTTTATTGGCTCCCCAATCTTCTCACCACCGGCGCTCTTTTCGCCGGGTTTTATGCCATCGTGGCCGCCATCGACCTGCGATTTGAATATGCGGGCATCGCGGTGTTCGTCGCAATGACTTTCGACTTTTTGGATGGGCGCGTGGCGCGATGGACCAATACCGCCAGCTCGTTCGGCAAGGAATACGACAGCCTGTCGGACATGGTGTCCTTCGGCGTCGCGCCCGCCATTGTCACCTACCAGTGGGGCGTGGCGCGCATTGCCGAGTACGGTCCGCTGTGGCGCCGGGTCGGGTGGCTGGTCTGTTTCTTTTATGCCGCGGCAGCCGCGCTACGCCTGGCGCGATTTAATTCGCGTGCCGCCACCCAGGATAAAAACTATTTCGAAGGCTTGCCAAGCCCCGCCGCGGCGGCCATCGTCGCGGCCTTGGTGTGGTTGGCGAGCGATCAAACCAATATCGGATTGCCCGGATTGATTTTGGCGTTTTTGGTCACCGCCAGTGCCGGTGCGCTGATGATCAGCCGTTTTGCCTTCAACAGTTTCAAATACGTCAAAGCAGGCGCCAAGATTCGCTACACCTACATCGTGCTGGTGCCGCTGGCATTCATTTTTATCTTTCTGCACCTGCCCACCAGCCTATTGGTGATTTTCGGTCTCTATGCCCTGTCGGCTCCCACCCTGTGGGTCTATCGCAAGCTGCGGCGCAGAAACAGGCCGGCCGCGCCCACGCATGAATAGCGAGCTTCGCCAAGAATATCTGGCGGCCCTGGGGCTGCAGTCGTGGACGCGGCGCGGCGCCGGCGCGTCCGGGCTCGCGCCGGCACCTTTGAGCGCCGTTTCCGCCGCACCGGCAAGGCCGGCGTTTCCGTCCGAGGCGTCGGCCGCCCGCGAGGAGGGGGCGGATTGGGCCGAGCTGCGGGCGCGCGTCGCCGCCTGCACCCGCTGCGCTTTGAGCGCGACGCGAACGCAAACGGTGTTTGGCGTCGGCAATCCGCACGCCGATTGGCTCATCGTCGGGGAGGCGCCCGGCGCCGAGGAGGACCGCAAAGGCGAGCCCTTCGTCGGGCGCGCGGGGCTACTGCTCAATTCCATGCTGCACGCCATAGGATTGGCGCGAGAACAGGTATACATTGCGAATGTCTTGAAATGCCGGCCGCCCGGTAACCGTGATCCGAACCCAACCGAAGCCGCCGAGTGTTTACCCTATTTGGAACGGCAGATTGCGCTATTGCAACCCAAGATCATGTTGGCCGTCGGACGCATCGCCGCACAGAATCTGCTTCGCACCGATAAAACGCTGGGCGCTTTGCGTCAGCAGGTGCATCGATTCGGGCTCTCCAAGGTGCCGCTCGTGGTGACCTATCATCCGGCGTATCTATTGCGTACGCCCACCGAGAAGCGCAAAGCCTGGGAAGACCTGAAATTTGCGCGCGAGGTGTGCTCGCGTGTCTAGCGTCAAGATCGAGGAGGCGTTTGCGCGGGTCGACATTCGGCCCATGCATGAGCTCGACATCCCCGTGGTCGCGGCGATCGAAAAGGCGGCCTATCAGTTTCCCTGGAGCGAGGGGATTTTCCGCGACTGCCTGCGGGTGGGCTACGTCTGCCGCATCATCGATGTGGCCGGCGATGTGGGCGGCTACGGCATCATGTCGGTGGGCGCGGGCGAGGCGCACATATTGAACGTCTGCATTCGCGATGAATATCGCTCGCGGGGATTTGCCCGCAAGGTGATGCTGTACCTGCTCGATCGCGCGAAGGCCGCCGGCATGAGCGAGGCGTTTCTCGAAGTGCGGCCCTCGAATGTCGGGGCCGCTCGTTTGTATCATTCGCTCGGCTTCGAACAGGTCGGCATACGGCGAGGCTACTACCAAGCCACCGTTGGCCGCGAAGACGCCGCGGTTCTACGCCGCGTGCTCAACGCGGACCTGAAATAGACAACGACGAGCCGCGGGCGCTGGACCGCACCCCGCTAAGGATTATTCGCTAGGCCGGGTGCGTTCTTCAACGAGGCCAGGTCGACTTTGCCGTCTTTCACGGGTAAGGAATCACCCGGATCGGAATTCATGTGCAAGTGATGCTTGCCGCCGTCCAATTCGTAGACGACGTCGAAGCCAGCCGGCTCTTCCTTCATGTCATACACCGTGTTGCAGCGCTGCTCCGTCGTGGTGTACGTGTCGTGCTGCTGCGCGCTCTGTTGGATCTTGTTCCCGGCGTAGCCGCCCGCGCCCGCGCCAGCCACGGTTGCCAGTGTCTTGCCGCTTCCGCCACCGACCTGATGCCCCAAGACGCCGCCAACCAAGGCGCCGATGCCGGTGCCAATCAAACGGTTCTGATCTTTGACCGGCTTGGTGTGCGTGACCTCTTCGTCGTGGCATTCCTGCCGCGGAGTCTTGACCGTTCGCGTGAGTGGCTTTGCGCTCACGACCTTGGCCGTGTGAGCGGTCTGGTACAGGTGGTAGCCGGCAACGGCACCGCCCGCGATTGCTACTGCCGTTCCGGCAAGCGCTCCCGCCATAAAGGATATTTTCATGGTTGCCTCCGAATCACTTTCAATCACTCCTTTGCGGTTAACCGCATGATGCTCAACGCAATTATCTCGCCGGGAAAAGCGCGCCTCCACTGTCTCCACCGCACGACAGCGAAGCGCAACTGGTCAGCGCGGCGCGCTCGAGCTCTCGAGCAAGTTGAGCGCAAATCCGACTGCTACCAGAACGGCACCGCAGGTCATCAACGCAAGCCAGCCTGCGAATTCGTAGATGAATGCGGCTGCGGCAGACGCCGCCGCGCCGCATCCGAACACCCAGGCCATAAAGAGTCCATTCAGTCGGCTTCGATCCCCTGGCTCCAGCATGTAAATGCCACGCAGGCTAAGCACCAAGCACATCTGGACCGCAGCGTCGAGCGATAACCCGGCGACCGCTAGAATGGCGACGGACTTGATGTGATCGGCCCAGGCCGCAACGATCAACGCAGATACTGCCGCGAGCATCGAAAGACGGGTTACTCGCTTCGTCAACCCGAGGTCGGCCAAGTGCCCGGCGAGCGGAGCGGCGAGTGCCCCACCCGCTCCAACCAGAGAAAACAGAGCGATGCCGTTGAACGTCATTCCGTAGTGACGCATCAAAAGTAACGGCGACCCGGTCCAGAACACATTGAATGCGGCGAACATGATTCCTTGATAAAGAGCGCGCCAGCGTAGCAGCGGCGTATGCAAAACGAGCGACCACAGGGAGGCGAGGACGGCGCGGTAGCCAGCCAATGGCGTGGGGCGTCTCGCGGGTAACTGTTGCCGCAAGATGCCGACGAGGACAAGTAGGAGGACACCAGAGACAGCGAATACCGCGCGCCAACCGTACTTTCCGGCAATGAGGCTCGAAAAGGGCCGCGCCAGCATGATGCCCGTGAGCAATCCGCCCATGATTCGCCCGGTGATCCGTCCGCGCGACGCGGCGGGTGTCAGATGGGACGCGAACGGAACCAGCACTTGTGCCGCTACCGCGCACACGCCCACGGCAAAAGAGGCCGATAGGAACTGCGATGGATTGGTGGCGCTCGCGATTCCGAACAGTCCGAGTGCCGCGGCGCACAGCGCCAAGCAAATCAAGCGCCGATTTTCGATGAGATCCGCGAGCGGAACGATCAACAAGAGCCCTGCGCCATAGCCTAGTTGCGTGAGCGTCATGACCAAGCCGGCCAATTGCGGCGGGAGGCCGATCGAGACAGCAATCACGCTAACGAGCGGCTGCGCATAGTAGAGGTTGGCAACAGCCAGCCCGCACGCGACGGCGAGAATTCCAGTCAGTGCAGGGGTCAACACTAGGTAGCGGGCAAGTCAAATCGCGATTGAAAACGCCCGAGCCCCACGGTGACGCTCTTGACCTGCGTGTACTCGCGCATCGCCTCGAGGCCATGCTCTCGTCCAATTCCGCTGCCTTTGTAGCCGCCGAAGGGGATTTCCGACTGATAGCCGTACGAGTTGATGAATACGTTGCCCGACTCGAGGGCTGCGGCCAGGGTATGCGCCTTGCGAATGTCATTGCACCAAACGTAGCTCGCCAACCCGAACTCACTGTCGTTTGCCATGTCGAGGGCCTCGGTGAGTTCCGTGTAGCCGATGGCGCACAGCACCGGCCCGAAGAGTTCTTCCTGCGCGACGCGCATATCGTGCGTGATGTTGGTCAGAATCGTGGGCGGTAGAAAATTGCCTCGAGCCAGGCCCTCGCCGCGGGCTTTTTGCCCACCGCACCGGACGACGGCGCCAGCCTCTTTAGCGCCGGCGATGTGCGCCAATATCTCCTCGAGGCGGGTCGATGATGCCAGCGGGCCCAATTGCGTATTCGGATCCAGCGGATTGCCCATGGGAATTGTCGAGGCTTTTTGGGCGAGCGCGGCTACAAAGGGCTCGAGCATCGCGTTCGGCACGAACAGCCGTGTCCCCGCAAAACAAACCTCCGCTTTGCGTGCGAATGCTTGGGTCAACACGCCGTCGATGGCCTCTTCCCAGTCGATCTCCTCGCAGACGAGGATCGGACCTTTGCCGCCGAGTTCGAGCACGGTCGGGGTTACGCTGTGGGCACATTGGTCCAAAACTTCCCGACCGGCCTCGAGCCCTCCGGTAAAAATCACTTTCCGCACTTTGGAGTGCTCGACCAGGGCTTTACCAACGGTGCGGCCCGGCCCAGTCACGATGTTGACGCTCCCCTTGGGAAAGCCGGCTTCGTGGACGAGGTGAGCGAAGCGCAGGACGCTCAATGGCGCAACCACGGACGGCTTGATGACCATGGTGTTTCCGCATGCCACGGCGGCGGCAAAACCGCGCGTCATGAGTTTGAGCGGGGTATTCCACGGAACGATCTGTGCGATCACTCCGTAAGGTTCGCGACGCAGGTAATTGAATCGCGATCCAAGGTCCTGATAGGTACCCTCGATCTTGCCTGCCAGACCGGCGAAATATTCCAAGTGCAGTGCCGACGTGGCGACTTCCATGCGGGTTTCGCGAATCGGAATTCCGGTATCGAGCGACTCGATCGAGGCGAAGAGTTCAAGCTCGCGCCGCAGTAGCTGCGCCAGGCGGTAGAGCAGCTCGCCGCGCTCACGGCCCAGCATCATTCGCCACGATGCCGAGTTGAAGGCCCGATGCGCAGCATCGCCCGCCGCTATCACCTGCCCAGTCGATGCGGGCGCTATCCGGCAAATCTCCGCGTTGTCGTAAGGATTGACGACGGAAAACGAGTCCTCGCCAGTCCCCACTTGCCATGCGCCATCGACGTACAGGTCTGAGGTGATCTCGGCGCGCAGGCTGGATGCTGAAACTTGCATTGGCGTGTACTCCTGAGTGTTGAAGTACACAGTAAACTATTCCCAAAATGGTTAGAATCACGTGATATAGCAATAGACTATCCCGTAAAACGGAAGGATGGGACGATGGATCGTTTTGACGCGATGACGGTATTTGTTCGGGTCGTCGAAGCGGGCAGTCTCTCGGCTGCTGGGCGTTCGATTCCAATGTCGCTTACGTCGGTGAGTCGCCACCTCACGGCTCTCGAGCAACGGCTTGGCGCGCAGTTGCTGCGCAGAACGACCCGGCACCTGTCCCTCACCGACGAAGGGCGGCTGGTCTATGACCGAGCGAAGACCATCTTGAGCGAACTGCAAGAAATGAATATGACGCTGTCGGCCAGCCGCAGCGAACCCTCCGGGCGGCTTCGCGTCAGTGCACCGGTACTGATCGGCAGGCGGCTGATCGCGCCGAAGCTGCCTGCGTTCTTGGCGCGACATCCGTTGGTGGACATCGATCTTTTATTGATCGACCGAGCCGTGAATCTGGTTGAAGAGGACATAGCGGTCGCCGTGAGAGTCGGTCGACTGCCGGATTCGAATCTGGTGGCGCGCAGGCTCGCCGAGATCCGGATGGTGGTGTGTGCCGCTCCGAGTTACCTCGTCCAGCGAGGCAGGCCGACGACGCCGGCCGAGCTTCGTCAGCACGACTGTCTGGTGTTTTCCGAGACACTGGGTCCCATCGATTGGCATTTTCAATCTTCCAAAGGCCGCATCAGCGTCAAGGTGCAGGGCCGCCTGTGCGCCAACAATCTTGACGCCGTGGTTTCGGCGGCGATCGGCGGCGCGGGAATTGCCCGTCTACCGTCATGGCAAGTCTCGGCCGATATGTCGGCAGGACGCCTCGAAGCACTCCTTACGCATTGTGAGCGTCCGGCCGCACCCGTTCACGCGGTGTTCCAACAGTCGAAGGTATCGTCCGTCAAAATCCGGGCGTTCGTCGATTACTTGGTCGCGCAATGGGCGGGCGAGGTATTCGCTGAGCCGTAGGCCGCGAGCACCGCACTACAAATTGTGGCATAAGCACACGGAGGGTAGCTGCCCTGGGAGGACTGTGGTGTCGGGTGGAGCATCGCACGAGGCGAGGTATCGCGCCCGTTGGGCGGCCCGTGCCGCCATAATCGCCATTGCGGTGTGGTGCGCCGCCGCCTTTGCCCATGAGGCGGTCGCCGCCCAGCCCGCCCGGCCAATGCTGCAAGCCGCTGTCGATCCGCAGGTGATCCGGCTGCCTGTTGTGGAAGGGACGGATCTGCGGTTCACGCGGCTCTCCCTCACCGAAGGCTTGTCGCAAACGCGTGTGACCCACATCGTGCAAGACGATCGTGGCTTCATGTGGTTTGGAACGCAGTACGGCCTGGATCGCTACGACGGCTATCGATACAAGGTGTTCAAACACATACCGGGCGACCCCTCGAGTCTGTGCGGTGTCTATGTTTACGCATTGTTCAAAGATCGCGCCGGGAATTTGTGGATCGGCTGCGATCGATATCTGGATCGTTTCGATCCTCAGACCGAAACGTTTGTTCATTACCAACTCGACCCGGCAGCGAAAACGGGCTCTTCAGGCGCCATCGTCCATATCAGTCAGGACGACCACGGCATGTTGTGGTTGTCAACCGGTCGAGGTCTTTATCGGTTGGATCCGAAATCGGCCGGGACCGACCGATTCCAGCACATCAGCGGTGACCCAACGAGCCTTGCCAGCAACGACATCAAGTCGACCTTCCTTGATCGATCCGGAGTGTTCTGGGTCGCGAGCAGCGAAGGACTCGACGCGTTCGACCGCGCGTCCGCGCACGTGACGCTGCATATTCCGTTAAACGAGCCACGAGAAATGTCCTTCTACGAGGACCATGCGGGCACGTTCTGGATTCTCTACTCATCGAATAACGGTCTAGCCGTCTTTGACCGCAAGACACGCCGGCTGACCCGCCTGTCTTTCGCGGACCACGATCTGCCCGGAGACCCCCTGACCGGCGTCATCAGCATCCTGGAGGACCGGGACCAGCAGCTTTGGATCGCGACGCAATCCGACGGCATTCTCAAATACGATCGTGAGGGTCACCGGTTCATCAGGTATCGCAACGATCCCTCGAATCCGGAGAGCCTTGCTGAGAATCGTGTCACGACCCTGTACGGGGATTTGGAGGGAGTCATTTGGGCTGGGCTGGGTGCGACGGCGCCGGTTCATTTTGCGCCGCACCGATTTCCGTTCACGAAACTTCCGTACGACACGAGTAATCCAGCCAATTTGAGCGAAACACTCGTCAACGTGATCTACGTGGATTCGCAAGCGAATCTGTGGACGGGAACCACCGGAGGGCTGAATCGCTTGGACCGCGAACGCGCTCGCTATACCCGTTTCGCGATTCCCGGCGCAGGCGTCAGCAGTGACGTGATATCACTGGTTGAAGATCGCTCCGGCGAGCTGTGGATCGGTACGTCCGGACAGGGACTCTATCGCCTTGATCGGGGAACGAGCCGATTGAAAGCGTATCGGCACAACGATGCAGACGCGGCAACACTGGCCGACAACACCGTGCCCCGTCTAATGATCGATCATCGGGGAACGTTATGGGCCGCGACCCTGAACGGCCTTAGTCGTTTCGATCCAGAGTCGCAGCGCTTCGATACCTACCGGGCAAAGACCGACGGCGCAAGTGCGCAATACATTTCGCTCGCGGAAGACCAGCACGGAATCCTGTGGATAGGGACTCATTCGTCGGGCATGCTGCGCTTTGACCCGCAAACACAGCAATTTCAGACCATTGAGCACGATGCCGGCAGGCGCGGAACCCTGACGGATAACAGGGTCAATTCGCTCCACTTCGATCGCAATGGCGTTCTTTGGGTCGCAACGCAGAACGGATTGAATCGCTTTGATCCCGCCACCGGCACATTTTCCAACTACTTCGAGACAGACGGTCTGGCGAGCAACGCGGTGAGCTGCATCCTGGAGGACAATTTAGGCGATATTTGGATGGGGACCAAAGACGGCATCTCGAGGCTCGACCCGCGACGCGACAGTTTCAGGAATTATTCGGTCGCCGACGGATTGCCGGGGCAGGACTTCACCGGATGGGGTGCCTGCTTCAAGAGCGTGAGCGGAGAAATGTTCTTCGGTGGATTCGCGGGTGCCGTTGCTTTTCGCCCGGAGGAGGTCGTCGACAGCGCGTACACGCCGCCCGTGGTCCTCACAGACTTCGAACTCTTCGGCACCCCTGTCAAGCTTGGAGCCGGCTCACCCCTGGAAAAGGCGATTGGCTACACCACGGCGGTGAAGCTGTCGCATGCACAGAACAGCTTCTCGGTCGAATTCTCGGCACTCAGCTTCCGCAGCCCCTCAACCAATCGTTATCGGTACAAGCTCGAAGGCTTGGATTCGGATTGGTATGTGGTCGGAAGCGACCGGCGGCTCGCGAGGTACACCACGCTGCCGCCGGGCCCTTACAGACTTCGCGTGCAGGGTGCGACAAGCCGGGGCCCGTGGAGCGAGCCGGGCGCAGCGCTGGATTTCTCCATTGCGCCACCCTACTGGCAGACTCTCTGGTTCCGTACGGCGTGCGGGTCCGCCTTGCTGCTGGTGCTGTGGGCACTGTATCGGCTGCGTCTGCGTCAGATCGCGCAAGTGTTCAATGCGCGCCTGGAGCCGTTGTCGGCGCTGCGACGGAGCGAAGCCGCGCTGAACGAAGCGCAGCAGATCAGCCACACCGGCAGTTGGCGCTGGAAGCTCGGCACCGGTGAGGTCTCGTGGTCGGCCGAGCACTTTCGCATCTTTGGCTTCGATCCGGCGACGGCACAGCCCTCCTATGCGACCTTCATGGAGCGGATTCACGCCGAGGATCGGCCCTCGTTCGAGGAAGCCATACAACGGGCCGTGCGCGAAGGAAGCCGGTTTCAACATGAGTATCGGATTGTTCTGCCAAACGGATCTGTCAAGCACTTACAAAGTGTGGGCCATCCCGATGTCTCCAAGTCCGGTGATCTGGAATTCGTCGGTACCGTCATGGACATCACCGAGCGCAGGCACGCGGAGGAAGCGCTGAGAAGTACCCAGGCGGAACTCGCCCGCGCCGCCCGGCTCGCGACGATGGGCGAGCTCGCCGCCTCGCTCTCCCATGAGATGAACCAGCCGCTCGCCGCGATCATGACCAATGCCGAAGCTGGTTTGCAGTGGTTGAACCGGGACGAGCCCGACCTCGACGAGACGCGGGTTGCGCTCTCGCACGTGACGCAGGACGCTCAGCGCGCAAGCGGCGTGATCCGCGGTCTTCGGGCGCTCGCCAATAAATCCGGGCCGCAAGTGGCGAAGCTCGACATCAACGAGGCCATTCTGGAGGTGCTGACGCTCACGCGCGGCCAGCTGCAGTGGCATGGTGTGGTGTGTCGCACCAATCTGTCCGCCGACGATCGCCCGATCTTCGGTGACCGGGTTCAATTGCAGCAAGTGCTGCTCAACCTGATCATCAACGCGGTTGATTCGATGAGCACGGTCACGGACCGCCCGAAGATACTGGCGATAACCTCGGAACCCATCGAACCGGACGGGATGCAGGTCGCGGTCGAGGATAGCGGTACGGGGCTTGATCCGGCGATAGCCGATCGGATCTTCGACTCCTTCTTCACGACGAAGTCCGAGGGCATGGGCATGGGACTCTCGATCTGCCGGACCATCATCGACGCCCATGGCGGGCGCATCTCGGTGTCGCCCGGTGTACCGTACGGCACCGTCTTCCGATTCACCGTGCGGGGAACACCGCCAATCTGAGTGAACACGTTACCGCGCGCCGGCCCGGTGGTGATGTGCGAGCGACTGAAACGTCCCTATCCAGCCTTTGGATGCGAGGGCAGGGTGAACTGAATGGTTCCACCGTGAGGTAAATTGGCCGCAGCCCAGATGCGGCCCCCGTGCGCTTCGATAATAGACCGGCAGATCGACAGCCCCATGCCCATCCCACTGGATTTGGTGGTGAAGAACGAGGTGAACAGTCGCTCCGCATGCTCGGCGGAAAACCCGACACCGCAGTCGGTCACCGTGACCCGCACGTGCTGCGCGTCGTGTTGTTCCGAGCGGATCACGATCTCGCGCGGTCGATCGGTGATCGATTGCATCGCCTCGATGCCGTTCAACACGAGATTGAGGATCACCTGTTGCAGCTGCACTCGATCGGCGAGGACGAGCGGTAGGGCGGGCGCAAGATCCATACGCAACGATGCACGGTTGCCGAGCAATTCATGCTGCACCAAGGCAACCGCTTCGCTCACCGTCTCATTGAGTTCGAGCGGCGCCATCAGGATGTCGGTCTTTTTTGCCAGTGTACGGACGCGACGGATGATTTCACTCGCCCGATGGCCTTCCCTGAGGACCCTCTCGAGGGCGGCGCGCGCTTCTTTCGTTTCCGGCGGGTGGTGATCGAGCCAGTTCAGACCGGCCGCTGCGTTGGTGGCCACGGCGCCAAGCGGCTGATTGACTTCGTGAGCGATCGAGGCGGTCAGCTCGCCCAAGGTTGTGACGCGCGTAGCGTGCGCGAGCTCTGTTCGGATCTTGTCCAGTTCCTCCGCAGCCAACTTGCGCTCGCGGTAGCGCTGCTCCATGCTCCGAACGCGGATCGTGTAGATGCTCCACAGGGTAAGTGAAAGTACCGTCGCGCCTGCGGCGATACAAATCGCAAGAAACCATTTCGTCTGGACAAATGCCGGGGGAATCTCGAAGTCGACCGCCGCTCCCGTTTCGTTCCAGACCCCATCGTTGTTCGACGCGATCGCACGGAAGCGATATTGGCCCGGCGGAAGGTCCGTGTAAAAGGCCTGGCGCCGCGTCCCGGAATCCTGCCACTCCGCATCGCGACCCTCCAGCCTGTAGCGAAAGCGCATTTTCTGTGGGGCCATGAAACTCAGCGCCGTATAGTCGATCTCGAGGTTCCTCGTCAGGGCAGGAAGGCGTAGACCATCTTTGGCCAAGTAGCTGCGACGATCAGCCACGATTTGCTCGATGTGAACTGGAGGCGGTATGAGATTCCCATGCAGATGGGCAGGGTCAATCATCTGTAGGACGCTGAGATTGACGAACCACAGCCGTCCATCGAGAGACCTTGCGGCTGAACGGAACGGGGCTTCCTCCGTTTGGACGCCATCGGACGAGTTGAAGACGCGCAGTGGGATCTGCGCATCGGAGTGTTCCCACCAAGCTTGCAGCGCCGTGGCGGCAATTTGGATCAGCCCACACTGCGTATACAACCAAAGGGCGCCGTGACTATCGCGAACGAACGCGAATACCGCGTCGCATGGGAGGCCGTTCTTGACGGTGAGGGTACGTTGGGTTCCATTCCGCCAGCCTATGAGTCCAAAGGCTGTCGCTCCCAATACCGAGCCGTCCGGATCAACCGCGATCTGGAGCAGGCGAGAAGGCAGTGCGTGCTCGAAGCGAAAAGTCTCGAGGTTGCCACGCCGATATCGAGCCAGATCACCATTCAAAAGACCCAGCCAGATCCCGGATTCGCGGTCCGCTGCGATGGTATGAGCCGCGGGGATGACTGAGGCCGGCAGTTCCTCCTCCACCGTGAGGCCCCGGATGCGAAGGAGCTCCCGTGGGGGGCCGATGCTCTCGGCCCAGATGTTGTTGTCTACGTCCTCCGCAATGTCAGTAATCACTCCAGTGTCCCGTCCATCCCGCCGAGTCACCCTGTGGAATGTCCCGTTTGCGTAGATCCATAACGAACTGTCGATGCCGATCCACATCTGGCCGGCACGATCTTCGAAGAGCGATGTGTACTGATTGCCCGGCACTCCCTTCGGTGCATGAATCGAGGTCACCTTGTTCTCATGAAACGCATTCAGCGCATCCGCGCCGCCAATCCAAACCGTGCCGTCGCGCGCCGCAAGCACCGCGTCGAGTTCAGTTACAGTGATCCCCTCACGTTTGGAAAAGCTGGCAACTTGGACGTCATGGAAACAATCAATGCCTCTGGATGTGGCGACCCAAAGGTTTCCCTCACGATCCTCGAAGAACCGTCGTACGCTGTCACCTGAAAGACCATCCGCGGTGCCGAAGTGGTCCACCCGCTCGCCGGAGATCCGATAGATGCCCCGATCGGCGGTACCTATCCAAAGCGTGTTGTTACGGTCCAAGGCGGCGGTGAGCACCTCCAAGGTGCTGCTGTCGAAGCCGGGCGCGACAAATGACTTCCAAGCGCCGTGCTCGAAGTGCTGCAGCCCCAGGCCGCGGCCGCGCAGCGCCATGCCTACCCACAGGGAGCCGTCCGGATTGGCCGCGATCGCACTGATACCGATGCCTGCGTGCGAAGCCAGCGCGGGCGGCGCATAGACTGTCGAGGAGCCCGGTTTCCACCGCACCAGCGCGGTTTGCGAACCGACCCAAAGATTTCCCGAGCTGTCTTCGGTAATCGCCGAGTACAAGGCCGGCGGGATCGCATCGCTGTCTCGATGACATTGCATGGCTGAACTCGTGACCTGACAGACACTCGCCATGGCGCTGCCGGGGGGCTCTTCCCGGACGACCCAGACGGTTCCGTCACGAGATTCAACCAGCGGTTCGACGCTCGAGGGGTCGTGAATAAAATTCACCACGCCCCCAGCGTGCCATTGCGTCAGCCCGGCGGCCGTGGCCACCCATAAACTGCCATCCCGTGCGCCCAACACGTCGCGAATGTCGGACGACGGCAACTCATTGCCGTCCGGTTTCCATGGATCGAAGCGCACACCATCGAAACGGACTACTCCGTTCTCGGTTCCTATCCATATGTAGCCATCCGCGGTTTGGGTTATCGCAGACGGCGCACCGGTGAACACGCCGTCCTGCACACGCCAAGCGGTGTGACCATATTGGGAGATGTGTCGGTCGGAATTAACGGCCCAACTCGGAGCCGCAATGAGCAACAGCGAAACGCAAGCGAGGATCGGACCCCGTGGGGTCCTGCAGGTTCTGGCGTGGAACTGAAACATGTCAGCGCCGGTAGTTTAGATCAGACTTGCCAGGAATTCCGCAATCGGTTTGATTTTTTGGCCGACGCTGGCTGACTCGAGGGTAATAGTACAGAATCGCCGTGCGTTGCACACGTTACAACGCACGGCGGGGACTTGACCCTAGCTACTACTATTTCAATTCGCGGCAATCCCGTTCAGGCCCGCCGCTGCGGGAAGACCATCGGTAGTACCCAAATCGGTGAGAGCACCGTTGGCGGACTGAATCGCAAACATTCCGACGGCTCCGCTGCCCGCGTTCAGCGTATACAAGAATTTTCCGTCTGCGCTGACGGTAATATCGATATTCGCCGAACCGGTCGGGTTGAGCGCGAGGACCGTTCCGGGAAGCGGCGTGAGCGTGCCGCCGCTGCCGATCGCAAATCCCGATACCGAGCCGGAACCTGCGTTCGACACGTAGACAAAACGGCCGTCGGGAGTCACGACGTTCCAGCAATTGGCCGAGCCCAGCGTCGGTACGCTGCTGCTGATCGGCGCCAGCGTGCCGTTGCTTTGCACGACATACGAGGAAATGGCCGATGAGTTCGGCGCGCTAGTGCCGGTTTCGGAAACTACCGCCACGTCGCCGCGGGTAAAAGCCGCGCTGAACGCGCCGGGGCCGGCGCTCTTCGTGATGGTGGCCTGCGACAGAGAGCCGTCGCTCTGCACTTTGAACACGTCGAGGTTGTTCGTCGCCTTCTCGGTTACGATCAAGAACTGCCCGTCCGGGCTGAACGCGACGGAACCGGATGCCACGGCGTTGCCGCTGAGGAAGCGCAGGGAATTGGGAATCCGAACCAACTTGCCGTGATCAAAATTGAATCCGACTACGCTGCTGCTGCCGGCGGTGTTCAATACGTAAACCAGAGACCCAAACTGGGCGACTGAGTTGGGTTCGCTGCCTTCGGTGGCAACGCGATCCGTCAATTCGAGATTAGCCCCGTCGACACGAAACACCGAAACACTGCCGCTGCCGGCGTTGACGGCGAACAGCCACGCCTTATCCGCGCTCAAGGTCAATGAACCTTGCGATGCCAGCGGATCTACGGTACCACCGCTACCGCGTCCGTCCGTGCCATAGCTGTGAGGACTTTCCAGCGTACCGTTCGGGTCGCGCTGGAATGCAATCACCTGATTCGAATCGGCGTTGTTCGTCATCACGAACACGGCGTGTCCGGCGTGATTACCGTCATTCGCGGCGAAACTGACTCCCGACCACGCGGCGCCTCCGGCGATGGCACTCATTGCAATAGCCGTCTTGATGGACTTCATGAATTAACTCTCCTTATACCGAATGCTTTGATGGATGTACAAAATGCGGCGCGAAGCGGATCACGGTGGCGACCGAGTTGCGTCGGCCCTCTGTTAATTCGTTCGCAAGACGCGGAAAGTTACAGCGGGATGTTTCCTGGCGGCAGGACTACCAACGCAGCAGGCGCGGACCGAGCCACGCGCCGAGTGACGTCGGGATCAACATGCCGAGCAGGTACCACGTGCCGAGAAACGGCGCCGCGAGCTCGGGACAATGCAATGAATACACCAGCGCACCGAGGGATCCTGCGGCGAATCCCGCGGCCGCGCCCGCCAACCGCAGCCGCGTGGGAGCAAGACCCCGCAGGACCCAGACGAACGCGATGAACAGCGGCGCAGCCACTAGCGCGATCAGGAAGGGACAAACGGCGGCAGTCGTGCCGAAAACCAGATGCGAGCGGTTCTGTGCCGGCGCCCTCAGCAGTACTGTCGCAGCGAATATCCACATGACCATCACCACAATCCCAATGCCCGCCGGTACAAAGCCGAGCCGGATGCCCGGACGTGCCCATCGAGTGACCGCAGTGAACCCGAGCAGCGCCAATGACGCGCAGTAGGCTTCTCGAATCCAGAACATCGGCTCGAGCACGACATGCGATAGCGCCGGATTCAACCGGAGAAATCCTCCGGTCAGGGCGAGTGCCCCGGCCAGTCCGCCGCCGATCGCAAGTAAATGGCACCGCGCCGTCCGCGTGGGGTCAATCGCTTCGACGCCGGTGGCGAGCATGGACACCCAATCCTCCGTCTTCATTCGATGCTCCGTATTCTTCCCGCAAGGGCCTTCAAACCGCGGTGGATGCCAACTTTGACGGCCGACTCCGACATGCCGGTCCGTTTCGCGGCGTCTGCCACGGAGCTACCTTCGATTTTCACGTACTGGATCGGCAACCGCTGTCGATGCGGCAGCTGTTGCAGCAGTTTCGCCAAGTCATATCGCGCCTCAGCAGCGTCGCCATCCGCGGCCGCCAGATGGTCATGATCGTGGTCGAGCGGATCGTGCAGCCCATTCGTACGCGAACGCCGACGCAGCAAATCGATGAGTTTATAGCGCGCAATCGCCTGCACCCACGCGGTCAGCGGTTGCGCCGGATCGTAGGTATGGCGTTGATTGTGAATCGCCAGCAGCAATTCCTGCACGAGGTCCTCGACTTCCTCAGGCAGGTGCACGAGGCGCCTACGCACGAAAGCCCGCAAATGCGCCGTGAGTTCGCTCAAGAAACTATGGTATGCCGAAGCGTCACCGACGAGACCACGAATCAGAAGACCTCTTAGGCGCTCCTCTTTCAACTGTTATCCAGCCTTATCTGTAGGGGCAACCCTCTTGGGCCGCGTCACTGCATGGCGCTACCTTGCTAGCTTCAGCGCGAGCACGTCGACTTGTTCGATCTGCGGAGGTTTGGCAAGGAGTTCCGCGGCGTTGGCCATCAATGCAGCGGCAATCGGGCCTGCAAGATGGGCTTTGCGGCCCACGTCGTCGGCAAATGCGTCGAAAATTCCAAACGTCGACGGCCCCAGGCGCAAGGCGAACCAAACGGGAGTTGTAGTTTCCTGATTCGCGAGCGGTAGTGCGTTCTCGAGAAACCTTGCGACGGCGGACTCCTTTCCTGGTTTTGCCTCCAAACGAACCAACAATGCGACTTTGACCATGGATGCGCTCCTGTGTGAGTGGGATAGGCCAGTCTGGGCCGCGTGCTGCCGGATTAGCAGTGGCAAAAGCGTCGAATATGGTATCGTTCTCGCCATGGAAGTCAGCGTGCTGGCACTGCAAGGCGCATTCGATCTGGGGCTGTCGGCACTACTCGATACATTGGGTACCGCCAACGAACTCGCCGGCACCATGAACGGCCCCAGGGTGGCGATCAATGTCACGGTGGTTGGCGTACGGCGTCGACTACGCACAGCGCAAGGATTTTCGGTGCCGGTGGTTGCGGCGGCGAAATCGCGTGATCCCGATGCGGTATTGTTGCCCGCGCTAGGTGAGAAAATGCCTGCGTCACTGGCGCAGCGGTTGACCCATCGCGATGTCGCAGATGCCGGAGGTGCATTGCGCGAGTGGGCGCAGGACGGTGCATGGATCGGCGCCGCATGTACGAGCACATTCGTTCTCGCCGATAGCTCGCTTCTCGATGGGCATGGCGCCACCACTTCTTGGTGGCTTGCCCCGCTATTTCGCCAGCGGTATGCCCGCGTCGGGCTGGACGAGTCTCGCATGTTGGTGTCTTCGGGAGCATTCGTTACGGCCGGCGCTGCGTTGGCACACATCGACCTCGCGCTTGGCTTGATTCGCCGGCAAAGCCCAGCTCTCGCCGCGCTTACGGCACGCTACCTGCTGATCGAACCCCGCGCATCGCAGGCGATCTTCATGATTCCCGATCATCTGGCGCACAACGATCCACTGGTTGAGCGCTTTGAGCGATGGGCACGCCGCCATTTGAGGCAAGGCTTCTCCTTGAGTGATGCGGCGCGCAGTGTGGGCGCAAGTGAACGTACGTTGGCGCGGCGCTTGCGGTCGGTGCTCGGCAAGTCGCCGTTGTCCTACTTTCAGGATTTGCGTGTCGAACGCGCGGTACATCTACTGCAAACCAGTAATAGCAGCGTGGATCGCATCGCCTCCGAAATCGGTTATTCGGATGGCGTCACCCTGCGTACGTTGCTCAGGCGAAAACTCGGGCGAGGTGTGCGCGAGCTTCGTTCAAGATATCAGAGCGTGGCTCGGCTATAATCCATACGTTTTGGGGAAATGGCTGGTGAATGAATCTGAAATTGTCAATGAAATCAGGCGCCGAAGAACCTTTGCCATCATCTCCCATCCCGACGCCGGCAAGACCACGCTGACGGAGAAGCTGCTGCTGTTCGGCGGCGCCATCCAGATGGCCGGTACCGTGAAGGGGCGCAAGGCCACCCGTCATGCCACCTCCGATTGGATGCGCCTGGAGCAGCAACGCGGTATTTCCATTACCTCCTCGGTGATGCAATTTCCCTTCGATGATTGCATCGTCAATTTGCTCGATACACCGGGTCACGAAGACTTTTCCGAAGACACTTACCGCACGCTGACGGCGGTGGACTCCGCGCTGATGGTGATCGACTGCGCCAAGGGCGTCGAGGAGCGGACCATCAAACTCATGGAAGTGTGCCGCCTGCGCGATACGCCCATCATGACCTTCGTCAACAAACTGGATCGCGATGGCCGCGCGCCGATCGAATTGCTCGACGAAATTGAAAGCGTGTTGAAGATTCAATGTGCGCCGATCACCTGGCCGATCGGCATGGGCCGCGATCTGCTCGGCGTCTATCATTTGATCGAAGACAAGATCTACGTGTACGTGCCCGTGGAAAAAGGCCGCGTCGGCACGCATGAGACCATCTCCGGTATCGCGAGCGATGAGGCGCGCGAATTCTTGGGCGACCGCTATCAGCGCTTTCTCGAGGAGGCCGAGCTGGTTCGAGGCGCGAGTCCCCAGTTTGAACTGCAGCGCTATCTGGCAGGCAAACAGACTCCGGTGTTTTTCGGCTCGGCGGTCAACAATTTCGGCGTGCGCGAGCTGCTGTCCTCATTTGTCGCCCACTCGCCGGCACCCCAGCCGCGGCCGACTCTGCAGCGCCCGGTGAATGCGGATGAACCCAAGCTCACCGGGTTCGTGTTCAAGATCCAGGCCAATATGGACCCCGGACACCGCGACCGGATCGCCTTCATGCGCCTCTGCTCGGGGCGCTACGCGCGCGGCATGCGCTTGCACCATGTGCGGCTCCACAAGGACGTGCGCATTGCCGATGCCTTGACCTTTCTCGCCGCCGATCGCAGCCAGGCCGAGGAGGCCTACGCAGGCGATATCATCGGCTTGCACAATCATGGCACGATCAACATCGGCGACACCTTCAGCGAAGGGGAGAATCTCACCTTCACAGGCGTCCCCAACTTTGCGCCGGAGATCTTCAGGCGCGCGGTGCTCAAGGATCCGCTGCGCATGAAGGCGCTGCAGAAGGGTTTATCGCAGCTGTGCGAGGAGGGCGCCACGCAGCTGTTCAAGCCGCTGCGCAACAACGACTTGATTCTCGGCGCGATCGGCCCGCTGCAGTTCGAAGTCGTCGCCTTTCGCCTGCAGGATGAATACAGCGTGCAATGCGTGTTCGAACCGATCAATGTGGCGGTGGCCCGCTGGGTCAGCACCCAGGATGAGAAGCGCTTGGCCGAGTTTCGCACCAAGGCATACGACAACCTGGCCATCGACCATGCCGGGGAACTGGTCTACCTGGCGCCGACGCGCATCAATCTCGGGCTGACCGAAGAGCGCTGGCCGGAAATGAAATTCTTGAAGACGCGCGAAAACCTGGCTGCCTAGGCTTTGGGCCGGAACGCGCGCACCGCTGCCTGGAACTGGCCCAAGGTGACGCTGGTGGAGGGGGCCGCATAGCGCAGGAACGAGTACTGCCGGCACAGATTGGTGACGATGGTTCCCAGGTCCGGACGCAGGCGCGCCACTCTGCGCGCATACGCTTCGGCGCCTTCGTGCGGTAGGCGCGGCATGCCCGCCGCGGCGAGCTTGGCGCACAGCCGCGCATAGGCGCGCGCGGTCTCGTCCTTCGAGCGCGGCGCGAGCTCGCGGCGCACCTGCCAGGTCAGCCATCCCAACACCAGCCCCATGGCTAAGGCCAGCACCATGACGAGTTTCTGACCGTCGGGCTCCGGAATCTTGAGCATCTCGAGAAGCTTGCGCTGGGAATCCTGGTCGAAATCCAATATCCGCTCGCGCCAGAGTTCCTTCACCGCGTCGAAACGCAACCGCAAGCCGGAGAACCACAGCGTTTTTCGCTGCCAGGGGCTCGCCAGCGAATCGTCGGCGCTGGCGACATCGGCCAGCCCGCGTTCGACCCGTTCGGGCGCAATCGCCGCGGTCGGATCGATGCGCACCCAGCCTCGTCCCTCGATCCATGCTTCGGTCCAGGCGTGCGCGTCGCTTTGCCGCAATATCCAATAGTCTCCGTAAGGGTTGAGCGTTCCGCCTTGATATCCGGTGATCACGCGTGCCGGTATGCCCGCCGCGCGGAGCAAGGTCGCGAAGGCTGAGGCATAGTGGCCGCAAAAGCCGCGCTTGGTGTTGAAGAGAAAATCGTCGACCGAATTGTCGGATAACTTCGGCGGCGTGAGGGTGTAGAAAAACGGTTGCTGCGTGAACATCGCGAGCACGGCCTGCACGTACTCCATGTCGTCGGCATGCGCGCTGCGCAGCTCTTGCGCCAGCTCCTGCGTGCGCGGATTGCGATCGCGGGGCAGCCGCAGGTCGCGTTTTCGGACCTTTGCCTGCAAAGGTTCGCTCGCTTGAACTTTGGTGTACGAGGTGCCCACCACATCGACGGGACGGGAAAGAGGCTCCGCTTGCATCAACGTGTAGTCGCCGTTGAGTTCCGCGCGCGGAAGATTCCAACTGTTCGGCCAGTCGAGCATGAATATCCATTTGTGCCGATGCGGCTCCATCATCACCGTATATTTATAAACAGGTCCTTGCGGCTGTAAGGCGGCTGGCGCCGCATCCGTCGTCGGTGAGCGCGACCAGGTATGGCCGTCGAAGAAATCGAGCACGGGGCCGCGCCAGTAGCGCTCGCGGTTCGGCGGAGAGGCGGAATCGAATCGCGCGCGAAAAGCCACTTCATCGGACAGGGCCAATTGGGTGATGTCGCCCGGGCTCATGGTGTCGCTCAATCCCGATGCGGCAACTTGCGAATCATTGGGTATTTGCCACAAGGGGCCGGCGAATCGGGGAAATAAGAGCCAGAAAACCAGCGCCAGCGGCAAGGCTTGCGCCAACACCCGTCCGCCATAGCGCAGACTGCGACGCCACCCCGGAGCGGGTCCGCTGCTGGTCAGGCGCAGCAAGGTCGCGGTGGTGAGCCAGCAAACGCCGATCAGGTAAGCCAGCAACCAGAAGGAATTGCCTTCCAGCAGCGCCGCCAGGCTCACGAAATAGATGATCAGCGTGATGATGTATATGTCGCGCTGAGTTTTCGTTTCCAGCAATTTGAGTCCCGCGGCCACGGAGAGCAACGCCGTGCCGGCGACCAGGCCGTTGAAGGTGTGGAAGCGCACGAACAAAAGAGGAATCACCAGCAGCGCGATGGTGACGAGCACCCTGCCCGAGGGCGCGCCGCGGCCGCTCCGCGCGAGACCTAAGCGAATGAGGCCGCAGGCAACCACGATGGCCGGCACCCACAGCGGCAGCGTGCTGATGTGCGCGAGCAGCGCCAGGGCCAGGCAGCCTGAAATCCCTAGGAGTTGGTCATACGAAACGCGCGGGGGTGTCATGTTTCGCCGGTACCGAAAGCGGCCAGCGCGCGCAGGCAGGCGAATCGATGCGCCGCACCGCCGGAAGGCGCAAGCTCCTTGCCGGGAAGGCGCAAGCCATAGGGACGTTGCGCGGCATCGCTCTCCACGACCCAAAGACAAAGCTGCGAGAGGCGCGCCTCCGTGTCCAGGCCCTCCAGCATGGACCAGTCCAACCACTCAGGTTGTGCGGCCAGGCTCGAATAACTGCGCACCACCGGTTCCCCGCCGCGCGCCAACACCTTCCAAGCCATGTGCTTCAAGGGCACTCCCGGCTGGTAGGCGCGCAGCCCCGAGAAATCCTCATCGCCGCGCGCCTCCGAGTGCGAACCCGTGCCCTGCGCGGATCCTGAGGGCAGGCCACGATTGCCGCTGGGAGCGGGGGCAACGTAGATCAAGATCGATCCCTGCACATAGGTCCAGGAGTAGAACCACCCAAAGGGATAACGGGTGCGCAGTTCGAACTGGTTGATGCGCGTCACGCCGCGCTGCGCGACCGGCGCGATGACCTCGATGGTTGCGCTTTCCCCCGCTGCGACGCTGCCCGTGCCGGCGGCACCGAGACAGCGAACCTCGATGTCGCGCCGATCGACGCGGGAGCCATTGCGCAACTCGAACTCGAGCAGCGCCTCGCGCCCCGCGAACGCATCGACTTCCGTGGTCGCATCGACACTGAGCCTCAGCATGTTGCGGTTGCAGTGATGCATCGTCACCAGGGCCATGCTAGACATGAGAAACGCGAACGCCAGCGCCAGGTTGCTGTTGTAGTTGAGGCCCGCGATGAGCATGGCGCCGAGGATCGCGCCCAGCATGAAGCCGAAGCGGGTCGGAAGAATATAAATGCGGCGCCGATTGATGCTGATGGGCAGGTTGTCGCGGCCATGGCGGCGAATGACCCGGGCGCGGAGTTGATTGATCGCCGCTTGGCGCACACTAACCAAGGATATCGATCCTTAAATTTACGGAACCGGCACGGCCTCGAGCAGCCGCGTGACCGCTATCGCGTCGCTGCTGCGTTGACGAACCCGATGTTCCACGACGGCCGGGAATATGGCCTGCACATGTTCTGGAATAACCGCATTGCGTCCATGGATCAAGGCCCAGGAGCGCGCGGCGCGCAGCAATCCGATGGCCGCTCGCGGCGACAGTCCGGCATTCAATCCCGGTGCGCGGCGGGTATGCGCGACCAGCGCCTGAACGTAGTCGAGCAGCGCGGGGGAAACATGGACATCGAGCACGCTTTGCTGCAGCAGCTTGAGGCTCTCCGGAGTCGTAATGGTTTGCAGCGACTTCACCAGGTCGCGCCGATCGATGCCGCTTAAGAGTTCGCGCTCCGCGGCGGCGGCCGGATAGCCTAGGTGAACCCGCATCAAGAAACGATCCAATTGCGATTCGGGCAACGGAAACGTGCCGACCTGATCCTGGGGGTTTTGCGTGGCAATGACGAAGAACGGCTCCGGCAGCGCCATGGACTGTCCGTCGAGCGTGACCTGGTGTTCCTCCATCGCTTCCAGCAACGCGCTCTGTGCCTTGGGTGAGGCCCTGTTGATTTCGTCCGCGAGCACCAACTGCGCAAAGATCGGACCGCGCTGAAAGCGGAATTTGCCGGTTTCGCGGTCGAATATGGACACGCCGAGCACGTCGGCCGGCAGCAGATCGCTGGTGAACTGAATGCGCTGAAACGACAGTCCGAGGGTCTGGGCAATGCCATGCGCGAGCGTGGTCTTGCCCACGCCGGGAATATCCTCGATGAGCAAGTGGCCGCGCGCCAGCAGGCAGGCGAGGCAGAGCCGGATCTGCGCATCCTTGCCCAGGATCACCCGGTTCAATTGGGCCAGCACCGCCTCGATCTGCGACTGCAGCGCGTTCATTGGTCTTTGAGCTTGGTCACCCGGGCAGTTTGGGCTGATAGCTGGCCTATTTCCGTGCGCAATTCCTCAAGCCGCTGCTGGTCCTTCGCCACGATATCGGGCGGCGCATTCTTCGCGAACTGGCTATTCCCCAGTTTGGCCTGCAACTTGCTCAAGTCGATTTCCGCCTTTCGCAGTCTTTTTGCCAGGCGATCGAGTTCGGCGACGGGATCGATCAGCCCCTTCATCGGCACCAATATTTCAAGACTGCCGAGCAGCGCGACGGCTGAAATGGGCGCCGTTTCGGCGGCTTGCAGCGTGCGCGGCGGCTCGACTCCGGCCAGGCGCATCAGATAGTGCAGGTTGCGCTCCAGATATTCCAAATCGCGAGCGCCCGCGTTCTGCAGCAGAACTTCGAGCTTGCGCGTCCATGGGATATCCATTTCGCCGCGGATCTGGCGGACGCCCAAGATGAAATCCATGACCCAGCGCATCTCCGGCTCCGCTTGCGGGTCCCTCGGTACCGACTCCGCACGGGGAAATTCGGCGCGCATGATGGTCTCGCCGCTCACTCCCGCGCTCACGCGCACCCGCTGCCAGATTTCTTCCGAGATGAAAGGCGCGAGCGGATGCAAGGCGCGCAGCAGGACTTCCAGGGTATGGATGAGCGTAGAGCGCGTGCCTCGTTTGGCGGCCGCCGAAGCAGAATCGGCTTGCAGCACCGCCTTGGAGAGTTCCAAGTACCAGTCGCAGAATTCATGCCAGGTAAATTCGTACAGGGCGTTGGCGACCACGTCGAGCCTGAAGTCGGCGAACCCTGAGTCGATGCGGTCCAGCATGGCCGCGAGGCGCGAGCGAATCCAGCGATCCGCCAGGCTGAAATCCGCTCCCGCCGCGGCAAGATCGTGATTCTCAACGTTCATCAACACATAGCGCGCCGCATTCCACAGCTTGTTGCAGAAGTTGCGATACTCCTCGACCTTGGCCATGTCGAAGCGCAGGTCCCGGCTTTGGGTAGCGAGCCGTGCAAAGCATAGGCGCAGCGCATCGGTGCCGTAGGCCGCGATGCCCTCCGGAAATTGCTTGCGCGTCGCCTTTTCAATGGCCGCCTTCATTTGCGGCTGCATGAGACCGCTGGTGCGTTTGTCGAGCAGCGCTTGCAAGGAAATCCCGTCGACGATGTCGAGCGGATCGATGACGTTGCCCTTGGATTTGGACATCTTCTGGCCGTCTTGGTCGAGGATCAGGCCGTGGATGTACACCCGATGAAACGGCACATCCTCCATGAATTTGAGGCCCATCATGATCATGCGGGCGACCCAGAAAAAGATGATGTCGAATCCGGTCACCAAGACTGAAGTCGGGTAGTAGGTTTGCAGCGCCGGAGTTTTCTCCGGCCAGCCCAAGGTCGAGAACGGCCACAGCGCGGATGAAAACCAGGTGTCGAGCACATCGTCGTCCTGGCGCAGGGGCACTTCCGCGGCGATGCCGTGCGCGCGCCGTACCTCAGCTTCGCTGCGGCCGACATAGATGCGCCCCTCGCCGTCGTACCAGGCGGGAATGCGATGACCCCACCAGAGCTGGCGGCTGATGCACCAGTCCCTGATTTTGTGCATCCAATCATGGTAGACGCCGGTCCAGTTCTCCGGCACGAAACGCACCCGGCCTTCTTCGACCGCCCGGATGGCCGGCGCGGCCAGCGGCTTGATGTCGATGAACCATTGATCAGTCAGCAGCGGTTCGAGAATCGCGTTGCTGCGATCGCCGCGCGGCACCGTGAGCTTGTGCGGTTCGATGCGCTCGATGAGGCCCATGGCGTCCAGATCGGCGATAATTTTTTCTCTGGCGACGAATCGATCCAGACCCCGGTAAGGAGCGGGCACGCTGTCGTTGAGTGCCGCATCCAGGGTCATGATGTTGATCACGGGAAGGTTGTGCCGTTGGCCCACCTCGTAGTCATTGAAGTCATGCGCCGGCGTAATTTTCACGCAGCCGCTGCCGAAGGTCGGGTCCACGTAGGCGTCCGCAATGATCGGCAGTTCGCGATCCGTCAAGGGCAGGCGCACCTTGCGGCCGATCAAGTGTCGGTAGCGTTCATCGTCCGGGTGCACGGCGACGGCGGCATCACCCAACATCGTCTCGGGCCGTGTGGTCGCCACCACAAGATATCCGGGACCCTCGCTCAATGGATAGCGCAGGTGCCAAAGAGAGCCGGTCTCTTCGTCCGCCACCACCTCCAGGTCGGACAGCGCCGTCTTCAACACCGGATCCCAATTCACCAAGCGCTTGCCGCGGTAAATCAAGCCATCCTCGTAGAGCCGCACGAACACTTCCGTGACCTTGAGCGACATGGCGGGGTCCAGGGTAAAGACATCGCGCTGCCAATCCACCGACGCGCCCAGGCGGCGCATTTGCTTCGCGATCATCCCGCCGGAGGTTTCTTTCCACTCCCACACGCGCTTGACGAAGGCTTCGCGTCCCAATTCGACGCGGCTTTGCCCCGCGGCATTGAGCTGACGTTCGACCACCATCTGGGTGGCGATTCCGGCGTGGTCGGTGCCTGGCTGCCACAAGGTGTCGAATCCGCGCATGCGATGGAAGCGGGTCAAGGCATCCATGATGGTGTCTTGGAACGCATGCCCCATGTGCAGCGTGCCCGTGACGTTCGGCGGCGGGATGACAATCGAAAACGCCGGCCCCTTACCGCTCGGCGCGAAATAGCCGCGCGACTCCCACTGCGCGTAGATGCGCGTTTCGATATCGGCGGGAGAGTAGGCCTTATCCATGATCGTCCAGGGCGTCAAACATCGGCAGTTTCATCAATCTGGTGGGTCTCCAAGTTCAGCTTGAGATCACGATACGCCTTGAAGCGCTCCCGTCCCAGGCGCCGATGCTCCTCGTCCGCGTCGATGACTTCAGCGATACGCGCGTATTGCTGAAAATCCGACGGCAAGCGATGCGCCAGATTGACCAACAGGTCCGCCTTCACCAACAGGTCCGCCGACGGTATCGGCGTATCGACGGTCAGGTGAACGGACGTCGCGGGGTCCACCGATTGTGCATCGAGACAGAGCTTGTGGGGAATGAAGGAGCGCTCGTTGAAAGTCCACAATAACTCATCGAGCGCTTGCGCGTCGGCCAGCGTGTCGCTGAGGATGACGATCTTCAGATCCTTGAGGTAGGCTTTTTCAGTCAGGCGGCAGGTAAACGCCCAGCGCTGTCTGGCGGTGGCAGTTTTGAGGACGTAGAAATCAACGCGCTCCGTCATGATGCCTTGGCGCGATGAATCAGGAAATCGACCAGCAACGGCACCGGCCGGCCGGTGCTGCCTTTTTGCGCGCCGCTGGTCCATGCCGTACCCGCCACATCCAGATGGCCCCACTTCAGATCCTTGGCGAACTTGCCGAGGAATGACGCCGCGGTGCAGGCGCCGCCTTCGCGGCCGCCGACATTGGCGATATCGGCGAAGTTGCTCTTGAGCTGGTCGACATATTCTTCGCCGATGGGCAGACGCCAGGCGCGATCGTCAGCGCGCGTACCGGCCGACTCCAACTCCTGCGCCAAGGCCGGCGTGTTGCTCATCAAACCGCTGACGTGATTGCCGAGCGCGACGATGCAGGCGCCGGTCAGCGTCGCGACATCGACCACCGCGGCGGGATTGAAGCGGCGGCTGTAAGTGATGGCATCGCATAGGACCAGCCGGCCTTCGGCGTCGGTATTCAAGATCTCGACGGTCTGTCCCGACATGGTCGTCACGATATCGGCGGGCTTCACGGCGTTGCCGCTGGGCATGTTCTCGGCGGCCGCGACGATGGCCACCACGTTGATCGGTAGTTTCAGCTCGGCGACGGCGCGCAGCGCACCGAGCACGGCCGCGCCGCCGCTCATGTCGAACTTCATTTCGTCCATGGCGGGAGGGTCCTTGAGCGAGATGCCGCCGGAATCAAAGGTGATGCCCTTGCCGATCAGGCAAATCGGCGCCACGTCCTTGCGCGCGCCGCGGTACTCGCACACGATGAGACGCGGCGGCTGCACCGATCCTTGGGTCACCGCCAGGAAGGCGCCCATCTTGAGCGCCTTGATGCCGCGTTCGTCCAACACCTTGGTCTTGATGCGCGGGAATTCCTTGGCCAATTGCTGCGCGCGATTTCCCATGTAGGTGGGTGTGCAGACGTTCGGCGGCAGATTGGCGAGATCGCGCGCGAAAGCGAGGCCGCTGCCAATGGCGGCGCCCATCGCCAAGCCCTCGGCTGCCGCTTTGGCGGCACGCGCATCCGCGGCGGCCACATTGACCGTGGCCAGGCGGCGTGTCTTGGGCTTGGGAGAGGTTTTCAGATCCGGAATCTTGTAGGCCTGGGACAAAAAGACTTCCGCAACGATGCGTGCGCGGTACTGAACGTCGAGTTCGGGCACGGGCTCCATGGCGAGGTAAATGGCCGCATCGCTCGCCCCGGTCTTGGCCAGCGCCTGCGCACAGGACAGCATCGCCTTGCGGTACTGCTTCCTGCCGAACGCGGCGCGGCCGCCGAGGCCAATCAGCAACAGTCGAGAAGCGGTCGACCCGGAAGGCAGGGGCAACATCAAGGTATCGCCCAGCTTGGCGGCGAAATCGCCGCTGGCTTGCAATCGGGCGATCAGGCCCTCCAACTGCTTGTCGATCTGGCGAGCCGCCGCGCCAAGATCGCCGTTCTCATAGACGCCCACAGCCGCGCAGCCTGTCGGCGCGTGCGCTTTCGCATCAACTATTGCCGTGAATTCCATATCCTTTCAACTCCGTTTTTGTTGGGTCTTGCACTTAGGTTTACGCAAATAGTTTACTAGATTATTGGGAAGGCTCTAAGCTGGCCCCATGAAATGGACAGTGCAAAGATATGTGTTGCGCGAAGTCGTGCAGACATGGCTTGCCGTGACCGGGATCCTGGTTGCGATCCTGGTATCGAATCAGCTGTCGCGGGTGCTCGGTCAAGCCGCTGAAAACCAGTACGGCCGGGGTGTGGTGTTCGACTTGATCGCGCTGGGTGCGATCATGAATCTATCCGTCATCGTGCCGGTCGGATTGTTGCTGGCCGTGGTCCTGACCCTGGGCCGCATGTACCACGACAGCGAAATGGCGGCGCTGCAGGCGTGCGGTTTTGGCCCGGCTCGCCTGCTGGCGCCCTTGTTCTGCTTCGCGCTGGTCATTGCCGCGGGCCTGGGGTGGTTGGCGTTCGTCCAGGTTCCGCGCGCCGACAACCAAGTGCAGCTGCTGCGCCAATCGGCGATAAAAGAAGCGCAATTTGGCCAGCTGGACGCCGGCAGGTTCCGCGGTTTCAGCGGCGGCGATGCCGTGTTTTACGCCGAACGGGTCGATGAGGACGGCGTGCTGCACAATGTCTTCGTGCAGCGCGAGGCGCAGGGACGGATCGAGGTGGCGCTGGCCGACACCGCCACGTACTCGAAGGCCGGTGCCGGCGGAATGCACCTCGTGACGCTGTTCAATGGCCGGCGCTACGAGGGCGTGCCGGGCAAGGACGATTTTCGGGTCACTGAATTTCGCGAGCACGGAATTCCCATCGCCACGCCCCAGGATGTCAAGGCTTCCTTGGACCCCGATACCAAGCCGACTGCCGCGCTCTTAGGCTCGCACGACCCGCCCGACATAGCACA
>Ga0210400_10000755_pt1 | contig 34289 bp, 29 predicted proteins | sample IncBWH26MmetaG_FD_155456 | JGI IMG/M metagenome (GOLD analysis project Ga0210400, IMG submission 155456) | Forest soil microbial communities from Barre Woods Harvard Forest LTER site, Petersham, Massachusetts, United States - Inc-BW-H-26-M | ecosystem: Environmental > Terrestrial > Soil >... | reverse complement strand
TCGACGACCACCGGAGCGCTGATCGCCTCTTCTTTCTACTAAATCTTCGAACCCCGGGCTTCCCCCGACCGCATTGCCCTGAGCCTGAACCGGTCCGGTTGGGTCCCGACGATACCGGCTCGGCCGAAGCTGGAGGGCTGTTCGTCAACCGGCGGTCGTAATCCGGGCGCCATATCGTACAATCTGACTAGATCTTTCACGGGGACCGAGATGCCACGGTATGTCATTGAGCGGCAGTTTCTTGTGCCGATGTTCGAGCACATTTTCGTGGAGGCGTCGGACTTCGAGACGGCGTGCCGCGAGGCGATCGACGATGTTGCCCAGCCCTGGGGCGATGACGCTAAGCTCGATTGGGACAGCGCGCGTTCCACAACGATCGCGCAGGCGGTCGAGATTCCGGAAGAGTTCTTACCTGAGCTGAAATCCGCGGGGGACGCGGATCAATACGATCTATCAAATGTGCTCTACGACTCCGGGCTCGAACTGCTGCCGATCCCGGACGAATTTGCCGACAGTGCTGAAGAGCACCCTGCGAGCATCGGCTTCTCTTGATTTTGTCGCCTCACGAAATCATTCTCTGATCAGAGTTGATTTAGGTTGGGGCGATGCGCAAACAGGAAGCGGGGCTGTTCACGCCGGCTGAGGCGGCGGTTTTGAGCCGATTGAGCCTCAAGGCGGTGAACAATGCGATCGACAAGAAGACGGTGGTGGCGCGCCGGACCAGGGCGGGCCGGCTGTTGGATGAGCCGGCGGTGGTCTACCTCTCGCTGGAGCGGCGGCTTGGCGGCGACACCACGCCGGAATTCCGCCGGCGGCTGTTCGCCGAGATCGCGGCGGCGCCGAAGCGTCGGTTCGTCAGCGTCGGCGCCTTAAAGGTGGATGTCGGCGAATCGCGGCGCGAGGTCCTGGAGCGGGTCAAAGAGCTGCGCCGCGCCGAGCGGCTGGTGACCGTCAATCCCGAGATCATGAGCGGGAACCCGGTGTTTCGCGGCACGCGGGTGCCGGTGCATCAGGTCGCCGAGCTTCTGGCCAAGGGCGAGACTGTCGAGAGGCTGCGCGAGGATTACCCGCGTGTCAGCGAGGAGATGATCCGGCTGGCACCGATCTACGCGGCGGCGCATCCGCTGCGCGGGCGGCCACGCAAGCAGCCGTGGCATGGCTGGAAACCAATCGCCTCGTGGAGCATACCGATCGCAGATCTGAAATAATCCTAGACTGCAGGTCCGGCCCGCATTGGGTTACCTCCAATCGTCATCCTCGGGCTTGGCCCGAGGATCCACGTGGATGGCCGGGCCAAGCCCGGCCATGAACGGTTTGCTCGGCTTCGACAGAACCGCAGTGGCGGGCGAGACGCCCGCGGTCCAATACGATTGTCGTACTGTCACTAACGGCGTTCCTTCACCCACCCCGCGGCGCTTCTCCCGGCGATGCGGCCGAAGACGGCGCCGGCCATCAGGCCGGTGCCGCTGGCGTAGTTGTGGTAGTAGAGCCCGCCGGCCATTTCACCGGCCGCGTAAAGGCCGGGGATCGGCCGGCCGGTGGTGTCCTCGACCTCGGCATCGTTGGTGATCTTCACCCCGCCGAAGGTGAAGGTGATGCCGGTCGTCACCCCATAGGCCTCGTAGGGCGGCGTGTCGAACCGCTGGGCCCAGTTGCTCTTGTCGATCGGCAGCCCCGTGGTGCGCAGCCCGTCATGGGTGTTCGGGTTGAACGGCATATCGGGGCGCGGCGCCGCGTTGAACGCCCGCACCGTGTCCAGAAAGCCCTTCGGATCGACGCCTTCGAGCTTGCCGGCGAGCGCCTCCAAGGTGTCCGCCTTCTCCTTGGTCGTGCGCGGGATGCGGTATTCGTCGCGCAGCAAATGCACGGTCTTCTGGTCGAAGATCTGCCAGGCGAACATGCCGGGCTGCTTCAGGATCTCGCCGCCGTATTTGGCATAGGTGTAGCTGTGGAAATCGGCGCCTTCGTCGAGAAAGCGCTGGCCCTTGGCGTTGACGACGATGCCGAACGGATAGCCGTGCTTCTGGAAGCGGTCGCCGACATCGAGATCGCCAAAGGGCGGCGCGTTGATGTCCCAGGCGCAGGCATGCGCGCCCGACCAGTGCCCGGCCGGCGCGGCGCCGAAATCGAGCGCCATGCGGAGGCCCTGGCCGGTGTTGAAACGGCTGCCGCGCACCTTGGCGAGGTCCCAGCCGGGCCCGAGATAGCGGGCGCGCATCTCGGCATTGGCCTCGAACCCGCCGCAGGCCAGCACGACGGCCTTGGCGCGCAGATCGACGAGCCGGCCCTGATGCCGCACGCGCACGCCGGCGACGCCGTTGTCGCCCTGCAATAGCGCGACGGCCGGGGTGTCGTACAGCACCCGGATCTGCTCGCGATCGGCGCGGCCGGCGAGCGCCTTGATCAGTTCCTTGCCGCCGCCCCAGATATGACAGGCGAGTCCACCCCAGAACTTGAACTTGCCGTCGACCTTGAAGGCCTGGCGGCCGAGCCCGAGCTGAAACCGCACCCCCTTCTCGCGCATCCACACGCCGGTGTCGAAACTCCGGGTGATCAGGATCTCGGTCAGGTCGGGGTCGCTGCGGTATTCGGTCAGCCGGCCGATATCGTCGTAATACTGCTCGGCGGTGTAGGTGCCGACATCGACATTGGCGAGCTCGTGGTCGCTGATGTCGGGGATCAGCCGCGCCAAATCGTCGAAGCCGTGATAGACGATCCGGAAGGCGCCGCCGGTGAACGCCGAATTGCCGCCGCGCGAGGCTTCCGGCGAGATTTCCAGCTGCAGCACCGTGGCGCCATTCTCCTTCGCCGACAGCGCGGCGCAGGTCGCCGCATTGCCGGCGCCGACGACGATGATGTCATGCTCGGGGATGTCCATGCGCAATGCCTCCGACCCAGTGCGGCGCGAGGGGCATCTCGGAACGCGGGATCAGCGCCGTGCGTCCTTCGAGACGCGCCCGGCTGCGCCGGCCGCTCCTCAGGATGAGGATCTTTCTTAATGCCATTACCAATCTACCTCATCCTGAGGAGGCGCGAAGCGCCGTCTCGAAGGACGCATTGCCGTATTGCAGCCCGGCCTCTGCAACGCCGTGTCAGATCGGCAGGTATTTGAACCATTGGTCCGGCAGCTCGGCGTCCTCGCGTGCGCCACGCGGCGGAGCCAGGCGGTCCAGCGCCCTGAGCAATGCATGCAGCACGCGCCGCCGTCCCTTCGACCGCGAGAGGCGGAACGGCGCAGGAGAGGCTGCAGCCCGGTTGCAGCGACTGACATCAGCTCCTCCAGAATGGCTTGTTGATCTCGCGCCAGACATCGCAGCGGGTGACGCCGATGTCGCGCAGCATGCGGTCGTCGAGCCGGGCGAGCTCGGCGCGCTCGCGGCTGCGCTGACGCCATGCGCGCAGCGTCGCGACGATCCGGTCAAGCGCTTTGCGCAGCGGCCGACGGACCGCGCGCCGGCGCAGTCTTGGCGGCGCGTCACGGCCGATGCGGCCCATTGCCGTCCCGAACGTAACAACCTTCATGTGACGCTCCTGTCTCGAAGCCGAGTGCCGATGCCGATCGGCATCTCTCGGTCATTCCGTGACGGTGAAGCTAGGGACGGCGACGTATCGGCTCTATCCGGTTCTTGCGGTATCGTTCGCGCCGCCGTGCTTCACGCTGCCCGCATGATAGGGCGCCGCCGCCGGCATTGTTTCGGTTCCGGCCGTAGGATGGGTTGAGCACACCGACACCCATCAACAACGATGTCCCGGCGCTCCTGGTGGGTTACGCTGCGCTCACCCACCCTACGGATTTGCAGCGGGAGAAAGAGATGGCCGGGGAGACGGTAAGGCTGGCGGAATACGCGGCGGGGCTGCGGTACGAGGATCTGCCGGGCGCGGTAGTGGCCGCGGCCAAGGACGCGATCATCGACACGGTCGCCGCCTGCATCTGCGGCGCCGCTTTGCCGTGGAGCCGCATCGTCATCGACTATGCCGAGCGCACCGGGCCGGGCGGCACGAGCCGTATCCTCGGACGCGGCAGCGCGGTGCAGGCGCCGGCAGCGGCGCTCGCCAATGGCGCCTTGGCGCATGCCTTCGAGCTCGACAGCCTGACCCGGCCCGGCGCCGGCGCGCATCCCGGCGCGACGGTGTTGCCGCCTGCCCTCGCCATCGCGCAGCAGCAGGACGGGATCAGCGGCCGGGCATTGATCGCGGCGTTCGTCGCCGGCAACGAGGTGATGATCCGGATCGGCCGCGCCACCGGCCACACCAACGAGGCGCGCGGCTTTCACGCGCCGGGCACCACCGGACCGTTCGGCGCGGCGGTGGCGTGCGGCCACCTGCTGGGGCTCGACAAGGCGAAGATGACGAACGCGATCGGCATCGCCGGCTCGCTGGCCGGCGGCCTCCTCGAATTCGCCAAGGGCGACGGCGGCACCGTCAAGCGGCTGCATCTCGGGCGCGCCTCGGAAGCCGGCGTCATGGCCGCCAGTCTGGCGGATGCCGGATTTGCCGGGCCGAAGACCGTGCTCGAAGGCCAATTCGGCTTTCTGCGCGTGTTCTGCACCGAATTCGACGAGGCCGAGCTGACCAAGGGACTGGGGCGCGACTTCGTCACCTTGTCGACCGTGCTGAAGCGCTATCCGGTGCACGCCACCGCGCATGCCGCGGTGCGGGCGGTGCGCGAGCTGCAGGCCGAGCACGGCTTCGCCGGCAGCGATGTCGAGGGGATCACCGTCACCGGCACCCAGCGCATGATCGAGCGCCACGCGATCGCCGAACCGGCCGACCTGATGCTGGCGCAATACTCGATCCCGTTCTGCGTCGCGCTGGCGCTGTTCCGCGAGGCGCGCGACCCGGAAAGCTACGACGAGAGCGCGCTCGCTGACCCGCAGATCCGGGCACTGACCCGCCGGGTGAAGCTGGTGCCGGAAGGAAGCGGCGGGCACGGCGGGATGGGCAGCACGGCGACGGTGACACTGGCCGATGGGCGGCATTTCGAGCGGCATGTCGAGAGCGGGTTGTTGGAGCCGGGCGAATTGCCGGACAAATTCACCCGCCTGACCCGCGGCGCGCTCGGCGAGACCGGCGCGGCGCGGTTGTTCGCGCGATTGCAGCTTCTGGAGGAGGAGACGAGCCTCGACTGGCTCGGCGAGCGCGAATGAGCCGTCCGAGGTTTGGGTAATGTCTCGGCTTGAGTGTAACCGCCTGTCATGCGGCTATCGCGCCGCCCATCCCGATCTGGCGAACCTGATGGAGAGGGACAAATGATCGATAAGACCGGCAAGGTCCTGTTGGCACTGATCGCACTCGGGCTGTGGGCCCACGTCGCGATCTTCGTATTCCAGCCAATTTCAGCCGTCGCTCAAAGCGACGATTTGATCTCGATCCGAAACAACACCTCTATGCTGGCGCGGATTGCGACCGGGCATTGCCCCAACCCGAAAATCTGCAGCCCATAAATTCTTATCCCGATGAATCAGGGTGTGGCGGCCTGGTAGCGGCCTTTCCACCGGCCGCCGCGGCCGCGCCAGTACTGGATCGCCGAGGCGATTGTCGCGGCGGTGTAGAACAGCGCAATCAACGGCAATAACGGCGCCAGCATGACCGGGCAGCGGTAGAAGCGCAGCATCGATACATAGATGGCGCTCATCGCCAGCCAGATGGCGGCACCCAGCGCCACCCCGGACATCGAGCCGGACAGCAGCAATAATGGCGGGGCGATGAAGATCGCGATCATCGCCGCCACCATCGCTATCAGCGCCAGGGCGGAGTAGCGGAGCTGGGCGAAGGCGCAGCGCGCGATCATGTCCCAGATCGGCCGCCACGAGCGGTACTCGCGGATGCTGGTCGTGTCGCGAGCAGCGCCAAGCCACACCCGCCCGGCCGCCTTGACCCGCTGCGCCAGCGCGCAATCGTCGATGATCTCGTGGCGGATGCTGTCGACTCCGCCGATCGCCTCCAATGTCGTGCGGCGGACCAGCATGCAGCCGCCGGCCGCCGCCGCGGTGCGGCTGCGCGGATCGGCGACCCAGCGCGGCGGATACAGCATGAAAAAGAACAGCACAAAGGCCGGGATCAGCAGCCGCTCCCACAGGCTCCGGCAATTGAGCCGGACCATCAGCGAGGCGAGATCGTAGCCGCCGGTCTCGGCGCGAACCACCAGCGCGGCGAGATTGCCCGGCGCGTGGACGATGTCGGCGTCGGTCAGCAGCAGGTAATCGGGCTGTAGTTCACGAGCGATCGCGACGCCCTGGCGCACCGCCCACAGCTTGCCGCTCCAACCCGATGGCAGCGGCTCGGCCCCGATGACGGTCAGCCGGTCAGCCGCGTCGGCACGCGCCGCCGCCTCGCGCGCTGCCGCTGCGGTGCCGTCGCCGCTGTGATCGTCGACGACGATGATGTGCAGCGCGCCGGGGTAATCCTGCGCCAGCAACGAGCCGACCGCGCGGCCGATCACGTCCGCCTCGTCGCGCGCCGGAATGACCGCGATGACCGAGCACGGGGACACCGGTGCGGCGATGGCGCCGGCATCGTCGTGCGCCCGCCAGAACAGGCCGCGGCCGGCGATCAGGTAGAGCCAGGCCGCCGCCGCTATGATGCCGATGCTCGCCGCAATCATCCGTTCCCGCTCATGCAATCAGCGCCATATCAAGAACGCCAGGGCGCCTCATATCGCCAAAGCGAACTTGGCTCGAAACGCAAAAGGCCGGGCGTCCCGGCGAAAGCCGGGACCCACTGATCCGCTTTTCGAGACCGCTGACGAGTGGGTCCCGGCTTCCGCCGGACGCCAATTTTAGTCTGGGACAAGCGGAAAAGCCTACAGGCGGCGCATGACGGCGACGATCAACGACTCGCGCGACCCGCCGCTCGCGCAGGGCATCAAGTTCGAAATCTAAGGCAGCCACGTAATTGTCGCTACCCTGGTACGGCTCTATATTTGACCATGATGGTCAGGGGGCTCGAATGGGTACTCATGTCTCGGTTGCGGAAGCGAAGGCCAGCTTTGCTGGGTTGGTGAGACGCGCGCAGGCGGGCGAGAAAATCATTGTTACACGCAACGGAAAACCCGTTGCCTGCATCGGCCCGGTACCCGCGCCGGAGCCGATCGAATACGGTAACCTCAAGGGTATCTACGTCGCTGATGATTTGAGCTTGCCAGAGGACATTATCGAGGAGTTCTACGGAGACCGGGACAAGTAGTGGCTGCCCTGCTTCTAGACACGCACATTTTTGTCTGGATCCGGACGGCACCCGAAATATTGGTCGCGGCTGAGCGCCGCGCGCTCGACAGCGCCGCACCCCGTTTCATCAGCGCGATATCGATATGGGAAATCGCGATCCTTGCGTCGCGTGGACGGATCGCAGCCGACGAGCGGCTATTCGTGCTGCCGCAGGGCCTTGAGCTGCTCCCCGTTTTACCGGAGCACTGTAAGGAGCTGCTGCAGCTACCGCACCACCACCGCGACCCGTTCGATCGGATGCTGATCGCGCAGGCACGCGTCGAGGGGCTGAGTCTGACCACGCGCGATCGGGCAATTGCCGCCTATCGCTCTACGGGGCTGTCTATCTTGCCGCGCGGTACCCGTTGAGCTAGCTGATCGGCGCGGCGATCGCGGCGGTGACGGCGCGCAGGCTCGGAGCCTCGTCGAGCTGCCACAACAGGCGCTGCAGCCGCTCGACCTGCGCCGATGGCAGGGCGCGGGCGGCGCAATCGGCGAATTTGGCGGCGAGCGCGTCCTCCGGCAGCGGATTGTCGGGACCGCGCCCGAGCGCTGCTCCGACCCGCTGCGCGATCGTCTGACCGTCCTCGAAGGTGATGCGCACCTCGGCCCCGAGATGCTCGCCGCCAGTGGAGTTCCCTTGGTCGCTCATCTCCGGATGCGGCGCGGCATGGACCCGCCGCAGCAAGGCCTGCGCCGCCGGGTCGCGGAACGCCTCGCCCTCGAAATGCTCCAGCATGATGCGGCCGTGCAACAGCGCGCGCGCCAGGCAGTATTGCACGCTGAACTTGGCATCGAGCCCGGTCTGCGGATCGGGCCGGTCGGTATGCGCGAGGCGGCGCGGGTGCGTCCAGGAATCGATCCGCGCCACCCGCTCGGGCGCGATGTCATGCGCCGCACGCAATAGCAACAGCGCGTCGATCGCCGGATGGGTGCTGCCGCAGCACGGGTGCTGCTTGACCCCAAGCCCGGGGCGCACGATGTCGTAGGGCTGTCCCCAATCGCGCAGGATGATCTCGGCGTCGAAGGTGCCGGCGCCGTTGAACACCAGCAAGAAGCCCTGCTTGTGTTCGAGCGCCGCGGGATTGGCGGTGAAGCCGTCGCGCGCCAGCAGCGCCGCGAACAGCCCGCTGCGCGAGGTATGCCCGACATGCAGCGGCTTGGTCATCGTTCCGAAATTGGCCTTGATGCCCGACGCCAGCGAGGCGGCGATCGCCAATGCCTGCGCGGTCTTCGCCCGATCGAGGCCGAGCAGGTGACAGCACGCCGCCGCGGCGCCGAACACGCCCAGGGTGGCGGTCGGGTGCCAGCCCTTCTCGTAATGATGGAAATGGACGCCGCGCCCGATCCGCGTCTCGGTCTCGAAGCCGGCGACATAGGCGGTGATGAAATCGCGCCCGGTGCTGTCGAGCGTCTCGCCGAGCGCGAACAGCGCCGGCAGGATCGGCGCCGAGGGATGGCCGCCCAATGAATTGCTGACATCGTCGAAATCGAGCGCGTGCGCCGCGGTGCCGTTGACCAACGCGGCATCGAGCGGCGCCGCCCGTCGAGATGTGCCGAAGATCAGGCATTCGCCACCGGCCTGGCCGACACCGAGCACCCGCTCGACGATCTGCGCGCACGGCTCGGCAGCGCCGGCGAGGGTGACCCCAACCGTGTCGAGGATCGCCGCCTTGGCCCACCGCACCGCCTCCGGCGGCAGTCCGTCGTAATGGATCGCGCCGATGCGCTCAGCGATGCCGTCGAGAATCGTCACCTGTATCACCTTTAAAAAGCTTCACCACAAAGGACACGATGGGTTCGCAAAGGACACGAAGGAGTTCCTTTGTGTCCTTCGTGTCGCCATCGTGTCCTTTGTGGTGAATGTTTTCTTTTTTACGCCACCTCGAACAGACCGGCGGCGCCCATGCCGCCGCCGACGCACATCGTGCAGACGACCAGCTTGGCGCCGCGCCTTCTGCCTTCGATCAGCGCGTGCCCGACCATGCGGGCGCCCGACATGCCGTAGGGATGGCCGATCGAGATCGCGCCGCCATTGACGTTGAGCTTGTCGTGCGGGATGCCGAGCCGGTCGCGGCAATAGATGACCTGGACGGCAAAGGCCTCGTTCAACTCCCACAGATCGATGTCGTCGATCGTCAGCCCGTGCTGCTTGAGCAGCTTGGGCACGGCGAAGACCGGGCCGATGCCCATCTCGTCCGGGGCGCAGCCAGCCACCGCGATGCCGCGGTAGATGCCGAGCGGCTCGATCCCGCGGCGCTTGGCCTCCCCCTCCTCCATCAATACCGCGGCCGAGGCGCCGTCCGACAATTGCGAGGCGTTGCCGGCGGTGATGAAGCGGCCCTCTTTGACGCGCTGGCCGTCCTTAAACACCGGCTTCAGCCCGGCGAGGCCTTCGAGGTTGGTGTCCGGGCGGTTGCCCTCGTCCTTGTCGAGCGTCACCGATTTCTTCGAGGTCTCCCCGGTATTGCGGTCGGTCACCAGCATGACCGACGACAACGGCGCGATCTCGTCGTCGAACCGGCCGGCCTGCTGCGCCGCGGCGGGCGCTGCTGCGAGCGCAGCGAATATTCGTCCTGCGCCTCGCGCGAGACGCCGTAGCGGTCGGCAACGATCTCGGCGGTCTCGAGCATCGTCATGTACAGCGCCGGGATGCGCTCGACAAGTTCGGGGTCCTGCGCCCGGTAGCGGTTCATGTGCTCGTTCTGCACCAGCGAGACCGACTCGACCCCGCCGCCGATCGCGATCGTCATGCCGTCATGCATGATCTCCTTGGCGGCGGTGGCGATCGCCATCATCCCCGAGGAGCATTGGCGGTCGAGCGACATCGCCGCGACGGTGTCCGGCAGCCCGGCGCGGATCGCGCTCTGGCGCGCGACGTTGGAGCCCTGGCCACCCTGCTGCAATGCCGCGCCGATGATCACATCGTCGATCTCGGCGGGGTCGACCCCGGCGCGCCGGACCGCCTGGGCGATCGCGTGCCCGGCCAGCGTCTGCGGCTGGGTGTCGTTGAAGGCGCCGCGATAGGCCCGGCCGATCGGCGTGCGGGCGGTGGAAACGATGACGGCGCGGCGCATGGGCTTCCTCCTGGCTCGTTTATTCGGCGGCTGCTTGCGGCTGGCCGGCGAAGATCCTCCAGCGGAACATCCGCGGTCAGAACGATGTTGGATGACCGAGGTCATGGTGGGCGCGACAGGGATTGAACCTGTGACCCCACCCGTGTGAAGGGTGTGCTCTCCCGCTGAGCTACGCGCCCGGTCCGGTTGTCCGGCCCGGGCATTTAGGGGGGCGGCCCGAAGCCTGTCAAGGCGCCGGGCCGGCTGGCGGACCTCGGCGCCACGGCCTGGTTGGGAGGGATCTGGGAGATGTCGGTTCTGTCTCGTTTCCGGCTGCCGTCGCGGCGTTGGGCGTTCCCCGTAGTTCTCGCGATGCTTGCGAGCCCGGCGATCGCGGCCGACAAGATCGCGATGCGGGTCGAGGTGTTCGGGATGGGCGGCATGCATGTCGCGACCGACCGCACCACGATCGAGGTAAACGGCAACAGTTACGCGATCAGCGGCGATCTGAAGACCGGCGGCCTCGCCGGGATGTTCCAGGATTTCCAAAGCCATGCCACGGCGCGCGGGCGGCTCACCGCCACCGGGGCGCAGCCCGAGGCCTATAGCGGCGATGTCCGCCGCGACAGCGGCGAGCGCCACGACAAGGTCGATTTTCGCGCCGGCGCGGTCGCCGCCGGCAGTTCGACCGGGCCGGCGAAAAGCCCGGGAAAAAGCAGCGTCGGCGAAGTCTCGGCCGCGCCGGCCACCAGCGCCGCCCCGCCGCGCGATGCGGTCGACCCGCTGACCGCCTATTTCCTGGTCGAGCGGCGCCTCGGGACCGGCGGCGATTGCGCGATCAGCATCCCGGTGTTCGATGGCCGGCACCGCTACAATCTGCAATTCACCGATGCCGGCGAGCAGACCCTGTCGGCGAGCGGTGGCCAGCATTACAGCGGCCCCGCCAAGGCCTGCAAGATGAGCCGCGAGAAGGTCGAGGGCTATCCGACCGACAAGCTGGAAATGCCAAAGCGCGGCACGATCTGGTACGCGCGCCTCGCGCCCGGCGATCTGATGCTGCCGGTCAAGCTGGAAATGGTGACCGATATCGGATCGGTGACCGGGCATCTCGCCGAGTTGCACGGCCGCGGCGCCGATCTCAAGTTCCCCAACTGAAAATCTAGTGGTCAAAATCTGACACTTGGTCCCCGTTGGCTTCGAACGTGGCGGCGCAATCCGTCGGGCGCGTTGCGTGATCAGGCAGGAACGTAAGTCAACCTGATCGCGTCCTCACCGATCAAATCGCTGGCCACAAGGCGGAGCGGCGGCCGGGGGCCGGCGAAGAATGGCTTGCCGCGACCCAACACGACGGGGCGGAAGTAGAGCCGATACTCGTCGATGAGCCCAAGGTCGGTCAGACTTCCCGCCAGCTCTGGTCCGGCAACTTCGATCTCCCCGACGAGCCGAGCCTTCAGCCCGCGTATCACCGCCTCGATATCATCCGCGACAAGCGTGGTGTTGGGGCCGACCGACTTCAACGAGCGCGACACGACCCACTTCGGTTGGCTCCGCCACGCCGCCGCGAATTCGCGGAACTCCGGGGTCCACTCAGGATGGTCGTCATCCCAATAACGCATGACCTCGTACATGCGGCGACCGTACACACTGCCGGCCAGGCCGCGCGTTTGCTCGATGAAGTGATGAAAGAGCACGGTGCCAGGCGCGAATTCCGGGTGGTCGTGGTCGACGTAGCCGTCCAGGGACAGGTTCAATCCGTAGACGAGTTTCGCCATGCTACAAAATCTCCGTCCAAGGCTCGTCGGAACAGCTTGAGCCGCCGTAAAGCCGAAGTGAGGTTGAGCACAATTGCCGCCGCATTGTCGGTGTGACGAATAACCCTAAGGTCCGGCCGGCCCTGAATCGACTTTCAGACCGGATACCAAGTGTCAGATTTTTACCACTAGGGAGTGAGGCCGAGCCGCTCCAGCGTCGGCGGCAGGTCGGCGAAGCGGTCGAGCAGTGCGGCGGCATCGAGCGTCGCCGGATCGACCCGAGCATAGCCGTAGCGCATCAGCACCAATGGCACCCCGGCCGCGTGCGCCGCGGCGGCGTCGTTCTCGTTGTCGCCGATCATCGCGGCATGGTCCGGCCGGCCGCCGAGCTCGGCGATCAGCCCCAGCAGATGGCCGGGATCGGGCTTCTTGACCGCGAAATGGTCGCCGCCGGCGATGCCGTCGAACAACGGCAACAGGGCGAGGCCGCGCAACACCGCTGTTGTCGCGCGCTCCGCCTTGTTGGTGCACACCGCGGTGCGGTAGCCGCGCCGCCGCAATTCGACCAGCGTGTCGCGCACCCCGGGGTAGGGCCGGCTCAGATTCGCCGCGCTCGCCTCATAAAATTCGAGAAATTCGGGCAATGCCTCGCTCGCCTCGATCGCGCCGGCGCCGCGCGCGGCAAAGCCGTGGGTGACCAGCGCCGGGATGCCGTCGCCGACCATCGCCTGCACCTCGCGCGGCGAGAACGGCGGATGGCCGTGCTCGCGCAACACGTGATTCAGCGCATTCGCCAGGTCGGGCACGGTATCGATCAACGTGCCGTCGAGGTCGAAGACCAGCAGAAAATCGGCCATGGTCGGGGATTCTGCGCCGGCCCGTTCATAATTCGCAACAATCTGTGTGTTGGCCTTTGGCGGGCATCATGCAACCCTTGAGGCTATGATCGCGTTTCGTTCCCCGTGATATTGGATTTGGGGATCTTTGGGCGAGCCGTGTCATGAGCAAAACCCGTTTCGCCGCCATCATCCTCGCCGCCGGCGAGGGCACCCGCCTCAATTCGGCGATTCCGAAGGTTTTGCACCAGATCGCCGGATGGCCGATGATTCGGCATGTGACCGAGGCGCTGCGGCCGCTCGATCCGGCCGAGACCGTGGTCGTGCTCGGGCCGGGGATGGACGCGGTCGGCCGCGCCGTCGCCCCGGCCAAGACCGCGATCCAATCGCCGCCGCGCGGCACCGGCGACGCGGTGCGGGCCGCCAAATCGGCGCTCTCGGGCCGGCTGAAAAAAGGCGATATCGCCGATGTCGTGGTGCTGTTCGGCGACGCTCCGATGCTGCGCTCCGACGCGATCGCGGCATTGCTCGCGGCGCGGCGGCGCGTCCCGCAGGCGGCGATCGTTGTCGCCGGAATGCGGCCGGCCGATCCCAGCCCCTATGGGCGTCTCGTGCTCGATCCCGATGGCGGGCTCGCACGCATCGTCGAGGCCCGCGACGCGACCCCCGCGGAGCGCGAGATCGGCCTGTGCAATGGCGGCATCATGGCGATCGACTCGCGCCATCTGTTCGATCTGGTCGACCAAATCGGCAACGACAACGCCAAGCGCGAATTCTACCTGACCGACATCGTTGCAATCGCCCGGGCCCAGGGTCTTGCCTGCCGGGTCGCCGAATTGCCGGCCGAGGAGGTCGGCGGCGTCAACACCCGGGCCGAGCTGGCCGAGGCGGAGGCGATCCTGCAGCATCGCCTGCGCCGCCGCGCGATGGAGGACGGCGCGACCTTGGTCGCGCCGGAAACCGTGTTCCTGTCGGCCGACACCAGGCTCGGCCGCGACGTCGTCGTCGAGCCGAATGTCGTGTTCGGCCCCGGCGTGTCTGTCGCCGACAATGTCCGGATCCGCTCGTTCTCGCATCTCGAAGGCGCGACGATCGCTTCGGGCGCGATCGTCGGGCCGTTCGCCCGGCTGCGCCCCGGCGCGGTGCTGGAGAGGGACGTGCATGTCGGCAATTTCGTCGAGGTCAAGGAGACCCGGCTCGGCGCCGGCGCCAAGGCCAATCACCTGTCCTATCTCGGCGACAGCGAGGTGGGCGCCGGCACCAATATCGGCGCCGGCACGATCACCTGCAATTACGACGGGTTCAACAAGCACCGGACCGTAATCGGCCGAAACGCGTTCATCGGGTCGAATACGGCGCTGGTGGCGCCGGTGACGGTCGGCGACGGCGCCTATGTCGCGACCGGCAGCGTCGTGATCCAGGACGTGCCGGCCGATGGGCTGACGATCGCGCGCGCCCGCCAGGTCGACAAGCCGGGGCGCGCCGCCGAGTTGCGGGAAAAGCTGCGAGGAAAGAACGTCTAGTGCCAGGCTCCCTTACACCGCCGTCCCGGCGCAAGCCGGGACCCACCCCTGCCGTGGATACCGGCTTTCGCCGGTATGAACGGAGGGTTGCGGTTGCCGTGATTGGTGAACAACTGAAACCACTGTTCCGGAAGGCACGCTGATGTGCGGCATCATCGGGATCATCGCCAAGAAATCGGTCGCGCCGGAATTGATCGAGGGCCTCCGGCGGCTCGAATACCGCGGCTACGATTCGGCCGGGATCGCCACCCTGATCAACGGCCGGGTCGAGCGCCGCCGCGCCGAGGGCAAATTGTCCAACCTCGTCGCGCGCCTCGAACGCGAGCCGGTGCGCGGCACGATCGGCATCGGCCATACCCGCTGGGCGACGCACGGCAAGCCGAACGAGAAAAACGCCCACCCGATCGCCACCGACCGGGTCGCCGTCGTCCATAACGGCATCATCGAGAATTTCCAGGCGCTGAAGAAGGAGCTGACCGGGCTCGGCCATTCGTTCCAGACCGAGACCGACACCGAGGCGGTCGCGAACCTCGTGACCCACCACCTGGCGCAGGGCCTCGACCCGACCCAGGCGGTGGCGAAGACCCTCGCACGACTGGAAGGCGCCTTCGCGCTGGTCTTCCTGTTTGCCGGCCAGCACGATCTGCTGATCTGCGCCCGGCGCGGCTCGCCGCTGGCGATCGGCTATGGCGACGGCGAGATGTTCGTCGGCTCCGACGCCTTGGCGTTGGCGCCCTTGACCCGCCACATCGCCTATCTCGAGGAAGGCGATTGGGCGGTCGTCACCTCGAAGAAGGTCCAAATCTTCGACCGCGCCAACCAGCCGATCGAACGCCAGGTGCGCGAAACCGCGTTGTCGGGCGCGCTGATCGGCAAGGGCAATTACCGCCATTTCATGCAGAAGGAGATCTTCGAGCAGCCGGCGGTGATCGGCGACACCTTGCAGGCGCTGATCAACCCGGCAACCCAGACGATCCACCTGCCCGAACTGCCGTTCGCGCTTGGCGACATCGGCCGGATCACCCTGCTCGCCTGCGGCACCGCGCACCACGCCGGGCTGATCGCCAAATACTGGCTCGAAACCCTGGCCCGCATCCCGGTCGAGGCCGACATCGCCTCGGAATTCCGCTACCGCGCGCCGGCGATGCCGCGCGACGGCGCCGCGATCGTCATTTCGCAATCCGGCGAGACCGCCGACACGCTCGCCGCGCTGCGCTATTGCCGCGCAGCCGGGCAGAAGATCATCGCGATCGTCAACCAGCCGGAGAGCACGATCGCGCGCGAGGCCGACGTGGTCCTGCCGACCCTGGCCGGCCCGGAGATCGGCGTCGCCTCGACCAAGGCGTTCACGACCCAGCTCGCGGTTCTCGCCGCCTTCACGATCGCGCTGGCGCGGGCCCGCGGCACGATCGATGCGGCAGAGGAAGGGCGGCTCGCCGGCCAGCTCGCCGAGGTGCCCTCGCGCGCCAGCGAGGTATTGCATCACGACGAAAGCATCCAGGAGATCGCCGCCGCGGTCGCGCTCGCCCGCGACGTCCTCTATCTCGGCCGTGGCACCTCCTATCCGCTGGCGCTCGAAGGCGCGCTGAAGCTGAAGGAGATCTCCTACATCCACGCCGAAGGCTACGCCGCCGGCGAGATGAAGCACGGGCCGATCGCCCTGATTGACGACAATGTGCCGGTCGTCGTCGTGGCGCCGCCCGACGGCCTGTTCGACAAGACCTTGTCGAATGTCGAGGAGGTCATCGCGCGCGGCGGCAAGGTGGTGATGATCTCCGACGCGGCCGGCATCGCGCGATTGGAGGGGCGCGCCGCCTTCGGCATCGCGGTGCCGCGATGCGCACCGTTCGTCGCGCCGCTGCTCTACGCGATCCCGGTGCAGCTCCTCGCCTACCACACCGCCGTCCTCAAAGGCACCGACGTCGACCAGCCCCGCAACCTCGCGAAGAGCGTGACGGTCGAATAGCTCGCTGCGGGTTTACTCCGGCTAGTGTTGCGCCTCGGCGCTTTTCATTGCGCGGTTTTGCAGCTGTTCGACCGTGTAGTTCTTGCTGCGCAGCTGGCTGAGGATGCCGCGGTCGCCGGTCAGGTGGCCGGCGCCGATTGCGACGAAGGTGGTTTTTGGGGTTTGCAGAAACTGCTCGATCTGCCGCGTCATGCCGTCGTTGCGCTGGTCGAACATCTTTTCGAAAACCGGCTTCAGCTGCGGGTATTCGCGCACATAGCGCAGTTTGGTCTCTTCCATCGCGTCGGCGTTGCCGGATTTCCACGCCTGCAGCATGTCGTCCATCAGCTCGGTCTTGTGCTCCGCGTCGAGCAATGCCGACAGCAGCAGCCGATCCTGCAATTCCTCGGAAAACGAATTCATCAGCTCGAGCTGGAATTCGGTGGTTTCCAGCGTGCCGATCGGTTTGTGCATTTCCGCCGCCGCGTCGGCGAAGTGCCGGTCGAGGCCCTTATCGGTGTCGAAGCCCATCCGTTTCGCTTCGATGACCGCGATGCTGACGGTCAGGAACCACGGCTTAAGCCGCGCGTAGCTCGACGCCAGTTCCTTGGTCGCCGCGACATACGGCAAGAGGTGAGCGCGGGTCTGCTGGCCGATGTGATTTTCGACGGAATCGCCGGCCGGGTAGGTGCCCTTCTGCAACAGCATCTTGAGCAGGCGGCTGGAGTCTTGCGGCTCGTTCAGATCCGCCTCGGTAATCAGCGTATCGGCCTCTTTGAAGCTGGTCTCGATGATCGGGGCGAGCGGGTAGAAATCCGCCCGGCCGACATGAATGGTGCCGAACAGATAGACGACGCCCGGCGATCCCGTCACCTTCCACAGGAAGAGCTTCTGCGCCGTGTCGCCGCCCGGCTCCGAGGCGCGGGACAGCGGCGCAAAGCACAGCAGCAGAAAAATCAAACAAGCCCGCCAGATTGCGCGCGTTTTCATTAGGGGCCCCTCGGCCGTCCACTCGGCTCGGTTCACTCCACCCGATCGTTCTTAAGATCCTGTTAGCCGCCATCCCGTGGCCGGGTTTATCCCGGCCACCCACGTTTTTGATTTCAGCCGCGTTCAAGGCGTGGGTGCCCGGCGCAAGGCCGGGCACGGGGAGTTGGCTGGAATCGAATAGATGTCAGGGCGGCCGGCGGCACTGCCACGCCCTACGCGGATCGGCATGTCGTTTACAGAGGCTTTCGCGGCGTGGCAATTTGGCGCCCGCCGGGCTTGTCCCGGCCAGCGCGACGAACCACCGGCGAGGATGGCATGGCGGGGCGGCATGACCGGAAGGCTTGAGGGCAAGCGCGCCTTGGTGACGGCGGCGGCGCAGGGGATCGGCCGGGCGGCGGCGCTGGCCTTTGCCGCCGAGGGGGCGAACGTCCTCGCCACCGACGTCGCCGAGGACAAACTCGCCGATCTCGCCGAGGCCTTTGTCGCGACCCGCCGCCTCGATGTCCGGGACGGCGTGGCGATCGCCGCCCTGGCCGACGAACTCGGACCCGTCGACATCCTGTTCAACTGCGCCGGCTTTGTGCATCACGGCACGATCCTCGACGTCATGCCCGACGATTGGGACTTCTCGTTCGACCTCAACGTCAAGTCGATGTACTCGATGATCCGCGCCTTTCTGCCGAAGATGCTGGAGCGCGCCAACAGCGGCGGCGCGGGCGCCTCGATCATCAACATGGCCTCGACCGTGTCCTCGGTGAAAGGCGCGCCGAACCGCTTTGTCTACGGCGCGACCAAGGCGGCGATCATCGGCCTGACCAAGGCGATGGCGGCCGATTTCATCGCCCAGGGCATCCGCTGCAACGCGATCTGCCCCGGCACGATCGCCACCCCCTCGCTCGACGAGCGCATCGCGATGCAGGGCGTCTTGTTGCCCGGCGGCACCGAGGCGGCGCGGCGCGGCTTTGTCGAGCGCCAGCCATTGGGCCGGCTCGGAACCCCCGAGGAGGTGGCGGCGCTCGCCGTCTATCTCGCCTCCGACGAATCCGCCTTCACGACCGGCGCGATCCACATCATCGACGGCGGCTTTACTCTTTGACCCGCTGCATGAGTTTCGTGCGTCCTTCGAGACGGCGCTTCGCGCCTCCTCAGGATGACGGAGTTCCTTTGATGGCATAGAGTAAAGAACGTCATCCTGAGGAGCCCGCGCCGCGGGCGTCTCGAAGGACGCAATGCGATAATCCAGCAAAAGCACAATCCGCCACCCTTGGGAGACACCCCCATGAAGCTTCTGCGCTATGGCCCGGCCGGCCAGGAAAAGCCCGGCCTGCTCGACCGCGACGGCAAGATCCGCGATCTGTCCGGCACGGTGCGCGACATCGACGGCGAGGCCTTGTCGCCGGCCGCCCTCGACCGCTTGCGCCGGCTCGATCCGGCGAGCCTGCCGTTGGTTGCGGGATCGCCGCGCCTCGGTCCCTGCGTCGGCCATGTCTCGAAGGTGCTGGCGATCGGCCTCAACTATCGCAAGCATGCCGAGGAGGCCGGCATGCCGATCCCGAAGGAGCCGATCTTCTTCCTGAAGGCGATTTCGTCGATCTGCGGCCCGAACGACGACGTAACCATCCCGAAAGGCTCGCAGAAGACCGATTACGAGGTCGAGCTCGGCATCGTCATCGGCACCAAGGCGAGCTATGTCGCGGTGCACGACGCGGCCAAGCACATCGCCGGCTATTGCGTCGTCAACGACGTCTCCGAGCGCGAATACCAGCTCGAGCGCGGCGGCCAATGGACCAAGGGCAAGAGCTGCGACACGTTCTGCCCGATCGGGCCGTGGCTGGTCACCGCCGACGAGGTGCCGGATGCGGGCAAGCTCCAGCTGTGGACCGAGGTCAATGGCGAACGGCGGCAGAACAGCAACACCGCCGATCTGATCTTCGGGATTGACCACATCGTCAGCTATGTCAGCCATTTCATGACGCTGTATCCGGGCGACGTGATCCCGACCGGCACCCCGTCCGGTGTCGCGATGGGCTACAACCCGCCAAAATTCCTCAAGGCCGGCGACCAGATGCGGCTGTCGGTCGAGGGGCTCGGCGAGCAGACCCAGCGGCTCGTCCCCTACCCGGGCTGAACAAACCCCTTGACCGGGCTTGTTCAGGTCATCCACGTCTTGAGCTCGCCCCGAACGACGTGAAGCAAGGCGTGGCTGGCCCGGACAAGCCGGGCCACCGGGCTTACCGTCAAGCGATTCGCGCGTTACGGGAGCGGACGTGCGGCTACAGAAATGAGTGCGCTAGCGCAATGCGGTTTTTTTGCGCTATGGTTTGGGGTTTCCTGCGCTCGGCGCATTCAATCTCTGGGTTAGAGCCCCATGTTCGACCGCCGCCCCGACTTCTTCCGTGAAGACACCCCCCCTGGCCGTCAGGTCGACGCCAAGGTCAAATGGTTCAACGCCAGCAAGGGCTTCGGCTTCGTGACGATGTCCGACGGCTCGCAGGACGCGTTTCTGCCGATGGCGATCCTGCGCCGCGCCGGCTTTGAGGATGTCCGCGAGGGCGCCTCGATCACCTGCGAGGTCGGCGCCGGCGCCAAGGGGCCGCTCGTCACCAACGTGCTGAACATCGACAACAGCACCGCGGTCGCGCCGGGCGCCAGCATGGACCGCCGCGGCCCGATGCAGCAGCGCCCGGCGACGACGATGGAGGGCGCCGTCAAATGGTTCGAAGCCGAGAAGGGCTACGGCTTTATTTCGCCGGATGGCGGCGGCAAGGATGTGTTCATCCACATCACCGCGCTGCGCCGCAGCGGCGTCAACACGCTGGCCCCGGGGCAGCGGGTCCGAGTCGATGTGGTCGACGGCAAGAAGGGCCTCGAGGCCGACCGAATCACGCTGATCTGAGCGAGATTACGCGGGCCTGATCGGCCCGCGGCCGGCGCCCCCGGCCCCGCGCGCTTTACAAACCGTCATCCAACGGGCACTTTTCGTGATGGCAGCGGTCGCCCGCCCGCGTTAGCTGGCCCATCACGAGAAGCGATCCAATGGATTTACGCGACACGATCCGCACCTACCGTCTGTTCTCCGGATCCTACGATTTTGTTTTCGGCCCGGTATTTCATCCCGGCCGCAAGGAGGCGGTGCGCGTCGCCAATGACCGGCCGGCGCAGCGCATCCTCGAAGTCGGCGTCGGCACCGGCCTGTCATTGCCGTATTTCCGGCGCGACTCGCATGTCACCGGCATCGACGTCTCGGCCGAGATGCTGGCCAAGGCGGAGCGTCGCGTCGAAAAACAAAAGCTCGCGCATGTCGACGGGCTGCATGTCATGGATGCCGAGCACCTCGATTTCGAGGACAATTCCTTCGACGCCGTGCTGGCGCTTTATGTCGCCTCGGTGGTGCCAAGCCCGGCGCGGTTCGCCGCCGAGATGCGCCGCGTCTGCATCCCCGGCGGCAAGATCGTGCTGGTCAACCATTTCACCAGCGAGAACTGGGCGTTGCGCTTCATGGAACGGCGCCTGGCGCACCTCGCGCGCCATATCGGCTTTCACGCCGATTTCCCGCTCGACAAATTCCTGCGCGACAGCGAGCTGACGGCGCGCGAGATCCGCCCGAGCAATCTGTTCGGCTACTGGCGCCTCCTGCGCTGCATCAACGAAAAACCCGCCTCGACGATCTAGCCTCGCGCCGACAGCACCCCCAGCAAGTCTGGCTAAGATCCACGACCCTCATCCCCGAGGCGCAAAGCTGTCATTCCGGGACGCCCGCAGGGCGGGCCCGGAATCCATGAACACCGGCCTCTGGAAAATGGATTCCGGGCTCGCGGCTACGCCGCGCCCCGGAATGACGGCGGTGCTATCAGCGGACACTTACTTCTGTTGCTCGGCCGCCTTCCACAGCGCGATCTCTTTCAGCAGCGCCTCGACCGCGCCGCAGGCGAAGCCGAGCGAGGTCTCGTCAACGAGGCGCCCGTCCGTGATCTTCGCCTCGCAGGCGGTGATGATGACCTCGCGCGCCAGCGTGATGCGCGACAGGCAGGAATCGAGCGCCGTCCGCATGTGTTCGAGGCACCGCGCGCCGCCCAAGGGACCCCGCGAGGTCGCCATGATCGCGACGCTCTTGTACGCCAGCACCGACTGGAAGGCCGGCCGCGAGGCCCAGTCGATCGCGTTCTTCAGGACCCCCGGGATGCTGTGGTTGAACTCGGGCGCGCACAGCACCAGCCCGTCGGCCTCGGCGATGTCGGCGAGCAATTTCTTGACCACGGGCGGCCGCTTGTCGCCCTCGAAATCCTGGTTGTAGAGCGGGACCGGCGCCAGGTCGTAGACCTCCAGCTCGGCGCGGCCGGCGAATTTCTCGCGCAACGTCTCCAGCACCGCGTTCGAATAGGAGCCGGTGCGCAGGCTGCCGGACATCCCGATGAGGCGGATTGGTTTTCCGTCGAACATGCTGTTTGTATCCCGATGCGGCGAGAGGGCCGCCCGTCATAGCGAACCCGCCTCGCCCCTGGCAACTCCGGCGTCACATGCCAAGATGAGGCCGATGCCGTTCCGCCCTTCCCGCCGCGGGCTCGTCCCGCCCTTCATCGCGATGGACGTCATGCGCGCCGCCAACGAGCGCGAGGCGCAGGGCCAATCGGTCATCCACCTCGAAGTCGGCCAGCCCGGCACGCCGGCGCCGGCGGCGGTGCTCGACGCGGCGCGCCGCGCCCTTGCCGAGGACCGCATCGGCTACACCGACGCGCTCGGCATCCGGCCATTGCGCGAGGCCATCGCCCAGCATTACCGCGAGCAATACGGCGTCATGGTCGAGCCGGCCGAGATCGTCGTCACGACCGGCTCCTCGGCGGCGTTTCAGCTGGCGTTTCTCGCCGCTTTCGAGCCGGGCGACCGGGTGGCGCTCGCCGCGCCGGGCTATCCCGCCTACCGCAACATCCTGACGGCGCTCGATCTCGAACCGGTGCTGATCGAGGTCGGCGAGAACGCGCATTACCAGCCCAATCCGGAATTGCTCGCCGAGGCGGGCGAGCTCGCCGGGCTGATCGTCGCCAGCCCGGCCAACCCGACCGGCACGATGATCCCGGCCGCTGATCTGGCGCGGCTTTCAGACTATTGCCGTGACCGCCAGATCCGTTTGGTGTCGGACGAGATCTATCACGGCATCACTTACGAAACCGCGCCGCAGACCGCCCGCGCTTTCGGTGCAGGGGATCAAGGTGGGGCGATCGTGATCAACTCGTTCTCGAAATACTACAGCATGACCGGCTGGCGGCTGGGCTGGATGGTGATGCCATCGGATCTGGCGCGCTCGGTCGAATGCCTGGCGCAGAATTTCTACATCTCGCCGCCGGCCCTATCGCAGCTTGCCGCCTTGCCGGTGTTCGGCTGCCGCGCCGAACTCGACGGCCATGTCGCGCGCTACCGCGCCAACCGCGACCGGCTGACCGCCACGCTGCGGCAGGCGGGCCTCACCCGCTTCGCGCCGGCCGAGGGCGCGTTCTATCTCTATGTCGATGTCTCGGCCTTGACCCGCGACAGCGTCGAGTTCTGCCAGAGGATGCTCGCCGAAAACGGCGTCGCCGTAACCCCGGGCCGCGACTTCGACCCGATCCACGGCGACACCTGGATCCGTCTATCGTTCGCCGGCTCGACCGACGACATCGCCGAAGCCAGCCATCGCCTCGCCGCCTGGCTCCCGCGCGCCGGATGAAGAGAAAAACGCTTTTACGCAGAGGACGCAAAGGACACGCGGAGGGCGCAGAGGAAATAATAATCCGCAGTCCCGGCGAAAGCCGGGACCCATTCTTCAGCAACTCGCAAGCTGACGGGTGGCCCCCGGCTTCCGCCGGGGCTGCGGTTAAAAAATAACTCCGCGACCTCTGCGAACCCTCTGCGTCCTCTGCGGTAAAGCGTTTTCTTTTTTACCGTCTCGCGGTGGCGCGGGCCTTGGACCAGGCTTCGGGGTCTTCGAGAAAGCTGCGCACCGCCTCGTACTGCCCGGGCTGGAAGCGGCCGAGGCGCTCCGCCATCGCCGCGACATCCCACCAGGTGGCGAGCGCCAGCAGGGTGATCCCCTCGGCGGCAAGGCTCGTCTCGATCTGCGGAAAGATGCCGTAGTTGAAGATCACGAAGGCATAGTCGATCGTGCCGCCGGCCTGGCGGATCGCGCGCACGAAATTGAGCTTCGAGGTGCCTTCGCTGGCGAGATCCTCGACCAATAGAATACGCGAGCCGTCCTTCAGCTCGCCCTCGATCTGGGCGTTGCGCCCGAAGCCCTTCGGCTGCTTCCTGACATACAGCATCGGCAGTGACAGCCGGTCGGCGATCCAGGCGGCGAACGGGATGCCGGCGGTCTCGCCGCCGGCAATCGCGTCGAGCCCCTCATAGCCGGCATTGCGCTCGATCAGTTCGGCGCCGAGCTCCATCAGCTTGGTGCGGGCGCGCGGAAACGAGATCAGCCGGCGGCAATCGATATAGACCGGCGATTTGCGGCCCGAGGTGAAGGTGAACGGGTCCTCCGGCCGGAACAGCACCGAATCGGTTTCGAGCAGGATGCGGGCGGTGATCTCCGCGGCATCTGTCTCTGTGGCGGAGCGATGGTCGGGGTGAGCCTTGGGCTGGGTTTTGGACATGGCCGATCTTAACGGCAAACCGCGCCGGGTTGACAATCGAAGAAATGAGAACATATAGAGAACAACATGCGTAGCCACGGCATATCGCGGTTTGAGGTGCAGGAAGTGGTTGGGCTACTGATTTCTTGCAGCCAAAGAGGCTGGCGTCCACCGTATCGCCAGCTCATCCGCAGACCTGTATTTCACCTGTAATTGCAGGTGAGCAGATGAGCTTTTCTCATGTGAGACGGCGCGATGTTCCAGAGGGCATGCCGCGTCCGGCCGATCTCGCCGTGCTTCGCGACCGCATCCGGCAGATCGAGCAGCCGGCGCGCCACGGCGTCCTGCCGTTCGGCGTCGCGGCGATCGACGATGCCCTGCCGGGCGGCGGTCTTGCACTGGGCGGGGTGCACGAGATCCTCGGGTCGGGCGGCGACGAGGAGGACGGCGCCGCCGCGGCCGGGTTTGCCGCCGCCATCCTCGCCCGCCTCTCGGCGACAGGAGCTGCATCATCCCCCACCTCACCCCAGCCCTCTCCGCCCCCGGGGGCGGAGAGGGAGACGAGGCGGCGGCCGCTTGCCCTCTCTGTCCTTGAGGCGGAAGGACAAACCAGTGCCGCTCGAATCCCTCTCCGCCCTTCAGGGGGGAGAGGGGGGGACCCGTCGCGTCAGCGATGGGGGGGTGAGGTGGGAAACGCGAACGGAGCGGGTTTCGGCCCGGTGCTGTGGTGCCTGAGGCGGCCGGATCTGTACGGGCCGGGACTGATGGCGCACGGGCTCGACCCGGCGCGCCTCGTGCTGGCGAGCGCGCCGCACGACGACGAGATCCTGTGGGCGATGGAGGAAGGGCTGCGCATACCCGGCCTCGCCGCGGTAATCGGCGAGATCGGGCGATTGCCGATGGTGGCGAGCCGCCGGCTGCAGCTTGCCGCCGAGCGCTCCGGCGTCACCGCCCTGTTATTGCGGCGCTGGCGCAATGGCGAGGAAGCGATGGCCGAACGCGAGCGGCCGAGCGCCGCGCTGACCCGCTGGCGGGTCATGGCATTGCCCTCGCGGCCCCCTGCCACTCCCTCCCCCGCTCGCGGCGGAGGGTTGGGGTGGGGGCTGGGGCAGCCGCGCTGGCGGGTCGAGCTGCTGCGCTGCCGCGGCGGCGTGCCGGCGCAATGGGTTGTGGAGTCGGGGGAGGTGGAGGTGGCGGATGCGACGGGTCATGTATGTCTTTCTGCCGGGCTGGCCGATCGACCGGCTGCGGCGCCCAAACAAAAGCTGGACCGGCGAGAAACGGACCGGCTCGACACCGAGCCTGGGCAGCGGCGCGCCGGCTGAGGAGCCGCCTTTCGCGACAGTCGTCGCGACCGGCGGGCGCCATCTGCTCGCCGCGATCAACTCGGCCGCCGCGGCTGCGGGGCTCGCGCCGGGCATGCCGTTGGCCGATGCGCTGTCGTTCCTGCCCGGCTTGGTAACCATCCCGGCCGACCCGGCCGCCGACAGCCTGGCCCTGACCCGACTCGCCGAATGGTGCGGCCGCTACAGCCCGTGGACCGCGCCAGACGGCGCTGATGGCGTCAAAATCGAGATTACCGGCTCGGCCCATCTGTGGGGCGGCGAGGCGGCGCTGGTTGCCGATCTCGCCCGGCGCCTGGCCCGTCAGAAGATCGCGCATCGCATCGCGATCGCCGGCACCCTCGGCGCCGCCTGGGCCTTGGCGCGGTACGCCGCGGCCGACGGCCAGCCGGCCTTGCCCGCGCCGCAGGACGAGCGCGCCGGCTTGGCGCATTTGCCGGTCGAGGCGTTGCGGCTCGACCCGCTGACCGTGCAGGGCTTGCGCCGGGTCGGGCTGCGGCAGATCGGCGAGCTCTACCCGATGCCGCGCGACGCGCTGGCCCGCCGCTTCGGCGCCAATGGACTAAACGGGGTTGCGCATCGGCTCGATCAGGCGTTCGGCGACCTGCCGGAGCCATTGTCGCCGTTGGGCGAGACGCCGAGCCGGCGGGTGCGGCTCAGCTTCGCCGAACCGATCTCGGATCCGGCCGATCTCGCCCGCGCCACCCTGCGGCTGGTTGAGGATCTGACGGCGCGGCTGGCGCGCGAGGGGCTGGGCGCGCGCCGGCTCGATCTCGGCTTTCACCGAATCGACGGCAGGGTCGAGCATATCCGCATCGGCACCGCCCGGCCGAGCCGCGACCCGCGCCACCTCGCCGGGCTGTTCACCGCAAAGCTCGACACGGTCGACCCCGGCCTCGGCATCGAGGACATGATCCTCGCCGTCTTTGCGGTCGAGAAGCTGCCGCCGGAGCAGGTCGAATTCGCCGGCAGCGGCCCGGAGACGGCCGCGCCCGATATCGCCTCTCTGCTCGACCGGCTCGGCAACCGGCTCGGCCTCGATGCGATCAGCCGTATCGAGCCGCGCGCGAGCCATATCCCGGAACGAGCCTCGATCAATGTTTCCTTAGAGAGACAGACGGGTGCCATCTCGACTCCCTCTCCGCCATTGGGGGCTTCGCCTAAAAATCGTCATTCCAGGAGAGCCCAAGAAGCGGCTCCTCCCCCGCCCCGCGGGGGAGGTGGCGACCCCGGACTTGATCCGGGGAAGCCGGAGGGGGCGGAACTGGCCGCTGGTCCCATGCCGTGCAGAATCCCTTCCGATTCCACGTGCGTTTTGTCGGACTCGCATACCCCCTCCACCATGCTGCGCATGGTCCCCCTCCCCCGCTCCGCGGGGGAGGATCAGCAGATCGCGGCCGGCAAAGCGAACTCCCTCCCCCGCATGCGGGGGAGGGTTGGGGTGGGGGCTGATATCGCCTCCCGCAAACCTCCTCGTCCCGTTCGGCTGTTCCGGCCGCCGGAGCCGGTCGAGGCGCAGTGGGTATTGCCCGACGATCCGCCGTTCCGCTTTACCTGGCGGCGACGCCTGCACCGGGTCATGCAGGCCGACGGCCCCGAGCGGATCGCCGAGGAATGGTGGATCGAGGGCGGCCCAGTAAACGCAAGAATTGGTGCCGCTGATGCGATCCGCGACTATTACCGGGTCGAGGACATCGAGGGGCGGCGCTTCTGGCTGTTTCGCGCCGGCCTGCCCGGCGACCCGCCGCCGCGCTGGTTCGTCCACGGAATCTTTGCCTGATCCGCCGATGCCCGAATTGCCGCCAAAAAGATCCGGTGATATCGCCAGTTTCGACAGGCTGTCGCGCACGATCGGCGATGGCAGCTTGCGGCCCAAGGGTGATAATCCGGGCGACAAGCCCGCGCGGATAACCCGCGGCAAGCGCGGCTCCGGCCCGGCCCCTGTCCCCGGCTACGCCGAGCTGCAGGTCACCAGCAATTTCTCGTTTCTGCGCGGCGCCTCGCATCCCGACGAGCTGGTGGTGACCGCGGCGGCGCTCGGCCACCAGGCGATCGCGATCACTGACCGCAACAGCCTCGCCGGCATCGTGCGCGCCCATCACGCGGCGAAAACCATCGGCATCCGCTTGGTGATCGGCGTGCGGCTCGACCTCATCGACGGCGCCAGCCTCCTCGCCTTCCCCGAGGACCGCGCCGCCTATGGCAGGCTGACCCGTCTGCTGACCCTCGGCAAACGGCGCGCCCCGAAAGGCGAATGCCATCTCGATTACGCCGATGTCGTGGCTCATGGCGAAGGCCAGATCCTCGTCGTCCTGCCGCCGAACGAAGGCGATCCTGCCGAGTTCGCCGCGCGCGTGGCGGCCGATTTCCGCGGGCGCGCCTATCTCGCGGCGCATCACCTCTATCGCGGCGACGATGCCCGCCGCCTCGCCCGCCTGGCTGAGATCGCCGACAAAACCGGACTGCCGCTCCTGGCGACCAACGATGTGCACTACCACGTGCCCGAGCGGCGGCCATTGCAGGATGTGGTGACCTGCATCCGCGAGCATTGCACGATCGCCGAGGCCGGGTTTCGCCTCGCCGCCCATGCCGAGCGTCATCTGAAGCCGGCATCGGAGATGGCCCGGCTGTTCCACGGCTATGAGGATTCGCTGGCGCGCAGCCTCGAGATCGTCGAGCGCTGCCGTTTCGGCCTCGACGAATTGCAATACGAATACCCCGAGGAGCCGGTCCCCCCCGGCATGACGCCGCAGCAATGGCTCACCGAGCTGACCTGGAAAGGCGCCGCCGAACGCTTCGCCATCAAACCCTCTCCGCCCTTCAGGGGGGAGAGGGAGGGACCCGCGCCGAAGGCGTGGGAGGGTGAGGTGGGCCGGCGCGGGACCGCCGGCGTCCCGCCGGCATGCCGGCCAGAGGCCGGCGGTCCTTTTAGACGTGACGGCATTGTCGGCAGTGCGTCCTTCGAGACGGCTGCTGCGCAACCTCCTCAGGATGACGAATCATTGGGTGATGGCATCAAAGACCTCTCCACCCCTGAGGGATTTTTGGATGATGGCATTAAAACCCTCCGTCATCCTGAGGAGCGCTCGAAGAGCGCGTCTCGAAGGACGCATGATCCTTCATCCAGCATCCCCGATCACATCCGCAAGCTGATCGCGTACGAGCTTGAACTGATCGAACAGCTCAATTTCGCCCGCTATTTCCTGACCGTGCACGACATCGTCGCTTTCGCGCGCAGCCAGGACATCCTGTGCCAGGGGCGCGGATCGGCGGCCAATTCGGTGGTCTGCTACTGTCTCGGCATCACCTCGGTCGATCCGGCGCGCATCGATGTGCTGTTCGAGCGCTTCATCAGCGCCGCCCGCAACGAGCCGCCCGACATCGACGTCGATTTCGAGCATGAGCGGCGCGAGGAGGTGATCCAGTACGTCTACGACAAATACGGCCGCGACCGCGCCGGGATCGCCGCGACCGTGATCTGCTACCGCGCCCGCGGCGCGATCCGCGAGGTCGGCAAGGTGCTCGGCCTGTCGGGCGATGTCGTCGCCGCGCTCGCCGGCATCGTCTGGGGCTGGTCGAACGAGGGCATCGCCGACGCGCGGGTGCGCGAGGCCGGGCTCGATCCGCGCGACCGCAATCTGCGTCTGGCGCTCGACCTCGCCCATGAGCTGATCGGCTTTCCACGCCACCTGTCGCAGCATGTCGGCGGCTTTGTGATCACCCGCGGCCCGCTGTCGGAATTGGTGCCGATCGAGAACGCGGCGATGGCGGACCGCACCTTTATCGAATGGGACAAGGACGACCTCGACGCGCTCGGGATTCTCAAGATCGACATCCTGGCGCTCGGCATGCTGACCTGCATCCGCAAGAGCTTCGCGCTGATCGAGCAGCATTACCGCCAGCCCTACACCCTCGCGACGATCCCGGCCGAGCACCCCAAGGTCTACGAAATGCTGAGCCGGGCCGATTCGATCGGCGTCTTCCAGGTCGAAAGCCGTGCCCAGATGTCGATGCTGCCGCGGCTGAAGCCGCGCGAGTTCTACGACCTCGTCATCGAGGTGGCGATCGTGCGGCCGGGGCCGATCCAGGGCGACATGGTGCATCCCTATCTGCGCCGCCGCTCGGGGAAGGAGCCGGTCGAATACCCCTCCGAGGAATTGCGCCGGGTGCTCGGCAAGACCTTGGGCGTGCCGCTGTTCCAGGAACAGGCGATGAAGATCGCGATCGTCGGCGCCGGCTTTCCGCCCGACGAGGCCGACCGGCTGCGCCGCGCGATGGCGACCTTCAAGCGCAATGGCGAGATCCATCTGTTCCGCGACAAATTCATCGCCGGCATGGTGGCGAACCGCTACACGCGCGATTTTGCGACCCGCTGCTTCGATCAGATCGAGGGGTTCGGCACCTATGGCTTTCCGGAAAGCCATGCCGCGAGCTTTGCGCTGCTGGTCTATGTCTCGGCCTGGATCAAATGCTTCCACCCCGATGTCTTCGCCTGCGCGCTGCTCAACAGCCAGCCGATGGGGTTCTACGCCCCGGCCCAGCTCGTCCGCGACGCGCGCGACCACGGCGTCGAGGTGCGGCCGGTCGACGTCAATTTCAGCGACTGGGACTGCACCCTCGAGCCGCTGGAGACCACGGCGGAAAATCCCTCTCCGCCCTTCAGGGGGGAGAGGGAGGGGCCCGCGCCAAAGGCGCGGGAGGGTGAGGTGGGTATCCGCGGCCGCTGTGCGCTGCGCCTCGGCTTGCGGCAGATCAAGGGTTTTGCCGAAGCCGATGCCGAGCGGCTCGTCACGGCGCGCGGCGCCGGGTATGCGGATGCAGCCGATCTGTGGCGTAGGAGCGGGCTCGGCCGCGCCGCGCTCGAACGCCTGGCCGAGGCCGACGCGCTGCGCTCGCTGAATCTCGACCGCCGCCGCGGCCTGTGGGCGCTGAAAGCGCTCGGCGAGACGCCATTACCCCTTTTCGCCGCCGCAAAGCAACCACTGCAAACGCGCCTTGCGTCCTTCGAGACGCGCCCCGGCTATCACCGGGGTGCTCCTCAGGATGACGAGATTTCTGATGGCATAAAAAATCATCGTCATCCTGAGGAGCCGGCAAAGCCGGCGTCTCGAAGGACGCACGATCGTGATCCAGCCAATACAAATGAAATTTTCACCGCCGCCGATCACGTTCATGCTCCTCACCCCGGCCCTCTCCCCGCACGCGGGGAGAGGGAGAGCAGCTTCAACGCCTCAGCTGCCACTCTCACCCGAAAGCGACCGCAGCAGAACGAGCCTTTCGTACAATCTTCGCCACGCGTTCCCTCTCCCCGCTTGCGGGGAGAGGGACAGGGTGAGGGGCTTTCCGGCGATGAGGCCAGCAATGAAACTCATGCCGCCGCGCTGCTCCCCGAGATGCCGCTCGGCGAGCATGTCGTCGAGGATTACGCGACGCTCGGCCTGACGATAAAGCGCCATCCCCTCGCCTTCCTGCGCGCCGAGCTGAAGCAGGAGGGGCTCGTCAAGGCCGCCGATCTCGCCACCTTGCCGGTCGACCGACGCGTTTCGATCGCCGGGCTGGTGCTGATCCGGCAGCGCCCGGGCAGCGCCAATGGCGTCGTCTTCGTCACCCTCGAGGACGAGACCGGTATCGCCAATCTGATCGTCTGGCCCGCGACGCTCGAATGCTTCCGCCGCGCCGCGCTCGGCGCCACCCTGCTCTATTGCTGCGGCCGGCTGCAGCGCGAGGAAAGCGTCATTCACATCGTCGCCGAGGATCTCAAGGACTGGACCCGGCGCCTCAACACACTGCGCGACCGCACCGGCAACGAGCCGCCGCCGGCCGTCCGCAAATCACCCTTCGCCTTGCCCGAGCGGATCCCCGGCTACGACCCCCGCGAGATCGTCATCCCAAGCCGCGATTTCCGTTAGCAGGAAGGAGGGTGGGGCATGGTTGCCAGCGACAGCTTTGCCGAGTTCCTGAAGGAGCAGCTTGCTCCGCTCGGCCGCGTCACAATGCGCCGCATGTTTGGTAAGACCGGCGTGTTCTGCGACGGCTTGATGTTGGGGATGGTCACAGACAACACGCTCTACTTCCGGGTCGATGACTGCAATCGCGCGGTCTTCCAGGAAGCGGCGTCCTTTCCGCCCCTCAACTACAGAAAAAAGGGCAGTACCATCGATCTCTCCTTCTGGCGCGCGCCCGAGCGGCTGTTCGACGAACCCGACGAGCTTGTCACCTGGGGGCGAATCGCGTTGGCGGCCGCGGGTCGCGTGGCTGCGAAGAGAGAAAGGGCAGCGCCACGGCGAAAATCAAAGCCGCCGAACACGGGTCAAGAACCCTGAAGTCACTAACTTGGCAAGCGAGTCCACCCGGCCCAGTTTCTACAGGCATGAATCTCGTCTTCACCGCCCCGCCCTCCCCCGAAACACCGCTGCGCGCCCGGATCCGCGACGCCCATCGGCGGGACGAGACGGCGGCGGTGGCGGCCATCCTCGCCGCCGCCGACATCCCGGCCGCGGCGCGCGACCGGATCGCCGCGACCGCCCGCCGGCTGGTCGAGACGGTGCGCCGCGAGCGGCTCGGCAAGGGCGGGCTCGACGCGCTGCTGCACGAATACGCGCTGTCCTCGCCCGAGGGCGTCGCGCTGATGTGCCTCGCCGAGGCCTTGCTGCGCATCCCCGACGCCGAGACCGTCGACAAGCTGATCCGCGACAAGATCGCCGCCGCCGATTGGCAGAGCCATCTCGGCCATTCCGGCTCGCTGTTCGTCAACGCCTCGACCTGGGCCCTGATGCTGACCGGCCGCCTGCTGCGCCCGGACAGCGACAACGATCTCGGCGACGTGCTGCGCCGCCTCGTCGCGCGGTCGAGCGAGCCGGTGTGGCGCCAGGCGGTGACCGCGGCGATGCGCATCCTGGCCGGCCAGTTCGTCATGGGGCGGACGATCGAGGAAGCGCTCGACCGCGCCCGCGACCCCGAGCGGCAGGGCTACCGCCATTCCTTCGACATGCTCGGCGAGGCGGCGCGCACGATGCCCGATGCCGATCGCTACCATGCCGCCTACGAGCATGCGATCGCCGCGATCGGCCGCGCCGCAGCCGGGCGGCCGGTCGAGGCGGCGCCCGGTATATCGGTCAAGCTGTCCGCGTTGCACCCGCGCTACGAGATCGCGCAACACGACCGCATCATGCGGGAGTTGCTGCCCTCGCTGCTCGGCTTGGCGCGGCATGCCCGCGATGCCGAGATCGGCTTCACGATCGATGCCGAGGAGGCCGACCGTCTCGAACCGATGCTCGACATTGTCGAAGCGTTGGCTACAGCCCCCGAACTCGCCGGCTGGGACGGGCTCGGCCTCGCCGTCCAGGCCTACCAGAAGCGGGCCTTGCCATTGGTCGATTGGCTCGCGGATCTGGGACGGCGGGCGAATCGCCGGCTGATGGTGCGGCTGGTCAAGGGCGCCTATTGGGACACCGAGATCAAGCATGCCCAGGAGCGCGGTCTCGACGCCTACCCGGTGTTCACCCGAAAGGTCGCGACCGACGTCTCGTATCTCGCCTGCGCCAGGCGGCTGTTCGCCGCCGGCGGCGCGCTCTATCCGCAATTCGCGACGCACAACGCGCATACCCTCGCCGCGGTGCTGGAGCTGGCGGGCGGCCGCACGGATTGGGAATTCCAGCGCCTGCACGGCATGGGCGAGGCGCTCTATGACGAAATCGTCGGGCCCAACAAGATGAACCGCCCGTGCCGCGTCTATGCGCCGGTCGGCGGGCATGAGGATTTGCTCGCCTATCTGGTGCGGCGGCTGCTGGAAAATGGCGCCAACACCTCGTTCGTCAACCGTATCGTCGACGAGCATGCCCCGATCGACGAGATCGTCGCCGACCCGGTCGCGAGACTCGCGGCGCTGCCACGGAAGCCGCATCCGCGCATCCCATTGCCATGCGACCTGTTTCAGCCCGAGCGCCCGAACTCCCGGGGGCTCGATCTCGCCGATCCGCGCGCACTGATGGAGCTGCGGGCCGATCTGACCGAAGCATTGCGGCGGCTCCCGCACGCCGGGCCGATCGTCGGCGGCGCTGAGCTGGCCGGAATCGAAGAGCCGGTGTTCGATCCGAGCGACCGGCGGCGCCGAATCGGCACTGTCGTCGCGGCGGGGCGAGAGGCGGTCGAGCAGGCGCTCGCCCGAGCAGCCGGCGCCGCGCCCTCCTGGAACAACACCCCGGCCGAGCAGCGCGCCGTCGTTCTGGAGCGGGCGGCCGATCTATATGAACAGGACCGCGGCGACTTGATGGGGCTGATCATCCGCGAGGGCGGACGGACCATCCCGGCGGCGCTTTCGGAGGTGCGCGAGGCGGTCGATTTCCTGCGTTATTACGCGGCGCATGCCCGCGCCGAATTCGCGATGCCGCAGCCCTTGCCGGGCCCGACCGGCGAGCGCAACGAGATCGGGCTTTACGGTCGCGGCGTCTTCGCCTGCATCTCGCCGTGGAATTTTCCGCTGTCGATCTTCACCGGCCAGATCGCCGCCGCGCTCGCCGCCGGCAATGCCGTGATCGCCAAGCCGGCCGAGCAGACGCCACTGGTCGGCGCGGCGGCGGTGCGCCATCTGCTCGCGGCCGGCATCCCCGGCGATGTGCTGCACCTGCTGCCGGGCAATGGCGAGACGGTCGGCGCCGGGCTGGTCGCCGATTCGCGAATCGCCGGCATCGCCTTCACCGGCTCGACCGAAACGGCGCGCGCGATCAATCAGAGCCTCGCGGCGCGGCCCGGGTCGATCGTGCCATTGATCGCCGAGACCGGCGGTCAGAACGCGATGATCGTCGATTCCTCGGCCTTGCCCGAGCAGGTCGTCGCCGATGTTGTGGTCTCCGCCTTCGACAGCGCCGGGCAGCGCTGCTCGGCCGTGCGCCTCTTGTATGTCCAGGCCGACATCGCCGACCGGCTATTGCCGATGCTGACGGGGGCGATGGCCGAGCTCGCGATCGGCGATCCGGCGCTGCTCGCCACCGATGTCGGCCCGGTGATCGACGAGCCGGCCCGGCAGGCGCTCGAAACGC